>Ga0268263_1000537_pt1 | contig 55247 bp, 45 predicted proteins | sample Biomet5_FD_190358 | JGI IMG/M metagenome (GOLD analysis project Ga0268263, IMG submission 190358) | Microbial communities from bioreactor (seeded with sewage sludge) at LBNL, California, USA - Biofuel metagenome 5 (SPAdes) (version 4) | ecosystem: Engineered > Bioreactor > Anaerobic >... | reverse complement strand
CGGCCCATGCGCTCGTTCTTGTCCTTCGTGGCGTTAAGCACGGCCTGACCGGCGTCCACCGTACCGGAATAGATACGGAAGAAGCACAGTTTTCCCACAAACGGGTCGGCCGCTATCTTGAATGCCAGCGCGGAGAACGGCTCATCGTCCCCAGGCTCACGGATCTCCTCTTTGCCGGTGTGCGGATTCTTGCCGTCCACCGGAGGTATATCCAGCGGCGAGGGCATGTAATCCACTATCGCGTCCAGAAGTTTCTGAACGCCCTTGTTTTTGTAAGAAGTGCCGCAGCACACGGGCACCAGCTTGTTTGCGATAGTGCCCTTGCGGATGGCGGCCTTGAGCTCCGGAATGGAGAGCTCTTCGCCCTCCAGATAGCGCTCCATCATGCTGTCATCCATCTGCGCGGCCTCTTCCACGAGTTTCGCGCGATACTCTTCGGCCTGTTCCTGCATATCCGCAGGAATATCGGTGACCGAAATGTCCATTCCAAGCTCATCGTTATAGATGTAGGCTTTCATCTCAAGCAGGTCGATGATGCCGACAAAATCGGCTTCTGCGCCTATCGGCAGCTGAACAGCTACCGGATTGCACTTGAGACGGCTCACCATCATATCAATGACATGGAAGAAGTTCGCGCCCATGATATCCATCTTATTGATGTAGGCCATGCGCGGAACATTATACTTATTCGCCTGACGCCAGACGGTCTCGCTTTGCGGCTCAACTCCGCCTTTGGCGCACAACACTGTCACGGAACCATCGAGCACACGCAGAGAACGCTCGACTTCCACCGTGAAATCCACATGTCCGGGCGTATCTATGATGTTGATGCGGTGGCCGTTCCAATAGGCGGTGGTAGCGGCGGAGGTTATCGTGATGCCACGTTCCTGCTCCTCTTCCATCCAGTCCATTGTAGCATTGCCGTCGTGAGTCTCACCCATCTTATAGTTAACGCCCGTGTAATACAAAATACGCTCGGTCGTGGTGGTCTTCCCGGCGTCAATGTGAGCCATGATCCCGATATTGCGGGTCAGCTCAAGGGCAACATCTCTTGGCATAAAAACTCCTTACAGCTATAACTGAAAAATCTTGTATCGGCACGCACGCCGTTACCATCTGTAATGGGCGAAGGCGCGGTTGGCCTCAGCCATCTTGTGCGTGTCTTCTTTCTTCTTGAAAGCGCCGCCTGTGCTGTTGAGAGCATCCATTATCTCTCCGGCCAGGCGCTCTTTCATCGTACGTTCATTGCGGGCGCGGGAATATGTGGTCAGCCAGCGCAGACCCAGGGTCTCGCGGCGCTCGGGGCGGACTTCCATAGGAACCTGGTAAGTCGCGCCGCCGACACGGCGGGCCTTGACCTCAAGCATAGGCATGATATTCTCCAGTGCTTCATTGAACGCATCGAGGCCGTCTTTTCCGGTCTTCTCCTTGACTATGTCGAGCGCTTCATAAACTATCTTCTGGGCAACGCCTTTTTTGCCGTCCAGCATGATATTGTTTATGAGACGGGTGACCATCTTGGAATTGTACATAGGATCCGGCAAGACGTCACGTTTTGCAACTTGTCCTCTTCTTGGCACTTTGCTTCCCTCCTTCATAAAAAATGAATTCACAGGTACTCGAAAGCGACAAAACTCCCGTTACGTGCCGAAGCGGACGATATTATAATCGCCGTTTTCCGGCAGCATATTCTCAATTTTGGAAACAGCGGGAATCTTATTTCTTCGCAGCACCAGCCTTTGGACGTTTGGCGCCGTATTTAGAACGGGCCTGCATCCTCTTTGCGACGCCCTGAGCATCGAGTGTTCCGCGGATGATGTGGTAACGCACACCAGGCAGATCCTTGACACGGCCGCCGCGGATGAGCACCACGCTGTGCTCCTGCAGGTTGTGGCCTTCGCCCGGAATATAGGCTGTTGCTTCGATCCCGTTGCTGAGACGCACCCTCGCGATCTTACGGAGCGCCGAGTTCGGCTTTTTAGGAGTGGCTGTCCTTATCGCGGTGCAGACGCCCCTCTTTTGAGGAGAATTCTGGTCGATGGCGATCTTCTTCTTGGAGTTCCATCCATGAAGCAGCGCCGGGGAAGTCGATTTTGTGACGGCAACTTCTCTCCCGTGGTGAACGAGCTGGTTAAAGGTTGGCATATTGTTCCTCCTTTCCGGAATATTTCTATTGTCAACGGCGTATTTCAGCCTTTTGACCGAAAAGATGTGCGCGCTTTTGGTAAGCGTCCACAAATGTTAATAATAACATCAACGAACTGTTTTGTCAATCGCTTTTTTCCATATCCAGACGCGGAGGGCGGCCTGTTTATGCCACTCTCCGCGCGGTTTCGGCCGGATATTTCCAGCGGTCAGTTGTTCAGAGCCGCGGCCGCGTCCAGCACCTCGGAGTATTCAGGCGCCGAAAGGTCGGGCATCGGGTGCTCTGTCGGCACGGGCACGACGTCCACATCCGCGTAGCACTCCATGCCTGTTCCGGCGGGGATGAGCTTGCCGATGATGACGTTCTCCTTCAGGCCGAGCAGGTGGTCCGTCTTGCCCTTTATGGCCGCTTCTGTCAGCACGCGCGTCGTCTCCTGGAACGAGGCGGCCGACAGGAAGCTCTCTGTGGCAAGCGACGCCTTGGTGATGCCGAGCAGCATCGGCGTGCAGGTGGCCTCTTTCAGCTCCGTCTCTCCCTCGGCCACGCGTTTCCTTATGGCCTTGTTCTCGGCGATGAAGTCGGCCTTCTCCACGACCATTCCGCCCAGCAGAGCGGTGTCGCCGGCGTCGTCCACGCGGACCTTCTTCATCATCTGACGGACTATGACCTCTATATGCTTGTCGTTGATATCGACGCCCTGCAGACGGTAGACCTTCTGCACCTCGGCTATCAGGTAATCCTGTATGGCGAGCGGGCCGTTGATGTCAAGATACTTGTGAGGATTTACGCTGCCCTCCGTCAGCAGGACGCCGGCCTTGACGTGGTCGCCCTCCTGCACGGTGGGACGGGAACCGTAGGAGATCAGGTACTTGCGCTCATCGCCGGTCTCCTTGTTGAAGACGACGATGTGGCGGTTCTTCTTTATCTCCTCTATGCGGACGTCGCCCTCTATCTCGCTGATGATGGCCTCACGCTTCGGCGTGCGCGCCTCGAACAGCTCCTCGACTCGCGGCAGACCTTGGGTGATGTCCTCCGCCGAGGCGATGCCTCCGGTGTGGAACGTACGCATGGTGAGCTGCGTGCCCGGTTCGCCTATGGACTGGGCGGCTATTACGCCGACGGCCTCGCCCACGTTGACGGGCCTGCCGTTCGCCAGGTTGGCGCCGTAGCACTTGGCGCAGACGCCGTGCTTGGCCTCGCAGTTCAGGATGGAGCGGAGCTTGACCTCCTTGATGCCGGCGGCCTTTATCTTCGCCGCATCCTTGTCGTCCATCATCTTGTCCCTGGAGATGAGCACCTTTCCGGTGGCCGGGTCGAGTATGTCATCGACGGGGTAACGCCCGACGACGCGCTCGGTCAGCGGCTCTATCATCTCTCCGCCTTCCTTGATGTCGTGGACGACTATGCCCTCGGTGGCGCCGCAGTCGTGCTGGCGGATTATGACGTCCTGCGACACATCGACCAGACGGCGGGTCAGGTAACCGGAGTCTGCCGTACGCAGAGCGGTGTCGGCCAGACCTTTACGGGCGCCGCGGCTGGAGATGAAGTACTCCAGTATGTTCAGGCCTTCGCGGTAGTTGGCGCGTATCGGTATCTCTATGGCGCGGCCAGAGGTGTTGGCTATCAGTCCGCGCATTCCGGCGAGCTGGCGTATCTGGTTCATGGAACCACGGGCGCCGGAGTCCGCCATCATGAATATCGGGTTATACTTATCGAGGTTGTCCTTCAGGGCGTTGGCCACCTTTTCGGTCGTCTCGTTCCAGGTCGTGATGACCTGAGAGTAACGCTCCTCGTTGGACATGAGGCCGCGGCGGTACTGCTTGGTGATGGTGTCGATCTTTTCCTCTGCCTCTTTCAGCAGCCCTGCCTTCGCCTGCGGGATCACGGCGTCGCTGACGGCCACGGTGATGGCGCTCTTGGTGGAATACTTGAAGCCCTGGGCCTTTATCTTGTCCAGCACCTGCGACGTCGCAGCCGTGCCGTGCGCCTTGATGCAGCGGTCGATGATCTGGCCGAGCTGCTTCTTGCCGACAAGGAAGTCCACCTCGAGGTCGAACTCGTGCTCCGGGTCGTCGCGGTCCACATAACCCAGATCCTGCGGGATCGGGTCGTTGAAGATCAGCTTGCCCACGGTGGTGTGGATGATCCGGCTCTTTTTCACGCCGTCCGCCTCTTTAAAGAGACGCACGTAGATCGGCGCGTGCAGGCCGATGACGCCCTCCTGATAGGCCATGAGCGCCTCGTTCACGTCGCGGAAGCTCTTGCCCTCTCCGGGTTCGCCCTCGAACTCTATGGAGCCGTCCTCCCTGATCTCACGCGGCTTCACCAGAGTCAGATAGTAGCTGCCGAGCACCATGTCCTGAGTAGGAACGGTGACGGGGCGGCCGTCAGACGGCTTGAGCAGGTTGTTGGCCGCCAGCATCAGGAAGCGGGCCTCCGCCTGCGCCTCCGCCGACAGAGGAACGTGCACGGCCATCTGGTCGCCGTCGAAGTCCGCGTTGTAAGCGGTGCAGGCCAGCGGATGCAGCTTCAGGGCACGGCCCTCCACGAGGACCGGCTCGAACGCCTGTATGCCGAGCCTGTGCAGCGTAGGCGCGCGGTTGAGTATGACCGGGTGATCCTTTATGACGATCTCCAGCGCGTCCCAGACCTCCGGGCGCGCGCGCTCGACCATCTTGCGGGCGTTCTTTATGTTCGTTGCGGCGCCGACGTCCACCAGCCGCTTCATGACGAACGGCTTGAACAGCTCCAGCGCCATCTCCTTCGGCAGGCCGCACTGATACATCTTCAGCTCAGGCCCAACGACTATGACCGAACGACCGGAGTAGTCGACACGTTTGCCCAGCAGGTTCTGACGGAAACGGCCCTGCTTGCCTTTCAGCATATCCGAAAGGGATTTGAGCGGCCTGTTGTTCGGGCCAGTCACAGGGCGTCCGCGGCGGCCGTTGTCTATCAGCGCGTCCACGGATTCCTGCAGCATGCGCTTCTCGTTGCGGACTATGATGTCCGGCGCGCCCAGCTCCAGCAGCCTTTTCAGACGGTTGTTCCTGTTGATGACGCGGCGGTACAGGTCGTTGAGGTCAGAGGTCGCGAAACGGCCGCCGTCGAGCTGCACCATCGGGCGAATGTCCGGCGGGATGACGGGGACCACGTCCATTATCATCCACTCCGGGCGGTTTCCGGACATCAGGAAGGCCTCCACGACCTCCAGACGCTTGAGCAGGCGCACGCGCTTCTGGCCGGAAGCCGTCTCCAGCTCCGCGCGCAGGCTGTTGGAAAGCTCCGTCAGGTCTATGTCCTTCAAAAGCACCTGGATGGCCTCGGCACCCATGCCGGCCTGGAAGTCATCCTCGTATTTTTCGCGCATGTCGCGGTATTCTTTTTCGGAGAGGAGCTGTTTCTTCTCCATCGGCGTCGTGCCGGGATCCGTCACCACATAGCTGGCAAAGTAGAGCACCTTCTCCAGCAGACGGGGGCTCATGTCGAGTATGAGGCCCATGCGGGAGGGTATGCCTTTGAAATACCAGATGTGCGACACCGGCGCGGCGAGCTCTATATGCCCCATGCGTTCGCGGCGGACCTTGCTGCGCGTGACTTCAACGCCGCAGCGCTCGCATATCTTGCCTTTGAAACGCAGGCGTTTATATTTGCCGCAGTAGCATTCCCAGTCTTTGGTCGGTCCAAATATGCGTTCGCAGAACAGGCCGTCGCGCTCAGGCTTAAGGGTGCGGTAGTTTATCGTTTCGGGCTTCTTGACTTCGCCGTAGCTCCATTCCCTTATTTGATCCGGCGAAGCAAGGCCGATCTTTATAGATTCAAAAGTGTTGAATTCCATTCGTCAAACCCGCTCCTTCATATTATTTCATCGTCGCCGTCGTCGTTGAAGCTGTCCTTTCCGTTTTCAGAGCCGAAAAGGTCGTCGTCATCTTCCCCTTCTTTTTCCTCGTCGCCGGAGTGGTCCTCTATGCCGTAGCCCTCATCGAAATCCTCATCGGAGGCCACATTGTCGTAATCGGGTATGTCGTCCGCCGGAGTGAGGCCGATGTCGTCGTCGTCGAAGTTCTGCTTGAGGTCTATCTCCTCGTTGTTCTTGTCCAGCACCTTTATGTCGAGGCCGAGGGACTGCAGCTCCTTTATAAGGACCTTGAAGCTCTCCGGAATACCCGGCGTCGGCACATTGCGGCCCTTGACTATGGCCTCGAAAGTCTTCACACGGCCCACCACGTCGTCGCTCTTGACGGTCAGGATCTCCTGCAGAGTATAGGCGGCGCCGTAAGCCTCCAGAGCCCAGACCTCCATCTCTCCGAAACGCTGGCCGCCGAACTGAGCCTTGCCGCCCAGAGGCTGCTGCGTAACGAGGGAGTACGGGCCCGTGCTGCGGGCGTGTATCTTATCGTCCACCAAATGATGGAGCTTGAGGAAGTACATATATCCGACCGTGACGCGGTTGTCGAACAGCTCGCCCGTGCGCCCGTCGCGCAGCTCGGTCTTGCCGTCCTCGTCGAGCCCGGCCTGCACGAGCAGCTCCCTTATGTCGCCCTCGTGCGCGCCGTCGAATACCGGCGTCATGATCTTCCAGCCGAGAGCTGCGGCCGCGCGGCCAAGGTGGACCTCCAGCACCTGCCCGATGTTCATACGGGACGGGACGCCCAGAGGGTTCAGAACTATGTCCAGCGGCCTGCCGTCCGGCAGGAAAGGCATATCCTCCTGAGGGAGTATGCGGGAAACGACGCCCTTGTTGCCGTGGCGTCCGGCCATCTTGTCGCCCACGCTGATCTTGCGCTTCTGCGCAATGTAGCAGCGCACCACCATGTTGACTCCGGGGTTCAGCTCGTCGCAGTTGTCGCGGGTGAACACCTTGACGTCCACGATGATGCCGTACTCGCCGTGAGGCACGCGCAGAGAGGTGTCCCTGACCTCGCGCGCCTTCTCGCCGAATATCGCGCGGAGCAGCCGCTCCTCTGCCGTCAGTTCCGTCTCGCCCTTCGGCGTGACCTTACCGACGAGTATGTCTCCGGCTCTCACCTCGGCGCCTATGCGGATGATGCCGCGCTCATCCAGCTCACGCAGGGCGTCCTCGCCCACGTTGGGGATGTCGCGGGTTATCTCCTCCGGCCCGAGCTTGGTGTCGCGGGATTCCAGCTCGTACTCCTCGATGTGTATTGAGGTGAACACGTCGTCGCGCACCAGCTTTTCGTTGATGAGCACGGCGTCCTCGTAGTTGTAGCCTTCCCACGTCATGAAGCCGATCAGCACGTTCTTGCCGAGGCTTATCTCGCCGTTGCAGGTGGCGGGGCCGTCGGCCAGAACCTGGTTCTTTTCGACGCGCTCGCCTTTCTCCACGACCGGGCGCTGGTTGATGCAGGTGCCCTGGTTGGAGCGCAGGAACTTTATCATCTTATATGTGTCTTCGGACCCGTCCTCCGTCGCCACAACGACCTCATCGGCCGTGGAGCGCGTGACGGTGCCCGCGTGTTTCGCTATCACGGCGACACCGGAGTCAACGGCCGCCTTGTATTCCATGCCGGTGCCGACGATCGGGCTGTCCGTTTTGAGCAGCGGCACGGCCTGCCTCTGCATGTTGGAGCCCATCAGCGCACGGTTCGCGTCGTCGTTCTCCAGGAAAGGTATCATGGCGGTGGCGACGGACACGACCATTTTAGGCGAGACGTCCATATAGTCCACGCGCGAGACCTCCACCTCGAGGAACTCGTCTTTGTACCTCGCGTTGGCCTTGGCCTTCAGGAAGTGGCCCTCCTCGTCCAGCGGCTCGTTCGCCTGCGCGACGACGAAATCGTCCTCCACGTCCGCGGTCATGTACACGACCTCGTCCAGCACGCGCTTGTTCTCCTTGTCCACGCGGCGGAAAGGCGCCTCCACGAAGCCGTACTCGTTTATGCGGGCATACGTCGCAAGGTAGGAGATAAGGCCGATGTTCGGGCCTTCAGGCGTCTCTATAGGGCACATGCGGCCGTAATGGCTGTAGTGCACGTCTCGGACCTCAAATCCGGCGCGGTCACGCGACAGACCGCCGGGGCCCAGGGCGGACAGGCGGCGCTTGTGCGTCAGCTCTGCCAGCGGATTCGTCTGATCCATGAACTGGGACAGCGGAGAGGAGCCGAAGAACTCCTTTATCGCCGCCACGACGGGCCTGATGTTGATGAGCGCCTGCGGAGTGATGGTGTCGGAATCCTGCGCCTGGATGGTCATGCGCTCGCGGATCACGCGCTCCACCCTCGAGAAGCCTATGCGGAACTGGTTTTGCAGCAGCTCGCCCACCGAACGGATGCGGCGGTTGCCCAGATGGTCTATGTCGTCGGTGTTGCCGAATCCGTAGGCCAATCCGCACATATAGTTTATCGAGGCGTATATGTCATCTATTATAATGTATTTAGGGATGAGCTCGTCTACGCGCTCTTTGAGCATCGTGAGCATGGCGTCCCTGTCGTCTCCGGCTGCATCCATGATCTCCCTGAGCACGGAAAAACGCACGTGCTCATTGAGGCCGAACTCGGCCAGCTCCGCCGGGTCGAAATCCACGAAGTTAGCGATGTCCACCATGCCGTTGGAGATGATCTTGACGGGCTTATGGTCGGCGTTCTGGGAATCCACCCACACCTCGCGCACGCCCTTCGCGTCGAGCAGCTCTCCCTGCTCCCTCGTAAGGGTCACGCCAGCCTCGAAAAGCACCTCGCCTGTCATCGGGTCGGCCACCGGCTGGGTCAGCACGGCGCCCGTCACACGGCGGGCAAGCGACAGCTTCTTGTTGTACTTGTATCTTCCCACGCGGGAAAGGTCGTACCTGCGGGCGTCGAAGAACAGGGCGTTCAGGTGGCTCTGGCTGCTCTCCACCGTGGGCGGCTCGCCCGGGCGCAGTTTCCTGTAGACCTCGAGCAGAGCGTCTTCCATGTTCTTGGTGTTGTCCTTGTCTATAGTGGCCAGCAGCATGGTGTCCTCGCCGAAATAATCGGTTATCTGGGCGTCCGTGCCGAGGCCGAGGGAACGGATGAAGGTGGTGACCGGGAGCTTGCGGTTTTTATCTATACGGACATAAAATACGTCGTTCTGGTCGCTTTCGTACTCGAGCCATGCGCCACGGTTAGGTATGATCGTGGAAGTGAAGAGCTTTTTACCCGTCTTGTCGAAGGACATGCCGTAATAAACGCCCGGCGAACGCACGAGCTGCGATACGATGACTCGCTCCGCCCCGTTTATTACGAAAGTGCCGCTGTCCGTCATTATGGGGAAGTCGCCCATAAAGATGTCCTGTTCCTTGACCTCTCCCGTCTCCTTGTTCTGCAGGCTGGCACGCACGCGCAGAGGGGCGGCGTAGGTGGCGTCTCGCTCCTTGCACTCCTCTATCGTGTACTTAGGCTGCTCGTCGATGCGGTAGTCAATGAAATCCAGAACCAGATTGCCGGTATAGTCTGTGATGGATGACACATCGCGGAATACCTCTTTGAGGCCCTCATCCAGAAACCACTTGTACGAATTTTTCTGCACTTCAATAAGGTTAGGCATCTCCAAAACCTCATTGATCTTGGAAAAACTCATGCGTACGTTTTTACCGAGCTGCACAGGTTTCACATTGACCAAATAAGCCCACTCCCATCATCCGTATTCACGTCAATTTTTATCCGTAGGTCTTGCAAATTCTGTTCCTGTGTGATACAATAGCATATAGTACAGGCGCAGGTATCCATTATGGTACATTTTATAATTATATAACAGGGATTCGGCGGTGTCAACCTCTTTTTAGGTTCGGCGGCGCCATTTTTTTATTATTGTTATCTAAAAAAATTGTGGTTTTTTCTATATGCGCGAAACAGCGCCTTCACCGTATCATCGGCAGAAGGCGCTGTTTTTATGCAAATATTTCCAGTTTATCACCAGCGCTGCTGGTGCAGAAGCTCGTTCTTGGTGTTCCAGAGCTTTTCCGAGAGGTCCACATAGTATTTATGCGGGTTCTCGAAACGCAGCACCTCGTCCCAAAGGGTGCCTATCTGCTCGGTGCAGTACTTCTTGACGTCCGAGAGCTTCGGGCACTCGTATACGCACTTTCCCTTTTCAAAAACCGGCACGAGCAGGCGTTTCGCGGTGACGCCGGTGAGCTCCTTCTTCTTCCAGACCGACAGCGGGTCGAAGATGACGCACGGCTTTGTCGTGTCCGGCGCGGGCTCGTCGTAAAGCGTCACCAGGTCGGCCATGGCCTTTCCGCTCGCGTTCTCGAAGAAGCGGTACACCGTCTTGAACCCCGGGGTCGTGATCTTGCCGACCGTCTCGCTTATCTTTATCGCCGGGGCGAGCACGCCGTCCCTCTCCACGGCGGCGAGCTTGTAAACTCCGCCGAAGACCGGGTCGCTCTTTGCGGTTATGAGGTTCTCGCCCACGCCGAAGGAGTCCAGCTTCGCGCCCTGAAGTATAAGGTCGCGGATAAGGTATTCATCCAGCGAGTTGGAGGCGACGATCTTGCAGTCGGGATAACCGGCGGCGTCCAGCATCTCCCGCGCGCGCTTGGACAGGTAGGCGATATCGCCGCTGTCTATGCGCACCCCCTGCGGGCGTATGCCCATGGGCTTCAGCACCTCGTCGAACACGCGTATGGCGTTCGGCACGCCGGATTTCAGCACGTTGTAAGTGTCCACCAGCAGCGTGCAGGCGTGAGGATACGTCTCCGCGTACTTTTTGAACGCCTCGTACTCCGAGTCGAACACCTGCACCCAGCTGTGCGCCATGGTGCCGATGGCCGGGACGCCGAAATCCCTGTCCGTCAAAGTGCAGGCCGTGGCGACGCACCCGCCTATATATGCCGCGCGCGCGCCGAGAATGGCGGCGTCCGAATTCTGCGCGCGGCGGGAACCGAACTCCATGATCGGGCGGCCCTCCGCGGCGCGGCAGACGCGGTTCGCCTTCGTGGCTATCAGCGACTGGTGATTTATCGTTAACAGTGTCATTGTCTCTACGAGCTGCGCCTGGATGACCGGGCCGCGCACGACGACGATCGGCTCGCCGGGGAAGATGGGGGTGCCCTCCGGCACGCTCCACACGTCGCAGCAAAACTTGAAATCGCGCAGATACGCGAGGAAATCCTCGGAGAATATGCCCTTGCTGCGCAGATATTCGAGGTCGCGCTCGTCGAAATGCAGGTTCGACATGTAGTCTATCAGCTGTTCCAGCCCGGCGGCGATGGCAAAACCGCCTCCGTCCGGTATCTCCCGGAAGAACATGTCGAAGACGACCTCCCTGTCGCCCATTCCCTCTTTCAGGTAGCCGCCCGCCATAGTCAGCTCATAAAAGTCCGTGAGCATCGTCAGGTTACAATTTTTCCCTTGCAAAAATACCACCGCTTTCATTGGTCTGTATGGCGCCGGACAACTCGGGCTTAATGCAATATATACAAAAAGGACGGACCACCCAGCCCGTCCATTATAGCACCATATCTGCGCAATGGCAATTCATGCGCGGAAAATGCTGGCGATAAAATCCTTCACTCTCTGCTGGCGTGGCGCGCCGAATATCTCGTCCGGCGTCCCCTCCTCCAGCACGGAGCCCTTGTCCATGAACAGTACTTTGGACGCCACGTCCCGCGCAAAGCCCATCTCGTGCGTCACGACCACCATCGTCATCCTGTCCTCCGCCAGCTTGCGCATCACGCCCAGCACCTCGCCCGTCAGCTCCGGGTCGAGCGCGGAGGTCGGCTCGTCGAAGAACAGCAGTTCCGGGTGCAGCTCCAACGCCCTCGCTATGGAAACGCGCTGCTGCTGTCCGCCGGAGAGCTGGCACGGGTAGGCGCCGGCCTTGTCCTCCAGCCCCATTTTGCGCAGCAGACCCATGGCCTCCTCCTCCGCCTGCGCCCTGTCGCGTTTCTGCACCACTATTGCGGCGTCCGTTATGTTGCGCAGCACCGTGAAATGAGGAAACAGGTTGAAGCTCTGGAACACGAGGCCGAACCCGCTGCGGTAGCGCTTCAGCGTCCTGGGGTCGGCGTAGCGGGTCCTTCCGTCCGGCCCGTTCGCGGCGACCTCCTCGCCCAGGAACGAGATCGAGCCGGAGTCCATCGTCTCCAGCATCGTGGCGCAGCGCAGGAGCGTGGACTTGCCCGAACCGGACGGGCCTATCACCGCCACGACCTCGCCCTCGCCGACGGAGAGAGAGACGCCTTTCAGCACCTCGTCGCCGCCGAAGGACTTGCAGACCCCCTCCATTTTCAGCACGTCCATGGCCGCTTCCCCCTCATCTGTAATAATCGAGCCGCTTTTCCAGCCGCTCCATGGCCCAGGCCACCACAAAGTTGAACACGTAGTAGAACACGCCCGCGGCCATAAGCGCGCCGATGTTCTTCTCCGCCGCCGCTATGGACTTCGCCACCGTGAACATCTCCATCACGGAGATCGAAAACGCCAGCGAGGTGTCCTTTATCAGCGTGATGACCTCGTTCGTTATGGCGGGCAGTATGCGTTTTACCACCTGCGGCAGGATGATGCGGAAAAATGTCTGCGAACCGGAATAGCCCAGCACATGCGCCGCCTCGTACTGTCCCGCCGGCATGGAGGCTATCCCCCCGCGGTATATCTCGGCGAAGTATGCCGCATAGTTGATGATGAACGCTATCATCACGGCCGCCATCCTGTATTCGGCGGAGATGTTCAGCCTGAAGATGTAATACGGGCCGTAGTACACGACTATAAGCTGCAGCATCAGCGGGGTGCCGCGCATTATGGAGATATATATGCGCACGAAATTCCGCAGCAGCGTGTTTTTCGACATCCGCCCGAAAGCCACCAGCAGCCCCAGCGGCAGCGAGCCTATGAGCGTCACCGCGAATATCTCCATGGACACGAGCATGCCCTCGGCAAGCTTCATGAACACCATCAGCAGGCTCAAAGCGCCGCCACCTTTCGGTCCTGTTTACAGCACGGAAGCGCCGCTGCCCCAAAAGACGGCCCGGCGCTTCGCGCATAAAGAGAGAATGAAATGTCTACAATAGGATCAGCCGTTCGCGGGGGCTATCAGCCCGTCGGACACGCCGTATTTTTCCGCCAGCTCCGCGACCGTGCCGTCCTTGTAAAGCTGATCGAACGCCGCCTGCACCTCGTCGCGCAGAGCAGTGTTGCCGAGCTTGAAACCGATGCCGTACTGCTCGGAGACGAGCTGATCGTCAAGTATCACGAACTTGTCCTCGCGCCCCTCCACCTGGTACTTGGCGACGCCGAGATCCATCGCTATCGCGTCCACCGCGCCGGCCTCCAGATCCATGAAAGCCGTATTGTACTCGGGGCAGGTCTCCAGCTTTCCAAAGCTCGCGGAAAGCTCCGCCAGATCGTCGGAAGCCAGCGCCGACTGCGCCGAGGAATCCATCTGCACCGTCACGGTCTTGCCCGCAAGGTCGGCGAGCGTTTTGATGCCCGAATCGGCCCGCACGACCACCACCTGGCTGTTGTCCATGTACGGCTCGCTCCAAGTGTAGGCGTCCTCGCGCCCGTTGATCGTGAAGCCGTTCCAGATGCAGTCGATGGCGCCGGAGTCGAGCTCCGCGTCCTTGGAGTTCCAGTCTATCGGCACAAGGTCTATCTCCCAGCCCTTGAGCTCCGCCACTTTTTTGGCCATCTCTATGTCGAATCCGGCGAACTCGCCGTCGTCACCGACATAGCCGTAAGGCGGAAAATCCTGGTCGAAACCGACTGTGAACTTGCCGTCGCTGAAGAGCTCAGACGACGCGGCGGACGAACTTCCGGAACAGGCCGCGAAAGAGAGCGCCATGGCGAGTATCAATAATGCCGCAAGCAGTTTTTTCATCCTACATTCCTCGCTTCGATTTAATATGCTGCTATATTAGCATTTTACCATATTAAATGTCTATGGCAAAATATCACTAAATCACGCGTTTACAATGATATATATAAATATTTCTTTTAATTACTTTAAATATCAACTATTATCTTCGATTCTCTTTTATTTCATCACGGCAGCTTATATATCTCGCTCTCGCCCAGCACCGTTATCCCGGCGGCTTTCAGCGCGGCGGCGCACACGCCGTCCCCGTCTGTCAAGGCGCCGCTGAAGCTGCCGTCGTGTATCCTTCCGCTGCCGCAGGAGGGGCTCCTCTCCTTCATCACCGCGTAAGTGCAGCCGTACATCTGCGCAAGGCGAAGCGTCTCCGCAGCGCCGCGCTCGTAAAAATCCGTCACGTCCCGCCCGCTTTGGGAGAATACGCGCCCGTCCCTTATTTCCGAGGGCTCCCGCGGAGTGGGCATGCCGCCCAGCGTCTCCGGGCAGACGGGTATCAGCGTGTATTTTTCCATCAGCCCGCCGAGGCCCTCCATCTCCGTCCGTTTTCCGTTGTAGCGGCAGTTTACGCCCAGCAGGCAGGCGCTTATGAGCACGTTCAAGGCAGACGCCTCCTTACGGTAAAGTTTAAAGTCCGCGGCATAAAAAAGGAGCCGGCCAAAACGGACGGCTCCCTGAACTCAGAGGGATTATTCCTCGGGCTGCTCCTCTTCGGCCGGCTCCTCGGGCTCCAGCAGAGCCTTGATGGAGAGGCTGACGCGATGCTTGTCAAAGTCGATGTCCGTGATCTTGGCATCGACCTCCTGCCCGACCGAAAGGACGTCCTGCGGCTTCGCGATGCGCTCGTGCGCTATCTGCGAGATGTGGATCAGGCCGTCGATGCCGGGGATGATGGAAGCGAACGCGCCGAACGTGGTCATCGAGACGATCTTCACCTTGACGACGGTGCCGACCGGGTAATCCCTGCGCAGGATCTCCCACGGATTGTCCTCTTCCTTCTTGTAACCGAGCGAGATCTTGTGGTTCTCGCGGTCTATGTCCTTGACGTAAACTTCCAGCTCGTCGCCTATCTTCACGATGTCGGACGGATGAGCCACACGCATCCAGGAGAGCTCGGAGACATGGACCATGCCGTCCACGCCGCCCAGATCCACGAACGCGCCGTAGGAAGTGATGGATTTGACCTTTCCGGTGTAATGCTTGCCGATCTCCACGGTATCCCAGAACTCCTGCTCCTTGGCATGCCTCTCCTCGGACAGCACCGCACGGATGGAACCGATGGCGCGGCGGCGGCCGGGATTGACCTCCAGGATCTTGAAGCGGACAGGCTTTTTAAGCAGATCCTCCAGCGGCTCATTGCGGGACGCAGTGGCCTGGGAGGCGGGTATGAACACACGGATGCCGTCTGTCACGGCGATGACTCCGCCCTTTACAACTTCTACCACGACACCGTCGAGTATATCGTCGGTGCCTGCCGCGTCCTCGACACGCTGGAAATTCTTTTCCGCGTCAACCTTCTTCTTGGACAGCACCATGGTGCCCTCCACATCGTTGACACGCAGGACCTTCAAAGTCAGCTCGTCGCCGACCTTCACAATGTCCTCGGGCTTGAGGGTCGGGTCGTCAGTCAGCTCGTGCAGCGGAATATAACCCGTGTGCTTTGTCCCCACATTCACGGAGACCTCGGTGGGAGCGATGCCTATAACGACACCAGTCACCTTATCGCCCGTCAATGCACTTTTGAAGGACTGGTCGAGCATCTCCTGAAAGCTGACCTCGTCCTCCGGTTTGTTGTCAAGAATTTCACTCATCGTCTCAAGAACCTCCTTAATTATGCCGGACGGGGTGGACGCACCGGCGGTGACGCCAACTTTTTCGCAGCCGTCCCAGTCGAAGCCATAAAGCTCCTCCGGACGTTCGACCAGAACTGTCGGACAATTGGCCGCGCAAGTCTCATACAGCCTGGCTGTATTTGAGCTGCTCCGGCCGCCCACGACCACCATGCGCTGGCACTCGCGGGAGAGCTTGTCCGCCTCCTTCTGTTTAATGCAGGCATCATTACATATTGTATCAAATACTGAAAGATTTGTACACACTTTTTTCGCAAATTCTACGCAATTTTTCCACTCCGAACGCAAAAAAGTGGTTTGCGAAACCAGCGTATAACATTTTTTACATATATTAGGCGTCTCCTGCAGGTATTTTTGCAGCTCGCCCGCGTTCCTGAACACAAAGACATCACCTGCACAATGCCCGATGATGCCCTTTATCTCGGCATGTTCGGGGTTTCCGGCCAGCAGGATGACGTCCCCGGCCTCGCCTCTCTGCGCCACTATGCCGTGTATGCGCGCGACGAAAGGACAGGTGGCGTCAAGGTACGCCATGCCCCCTGCCTCCAGCTCGTCGGTGACGGCCTTCGGCACGCCGTGTGAACGTATTATCACGGTCTCCCCCGGCTCTGCCTGAGATATGTCCCCGATCACGCGCACGCCGCGCGACGCAAGGTCGTCCACAACGCCCGGGTTGTGTATCAGCTCGCCCAGCGTCGCCGCACGGCGGCCGGAGGCTATGCACTCGTAAGCCATGTTCACGGCCCGCTTAACGCCGAAGCAGAAGCCGGCCGACTGCGCAGCCACCACGCTCATCTGCAAAGCACCAGCATGCTGTCCACGCTCTCCCGCAGGACCTTTGTGGCGCGGCGCACGGCCCCGAGCGAATACTCGCCGTCAAGGCCCAGCTCCCCGCAGGTCAGCACCTTTCCGATATGTATGCGCACCTTCCCGCCTGGGTGTATGCGTCCCTTGAAATCTATCGCCACCGGCAGCACGTTCACCCCGGCCTGCGCGATTATGTGCGCGGCGCCCGACTTGAAACGCAGCATCTCCGGCTCGCGCGAGCGGGTGCCCTCCGGGAATATCACGAGCACGCGGCCCTCTTTCACGGCCTGCACCGCGTAATCCACCGCCCCCATGTCTCCGGCTCCCCTGTCCACCGGGAACGCACCGAAGTGGCTGACGAACCGGCCGACCAGCTTGTTCTTGAACAGCTCTTTTTTCGCCATTATCGCCAGACGGCGCGGCATCAGCGAAAGACCGATAAAAAACGGGTCCCAGTACGAGCGGTGATTGGACACGACGATAAAGCCGCCTCCATCCGGAATATTTTCCAAACCGTCGTATTCGAGCCCGTAAAAAAGCCTTCCCCAGACCTTAGTGACCCAGACCACAAGCTGGTATAACATCTACTCACTCCGCTTTTTTTCAATTATCCCGAGCACCGCTTCCACGGCCTCGCCCTCGTCGAGCTGCGTGGTGTCGAGAAAGACGGCGTCGTCCGCCTGTTTCAGCGGGGCCGTCTCCCTGTGCGTGTCATTGTAATCGCGCTTCCTGACCTCGGCGAGCACGTCGTCGAAATCCGCCTGCACTCCCCGCTGAGCCAGCTGCAGCACACGGCGCTTGGCTCGCTCCTCCGGCTGGGCGGTGAGAAATATCTTGACCTCGGCGTCCGGCATCACCACCGTGCCTATGTCGCGCCCGTCCATCACCACGTTCCCGCCGTCAGCGAGCCGCCGCTGCAGCCCAAAGAGAAAATCCCTGACCTCCGGTATCGCGGAGACGTCCGACGCCGCCATTGAGATCTGCTGGGTGCGTATCAGCTCGGAGACATCCTCTCCGTTCAAAAACACGTGCTGTTCGCCGTCCACGAACCTGAGCTCCGCGTCTATATCCGGCAGCAGCGCCACGACGCCCTCCCTGTCCGTGGGTTCCACGCCGTGCGTCACCGCGTACAGCCCCACCGTGCGGTACAAAGCGCCCGTGTCCGCGTAGATGTAGCCCATCCTCCGCGAAACAGCCCTGGCCACGCTGCTCTTTCCCGCCCCCGCGGGGCCGTCTATCGCCACATTCATAATATTCCTCCCAAGGGCCCTATTCATCAACGTTTTGTAAATTTCCCGCCGCGGCCCCGGCGGCGCGCCCTGTCGCAAAGGCGATCTGTAGGTTGTAGCCGCCGGTCTCGGCGTCCACGTCCAGCAGCTCTCCGGCAAAATAGAGGCCCGGCAGGAGCTTCGACTCCATGGTGCGCGGATCGACCTCCGTCACGTCCACTCCGCCGGCCGTTATCACCGCGCCCTCTATGTCCCCCAGCGCCTTCGGAGTTATAGCAAGGCCTTTGAGCACGGCCTCCAGCGCCTCGCGCTTCTCTTTCGCGAGCTGGTTCACCTTCGTGCTCAGGGGCAGCATGGCGCGGTTCATGACGAGCGGCGTCAGCGCGTGCGGCAGCATCCCGGTCAGCAGGTTCTGCACGCTCTTGTTCTGGTTCCCCTCCATGTCGCGCAGGAACCTCGCGTCCAGCTGTTCCAAAGTGAGGCCGGGCTTAAGGTCCAGCTCCACGCGGTAATTTTCCGCGGGCTCGTCCATAAAAGCGGAAGCCGTGAGTGCGAGCGGGCCCGATATGCCCTCGTGCGTGAACAGCAGCTCCCCCAGCTCCGAATACACCGGCTTCTTATTATTATCCTTTTTATAAAGGCGCAGCGTCACGTTTTTCAGCGTCAGCCCGGCGAGCGCGGAAAAATCCTCCGCCGTGTCTATGCCCACCAGCGAGGCCCGCGGCGTTATCACCCTGTGCCCGGCCTGGCGCGCCAGGTCATAGCCGTCGCCTGTGGAGCCCGTGGCCGGGTAGCTCATGCCGCCCGTCGTGAGCACCACCCTGTCGGCGCGCAGGCTGCCGCCGTCCTCCGTGAGCACGCCGCGCAGCGCGCCGTCCTCGATCAGCAGTCCGCTTGCCCGGCCGTTCACGAGCGTCACTCCGGGCCGCTTTATGAAGCGCTGCAGCGCGTCGGCAATGTCCATGGCCCTGTCGGACACGGGAAACACCCGGCGTCCCCGCTCCGTCTTCAGCTCCACGCCGAGGCGCTCGAACAGCTCCTTCGCCGCCGCAGGCGGGAAACGGTTCACGGCCGAATACAGGAAGCGCGGGTTGCTCCTGACATGGCGCAAAAATTCGTCCGGCGCGCAGTCGTTCGTCACGTTGCAGCGGCCCTTGCCTGTGACGAGTATCTTTCGCGCCGGGCGCTGGTTCCTTTCGAGCAGCAGGACGCGCGCTCCGCCCTCCGCGGCGAAACCCGCCGCAAGACAGCCGGCCGCGCCTGCGCCCACCACGATGACGTCCGCGTCAGTTGTTCTCATCTGTCTTTTCATACACCTCGTACTCGTCCCAGATCCGCTCGAGCCTGGAGAAGGTGGCGCTGATCTCGTCGTGCCGGCGTATGCCGATGGCGACTATCAGCGCATTTATGAGCGAGAGCGGCGCGACGAGGGAATCCGCGAAGGAGGCCATGTCGCTGCGGGCCAGCAGCAGCTCGCTGGAAAATTCCACTATCGGCGCGGAGCGGCTGTCCGTTATCGAGATGACTGTGGCTCCGTTGTCGCGCGCGTATTTCGCGGCCTTTATCGTGCGCTTGGAGTAGCGCGGGAAGGTTATCGCGATAAACACGTCGCCGGGGCCGATGTTCATGATCTGCTCGAACACCTCCGCCGTGCTGCTCGTCGTGATGTTCATCACGTTGTCGAAGATCCTGTAAAAATAAAAGCTCATAAAGCTCGCCAACGAAGCCGAACTGCGCACGCCGAGAATGTATATCCTCCTCGCCGAAACGATCGCGTCGGCCACCGCGTCGAAATCCCGCACGGAAGTCTCCTCCAGCGTGCGCCGTATCTTCTCTATGTCCATATTGAGGACTTTCGTCAGCACGTCGGAGTTGGTCATCCTGTCGCTCGTTATCTCTATGCGCTGCACGGCCGTCAGCTTGTTGCGGATCATCTCCTGCAGCGCGCGCTGAAGCTCCGGGTACCCCTCGTACCCCAGCTCCGACGCAAAGCGCACGACGGTGGACTCCGAGACCCCCACCGTCTCCCCCAGCTTCGCGGCCGTCATGAACGCGGCCTTGTCATACCTTTGCAGAATGAAATTCGCTATAAGCTTCTGCCCCTTGGAAAAGGTCGACATGGAATCCGATATCGTATGCAGCAGATCCTTGCCCATATCACGCCTCCGGATTGTTCATCGGCCACACGCGTGAATCCGATGAAAGATTACATTCATTCTAATCTCCTTCCTGCAAAAAATCAACCCCCGGACACCTTTTTTTGACGTCCGTCCCGGTCTATAACATAGTTTTTTGCATAAACCAGCTGTGAAACCGTCAAAAAACGGTAGCCCTGTTTGGCTATTTCAGCAAGTATGACCGGCAGCGCCTCCGGCGTGTTTTTTGCCCCGGAATGGAACAGCAGTATCGAGCCGTTCCTTATTTTCCCCAGCACGCGCCTCGCCATGACTTCCGGCTCCGGATCTTTCCAGTCGATGGAGTCCACGTCCCACTGTATGGCCTCGTACCCCATCGCGCGCACGGTGTCTATCAGCAGGTCGCCGTAAGAGCCCGACGGCGCGCGAAACAGCCTCGTTTTGACGCCGGAGGCCGCGAATATCTTTTCCTGCGCGGAGAGCACCTCCCTTTCTATCCTGTCCGCGGAGCAGGCCGCCATGTCCGGGTGCGTGTCGCTGTGGTTACCCAGCTCGTGCCCCGCCGCCGCAATGGCCCTCACCGATCCCGGGTATTTTTCGGCCCAGCTCCCCAGCACGAAAAACGTGGCCTTCGCGCCGCTGTCCTCAAGTATGTCCAACAGCCGCGGGATATCCTCGTCTCCCCACGCGCAGTCGAACGTCACCGCCACGGCTTTCTCGTCCGTCTCCACGGAGTATATGGGCAGGCTCCTCTCCTTCCCCGCCGCGCGAAAAATCAAAGCGCCCGCGACCGCCGCCGTTCCCGCCGCAAACAGCAACGCTCCCGCGGCCAGTTTTATCCTGCGCGTGCTCCAAAATATCAGACGCATACTTACACCCCCGTGTGACAGTATGAGCCGGCGGGCGCGCGTATTCCCGGCGAAAGACCGCCGCCGCCTGACTTTCGCAAGCACGGAAAAGCAAACCCGCGCCGAAGGTGATAGAATGTATCCAGTGCCGGAAAGAGCGAACAGCTCCGAGCGGCGCGCTGACTGGAGGTGGAGCCTTTGGATTACGGACGCGACATGGAGCGGTGCCTCCGCTACATCGATGAACATCTGGCCGAGGAAATCGTTCCGGCGGACCTGGCCGCCATGGTCGGATACTCCTTTTTCCATTTCTGCCACGTGTTCAGCGCCTGGAACGACGTTCCGGTAGGCGAATACGTGCGAAAACGCCGGATGAGCAGGGCCGCGCGCGAGCTTTTCGACGGCAAAAGCGTGACCGAGGTTGCTTTCCTCTGCGGGTTTGACACCGTTTCCGGTTTCTCGCGGGCGTTCAGCAGGGAATACGGCGTCTGTCCGTCCGGTTACCGTTCCGCCCCCCAAAAAGAAGACAAAAGAGGTGTGCAAAAGATGAAAGTCAGATTTGAAAAAAAAGGCGAGATAAAGACCGTGGGTTACACTTTCGCGCCCAAAGACGGGAACCGCGTAAACGTTGCCGAGAGCGGGGCGTACTGGGCCGAATGCGATTATAGCGGCGTCAACGTCCACGATTACCACAAACTTGCGGGGAAGAACCAGGGCGATCTCGGCATGTGGTATCACGCGGAGGACGACGGCAGCCTCGTCTATTTCTTCGGCCCGATCGTTGAAAATTTTGATTATGTGCCCGAAAACATGATTCCCGTCACGCTCCCGCCGGCCGAATACGCAATATTCACCAGCGACCCGGTCGACGGCCGCGACCACAAGAACCTCATCGGCGCGGCCCGCGCCACCTGGAAGTACATTTTTAAAGAATGGTTCGCCGGCTCCGGATATGAATTCGACACCTCGCGCTTTTCATTCGAGAGATACTGGAACGAGGCCGGCTGCGACGGGAGCGACCACGCCACCGTTGACATCTACGTACCCGTCAAGAAAAAATGATGTAACAGCGCAAAAAGAGGGACAGAGCCGTTCGCTTTGTCCCTCTCGTTTTTTATCGGTTCGCGCCGCACGGCAAAACGGCTTTCCCCCGTCTCCTCAATCGGCGCTAAGCTCTCTGGCGACGTTCGCCGTGCGCTCCGCGAGCTTTTTTATGCTCAGCTCCGTGCAGCCGCGCACGTATGTGTCCAGCCGGTCGCCTATCGGCGCGGCCCAGTCATCCGGCACCTTTTCCGGCCCGTTGGCTATGCCCCAGACGGTCATCACCTGCGCGGCGTTGCAGTCCACATCCCTGCCGCAGCGGCCGCATATCTCAAGGGTGCCCGTGAAATCCCCGTTCCCGAACCACAGAGCTATCACTTCTATCGCGGCGTTCGGGAAGGAGTGGACCCAGTTGTAACGTTCGAATCTCTTTTCGCACGGCTCCCAAGCCTCGCGCCAACCGGCGCTCCCGCGGCAGGCCGCCAGTGCGAAACGCACAACGGAACCGTACTGGCTGTCAGCTGGCGTCAGCTCCACCGCCGTCTCCACGAGCTTTCTCAGGTCGTGCTCGCAGAACGCGAGCGAGCAGAGCACGGCGTTGAAAACTTCTCCCGTCACTCCGCTGTTGTAGTGCGATATGCCGCCGTCCTGCCACGCGGCCTCCGCGGCCTTCTCCGGCGAGCCGGGATATATCTGTCCGACGACTGCCCCCCTCATCTGCGCGCCTATCCACTCGCAGTAAGGGTTGTTGAACCGCCCGCTCTCCGGCGGCATTATCCCGCAGCGCAGGTTTCGCAGAGCCATGTCCTCGGCCGACCAGCCGAACGCTATCCTCGCCATCCATTCATACGCTATATCCCTGGCGGAGGTCAGCTTCCCACATTTTTCGTACGCGAGCAACAGGGCTATCTCGTAAGTTATATCATCGTTATAGGTGTTGGGCCTCCTGACGTAGCGCGCAAGGTCGCTGTAGGCGCGCTCTATGTTCGCGGTCGTGTAGCCCTCCATGCAGGTGCCGTAAGCTCCGCCGATTATCTGGCACAGCCAGCCGGCGTACTCCGCGCTCAAAAGCGCGTCGCCCATGTCCACGGGCTGAGCCGGCGGGAACGCGACGGCCTCCCTGTACTGCCCGAAGCTCTCATACCGCGTGAAGCTCCAGTAGTCCGAAGCCTCGTCTTTTTCCGCGTTGCGGCAGGCCTCAAACAGCTCGTAGGTCGCCCTGTGCAGCCCCGCGATGTCGCCTTCCGTCACTGCCCTGAAACCGGCGAGCAGCAGCCTCTCCGCGTCCGGCACGATGTAGCCGCGATTCTCCTGCGCCTGTATCGCCGCGACGGCCATCGTGTCGCGCGCAAGCGAGCCCGGCACGCGGCTGCCCCAATATATCTTTATCGCCTCGTCAAGGTACCGCTCGACTCCGCTCGTCTCGTCTTCCCAGAGCTGCTCGTTGTCGCCCTCGAACCTTGCGGGCATCTGGCTTTCGATGGACAGTTTTTCAAGCTCCCACGCTCTCACGCGGCAACCCTCCTCATTCGTATTTTCCGGCGCAGGCAAGGCTGTTGACGGAGTAGTCGCAGCCCATCCGCGCGTAGTCGATGTAGAAGTCCTTTTCCTCCTCCACGGCCGCCTTGAAAGCCGACCACGAGCACCACAGCGCCGCCACCACCGCGCATGAGAGCAGCAGCCGCCGCTTCTCCGCCCTCTCCGCCGGACGCCCGAGATAGTACCCCAGCAGCCTCAGGCAGAACTCCTCCGGCAGCTCCGCGTCGTGACAGAACGCCGCTATGTCGCAGTAGGGGTCGCTCATGCAGGGAAACTCCCAGTCTATCAGTATCGGTTCCGGACGCCCGCCCGGAAACAGTATGTTGTGACGCAGACAGTCCCCGTGCACCGGCGTGAACCCGGAACGCTCGCAGAAAAAGTCCTCTTTCCGCTCCTCCATCCGGCGCAGCTGCTCCTCAAACCCCGTGGGAAAATACTTCTCCCCGCCGTGAGCGCGCGCTTCACCCGTGTACCTCAGCAGCCTGTCGTACGGCGTGTCCACAAACGAAAACTGCACCGGCAGCCCGTGGAACCGCCTTATCAGCTCCATCGCCAGCCGCAGCTCCTCCTCGTCGTCCAGCCCGCAGACGTGGCTGTTCGGATAGTACACCGACATCTTCCGGCCGTGCTCCGGCTCAAAATACACGATCTCGTCCGTGATGCGGAACTCCCGCAGCTGCATGTACGCCTCGTATTCGCGCTGCCGGCTGCAAAAAAGCTCCGTCCCCTCCCCGGGTATCCGGTACAGGTAGCTCCTGCCCCCGGCCTCCACTACGTAGGTCGAGTTGTTTATCCCCCGCCCCGGGTTCTCGTATATGTCGCTTATCCCTTCAGGCGCTATCCCCAGCGCCCCGCAGACAACGCCCAGGTCGTAATCTCCCACGGAGCAACGCCATCCCGCTCTCAGATCCTCAAACACGGTCACGACTTCCTTTCATCCATTTGTCAACCGAATCGCGGCATGGTATGGAAGGCATGGCCCCGTTCTTCATGACGGCCAGCGCCGCCGCAGCCGTGGCCCTCTGCACCGCCGCTTCCATGGAGCTGCCCCCCGCGAGAGAGGATACGAGGTAGCCCGTAAACGTGTCACCCGCCGCTGTGGTGTCCACCGCCTCCACGTCGTAGGCCGCCACATGGCACAGCCCGCAATCCGTCCCGCAGTAATATGAACCGTCTCTCCCGACCGTCAGCACCACTTCGGCGTGCGGAAATTTCCCGCACATATCGTCCAGCGCGTCCCGGTAATCGGTCTTATCGGAAAACGCAGAGATCTCTATTTCATTCAGAATGAAAATATCCACCGCTTCCAGCGGATAGCTCATCAGCTCACGCGTCACGGGCGACGGATTGAACACCACCCTCATGCCGCGTTTTTTGGCCTCCGTCATCACAAACGGAGTCAGATTTATCTCGTTTTGCAGCATGATGAAATCTCCGCGCGAAAATGCGCCCACCGCTTTCCTCGCATCGTCCTCATCTATTTTGAAATTGGCGCCGCCATATATGATTATCCGGTTCGCGCCGGAATCCTCTTTCTCTATAATGGCGTGCCCCGTCCTCCCGGGCTTCACGCTAACGAAGGACGTGTCCGCCCCAAGCGCTCTCAGGGCGTCCACGAGGCGCCTGCCGTCGTCCCCCACGGCGCCCGCCATGCTCACCTCCGAGCCGGCCAGAGCCGCCGCCACCGCCTGGTTCAGCCCTTTGCCTCCCTCAAAAACAGCGAATGCGTCTGCCGACACGGTTTCGCCCGGCTTCGCAAAATGTTCCACGGAATATACGTAGTCAAGGTTCAGGGAACCGAAACAAAGCACTCTTTTCACTTTAAGGCCGCCTGTCTGACAAATTTTCGCCGTTTCACAGCGCCCGGCCGCGTTTATACGGACCGGACGCCGCAAAACGGACGCGCCCCGGCAGCGGGGCCAGTCATTCCACTGCCGGAACGCTATTGGAATGAGCAAAATTGATCACTCAAGCCAAATCGGGTTGGTGAAGGCCTTCCTGCCCTGCCAGTCGTAACATTCCACGCGCACGTACTTTTCGGCTTCGCACCATTTGCAGTCGCCGTACAACGGGCAGACGAGCTCGTCGATCGTGCTGCCGGGCTCCGCCCATTTCACGCGTATCTCGCGCTGCTGCCCGTTGATGAATATGCGGGACACAGGCGAACACTTGAAATGCACCGTGCCGTCTTCCACGTAGAAATCGTAGATCTCCGGCCCGGCGGAACCGTAAAAGCTGCCCGCGGCTATGGCTTCCATAAGATCGTCCTGACAGAGAGACTTCGCCTTGACGGTTATCCAGCCGCCGAACGAGTCGTTCCCGCCGGAAGTGAACGGATGGAAGTTGTGCCCGTCGTCCACCGCCGTTCCCCAGAGCTTCATCCCGTGTCTGAGCACCGCGTCCCAGTGAGAGAACGAGCTGCCCACGTTTTCGAGCACGGTGGAGCAATAGTTGTACACTTCCATCGCGAATATGTGCTTCAGCGGCAGTATCTCGTCGTACTCTATCTTCGACCAGTACGGGTGATTTATCGTCACCATGTTCCCGCGGTCGTAAGCGTCGTCTATCATGGCCTGCAGGTCGGCGTAGCTGTGAAAAGTGTGCAGATCGAGCACCTGATCGTGCTCATACTGCGGCAGCTTTGCGTGCTCGCGCTGCTCTTTCGTGCCCGGAATGGCGAGAAAATGGTAGTCGCGTATCTCGTGAATATCCGGCGGCGCGTTTATCTCCATTCCGGGAAGGAGGATGAAGTTCTCATCGTCGTAACCGGTCAGGTGAGTGTAGCGGTTGTGTTCCGTGAGGATAAGGAAGTTATACCCGCGCTTTTTATACTCGTTTATCATGTCGTCCGGTTCGGTGCGCCCATCGGAACGAGTGGTGTGGGTATGGATATTTCCCTTATAGAAATTCCCTTCCGGAATAAACGTTGTATATTTCACGTCTTTGTCTCCCGTAATATTTTGTGTTTGTTCAGGAAATCGCTCCGGCATCGTCCAGCAGCGTCTGCGCCTGCTCCGAGACCTTTTTAATGGAATCCGCGGCGTTCGTGTCGGTGTAAGTCATGCAGTACGCAAGCTCGTCGGTAAGTATCGTGTATATGCCCTTCCAGGCGGAGGTCAGCGGACGGCGGTGCGCATACTGCATCTGATCTATGGCGTTTTGAAAATCCGGGTGGTCCTTTATGAACGAGGCGAGCTCCGAATAATTCGTGCAGGTCTGCGTCGTCGGCAGATAGCCGGAAAGGACGGTGTACGCTCCCGCGACGTCATCCGTGGCAAGGTATTCCATGAATTTCGCGCCGGCGGCACGCTGCTCCTCTGTGGCGTTGGAGAACATCACGATGTTTCCTGCGCCGGTAGCCACGCCGTTCTTGCAGTCGGGATGATTATATATCTCCATCTTGTAGCCGGCGTCGTTCATCCAGCCGTTGTACATTGAATACACGCCGTTCGAGCCGAGGAACATCGCGACCTTGCCCTCCAGGAACGCGTTGCCTATCGTGGACCAGACGTTGTCCTGATAGATATACGGATTGAAAATGATACCGTCTTTGGCGCCCTGCTGGAAGCGGGTTATGATGTCGGCAGCCTTGCTGTCCTGGTTGAGGAGGATGGTCTTGTTGTCTTCGCTGACGATCTCCCCGCCGTTGGAATAAAGTATGGATTCAAAGATCCAGGAGTCGGTGTCCCAGCAGATCCCCGCGCCGTAGACGCCCTTGTCCTTGTCCGTGAGTTTCGCGGCCACATCGAAGAACTCGTCCCACGTGGTGGGTATGGTATCGATACCGGCATTGTCAAACAGCGTGCGGTTTATGTAGAGATTGGGCATGGAGCGGTTGAACGGCACCGCGCGCAGCACGTTGTCATAGTAGCAGGAGACGAGCAGGCCCTGCTGATAGTTCTTGATCACGTCCTCGGAGAGGTACTGTGAAAGATCGACAGTCAAAGGATAGAAACGTCCCAGAAAAGTTTCCTCTATTATCGCCATGGTCGGAAGCGTATTCGACGCGGCGGCGGCCTCAAGGCGCTCCACTATGGCGTCATATCCGCCCTGTCCGACTATGTTCACCGTGATGTTCGGGTTCTCCTCCATGAACTTTTTCGCGGTATCCGCAAGGAATACGCCGGTGTCGGAATCGTCCGCGAACACGTTCCAGAAGGTTATCTCCACCGGTTCATCGGACGCCGCGGGCTCGGAGCTCGTTTCGGAAGATTGCGCTGCCGAAGTTTCCGCCGAGGTCTCCGCCGGAGCTTCCGAAGAGGCCTGTCCGGAGCAGCCTGCAAGAGCAATGCAGATGACAAGAATGATCGCCAACAATTTTTTCATTTGTGTTCCTCCTGTTTAATATTATGTTTTTCCATTTTCACCATGGATACGCGGCTATTTTATGCCGCCGTAGGCGAACATCCGCTTGATGTTCTTTACGGCGAAAAGGTAAAGAATAAACATCGGCGCGAACAGCATGAGATTTCCCGCCATGATGGTGTGCCACTCGTTCGCGGCGTTGCCCACCGGCATCAGGTTCTGTATGGCCATCGGCAGCGTGCGCACGAGATCGGTCGTGGTCAGTATCGAGGTCCAGAAGTAGTCGTTCCACTTGTAAACAAACGTGAACAGCACCGTGGTTATGATCGTCGGTTTGGCCATGGGCACGACGATATCCGCGATTATCTGAAACTCCGAGCAGCGGTCGAGCTTCGCGGCGTCGATCACGTCGTCCGGCAGGGTCTTGAACGTCTGCAGCATGAAAAATATCGAGAAAGCGGAATAGATGAACGGGACTATCAACCCCTGGTAGGTGTCTATCCATCCGAGTTTGCTTTCGATGAGGTAGATCGAAAGAAAGATTATCTGCGCGGGCACTATCAGGTCAAACAGCACCAGCCCGTTCAGTATCTTCTTGAACCGGAACTCCTTTTTTGCAAACGCATAGGCGCAGGGGACGCATACGAAGAACTGCCCGATTATCGTGCAGACCGACACCACTATGGAGTTGACGAGATAATGGAAAAAGTCCATCTTTTTCCACGCGTCGGCATAATTTTGCCACTGCGGCGTCTCCGGCAGCAGGGACGGCGGCGACAGATTCACTTCGTACATCGTCTTCAGCGAGGTGCTTATCATATAGAACACCGGGAAGATATACGCCACCAGCAGCAGGACGATCACTACGGCGGTCAGCACGATCCCGACGACACGCTTCGGAGTGAGTTTTTTCTTTTCCATACCGCCGCCCCCTTTATTTGTAATGGACGCGTTTGTTCATCATCGTAAAATTCGCGATCGAGATCACGCCGATGAACAAAAGCAGGATAACGCCTCCGGCCATGGCTTTGCCGACGTTGAACTCAAGATACCCCGTCTGATATATCCAGTACACCATCAGGTTGGAGGAGTTGCGCGGCCCGCCCTGAGTCATCAGCTTTATCAGGTCGTACGTGCTGAACGTGCTGATGATCGTCGTCGTTACAAGAAAGACGAACGTCGGAGACAGCATCGGCACGGTTATTTTGAAGAAAGTCCTGACTTTGTTGGATTTGTCGAGGCGTGCGGCTTCGTATATCTCGTTCGGTATGCTCTGCAGCCCGGAAGTGACAATCATCACATTGTAGCCCAGAGATTTCCATATCGAGACGATGATTATGGACGCGAGCGCGGTCTTTTCGCTGAGCATCCACATCAGCGGCTCGATGCCGAAATACCCCAGCACGAGGTTCAGGATCCCGAACTGCGGATCCATCAGGAACATCCACAGCGCGGCTATCGAGACCCACGAAATTATGTACGGCGTAAAGATGACGCTCTGCGTAAAATTGTGTATAGCCGTGTTTTTGTTCAGGAATACCGCCACCAGCACCGCCAACGGCAGCGCGAACAGCACCGTTACGGCCGTAAAGATCAGCGTGTTCCCAAACACCTGCAGGAAATTCGGGTCGCTGAAGATCGAGTCGTAATTGCTCAGCCCCACGAACTTGTCCACTCCCATGACGTAGTCCGTCCTGAAAAAGCTGTTGCGTATGCTCATGATCGTCGGAATGACGCTGAAGGTTATGCACAGGATGACCGCCGGCGCGATCAGCACGTACGGGCATTGGAATATCGGATTTATGCGCTTCATGAAGAAATCGCGCAGTCTGGCCCTCACGGCGTTGAGCTTCTCCGCCATCGTCACACCTCCCCGGGCAGGTCTTTCCCGACTTCGCATCTCGCGCCGTCCGGGCCGAATGCGTAAAGATCTCCTCTTTTTATATACAGATTCACCCGGTGGCCGAAATCGAAGAACTCCTCGTTCCTGACCGCGAACTCCTCCCCGCTGTCCGCCATTATCGTGTAATGGTTTATGTCGCCGAGCCGTTCGCGCGTGGAGATCTCGCCGGAGAGCACGGCTCCGTCAAAATCGTCGGGCTTTGAAAAGTGCGTCTTCGACGACCGGAACCCCAAAGAGCTCCCGTCAGGCATCTTTACGATGTTCATGCCGGGGTCGCCGATGAATTTTGCCGTAAAAACATTCTGCGGGTCGGAATATATCTCCTCCGGCGTGCCATACTGCATGATTTTCCCTTCGTTCATGACAGCTATATAGTCGCCCATCGTCATGGCCTCTATCTGGTCGTGCGTTATGTAAATGAAGGTGGATTGCAGCTTCTGGTGCATCCTTATGAGCTCGCTCCTCATGTTGACGCGCAGCTTCGCGTCCAGATTGGAGAGCGGCTCGTCCATGAGGAACACTTTCGGCTTTTTGGAGATGGCCCGCGCAAGCGCCACCCTCTGCCTCTGCCCGCCGGAGAGATTGCCCGGCTTCACGTTCGCGTAATCCGTCAGGCCCACCAGCTCCAGCACGTTCGCCGTTATCTCCTTACACTCCTCTTTCGAATAGCCGAAATTCTTCAGCCCGAACGAGATGTTTTTCGCCACGGTCATATGCGGATAGAGCGCATAATTTTGAAATACCATCGCTATTCCACGGTCGCCGGGATCCTTGTTCGTCACGTCCTCGCCGTCTATGATGATCCGGCCCTCGGTGACGTCCTCCAAACCGGCAATCATGCGGAGCGTGGTCGTCTTGCCGCAGCCCGAGGGACCGACAAGCACCGTGAACGAGCCGTCCTCTATATCCAGGCTGAACCCATCCATGACCGTGAGCCCGTTTGGATATGTCTTTTTGATGTTCTGCAAAGAGATCATTTTACAGCCCTCCAACAGCCGAGATTATCCCTGACAGCGCTGCGCCAGCGCCGCCAGCTTTTTCGCATCCTCGTCAAAGTCGATGCCCGAAGCCTTGCGTATGTAATCGATTTCACATGTCGGAAGGCTCCCATATCCGCGCAGTCCTCCGCATATCCCGCACGCCATCGCGCCTATCGTGTCCGTGTCTCCGCCCAGGTTGGCGGCCAGCCTTGCGCAGTGCAGCGCATCGCCGCCGGAAAAACGGTAGAGAGCTATCGCACAGGGAACGGCCTCCTCCGCCGGAAGCCCCGTCCCTATCTTTTCGCCGAGCACGTCTATGACCTCAGCGTCTTTTTCGGCCGATTCGGAGAGCGAAAGCGCGTCCTTGATCCTCAGCGCCACATCAGCCCCATCCACACGGTATCCGACGGAATCGCCCATGCGCGCCGCGTCCATCGCCGCCTTCAGCGAGACATCCATGTTTCCTGTCCTCGTGGCCGCCGAAACCGCCGCCGCTACTGCCGCCGCGGCAGATACCGCTATGTTGGTGTTGTGCGTCGGCATACAGGCGCGATGCACCACCGAGATGAAATTCTCGGCGCGGCGCCAGTCCCACACCGCTCCCACCGGGATTATCCTCATCGGAGCCCCGTCCGTCCGGCCGTTTTTACCGGCTTCCGAGGGCGGAACGCCGTCTTTTACGGCTCCCAGCGCCGCTCTCGTACTCGGCCCGAGGACAAGGTCGTTCTTCTCACCGCCCTTGCGCAGCCAGTCGAACACCCCGTCCACCAAAGCGCGGGGCGTTATGTCCCCGTCTCTTTCTATGAGCGTGCACATGAGCTTGGTGAAGGCGGTGTCGTCGGTCGTTTCGCCGGCGCCTCTCCCGTGAGAGATCTCGTTGTCGTCCGGGCCGGGAAGGAGCGTATCTATCCACCCGAACCTCTCCGCAGCCCTTTCCCTCGTCCACATTTCCACGGGCATGCCGTACGCGTCTCCAAGCGCAACGCCCCAGAGCGCGCCTCTCACCGCGTCCTCAAAATCGTGCTCATCCTTCATGCTCATGCGTTTTTCCACACCGCTTCTGCAAAAGCCGCCTTTGCCTCATCCAGCGTCGGGCCGGAGCGGGCGCCCAGTTTTCCGCAGGTGACGCCGGCGCAGACAGCGGCGAACTTCATGGACTCCTCAAGCGGTCTTTTCTCCTTGTAATAGGCGTATATGAACGCGCCGAGGTAAGAGTCCCCCGCACCCGTGGTATCCACCACTTTGCTGTCCGGAACGCCTATCCTTGTGACCGCGCCGTCGTCCGAAAACGCGACCGAGCCGTCCCCGCCCAGCGTCACCAGCAGCAGACCCGAAAAATGTTTGCGGATGAATTTTACGGCCTCATCCAGTTTTTCCGTCCCCGCCAGAGCGAAAAGCCCCTCGCGGCAGGGGGCGAAAACGTCCACATACTGCAAAACGCCGAGTATATCCTCGCGGCTGACGCCCATGCCGTTCATCACCCCGACGCCGACCTGGAGGTTGAACACCACTTTTTTGCCGGCCCCGTGCGCGCGCTTTACGGCCTCTATCGCGGGCCCGCCCGGCAGCAGATCGGTATAAAGGATGTCTCCGGAGAGACAGTATTCGTAATCCCGCTCGTCCATTTTGAGCGACAGGAACGCGTCGCCCATGTTCAGCAGGATGAACTTTTTGCCGGAGGCGTCCACGACTATCTGCGTGTGCAGCGAAGAGCCACCGTCCAGGACCTTGAGCCCCGCGTCGTCGATGCCCTCGTCGAGGATGCTGCGCCTTATGCGCGCGCCGATGCCGTCGGAGCCTATCTGCGCCACGAATCCGCATTTCCCGGAAAGCCTGGCTATCTGGGCAATGACGTTCGTTCCGCTGCCGCCCGGCATATAAGAGGTCTTTTCTATTACGGCGAATCCGTCCTCTTTCGGCAGCTCCGCCGTCTGCATAACGACATCCATGGCTACAGTCGCAAGTCCCACCGTGAACATTAAAATTCCTCCTGTAAAATCTACTGATCTATTGCGCGCGTCGAACTCCTGACCACGAGCGCGCGGTTGATTACGTATTCTCTCGCCGGCCCGTCGTACTTGCCGTCTATCCTTTCGAAAAGAGCGTTTATCGCCAGCTCTCCAAACTCCGTGCTGTCGTTCGTCACCGTCGTCAGCTGCGGTGAAAATATCGCGGAATACGGGGTGTTGTCCATTCCCGTGACCGACACGTCCTGCGGGACCAGTATGCCCAGCTCGTTGAACGTCCCTATCACGCCGAGCGCCACCATGTCGTTGGCGCAGCACACGGCCGTCGGCCACGGCGAAAGCGCGGAAAAATATCTTCCCGCCTTTTTGCCTGCCTCTATATTGAACCCCATCTCGAATATCAGCGAATCGTCCAGAGGTATGCCCACCTCCTCGAGCGCCATCATGTAGCCTCTTTTGCGGCTCTCGGCTATCACCGAGCCGGGGATCCCTCCCGCGAAGCATATCCTGCGGTGCCCGAGGTCGATAAGATGTTTCGTCGCCAAATATGTGCCGAGATACCGGCTCCCGTGTATCGAGTCGAACCGGCACTTGTCATACGAGTTGACCATGACTATCGGCACGCGGCTCTTCTCCGCCTCGGCTATGACCGCGTCCTGTGCGGTGACGGAGGCGAAAACTATCCCGTCGGCCGAAATGTCCCGCGCGAGGCGCAGCGCCTGTAGTTCCTGGTCCGGCGCCTCGCCCGTGTTGTACAGCGTGACCGTATAGCCTATTTTCCGGCATTTCAGATTTATGATGCTCGCCATCTCCGAATAGAACGGGTTGCTTATATCCGGCACGACAAGCATTATGTTCTTGCTGCTGTGCGTCTTCAGGCTCCGGGCAGTCCTGCTCGGCCTGTAGTCCGCCTCGCTTATCATCGCCGCTATGCGCGCCGCCGTGGATGCGTCTATGTATCCGCTGTTGTTCAGATACCGCGAAACGGTCGCGACCGAGACCCCCGCCATGGACGCGATATCCTTGATTGTGACGCTTTGTTTCATAGCGCACTCAGCTCTCTGTATGTAATCGTTTACATCGCAAAATAGAATGCTCTGTTAAGGGAGATAATATACCTGTTATCCAATATAGTCAACGATTTCTTTGATTTTTCTGCAATTTTCACTATCATATTATCAATATTTTGTCCTGTTTGACGTATTATTTGTTTGAGTAAACGATAACACTACTGTGATACAGCCATCTCAGCGCGCTTGCGCCCGTCCGTTCATCAAAAAGCCTCCCCCTCCAGCACACATTGGTCGGAGCGGTTTTGCGCCGCGCGGCCGCGGTACGGCGGCCATGCGTATGGACAGAAGCATCTGCGGCCGCACTTTTCAGCACAGCCGCAGATGTCTTTTACTTTATGATATGGAGTGAGGAGTTGAGAAATCCAAGTGGTCGCGGGGTCTGTCAAAACATCCAGAAAGCAAAGTAGCAGCTCATCACAATGAACCCGATGACGAATGCGACGAAGCAGTAAGGGAATATCTTCCTGAACTTGCACCCGAACACCGTCAGCGCAGGCAGCGCCCAAAACGGCTGTATCAGATTCGTGATGAGGTCGCCCTCGGTGAAGGCGTTGACGGTGTAAGCCGTGCTCACGCCCATTTTTATGGCGGCGGGCATGATATACGGCGCCTCCACCATGAACTGCGAACCGCCGGAGGGTATTATCATGTTGAGCAGCGCGGAGAACCAGAACACCACGGTCGTAAAGTTGCGCGCGGTCGTGAGCGTCACGAACCATTCGCATATCACCGCTCCGAGCCCGGTGCCGTTGAGTATCCCGAGTATGCCCGCGTAAAAGCTGTATTGCAGGAACACGTTGCTGATGGTCTTTATTCCGTCCTTCGCCGACTGTATAACGGTCGTCGGAGACTTGTGGAGTATCAGCGCGAGCATCAGAAACAGGAAATTGCAGGCGTTGAGGCCGAACGCGGTGAAACCGTTCATGACCATCGTGTAGGCGAATATCCCGAGGCCGGCTATGCCGACGATCTTTTGGAAGACCGCGTTGTTGTCCACCCTTTCGGCAAAAGTCGCCGCAGAGACCTTCGCCTCATAGGTATCGAGCGCCATGTCGCTTTCAAATTTCCGCAGAAGCTCCGGGTCTATCGTGTCGTAGTTCTTCTTCGGAACGAGGCGCGGGAACACGATGAGCGTGACGGCCAGTATCGTCAGGTTCATGCAGAACATCGGCAGCGTCAGCATCGTCTCGTTGAGCGGCAAAACGCCTATCACGTCCTCCATGAAATGTCCCGGCGCGGCCACGAGCAGCGGAGAACCCGCCGTGGGGCCGCCCTGATACATTATCCCGAAAAAGCCGATCGACACGAACATCGCGTAAGGGATCCTGTTGCCTTTTTTCGCCTGTTCCACTATCATCGCGCGGCCGAGCATGATCGCCCCGGCTATGGCCAGCGCGAAGTGCAGATAGTTGAGCACGAACATGATCACCATGAAAAGGATCAGAGACTGCATCGTGGTATTCGGTATGCGGGCGACCTTGATAAGGAGCTTGCGCACCGGCATCGAGTCCGCAACCAGATAGCCGGTAAACATCAGCCCGCAGACCTGGAACGTAAACGGTATCATGCCCCAGAACCCGTCGTACCAGCTCCCGAGCAGCTCCATCGGAGCCGCCCCGGTGAGCGCGAGGGCCATGACGGACACCAGCACCGTCAAAAACAACACAAGAGGAAAGGCGTCCGGTATGCAGCGTTCGCTGAAATCGGAAAGACGATTCATGAACGTCTTTTTTTCAATCTTTTCATCCGACATTCTGTTCCCTCCTATAAGCTCAGTCCTCCGGTCGAACTTTATGCCGCCGTCTCCGCGGCCGATGCGGGCGCAGCGTCGAGTTCGTAGCCTTTGAAGTGGCCTACGCTCGTCTCATGCAGCGTGAACACGGCCAGCAGAATGGGTATCAACAGGAACGCTCCGCAAGCGACGGCAAGCCCGCTGAGGCCGTAATTCGTGAGGATCATGGCCATGGGCACCGGGAATATGAAGCCGCCGATGTTCGTGGAGATGCCGAAAATGGCCACCGCGCGGGAACGCTCCGACAGATAGGTCACGTCGTTGCAGACGGCGCCCGGCACGACATTGGCTATGGCGTTCCCTATTCCTATGAGGGCGCAGCCTATGTAGATGCAGACCGAGTTCTGTATGAACGCTATCGTGAGTATGCCGATTATCGTGACGGCCGGGGCGGTGATGAAGCCGAACTTCCTGCCGTATTTGTCGATCATCTGCCCGCAGGGGGAGGCGAACACGAACGACGCGAGCGCCCTGGCAACAAGGAACGTGCTGATGGCCGTGAGAGAATATCCCATGGCGTCGAACGCGACCGGGAGCGCGACATTTATGAAATTGGCTCCGAGATGGATCCAGACGCGGAGGATAACCGCCAGCAGTATGGGCCACATAAAGGCGAGTTTGAGAGAAGAACGGTTGTGCTCCGGGGGCACGTTCTCGGCCTTTGTAAGGGACGGGTTGAGCTCGACTTCGTTGAAAGCCTCTTTAGGCCAGTACTCCTGAAGGCTCCTGCCCATGTCGCGCGGGTCCTTCTTGAGCGCCAGTATGAGGATTATGGCCGCCACCTGGCAGCACAGCGCCACATAGTAGATGGAGGTGGTGCCGTATGCCGTGATGATCGGCGCGGCTATGAGGTAGCCGAGCGTGTTGGCGGCCATGACCCCGAGCTGGGCAAAGCCGGAAGCGCGGCCCTTGTATTTCGCGGGATAAAGGTCTGTGACCGCCGTGGCGAAAAGCGCCATAGCGCCGACGCCGACACCGAGCATGGCCATTGCCACCAGATAGAGCGTGCCGTTCTGGGCGTTGATCGCGAATGCGCCGATGAGATCGCCCAGCGCGTAAGTAATTATCATGATGATTATGGCTATCTTCCTGCCCAGCTTATCCGCCATGCTGCCGAAAGGCAGAGCAGAGAACAGAGCCACGCCGGAGAGCAGGCTCAGCGGGACTCCAGCGGCCCCGGCGCCCGTGAGCAGTGCCTTGCCCGTCAACGACATGGTGGAAATCAGAAAAGTGAAGCCGACAAAATTGAGCACATAGGCCACGACGAGGATGATGGTGCTGTTGCGTATATCTGACGGGATGTTTATCTTCTCTTTTGTTGCCATACCGAACACCCTTCCTGTTTATATGTTTTCGTCAGTCTGTGACTACGAACTTGTAACCGTACTGCCAGGTGGAATTACTCTCGCGGTGGAGCTTCTTCAGGACCATCTCCACCCGTTTGCCGGGGACTATCTTATCATAATCCGTGTCGGTCACTTCGGCAAGGATCTTCACGCCGTCGTCGAGCTCGATGACCGTCGAGATCCTCGGGATGTTCTCGCCGTAGCCTTGATGCACGCCGGCAGAGCTCCAGCAGACGTTCGCCTCAATGATGGTGCCTGTGGAAGGGTGTTCGTAAGGCTCAAGATTGCGGCTGCCGCACTGTGCGCATATGGTCCTGCGCGGGAAGGAGAGAGCACCGCAGTCCTTGCATCTGGTGCCCTCGATCAGGTAACGGCCGCGCCTTTCTCTCCATGCTCTCGTTACGCTGGCTGTGGTGTGATGATATATCTGTTCGGGAAATTCTGCGCTCATGATATCTCCTCCTTTTCTCAGTTATTCTTTTTGAATTCGTCGTTCGTCAGGACCGCGACCGTCATGTGCGCGAAGGCGCTGCCGACACAGGCGCAGACGGCGCATTTGGGATCCTTGACCTGGCGCTCGCCGCCCTCGCCGCGGAGCTGCACGACGCCCTCGACCACCATGTTCAGGCCGTCCGCGCCGGAGGCATGCCCTCTCGCAATGTTGCCGCCGTCGGTGTTGACGGGGCATTTGCCGTCGATGGCCGTCTCGCCGTCAATGAAGAACTGCGCGCCCTTGCCGTATTCGGTTATGCCGAGGCCGTCGAGGAACCAGAACGCTCCCGCCGTGAGGTCGTACACCTCGGCCACGTCTATGTCGCCGGCGGTGATGCCGGCCTGTTTGTAGGCCTTGCGCGCCGCATCTATCAGCGCGACGGACTGCCCGTACATCTCCTCGCGTTTCAGGTCTTTCGGGAAGCCCTCGCCCATCGGCGGTTCGCCGTATCTGTGCGCAATGTAATGCGAGGTGCAGGAGAGGGAGATGCCGTCCAGCCACACGGGGTGTTTGCTGTATTTGTAGGCCTCCTCCTCAGGGACGAGTATGACGGCGGCGCAGCCCTCGCCCATGACGCTCATGCAGGAGTTGGCGTTTTTGAGGCTCTCGAATTCGGGCATCGGGGCGCCGTAATACGTGGCCTTGGGGTTGCGGCGCGCGTACCAGTGGGCCTGGTACGCCATGGCCGCGTAGCAGGTGTAATCCTTATAACCGTAATGGCGCATATACGTCTTGCTCATCAGCTCGAAGCCGTCCCTGTGACGGAAACCGAAGTTGTAATCATACTCCGTGTCGAAGCTGATGTTGATGTTTTCGGTGTAGGCCATGTTGTCGCCCTCTTTGTCAAAGCCCATGACGAGAACATGGTTGTATTTTCCGGAGGCGACCATTTCCCAGCCGGTGTTCAGCGATACGGAACCGCCGGAGCAGTTCATGCTGGTCGGAAAAGTCGGCGCCGGCGCTATGCCCAGCAGGTCGGTGACGCTGCCGCCTATGCCGCCCTGTTCCTGGTTGCCTTCGCCGTGATAACCGATGCACGCGCCGTCTATATCCTTCGGCTTCATGCCGCAGTCCTGCATGGCTTCATACGCCGCGTCCGCGACGATCTCTTTCCATGACTTTTCGGGATGGATCTTTCCGGGCGCCGCGGTGGAACCTATGCCCACTATCGCGACTCTTCTTGTGTTAGTCATATTCAAACTCTCCTTTCCCTCTCCTGTTATTACAGATACGCCGTGAGCGAATAAGACGGACGGATGTATTTGTATTCGAGCTTCATCGCGGTCTTGTAGTCGAGCATGACCTTGTTGTCGATATGCGCCTCCACCGTTTTGCCGGACTTGCGCATGGCGCCGATGTTCTCGGTCACGGTCAGGGCTATCGCGTCGGAGCCGGCACCGAATCCGTACGAGACGAGGAATATCCTGTCGCCGGGCTGGGCTTTCTCCAGCACCTTGGCCAGACCTATAAACGGAGAGGACGAGCCCGTGTCTCCGGTCAGGCCGCAGTACATGGCGGGAGCTGTCTGCTCCTCCGTGAAACCGAGCGCCTGCGCGTCCATCCTCGCGATGGCGGGCGTGTTCTGCTGGAGCACCGCGTATTTATAATCGGCCGGTTTGGTGCCGAGCCTGTCCATCAGGTTCTTCGCCGCGGCTTCGGTGTGCGGCAGTATGCCCACGTCGTATTTGTCCTGGCGGATGAGCAGGCCGGACCTGATGTACCTCTCGCCCTCCACGCGGAAACCGTCGGAGATGTCCGTGGAATAAGTCTCCACGCCGTCTATCGTGGCCGCGACGTTCTCAGTCCCGATCACGACGGCGCCGGCGCCCGCTCCCGCGCAGGATTCGAGCAGATCCCCGGGAGCCGTGTGGCGGTCTATCGTGTCCGTTCCTATCGCAAGCGCCTGCCCGGCCAGGCCCGCTTTTACCATCGCGTATGACTCTATCATCGCGGCGGTGCCTGATTTTGTGGAGAACTGTATGTCGGCGCATTTGGTCGTATAGGGAAGGTCCAGAGCTTCGAGCACCACCGTGGAGGACGGGCGTGAGTCGTACGGGTCGGTGCAGGTGCCGTAATACAGCGCCTGTATTCCGGACGAAACGCCGCAGCGGCCGATAGCCTCCTTCGCCGCGGCCACCGCAAGAGTCGTGCTGTCCTCGTCCTGGGCAAGAACGGTCCTTTCGCTCATGCCCCATTTTTCTTTTACGACATTCATCTCAAGGTTTTTCCAGAGGTCGACTATCTCGTCCACCGCAAGTCTGCGTCTTGGGATAGCGACGCCGTAACCTGTAATACCGATTTTGTCCATAAAACGTTATTGCTCCTTTCGTTTTTCCTGTAATACCATGGCACCTGTATAATAGCGTTTATCCGCCTAAAAGTCAACTTTTTTGTTATAAGTTCGTTTGTATCGACTAAAGTTCTGCCCCAAAAATGTGGATTATTCGAATAAAGTTTTTCTGACAAAACGTGCTATGTATTTTCCCGAATAATGATTGACTTGACAGAGCAAATTCTGTATACTTACATAAACGGAAATCACTCGTGCGGAAAGAGAAAATGATATGTTGGATTGCGCAGAAGATGAATACAAGCCGGTCCCGGCGCTGCAAAAGACCTTCGCGATACTGGACTTCCTGGCCGGGTCGCCCGAAAAGGGGTTCGGCGTCAGCGAGATCGCGAAGGCCACCGGCTACAACAAAGGCACGCTGTTTTTTATCCTGAAAACGCTTCAGGAATACGATATCGTGGACAAAAACCTGTTCGACGGCAAGTACACCATAGGGCGGGGCCTGAGCAAGTATGTGGACGCCTATTATTTCGGGATAGCGGACATGTCCGGCTTCACGGACGTCGCGAAGAAGATGAGTTCCGTTTGCCACGAGTGCATAAATCTCTCCGTGCTGAAAGGTATGTACAACTATGTGGTCGAGTCGGTCCCGGCGCAGGACATCTCCCTGCGTGTGGACCTGCCGGTCGGCTCCAAGATCCCGGTCATCGTCTCCAGCGCCGGAAAAGTGCTGATAAGCCAGCTCGGGGACAGCGAGCTCTCGCAGATATACGACGCCCTCTATAAAAAGTACACCGACAACACCATCCGCGACAAAAACGAGTTCCTCAGCGAAATAGCCCAGATACGCCGACAGGGCTACGCCATAAACGAGAGCGAGTTTGAAAACGGGGTGTGCAGCGCGGGAGCACCGATCTTCGGGGCGGACGGGAAGATCATCGCGGCCATAAACATCGTGCTTCCGGCCTCCCGGTTCGCCGGAGATTACAAGCAGAAGATCATCCACCTCGTCGTGTCGGGGGCGGCCGAGATCTCCAAAAAGTGCGCTCCGGGCAAATGACGGCGCAAAAAAACCGCGGCTCCTTTTTCGGAGGCCGCGGCCTTTTTTATATCGTTTTTTCGCGTCTCACTCCGCAGGACGCAGCGCGCCTTTCAAACGCAGGCAGACAGCGAACGCGACGGCGATCTTTATCGCATCCGGCAGTATGAAGGGCACGACGCACCAGCCCAGCGCCGTCGCCAGCCCCACGGGCCCCGTCTCGCGCGCGTAGACCGTCATGAACCACGCCGTACCGAAAGCGTAGCACACCAGCAGCCCGGCCGCCATGGACGCGAGCAGCACGAATTTGCCGTCGCCGAAAATGTGCAGCAGCGCCCACATCGTGAGAGCGGCGGCGAGAAAGCCGATTATGTATCCGCCCGTCGCGCTGAGGATAACGCCTATCCCGCCCGTGAACCCCGCGAAAACGGGCAGACCCACGGCCCCCAGCAGTATGTAGACCGCCACGGCCACGGTCCCCCGCTTCCCGCCCAACAGGCCGACCGCAAGGAACACGCCGAAAGTCTGCAGCGTGAACGGCACGGCCGAGGGTATGGATATCCAGGAGCACACGGCCATCAGCGCCGCGAACATGGCCGCAAGGACCAGGTCTTTTGTTTTTGCCCGCATATTGTAAACCATCCTTTATCTTTGTCTTTACAATATTTTTAACACGATCCTGTCCTTTTGTCAATATGTCAGTTTCGTCGGTTTACAATTCCTCCCCGCCGTGGTATTCTTTTATGGGGTGATGAAGATGACGAAAGATTCCGTGCTCTCTATCCTGCTGACCGCGGGAGAGTGCGTCTCCGGAGAAAGCATGAGCCGTGAGCTCGGCATAAGCAGGGCGGCCGTGAACGCCGCCGTACAGACCCTGCGGCAAGAGGGCTATGTCATAAGCTCCTCCACAAGGACGGGCTACACGCTCGCGTCCTCCCCCGACAAGCTCCGCGACGGGGAGATGGCGGCCCGTCTGGGCGGCAGGGCGGAAAAAGTCGTGTGCCTCGACAGCGTGGGCTCCACGAACGACTATCTGAAGCTGCTGGCGAAAGACGGCGCCCCCGAGGGCACGGTCGTGGCCGCCAACACGCAAACGGCGGGCCGCGGCAGGATGGGGCGCAGCTTCCTGTCCCCGGAAAACGAGGGCGTGTATCTCTCCATACTGCTGAGACCCGACTGCGCGCCGGAATCCGTGCCCCAGCTCACCGCGTGGGTGGCCGTGGCCATGCGCCGGGCGCTGGAAAGCTCGTGCGGCGTGAGCCCCGGCATAAAATGGGTGAACGACCTCGTGCTCGGCGGGCGGAAACTGGGCGGCATACTGACTGAAATGGCCGCGGAGGGCGAGAGCGGGCACATAGAATACATCGTCGCCGGCATCGGCATAAACGTCGGACAGACGGCCTTTCCTGAGGAGCTCTCCGCGATGGCCACCTCGCTGTACCTCGAGACGGGAAAACACTTTTCGCGGTGCGCGCTGGCGTGCGCGATGATCCGGGAACTGGACGCCCTGACCGCCGCCTTCCCGCTCGAAAAGGCCGCGTATCTTGAGGATTACCGGGCGGCGTGCGTGACACTGGGCCGGGAGGTGACGTTTCCCGCCGGCGGGCAGACGCGCTCCGCCAGGGCCGAGGGCATAGACGAGGATTTCGGGCTTTCCGTGCGTTTCGCGGACGGACACGCGGAGACGCTGCGTTCCGGCGAGGTGAGCGTGCGCGGGCTTTACGGATACGTGTGACTTAAAGATGCAGCCAAAACAGACCGCGGGGCGCCTGACAGGCGTTCCCCGAAGCAGCGATGTTCCCGCTTGCCGCTGTGCAGGCGGGAGCTTTGCTGTAAGCGCATGCCCGCATCCGCCGTTTCCGTCCCGTCATTCATCCGTTTCTGTGATCCAGATACTCTATAAACCGCTTCACCGCGAGGGACAAGCTTTTTTTGTCGCGCATGACGAAGCCGATCTTGCGGTAAGCGGGAACATCGAGCTCTTTGATGACGACATGATAGGGAATACGCCTGAGTATCAGCTCCGGCAGAACGCTGACGCCGAGCCCGCTCTCCACCATGGACATGATGGCGTAATCGTCCCAGGTCGTGAAGCGCACCTTCGGAGAAAGGCCGGCGCGCTCGAACACCTCCCATATCTCCGCCTTCGTTCCCTTTTCAAGCAGCATAAACGGCTCGTTCGCGAACTCGGCAAGGGGAAATTTCTCCAGCCCCGCAAATGGATGATCTTCCGGCAAAACGGCCATCAATCTGTCCTGTTCCAAAAATGTGGACTCAAAAGCGGGGTTGGCCGGCAGGCGAAGGAACCCGCAGTCCACCCGCCCGGTCGCAATCCACTCCTCGATCTCCGTATAATCTCCCAGCAGCAGCTCGTAGTCAACGTTCGGATAGTCCCTTTGGAACGCCTTTATGATCTTGGGCAGCCAGTGCGTGGCCACGCTGGAAAACGTGCCGATGCGGATGAGTCCGGACTGCAGCCCGTTGAGCTCATCCACCTCCATCTCCAGTTTTTCATATTCTCCGACCAGGCGCTGCGCCTGCGGCAGCAGTTCCATCCCGTCGGAGGTCAGCTTTACGCCGGTCCTGCTGCGTTCCAGCAAAACGACGCCCCAATCCTTCTCAAGGTCGTTTATCATCCTGCTGACGCCGGACTGGGAATAGTTCAGCAGCTCGGCTGCCCTGGTAAAGCTCCCGTACTCCACCGTTTTTACGAACGCCATGTATTTTTGGAGGTTCATATCCATTGCCGATTCCTCTTTTCATCTGAAATCATCATGTATATCATTACAAACATTCGTTTTTCAAATGCTTTATCACAGGATATAATATAACCGCAACAAAGTCAAGAAAGAATGAACAACTGTGTTTTATATCAGCGAAATAACGGATACGGCTCCCGCGGAGTACAAAACGGAGCTCCAGAAAAAGGTCTTCGAGGTCCTGGACGAACTGCATATCCGCTACGACCGCGTGGACACCGACGCGGCGGTGGAAATGGAAACCTGCCTCGCCATCGATAAGAAGCTCGGCGTGCCGATCGTCAAGACGCTGTTCCTGTGCAACCGCCAACAGACGCAGTTCTACCTTTTCATAACGCGCGGGGACAAACCGTTCAGCTCAAAGGCGTTCAGCTCCGCCATGGGGGTCTCCCGCGTGTCCTTCGCGCCCGTGGAAAGGCTCGAACGGATGATGGGGTCGAAGATCGGCGGCACCTCGGTGCTCGGGGCCCTGTTGGACAGCAGCCGCGACGTGCAGATCGTTTTTGACCGCGACGCGGTGAGCGGCGAGTGGTTCGGCTGCAGCGACGGCACGGACTGCTCTTTCATGAAGATCAAAACGGCGGATCTGCTCGAAAAGATCCTGCCTTACGCGAAACACGATTACAGGATCATCGGCCAGACGCCTGAAAAATAACGGAGAACGGCAAAAATGGGACTATATCAAAACAGGATCGTTGTCAAAGTCGGGACGTCGACCCTTACAAATGAAACGGGGCAAAGCGACCTGCGCTCTTTCGACCGGCTGGCATATGTCCTGTCCGACATCCAGAACAAGGGCTACGAAGTGATATTGGTGTCGTCGGGCGCCATAGCCCTGGGCGCGAACAAGCTGCGGATGAAAACAACGCCCGCCTCTCTGCGCCTGAAGCAGGCGTCCGCCGCGGTCGGCCAATGCGGGATCATGTCCCTGTATGACAAATTTTTTGCCGAATACGACAAGACCATCGCCCAGATCCTGCTCAGCGCCGACGACATCGAGCACGAGGAAAAAAAGGAGAATCTGATAAACACCTTCGACTCCCTGCTCGAGATGGGCGTGATCCCCGTAGTCAACGAAAACGACTCCGTCAGCTACACCGAGATCCAGTCCGTGGAACGGCTGTTCAGTGACAACGACATGCTGTCGGCAGTGGTGGCCGTACTATGCAGGGCGAGGAAGCTGGTCATACTTTCCGATATCGACGGCTTCTACGACAGCGACCCGCGGCTCCATCCCGGCGCAAAACGGATAGAACGGATCGACCGCATCGACGCATCCGTGTATGCGCTCGCAGGCGGAGCGGGTTCCCGGCGCGGCACCGGGGGCATGCGCACGAAGCTGCAGGCGTCCGCCTTGGCCATGGATAACGGCATCGACACTGTCATTGCCAACGGAAAGCATCCGGAAGCGCTGTATGAGATCGTGGAAGGAAAGCCTGCAGGGACGCTCTTTGCCGGGAAAGCGTGAGGCGCGAGGGCCGCACGCCCTGCAAACGAGCGGCAGCGCCGAAACGACGCGCAAAAAGAGCCGGGGGATCCCCCGGCTCTTTTCCTTTAAAGTCCGAAATCTGTTTTCCTGCCCGCAGCCCTATTTCGCCGCGCTTTCGCCGTCTATCGCCTCGCGCAGCTTTTTATAGAGCTCCTCCGCGTTTACGGGCTTTGCTATGTGGCCGTTCATGCCGCAGGCCAGCGCCGCGCTGATGTCGTCCGTGAAGGCGTCCGCCGTCATGGCGTATATCGTTATGCTCCTGGCCTGCGGGTGATCCGAAGCCCTTATCGCCCGCGCCGCGTCGTGCCCGTTCAGGACCGGCATCTGCACGTCCATGAGTATCGCGTCGTACGTACCCGCCGGGGAGTTCGTAAACAGCTCCACCGCTTTGGCGCCGTTCACCGCGAAATCCTCCTGCATGTTCACCATGTCGAGCAGGCCTTTCGCCACCTCGCGGTTCAGCTCGTTGTCCTCCGCGATGAGCACCCGGCGACCCGTGAAGTCGTACTTTTCGTCGGTCTTTTCTGCTTTTTCCCGCCTGTTTTTGTTCAGCGACATCAGCACGTTGAACACCGTGGACTGGAAAAGCGGCTTTGCCACGAACACATCCGCTCCGGCCTCTCTCGCCTCGTCCGACACCTCCGTCAGGTCGTAGGCGGAGACGATGATGATGAGCGTGCCCTTTCCGAACTTTTCGCGTATCCTGCGCGTAGTCTCCACGCCGTTCATGCCCGGCATCTTCCAGTCGATGAAACAAACATCATACGGCGTCCCCTTGTCGCTCATCATGTTCATCATGTCGAGCGCCCGCTGCCCGGACTCGGCTATGTCGTACCCGACGCCTATCCTGGCGAGCAGCATCCCCGTATAATCCCTGGCGCTGCTCTCGTCGTCCACCACGAGCGCCCTCAGCTCGCCCATCTTTACGCACTGCACGCTCTCCTCCGCGCACTCGAACGGCAGCTCCACGGTGAACCGCGTGCCCTTGCCCTTTTCGGTCTTGACGTCGATGGAGCCGTGCATCATGGAGACGAGGTTTTTCGTTATGGAAAGGCCCAGCCCGCTGCCGCCGTATTTTCTCGCCGTGGTGGCGCTTTCCTGCTCGAAAGGCCTGAAGATGCGCTCCACCATCTCGTCGCTCATGCCGATGCCGGTGTCCTCCACGACGAACTCCATGTAGGCCGTGTTGTTCTTCCGGCCGGTCTCGGAGACGAACACGCGCACCTCTCCGCCGGGCTCCGTGAATTTGTAGGCATTGGACACCAGGTTGAGCAATATCTGGTTGACCCGCAGGCTGTCGCCCATCAGTACCTCGTCGCTTATGTTCGTCGCCATCGTGAAGCGCAGGTTCTTCTGGCGGCACTGCGCGTAATAGATGTTGGAAATGCCGTTCAGTATGGCCTTGAGGTCGAACTCGGCGCTGGCTATCTTCATCTTGCCGCCCTCTATGGCCGACATGTCCAGCACGTCGTTGATTATGTTCAGCAGCACCTTGGAGGCGGACTCTATCTTTCCGAGATACTCGTCTATCTTCTCCGGCTCGCGCTCGTGCTGTTTTGCTATCGTCGTTATGCCAACTATCGCGTTCATCGGCGTGCGGATCTCGTGGCTCATCTGCGAGAGGAAGCGGCTCTTGGCCTGGTTGGCGCGCCCGGCGTTCTCCACCGCCTCTTTGAGTATGGCGTTGCTCTTTTCCTCCGCCACCTGTCTGCGGCGCAGCGCGGCCAAGCCGTATAACATGAAAAGCAGCACCAACAGCAGGGCTATCGCGCCCGCCATGACGAGCGGCTGATCGTAAAACAGGCCCAAAAGGGTTTGCGGCTTGCTCTCGTTCGTCAGGTACGGCGCCGTGATGGTCATTATGTCCGTTTCACTGACGGAACGCAGGGCTTTATCGACTATTGAGCTCAGCAAATAGCTCTCGCCGTCGTTTACGCCTATAGTAAATTTGCGCGTTTTTTCCGGCAGGGTGACGCAGATCAGACGGTTCGTCTCATCCGCGTATATCACGCTCTGCGCGGCGCTCGTCAGCAGGTAGCAGGTGTCCACCTCGCCTTTTTTCACCGCGTCCGCGCAGGCCTCTATGCTGTCGTAATAGCGCAGCTCCACGCCGCTCTCCGCGCTGTCCTGAAGCAGGGAGGCCACCGTGCTGCCCCCCACTACGGCCGCGGTGCTCACGGTCCCGTTGAAGTCCTTCCTGTAAAGCCGGGAGATGGTGCTCTCATAGTACGTGCCGGCCACTATGTAGCCCATGTCCTCCGCGGTCGAAAGGATGTCGTTGCAGTCGCAGCAGATCGCCGCCGACGAATCGCCGCGCTTCTCGATATATTCGCTCCTGCTCGTGAGCGGCAATATCTCTATACTCAGCCCTGTGCGGCGGAATATCTCCCTGCAGATGTCCACCAGGCTGCCCTTCATCTCTCCGTCCTCATAGTAGGAGTAAGGTTTCCTGTCCGGGTCGATTATTGCGGTGAAAACCGTGCCCTCCCGCTCGCACCGCTCTATAAACGCCCGCTCCTGCGCGTCGTACGCTATCTGGTCGCCGCTCGTCGGCGAATAATATTTTCGGAAAAGGCTCGACACGAGATCCGGCTGAGTGGAATTCACCTGGCTTACAGCGAAATTTACCTCGTCGAGCAGCTTCTTGTTCCCCTTTTTCACTATCACGTAGAACGGCTTCGCGTCGAACTGAGCTATCAGCCACTCGTCCTCTATGTTGCGCAGGTTGCTGGTGACGATCGCGTCTATCGTGCCCTTTTGGAGGTTCTCCGTCAGCTCCTTGTTCGTGTCGAAATACTCCTTGCTGTAAGAGAAGCCGTTCTCCTCGGCGTAGGAGGCGAAACTGTCGTTGCGGCTGCTTCCCTTCAAAAGTCCGACCTTTATCCCGCTCCAGTCCCCCGGTTTTCCGGCGGCATACTTCGTGTTGCCCGACTTCACCGTTATGATCGTGGAACTCGTGCCGATGGGCTCGTCGGAAAAATCGAAAAGCTCCTCCCGCTCCGGAGTCTTGACCGCGGAGGTCAGCATGTCTATTTCGCCGTTTTGGAGCATGGTGAGCATGTCGCTCCAGCTCGCGTTCTCCTCATAGCCGATGTATTCGTATTTCCAGTCGGCGAAATTCAGCATGTTTTGGATATATTCGTACCCATAGCCGCTGCGCTCGCCGTATTCGTCCACCATGTGATACCCCTCAAAAGGGAAAAAGCCCACCCTGACCGTCTGCCGCGTGTCATTCTCAGCCAGCGCCGAGACGGAAAGCGGCCCCAAAAACGTCAACAGAAACACAAGCGCGGCGCTAATATACCTCATCATCCGCCTCATGGAACCAACTCCGCCTCGATCTATATTTTTTCTGCCGTACGGCAAACCGGCTTCATACACCCGTCTCCACGCGCGCGTCCGGCGCTGGGCCGAACGCCTTTCGGCGCGGATATGTCATGTGCAAAGATTGTATAAATACATGGCTTTATGGGGAATCGTTATATCATATATTATTATAAATCGCACAATAAGTCAATCATTTCTGTATTTTTGCGCCGCGCCTTCACGTTTTGTGACAGACCTTCGCCCGGCGGCGCGGCTCCTTTGCGGCACTTGCGCTCCGGCGCCCGCTTTCCGGGCCGACAGCCCCGCGCCCGCGACGCCGAAAGGCCGCCGGCGACGCCGCGTCTCCCGGCCGCAAAATATGTATTGACAAATACCCCGACAGGGTATATTATCATCTTCCAGATACCCCATATGGGTATATTACGGAGGTATGAGATATGGAAAACTGCGAATGCCGCTTTAAGGCCGTTCCCCGCGACGAAAAGCTCCGGCGGCAGATAAAGAACAGGCTGAACCGCATATCCGGACAGATAAGCGGCATGACGGCCATGATAGACAGCGACCGCTATTGCGGCGACGTGCTGATACAGCTCGCGGCGATAGAAAAAGCTCTCGAAAGCGTGGGATACCTGATATTGCAGGACCACATGAACACGTGCGTGCGGCAGCAGGTCACGGACGGCGAGCCCGGCGCGATGGACGAGCTGCTCGAACTCGTGAAACGGCTCAAATAGCGGAAAGGCGAAAGATGAAGACTGAAAAATTCGACGTCAGCGGCATGACGTGCGCGGCCTGCCAGGCCAACGTGACCCGCTGCGTGCAAAAGCTGCCCGGCGTACAGGACGTGGACGTGAGCCTGCTCGCGAACCGGATGACGGTGACGTACGACGAGGGCAGCGTGAATGACGACGCGATCGTGAAGTCCGTGCGGGAAATCGGCTACGGCGCGTCGCCGCTCGAAAACAAAACGGAAAAGCAGGAACAGGGCGGTTTCCGCACGGAGTGGGAGCGCCGCGCAGCCAACGCCGAAAACGAGAGGCTCTCCATGCGCAGGCGGCTGACATACTCGGTCGCGCTGCTCGTGCCGCTGATGTACATTGCCATGGGCGGGATGCTCGGGCTGCCGCTGCCCTCCTTTTTCACGGGCGTGGAGAACGCGCTCGTCCTCGCGCTGACGCAGCTTTTCATCACGCTGCCCATCCTGTTGATAAACAGGAAGTTTTTCACCGGCGGGCTGCGCGGCCTTATAAAAAAGGCTCCGAACATGGACACGCTCGTGGCCATAGGTTCCGGCGCGTCGCTGCTCTACGGCGTGTTCGCGCTCTACCGCATGGCCTACGGCATGGGCAGCGGCGACATGGAGCTCGTGCACCAGTACGCGCATTCGCTGTATTTCGAATCCAGCGCGATGGTGCCGACCCTCGTGACCGTGGGGAAATATCTTGAAGCCCGCTCCAAATCCAAAACGTCGAACGCGCTGGAAAAGCTCGTGGACCTCGCGCCGAAGACCGCCACCGTGCTGCGGGACGGGGCCGAGGCCGTCATCCCGTCCGAACAGATCGTCTCCGGCGACATCCTCGTCATCAGGCCGGGCGAAAGCATCCCGGTGGACGGCGTGGTCACGGAGGGCGGCGGCTTTGTGGACCAGTCCGCCATCACCGGCGAGAGCGTGCCCGTGGAAAAGCGGCCTGGCGACGAGGTCATCTCCGCCACCATAAACCGCAACGGCTCGTTCAGGTTCCGCGCCTCCCGCGTCGGGGAGGACACCACCCTCGCGCAGATAATCCGCCTAGTGGACGACGCCGGCAGCTCCAAAGCGCCCATCGCGCGGCTGGCCGACAGGGTGAGCGGCGTTTTCGTGCCCATCGTGCTCGGCATCGCGGCGCTGTCCTTCGCCGTCTGGCTGCTCGCCGGCGAGGGGTTTGAGTTCGCGCTCAACTGCGCCGTGTCGGTGCTCGTCATCTCCTGCCCGTGCGCGCTCGGCCTCGCCACACCCGTCGCCATCATGGTCGGCACGGGGAAGGCCGCGGAATACGGCATACTCGTAAAGTCCGCGGAGAGCCTGGAAAACCTGCACGGCATAGACACCGTGGCGCTGGACAAGACCGGCACCATAACCTCCGGAAAGCCGTCCGTGACCGACGTTGTGCCGTTCGGAGTCTCCGAAAGCGAGCTCCTGCGGGCGGCCGCCTCCGTCGAGTCCGGGAGCGAGCACCCGCTGGCCGCCGCCGTGACGGAGAGGGCAAAGGAACTCGGCATCGCCCCGCAAAAAGCGCAGAGTTTTGAAATGGTGGCCGGACGCGGCGTCAGGGCTGTCGTGGGCGCTCAAACATATCTCGCGGGGAACCCTGCGTTCATGCGCGAGTGCGGCGTGGACGACTCCCCCGCCGCGGCAAAGCTGGAGGAACTCTCCCGCGCGGGAAAGACGCCCCTCCTGTTCGCCATGGACGACAGGATGATCGGCGTCATCGCCGTGGCGGACACGGTCCGCCCGTCCAGCGCGCGCGCCATAAAAGAGCTGCAGGCCATGGGCATCAGGACCGTCATGCTGACCGGCGACAACCCGCTGACCGCCGAGGCCATCCGCCGGGAAGTGGGTATAGGCGAGGCTGTTTCCGGCGTGTTGCCCGCGGACAAGGAAAAGCACATCCGCCGCCTGCAGTCAGAAGGGCATCGGGTGGCGATGGTCGGCGACGGCGTGAACGACGCGCCCGCCCTGACCCGCGCCGACGTCGGCATAGCGATAGGCGCCGGCACAGACATCGCGATAGACTCCGCCGACGTCGTGCTGATGAAAAATTCACTTGAGGACGTCGTGACGTCGATAAAGCTCAGCCGAGCCGTCATCCGCAACATCCACGAGAACCTTTTCTGGGCGTTCTTTTACAACATCCTCGGCATCCCGCTGGCCGCCGGTGCGCTGTTCCCGGCGTTCGGCCTGCTGCTCAGCCCTATGATAGGCTCCGCGGCGATGAGCCTCTCCTCCGTGTGCGTGGTCACGAACGCGCTGCGCCTGCGCTTCTTCAAGCCCGGCCCCGCGCCGGAAACCGGCGAAATGCCGGCCGTTCCACCCTCTGTCCCCGCCGAAAACGCCGAAAACGCCGTCAAGGTCGTCACGGTCGAGGGCATGATGTGCGCCCACTGCCAGGCCCATGTGCGCGAGGCGCTGGAGGCCGTGGACGGCGTCGTGAGCGCTGAGGTGGACCTTGAGACCAAAAAGGCGACCGTCACCCTTGCGCGCGACGTGCCGGACGAGGCGCTGACCGCCGCCGTGACGGAGGCCGGCTACACTCCTACCGCCTGCGAGACGGCGAAACGCGGCTGAACCGCGCCCCTCGTTTGAAAAAGAGCTTCCCGTTTGGGCCCAAAGCCCACGCGGGAAGCTCTTTGTGTATTTACGGGCCCACGGCCCACCTTTTCAGCGTATCAGCACGGTCTCGGCGTCCGACTCCCTGAACGCCGCCTCGTCGTACCAGGAGAGCGCGTTCCTGTTGTAGCCGCCGTAACGGCCGAAGACGGGCGGCGTGCGCTCTATCTCCATGGGCAGCAGCTTCCCATGGACGGCCTCGTAATCCGCGAGCTCCTGCCGCAGCTCCCGTTCTATCGCGTCCCTGTCCGCCTCCGGCCGCGAGGTTATCGTTTTCGCCTCCGGCTTCGGGTGATCCAGCGGGCAGGTCTCGCCCAAATAGCTCTCCGCTATCTCCTCGTTCTGGTCCGGCCGCAGCAGGCCCGCGTCTATCAGCCTTTGCCCCCAGAAGTGGGACGCGCTCATCGTCTCGTCGCTGTCGAGAAAATACCTGTATGTCACGACGCCGTTTTTTCTGATGCCCGCGTCGAGCTCGCAGTCGAGATTGTACCACACGCCGTCTATCCTCACCTGGTTCCAGGCGTGGTCGCACAGCGGCCCGTCGGAGGTGTAGGTCGCGCCGGGGATATACCTCGCCTCCAGCCCCATGGAAGTCAGCAGCATGTAAAGCGCGGCGGCGTAGTCCTCGCAGGTCCCGAGCCCCCAGAGGAGCATGCTCAGCGACCTGTTTTCGACATAGGAGGGCAGGCTCCCGCCCTCGCTCCTGAAGCGCCAGACGTCCAACGCCACCGGACTCGTGTACGTGCCCCTCTCTATCAGCCAGTCGTAGGCGGCTTTCACGCGCTCGTATTCCGTCATCGACGGGTCGCAGAATTCCGCCGCGCAGCCGTCCGCAACGCTCCGGATATACTCCTGGGGCGTGGGCAGCTCCGGCGCGGGCTCGCTCTCCGGCAGGGGCTGAGAGCTTTCCGGCGCCTCCGTCAGGGATCGAGAGCTTTCCGACGCCGACGGATCCGGCTGCCGCACGCTCCCGCCCTCTCCGGCCGCGCAGCCGCAGAGCAGCACAAGCAGCGCCATGAGCAGCGACGCCAAGCGTTTCATGCGCCATCCCCCCTTTTTGAAGAACATAGCACATGGAGCTTACTCAAAGTCAAGATGTTTGGCAAAAAAAGCGCCGCCCTCCCGGACGACGCTGTTCTCGGTCCCTGCCCGCTCCATGCGCAGGGGCGCGCTCAGCCCCCGCTCTCATAGGTGCGGAGTATGGCTTCGGCCACCTCGCGCTTTGACGCCCGCCTGTCCATCGCCTGCTTTTCTATGTAGCGGTGGGCCTGTTCCTCGCTCATGCCGAGTGTGGTGCGCAGCGCCCATTTCGCGCGCTCTATCAGTTTTATATCGTCTATCTTCACGCGCAGCTTCTCGTTCTCGTCCTCGTAGCGGCGTATCCTGCGGGCGAAGGCGGCGCACATTTTCAGGCTCTGACGGAACTGGGCGGGCGAGACCGGCTTTGCCAGCGTCACCACGCCGTATTCCTCCACGCGAAAACCGACTTCCTCCGCTATGTCGTCCCGCACGATCAGCAGCACGGCGGAGGCGCCCCTGGCGGCCGTGTCCATCGCCAGCTCGTCGCCGAACTCATCCGGCAGCGGCGCCGAGATCATGACTATGTCGTACCCGGCGGAGACGAGCTCCCGGCGCGCCTCGGCCCCGCTGTTCACCACGGAGACGGGAGCGAATTCCGACGGCTCCAGCATCGAAGCCACCGCCCCGGCGGTGCGCCCGCTCCCAGAAACGATGAGCACGCTGAGCGGCGGCGCTGTAAGCCTCATCGCGGCTCACCCCGTTTCAAATGTCGCGCGGCACGGGCTCGGCATAAGCCTCCAGCACCGGCCTCGGCACATGTCCTCTTATAAATTTGCTCTCGCGGGCGGCCAGGACGGCCTCCTCACGCGACTTCGGGAAGCTCGTTCCGGAGCCGTCCTCCCCCTCCGCCATGGCGCTGAGCAGCAGCATGACGACGATATACGGGTTCGCGGCGGGATCCGGCCAGCGCAGCACGTGTCCGCCGCGCCCGTCCTCCTCCACCGCCGGCACGAGCTCGCCGTTTTCTCCGCAAAGCCGCCCGAACGAATTTGCGCCCGGGTTCGTAAACAGAGCCATGTCGCGCGCTTTTGCCAGGGCCGCCGCTACCTGGGCAGGCTCCGCCCCGGAGACCGTTATCTCGAGGCCGCTGCCCGGTTTTCCCGCCATCGGCGACGGGTCGAACGAGGCGAAAAGCCCGCTCTGCGCCGCGACTGTGCGCACGACGGAGCGGTAAGTCACCGCGTTGTCGGCCGCCGCGAGCGGAGATGCCCCGCCCAGCTTTATCTCGTTCTGCCCGGGGCCGGAGAGGTGTACAGACTCCACCGGAGACACGCCCATCTGCTCAAGGTAAAGGCAGATGTCGCGCCGCACGTTCTCGCCCCGGTCCGCCGGAGCTATGTCCATATACCCGCCGCTGTCGTAAGGCTCGCCGGTGGGAAGGCCGCGCTCGTCAGTCTTTAAAAGGTAAAACGCGCCGCCCGCGCTGAAATTCGCCCTGACGCCCTTTTGCGAGGCTTTTGCCTCGGCTTCCCTCAGCGCGGCGCGCATGTCCAGCCCAAAGGTCCCGCCCTCCGGAGTGTACGTATCGCAGTAAAAGCGCGCCACCCGCCCGTGCGACGGACGCCACGGCAGCAGCGCCAGCGCGGAGACGTCGGGCTTTATCAGCAGCTTCCCCGCGGCGCCCATGTTCCCCAGCTCGTCCGCGTCGAAGAGGACTCCCTCCTCCAGCGCGCGCGGAAAAGCCGAGGCCGGGACCGAAACGTTCTTCTGCGCGCCGAAAAGGTCGCACAGCGCAAGCCTTATGAACTTTATGTCGTTGTCTCTGATGAAATGCAGTATATCGCTCTTGTCGTCCATGTCGGCGCCCCCTTTTTCTACCATTATAGCTCCGCGCCCGCCGCAGCGCAAGTTTTCATTCGGCGGCGTAGAGCTGTCTGTACGGATTCGCGCTGTCGGGCTCGAGCACGGCGAATTCCGACGCGAGCAGTTCCCCGGCGTCCCCGCCGAAAAGCTCGCAGTAGCGCTCCACGTATTCCGCGAGCTGAGCGCGGTCCCCGTCCGTCGCCATGTGCGTTTTCACCTGCAGCGGCAGGCCCTTCGGCGGCTCGTGCGTGCGAAGATATATGCGCCCGCCGTGCATGCCTGTGCCGCAGAAATACCCCACCGGCGCCCCGGCGCAGCCTATCCCCAGCACGACGATGACGCCGCCCGCCTGGTATTCCCCCAAGAAACTGCCGCAGCGCCCGCCCACGACCAGCACCGGCTGGTGCTCCCGGTACGCCTTCATGTGTATCCCGGCGCGGTATCCGGCGTTGTCGCGCACATATATCTCGCCGCCGCGCATGGCGTAACCGGCCGCGTCGCCCGTGCTGCCGTGTATGATTATCGAGCCGGCGTTCATGGTGTCGCCCGTGGCGTCCTGCGCGTTGCCGTGCAGCACCACGCGCGCTCCGTCCAGATACGCCCCCAGCGCGTTGCCCGGCGTGCCGGAGAGCTCGTAAGTCCCCTCCGATTTGCCGCAGGCGACGTACCTCTCGCCCAGACATTCGGTGGCTCCCATCATACCGCCTCCGTTTCCACATGATTCAACAGCTCGTCGCGCCTTTGCGCCGTAAAAGCCAGCAGCGAAGGCTCCGCGCAGACGAGGGACAGGTCCAGCCCGTCCAGAGGCTCGCGCCGGCGTATCAGCGCGGTGTATATGCCGGCCTTGGCCGC
>Ga0268263_1000527_pt1 | contig 56258 bp, 37 predicted proteins | sample Biomet5_FD_190358 | JGI IMG/M metagenome (GOLD analysis project Ga0268263, IMG submission 190358) | Microbial communities from bioreactor (seeded with sewage sludge) at LBNL, California, USA - Biofuel metagenome 5 (SPAdes) (version 4) | ecosystem: Engineered > Bioreactor > Anaerobic >... | reverse complement strand
GCGCCCTGGCGGAGATGTATATTCAGGGAGTCTCCACCCGCAAGGTGAAAGCCATTACCGAGGAATTGTGTGGGGTAGAGATCTCCGCCGAGCAGGTCAGCCGGGCTACGGCTCAACTGGATGGCGTGTTACAAGAATGGCGGGAACGTCCACTGGGAGAGATCACCTATCTCTATGTCGATGCGGTCTACGAGAAGGTACGGGAAGCGAGCCAGGTGCGTGATGCAGCCGTTTTGGTGGCCACAGGCATCACTCCAGAAGGTGAAAGGCAGGTTTTAGGGGTTTCAGCATCACTCAGTGAGCACGAAACGCACTGGAAAACCTTTTTCAAGAGCCTCAAAGAACGAGGCTTGAACGGTGTAAAACTGGTCATCAGTGATGATCATGAAGGCTTGGGAGCAGCTAGACGAGCAGTCTTTGGAAGTGTACCCTGGCAGCGTTGCCAATTTCACTTGCAACAGAACGCAGGAGCTTATGTACCCAAACAAGCCATGCGAGCTGAGGTGGCAGCAGACATTAGAGCCATGTTCAATGCACCAGACCGAAAGGCTGCGGAGGAATTCCTCCAAGCCGCTATTCAGAAATACGCGGTTACGGCACCTCGCTTATCCGCTTGGATGGAGGAGAACCTGGCTGAAGGGTTCACGGTCTTTGACTTTCCGCTGGAACACCGGCGTACGATCCGAACCACAAACAGCTTGGAGAGGATCAATAAAGAGATCCGACGAAGAACAAAAGTGGTTGGAGTGTTTCCGAACGAAGCTTCCTGTTTGAGATTGGTCTCTGCATTACTTATGGAGATCAGTGAGGAGTGGCAGATTGGTAAACATTATTGTGCTGGCAAGTCGTTGAATTATTAAAGAACTATGGATATTTCTGACTCGAATTTACAGAAAAAAGGTTGCTTTATCAACAATATTTGTTATAATCAATTATTAGCTTATAGTAATTTTCATTAGCAGGGGAAAATATTTACCTTTTTCCACTTACAAATAAACCGATAAAATCTGAGGAGGGAATACAATGAAAATGAATCAACGCATATTCACTTGGGTCATCGTCATGGCAATGGTATTAAGTATGCTGGCTTTCCCGAATAACGGAATTGCCAAAGCACAATCTGAAATTGCCACAGAAACCCCTACCACCGAAGCTACTGCGACTGAATCACCTACTATTGCGCCAACCGAAGTAGCAACCGAGACTCCAACGGAAGTTCCAACAGAAATTTCAATGGACACTCCAACAAATGAAGTCACGCCAACTGAAACCCCTACTGAAACCGTATCTCCTACAGAAACTGATGCTCCAGAAGTAGTTCCCTTGATCGTACCTGATTCATCAGACAAGATCTATGGACAATATATTGTCGTCTTCAAAGAGGATGCCGATGTTTTCAGCAAACGAGATCTGGTCATGAATGATGTAAAACAAGCTGGTGGTGTAGTTTTTGAAACATACTCTGCCAGCTTTAACGGGTTTGCAGCCACAAATGTCACTGATGACAGCCTGAAAAAAATTCGACAAAACGAAGCCATTCAGTATGTTGAAATGGACCAGAAAGTACACATTTCAGACGATGGTATCACTGCAGAAAGTACACAGACAAATCCCCCGTGGGGATTGGACCGTATCGATCAGTCTTCACTACCACTAAACAATGCCTATTATTTTCTTTCAACGAGCGGTTCCGGTGTGAATGCCTACATCATCGACAGCGGAATTTATGCAGCAAATACCGATTTCGGTGCCCGAGTTTCCCTTGATTTTGATGACGTAAATGATGGTCTGGCGGCTACTGCGTGGGAAGGTCATGGAACCCATGTGGCAGGTATTATTGGTGGTTCTGCCTATGGAGTTGCCAAACAAGTCAATCTTCATTCCATCCGTGTTCTGGATAAAAATGGTGATGGCTACAATTCTGACATCATCGCTGGTATTGATTATGTCATCGCAAACGCCATTAAGCCTGCCGTGATCAATATGAGCCTGGGAGGAAATGGATCAGTAACCGAGGACACGGCAGTTAAAGCGGCAATTGCTAAAGGGATTGTTGTTGTAGTAGCCGCAGGAAACAGCGATGCCAATGCGTGTAATTACAGCCCAGCCCGTGTTCCTGAAGCAATTACAGTTGGAGCGACAGATTCATCAGATGCCAGAGCTTACTATTCCAACTGGGGATCCTGCTTGGATATTTTTGCTCCTGGCAGCAATATCCTTTCTGATTTCAACACAGGCACTTCAGCAACAACAACCCTCAGTGGTACTTCAATGGCAGCTCCTCACGTAGCTGGTGCCGCAGTTTTGTATCTGGCCAGTCATCCCACAGCCACACCTGCCCAGGTTGCTGCCGCATTGATCGCTAGTTCCGGTAAAAGTAAAGTGTCCGATATTAAAGGATCTCCGAACCGCCTGCTTTATATTCCAAATGTGATCACTACAGCTCCAGCGCTCACTAGCCCTAAAACAGGCTATAAAACGAACACCTCATCATTTCTCTTAACCTGGAATTCAGTAGTTGATGCCGAAAAATATGAACTACAGGTCGGTTCTGATTCCGGATTTGTGAATATTGTTCAAGATCAATACATAAGTGGCACAAGTTTTTCGAATGCTGTTACTTCTGATGGCATTTATTACTGGCGAGTACGTGGAATCAGCGCATCCAATTCTGCTGGTAAATGGAGTTCCTCGTACAACTTCACACTCGACACCACACCTCCAGTGATTCCTGTATTGAGTAAACCCCTTAATACTTCTTCAGTTGTTGGTAATCCAACCTTCATCTGGCTGCCTTCACCTACTGCCACAAAATACCAGATGCAATATGAATACACCATTGACGGAAATACCGAAACTTACGCATATCGCTCACCAGTTATCACAAAAACTTCGAATATTGCTGCTACAGTTCCAAGTGATTCAATTGTGATCTACTGGCAGGTAAGAGCTGCCGATGCCCTGGATAACTGGAGTGCATGGAGCAATGAGTTTTCAACCACAGTTCTTCCTCCAATTCCAACAATTCCAAAACTTTCAGCGCCTAAGACCAACGCTATCACCAATAATTCAACACCAGAACTAAGCTGGAATCCCGTTAATTTTGCCACAGCATATACCCTGCAGATCAGTACATTATCCTCCTTTACTTCTCTGATCGCTGAATACTCAGGATTGACGACCATCAGTAAAGTAGTCGATTCCCTTTCTGATGGTAAATACTTCTGGCGGGTTAAGGCAATAAACTCTCTAGCTCAATCTAGTAAATGGAGCTCACCTTATAGCTTAACAATTGATACTGCCAATCCGTTAGCCCCTACGCCATCCAAACCGATTGACGGTAGCAGTGTTATTGGAAATCCAACTTTCCAATGGCTGCCTTCCCTTACTGCTGTGAAATACCAGGTTGAATATGCTTACACAAATGATGGTAATCCAGCAACGTATGATTACCTTTCCAATGAGATTCTAAACAAAGTAACACATATTCCAACGGTAATCCCTACCGCAAATGCCACAATTTACTGGCAGGTGCGGGCCGCGGACGCAGCCAACAACTGGAGCGACTGGAGTACGGTCTCTTCTGTGACGATCATTCCTCCAACCCCGGTGGCCCCCAAATTAGATTCTCCTGCCGCAGCAGCTCTACTGGCAACATCAACTCCTACATTCTCGTGGGGAACTGTTGTTTTTGGCGATTATTACGACCTCCAGGTTGATGATCAATCTTCATTTGCCAATCCTGTCACATTAGAATTTGACAATCTTACATTAACCTCTAAAACAGTTTCGGGGCTGGCTGACGGGAAATATTACTGGCGTGTACGTGCCTCGAACGCGAATGGCAAATCCAGCAATTGGTCTGCACCCCGAGTGATCACGATCGATACTACAGCTCCCTCCGTGCCCACTCTGGGTACCCCGGTAGATAACGCAGCAGGTATTCGAGCGATTCCCAGCTTCACCTGGGCAGCTTCTGCCACTGCAAATGGATACCAATTTGAGTATTCAAATAATTCCGGTTTTTCCAGCCCGGTAACTTCTGCAATTCTTAAGACTCTAAATTACAAACCTACAGTGATGTCCTCTGGCACATGGTATTGGCATGTAAGGGCACGTGACATTGCCGGTAATTGGAGTACCTGGAGCTCATACCGCACTCTGACGATTCTACCAGCGGCTATTACCAATGGTACCTTCGAATCAGGTAATACCGGATGGAGTGAATCTTCCTCAAATGGCTATTTGCCGCTAATCACCAATCTCACTGATGTTGATCTCTTTGGTCATTCCGGTTACTATGCAGCCTGGCTGGGTGGAGGAAACAATGAGACTTCAGTTCTCACCCAATCTTCCATCAACTCAGCAGGAACTCGCTACTTGCATTTTTGGTACAAAATCACTTCTGCTGATTTCTGTGGTTATGATTACGGTAGAGTAAGCGTGAATGGTAACGTAGTTAAAACAATCGACCTTTGTTATCAGAAACGAACAAATGGTTGGGTACATCAGATGATCGATTTACAATCCTTCACAGGGAGTTCGATCACACTTACCTTTACAGTGACAACAGATGGCAGTAATTCAAGTTCGTTCTTCGTTGATGATGTATCCCTTACATCTTCTACATCTTCAAGTTCATCCTCTGTTTCTTCATTGTCAACAAACAGTGTTGAAGAACAGAATCCTGTAAAGCACAAATAGTCCCGCCTAACCGATATTAATTGATCAAAGGCCGCTCTCTATGAGCGGCCTTTTTGATCCTGTTGGAAATTAGTTATTTTTCATTACTCAACCACAGTGTCTACTGGGGCTAATGGGATCGCCGGGGGAACTGCATTTATCAGTTTTAATTGTCGAAATGTCAGTGTCCACACATTGGTTGTAAAGATCGTCACCCAGCCACTCACTAAAGAAATTGGTGAGAAAGCTACCGCAAAGAAGAATGGGATGGCTGCCAGAGCGCCGATGACCCACGGCCAAACTTGCGGGTTGATCAACGAGGTGATGCCATAACCAATTGCGCCAGGGATGGCCGCGACAATCGCTCCTGGAATAGCCATGATTGCATATGCAGGGAGAAGAATGACTGCCGCGATCAACAATGCAATTCCGGCCACAATTCCTACACCGATCAACACCAGCCAGATTAGCAAGGTATTCTTGAAATTGTGTTTGAACAAGTCCCAACCTCTGGCAAATGATGCCCCTACTCCATCACCATCGATTGCAGCAAAACGCACAATATACTCTCGCAGAATATTTAAAGCTGCACAGAAAAGCGCGAAGGGCAGAAAGAATAAAACCAGTATCAATATGATGCCGGCAAAACCAGCCATCGCGAAGTTATTGGCCCCTTCTGTTTGAATGACCTGATAAACATTGAAACCGATCAGTGCCACAAATCCCATAACGATAAGAAAAATAGGGACACTGATGATCAAATCGATCAGCCACATATTGAAAGCACGGCGGTTCCACCCCATAGCCCAACCCTGCTTAAAGGTCTTCTTCTCGCCAGTACTTTCGTGAGTATCCACCATGCGGATGACGGCTGTTTCAGCAGGATACCGTACTAAAGCCAGTACCAAATTGACAAGAAGTGAAATTCCCAAGACGATCAGGAAGATCACCAGGACCGATTGCCAGATATGCTGGGGGGTATCAAAGAAACGTCCAAAATTGGTTGTGAACCAATTTTCAACGTCTTTCATCCAGGGGGCATTCTCTAAATTTGATGGGAAATTGCCGGTTTCATGATTACCGGAATAAGAGGACCGGTAGCTGCTGCCGCCGCCATTGCCACCCCCGCTATGGCTTGCCCCGGTCAATACCATAAGGAAACCAAAGATCCATAAGACCTTATAGTCCCATAAGATCTGCCAGGCACGTTTTAAGATTTGCTCGATTTTAAACATTTTCACTCCATTTTCAAGTCAATACACAGATTACAGTTGATTTTCTGATTAATCAATATACGTAAGTTTCTTTAGAGGGTTGTATGAGAATGGTCTACAATAACATTCTTCCTCACGTGGGCAAATAAAACCCCTCCCCAAATTACCTTGGACTTATATATAAACAAAACCGCCCGATAATTTTTATCGAGCGGCTTATAACATCATTTACAAATTTTGGATCACTTGACACTGATCAATACAGCACGTGCCAGGAACCGACTCAGATATACCTTGGATTTCTCATCGTAATCCTTACAGGTGAGTAGTGTGATCCAGGACAGATCTTCGTGTTTCAGGACCTCTTTCGAATCTGAGGGATCAATGGTCTCGGTCTCACGAACCTCATAGGTGTAAGTCTGTCCCCAGGCATGAAGGATCACTTTGTCGCCGTATTTCAGTTTGCTCAAATTCACAAACGGACCCGGCAAGCCATTGGAAAGGTATACATGTCCGGTCAGGACGCTGTTTCCCTTCCAGGTCGGGAAGGCGGTACCATCCAGGTAGCCAATATTCTTATCAAGCCATTGAACATTCCAGCCATTGGATGTTTGCGGTACACCAACGATCTGAAGTCCCTTCAATCCAAGTGAGGGAATATCAATACTCAATCCATTTGCTGCAAGGGACTCATATTGCAGATTGAACGGCTGCGCAAGCAGCGGGGTCTCAATATTGGGCGCAAATCCAGTGATCGGAAGGGGCAATCCAGCAACACTGGCGGCTGTTGCACTTTCGGAATGTTCTGTCCAGGTAGATATTGCAGAAGCCGAATTCTCCTCACCCGGATCGTCATAATCGCCATCGCTGTTCAAATCGGAACTCATTTCAGCGACATTTGCTGACACGGTGGTTCCATCAGGAATGTTCGTGCTGAAAGAAATGACAATTTGATTCTTTGAAGTTTTAGTATCGATATGTCCTTTATCTCCGCCAATAACGCCTTCCCACACGATCTGCCCGGTGGGGAAGCCAGTTTCAGGTCCACGGTAATAGCATAAGCTCGTGGTGGTTGTAGAACCAGCAGGAGTAGTACAAGATACACCGAGATTACTGGAACCGGCAGGAGCATCTGAAGGTACTGCATAACCACTTGGGGCTCCAACCGAGTGGATCGTTGAACCCAGAGGAATGGGGTCGCTGACATGGCCCGCGACTGGCAGATCATTTGAGCTGTTGATCCATGTCATCGTCCAGGTCAAAATGGGCAGTTTACTGGCATCATAAACTTTGATACCAGTGATCGGATCAAACAATCCTGGAACCGTTAACTCAGTGGTCACTGGAGTGGTTGTTTCATCACTGACGACTGAAGCAGTATTCGTGACCAGGCCTGCAGTAACGTCAGCTTCGGTAATGACATAAGTAGCAATACAGATAACCGCGTTTGCAGCACCGGGCTTTAGCACAGAGATCACATTTGAGCCGGTGTCATCACAATCGATATTGGCAGAATCGTCATCGATCTTGTCATCCGTGACCACAACATTATTCTGGTCAACATCTCCACCATTGGTAACCACATAGGAATAGTGGATCAAGTCTCCAACTATCGCAAAGGAGGATTCGGTCGCTGTTTTTGCTATCCCAAGTCCATAATTGTGGGCGGTAATGTCCACAGAGGCTTCATCGTCTTCTGCGGGGGTTTGAGCTCCGTTGGCAGGTGTGGAATCGACGTCATCTCCCTGATCAGTAGTGATCTCGACGAAATTGCTCAGAGATCCGCCGGCATATCCGCTGTCCACCTTCAATTTGATCTCGATGCTGATTGTGTCAGTACTTGAACCAGCCTCTGTAAGGTCTGAGGTGAGTGTATACACCGCAGTATTGCCGCTGCCGATGGTCCAATTTGGATCATCCAGAGTCATTCCGGTTGGAATGGTATCAGTGATCACGATCGGGTTCCCGCTCGTCAGGTTGCCGGAATTTTTTACAGTGATCGTATAGGTTGCGTTATCGCCCGCCTTGACCACGTCCGGTTGACCGGTTTTTAGTGTCATGGTCAAACCAAGATCATAGGTATTCACGAGGACCTTGATCGTCGCATCGCTGCAATTGGACGGGTTCAGTTTTTCACAAATTCGATAATCAATGGTGTGTTCACCACCAGAGGTTCCGGCAGCCACACTTACCAATCCAGTAGCAGTATCAAGTGTAACTCCGGGGTCATCGGAGGGAGTGACCACCGATACGTCGATGTCGGCAATATTCACAATAACGCCATCCATCGTATCATTCACCAGCGCGTTCCCGGCATCTCCACCGGTCTTTCCGGCAATTGGAGAAGAGGTGTAATCATCATCTACTGCCAGAATGGTGGAGGAAGTTACAGGTACTGTGACTTCGGCTTCATCGCAGAAATCTGGATTCAGCAAGTCGCAGATCTTATAAGTAAGGGTATAGTTACCACTGGCGGTACCAGGGGCCACAACAACTTCGGCTGTACCAATATTGAGACTTACATTTGGGTTGGAGCTGGAGATCTGTTCCAGGCTGACGGTTCCCAGAGAGGCAGTAATGCCATTGAGGGTATCGTTTGCCAGGACATTGGACTCAGAGATTCCGCCTGCTTTTCCATTCACAGAATTGCCAGAATCATCTACTGCATCGATCACAACCACCGGAACCGTAACAACAGCAGTGTCACAATTTGTCGGATTCAGTTTTTCGCAGATCTGATAGGTCAGCGAATAGGTTCCACCGGAAGTTCCGGCTGCTACACTAACACTGCCATCTGCATTCAAGGCTAAAGCCCCGGTCGGATCAGCGATTGTTGTTGTCAAAGTGACTTTTGTTGGTTCAACTGCTTCGCCGTTCAAGGTGTCGTTGTCAAATACATTCAAGACATTTGAATCACCAACCGTTCCATTGACAGCACTGGAGGAATCATCAACAGCATTGATGGCTGGGGTAGAAACAAGTACAGAAACATCTGCAGAATCACAGAAAGTCGGGTTGCTCTTATCGCAGATCTGGTAGGTAACTATATAGCTTCCGGCAGGAGTGCCAGCAGCCACATCTACTTCGCCAGTCGTTTCATCCAGGGTCACACCGCTGTTCGTAGTACTCAATTGGCTCAAGTTTACATCGCTCAAGGAAGCGGGGCTGCCGTTCAGAGTGTCATTGGCTAGAACATCTGCCAGAGATTCTCCGCCAACAAAACCATTCACCGTGGAGCCCGTGTCATTGGTCGCATCAATTACCGCGACAGGGACGGTCACCACAGCAGTGTCGCAATTGGCCGGGTTCAGCGTTTCACAGATCTGATACGTCAGGTTGTAGCTGCCCGCGGGGGTTCCTGCGGCTACATCTATACTGCCGTCCGGGCCCAGGGTCAGGGCACCACTCGGATCGGCAACAGTCTGAGAAAGTGTGACTTTTGCTGGATCAACCAGCGCTCCGTTCAGAGTGTCGTTAGTCAAGACGTTAAGCACATTGGTAGCACCATCAGTGCCATTCACCGTAGCAGATGTATCATCGTTCGCCACGATCTCAGCCGCAGTCACTGGAACAGTCACATCGGCAGTATCGCAGAATGTCGGGTTGCTTTTATCGCAGATCTGGTAGGTTACAGTATAAGTACCCGCCGGAGTTCCGGCAGCCACATTTACTTTTCCGGTCGCTTCATCCAGAGTGACTCCGGCGTTAGTGGTGTTGGTCTGGCTCAGAATTACATCGCTTAAATTGACTGCGCTGCCGTTCAGGGTGTCGTTGACAAGTACATTTGCCAGGGATTCTCCACCAACAAACCCATTAACACTGTTGCCGGTATCATTAGCCGCATTGATCACCACAACCGGTACATTCACAGTTGCAGTATCGCAGAAAGTGGAGTTGATCTTGTCACAGATCTGATACGTGACTGTGTAACTGCCAGAAGGCGTACCAGCGGCCACATTCACTTTTCCACTTGTCTCATCCAGGGTCACACCACTGTTGGTAGTGCTCAACTGGGTCAGGTCCACATCACTCAGGCTGGCAGGATTGCCGTTCAGGGTGTCGTTGGTCAGGACATCCGCCAGCGATTCTCCGCCAATGGTCCCATTGATGGTAGCGCCATTATCGTTGTTCGCGTCGATCACCACGACAGGTACTGTCGCTGTGGCCGTGTCGCAATTGGTTGGATTCAGTTTTTCACAGATTTGATAAGTCAGAGTGTAATCGCCTGCAGAGGTACCAGAGGCAACATCTACACTGCCGTCCGGGTTCAGGGTCAGTGCCCCGCTCGGGTCAGCCACTGTCTCAGTCAGAGTGACCTTTGTCAGATCTATCCCTGTTCCATTCAGGGTATCGTTGCTCAAAACATTGATCACATTCGTTGCGCCGTCCGCCCCATTGATCGTTGTAGAAGTATCGTCTTTGGCATCGATCAGGGCCGCAGTAACCGGGACGGACACATCGGCCGTATCGCAGAAGGTTGGATTGCTCTTGTCGCAGATCTTATAGGTAACTGTGTAGCTTCCGGCAGGGGTGCCAGGAGCTACAATGACTTCTCCTGTGGTTTCATCCAGGGTAACGTGGCTGTCAGAGGTGCTTACCTGGCTCAAGTTCACAGCGCTCAGGGAGGTTGCGCTTCCATTCAGCGTGTCATTGGCCAGCACATTAGCAAGTGATTGTCCACCAATGGAACCAACAACCGTTGCACCTGAATCATTTAGTGCATCGATCACAACAACCGGAACTGTCACAGTTGCTGTGTCACAGTTGGTCGGATTCAGTTTTTCGCAGATCTGGTAGGTCAGAGTATAGTTGCCTGCAGGGGTTCCTGCGGCAACATCCACACTGCCGTCCGGGTTCAAGGTTAGTGCCCCGCTTGGGTCAGCGACTGTCTCCGTCAGGGTAACTTTGGTTGGATCAACCACGGTCCCATTCAGAGTATCGTTCGTGAGAACGTTGATCAGGTTGGTCGCTCCGTCTGTGCCATTGATAGAGGCGGAAGTGTCATCCTTTGCATCGATCAAAGCTGCTGCCACCGGGACGGTCACATCCGCTGTATCACAGAAAGACGGGTTGATCTTGTCACAGATCTGGTAAGTGACTGTGTAGCTTCCCGCTGGAGTTCCAACTGCTACATTCACTTTGCCAGTCGTCTCGTCCAGGGTAACTCCCGGATTCGTGGTGCTTTCCTGGGTCAGGTTTACATCGCTCAGAGTGACCGGGCTACCATTCAAGGTATCGTTGGTCAGCACATTTGCCAGAGATTCTCCGCCAACAAATCCGTTCACACTGGCGCCGCTGTCATCAGCCGCGTCAATCACCACCACCGGTACTGTTACTGTGGCAGTGTCGCAGTTGGTCGGATTCAGTTTTTCACAGATCTGGTAGGTCAGGCTGTAGCTGCCAGCGGGAGTGTCCGCGGCTACATCCACACTGCCGTCCGGGTTCAGGGTCAAAGCCCCGCTTGGGTCAGCCACGGTCTCCGTCAAGGTAATCTTGACCGGATCAACAGGACTGCCATTCAGGGTGTCGTTATCCAATACGTTGAGCAATCCAGTTGCCCCATCCGTTCCGTTGACTGCTACCGAGAGGTCGTCATTTGCGTCGATCACAGCAGCTGTCACTGATACACTCACTACCGCTGAATCGCAGAAGGTCGGGTTGCTCTTGTCGCAGATCTGATAGGTGACCGTGTAATCACCGGCAGGCGTTCCTGCGGCTACATTCACTTTGCCGGTGGTCTCATCCAGGGTAACGCCGCTGTTCGTGGTGCTCACCTGGGTCAGGTTCACAATGCTCAGGCTGGCGGGATTTCCGTTCAGGGTATCGTTGGCGAGCACATTTGCCAGAGATTCTCCACCAACAAAACCGTTAACACTTGCTCCCGTATCATCAGCCGCGTCAATCACAACAACCGGTACAGAAACAGTTGCGGTATCGCAGTTTGTCGGATTCAGTTTTTCACAGATCTGGTAGGTCAGGCTATAGCTGCCTGCGGGAGTTCCAGCGGTAACATCTACACTGCCATCCGGGTTCAAGGTCAGAGCCCCGGTTGGGTCAGCCACGGTCTCAGTCAGGTTTACCTTGGTCGGATCAACCCCGGCTCCATTAAGAGTGTCATTGGTCAATACATTGATCAGATCCGTGGCGCCGTCTGTTCCATTAACATTAGCAGAGGTATCATCATTTGCCAGGATGGTGGCGGCAGTCACAGGGACAGCAACATCAGCAGAATCACAGTAGGTCGGGTTGCTCTTATCACAGATCTTGTAAGTGACCGTATAGTTTCCCGCTGGAGTGCCGGGAGCAACGTTCACTTTTCCGGTAGCCTCGTCCAGGGTCACACCACTGTGGGTGGTGCTCACCTGAGTCAGATCGACATTGGCGATAACGGCTGCAGTTCCATTTACAGAGTCATTGGTCAGAACGTTCGCCAGGGATTCACCGCCGATCAAACCATTTACAGAATTACCAGTATCATTTACAGCATCGATTGATACAACTAAAACCGTGATCGTGGCGGTGTCGCAATTTGCAGGGTTCAAAATCTCACAGATCTTGTAATCGATCGTATAGGTTCCGGAAGGAGTTCCGGAATTAACGTGAATATCTCCATTTGTTGTATTTAGTGAGACTCCCGGATTGGATGCCGGAGTAATAATAGAGGCACTGATCAAAGTTGGATCAATAGCGAGTCCATTTAATGTGTCATTTGCGAATGCATTGCCAGGATTTCCGCCAGCGGTCGAAAGTACAGGAGAACTGGTCCTGTCATCATCCACGGCATTGATAACCGGTGCAGTCACAGGAACTGTCACAGTGGCTGTATCACAGAAGGTCGGATTGCTCTTGTCGCAGATTTGATAAGTGACTGAATAAGATCCGGCCGGCGTGCCAGCGGCCACATTTACCTTACCTGTGGTTTCATCCAGTGTCACTCCACTGTTGGTAGTGCTCACCTGGGTCAGGTTCACATCACTCAGAGTGACTGGATTACCATTCAGAGTATCATTCGCCAGAACATCCGCTAACGATTCTCCGCCAACAAAGCCGTTTACACTGGCTCCCGTATCATCAGTCGCGTCGATCACAACAACAGGAACTGTCACGGTGGCAGTATCACAGTTGGTCGGGTTCAATATTTCACAGATCTGATAGGTCAAGCTGTAGCTGCCTGCAGGGGTTCCCGCCGCAACATTCACGCTGCCGTCCGGGTTCAGGGTCAGAGCCCCGGTTGGATCAGCCACAGTCTCAGTCAGGTTGACCTTAGTCGGATCAACCGGACTGCCGTTCAGGGTGTCATTGGTGAGAACATTGAGCAAGCTGGTCGCTCCGTCAGTTCCATTGACAGTTGTAGCTGTGTCATCACTTGCATTGATCACTGCCGCTGTTACAGGAACAACTACATCGGCATTGTCACAGAAGGTTGGGTTGCTCTTGTCGCAGATCTTGTACGTGAGCGTGTAGCTTCCGGCAGGGGTTCCAACTGCAACATTCACTTTACCAGTAGTTGGGTCCAGGGTAACACCCGCGTTCGTCGTGCTCTCCTGGGTCAGGTTCACTCCGCTCAGACTGACCGGGTTGCCGTTCAGGGTATCGTTGGTCAGCACATCTGCCAGAGATTCTCCGCCAACCAGGCCGTTCACACTTGCGCCGCTGTCGTCAACCGCGTTGATCAACACTACCGGGACTGTTACTTCTGCGGTATCACAGAAAGTGGGATTGCTCTTGTCGCAGATTTTATAGGTAACGGTGTAATTTCCAGCAGGGGTTCCTGCGGTTACATTTACTTTGCCAGTAATCTCGTCAAGAGTCACTCCCGGATTTGTAGTGCCTTCCTGGGTCAGGTTCACATTGCTCAGGCTGACAGGGCTGCCATTCAGAGTATCATTCGCCAGTACGTTGGCTAGTGATTCGCCGCCAACCTTTCCATTGATGGTTGAACCGGTATCATTGGTTGCATCGATAACTACCACAGGAACGGTCACATCTGCAGAATCGCAGAAGGACGGGTTGCTCTTATCGCAGATCTGGTAGGTAACTGTGTAATTGCCAGCGGCAGTTCCAGCTGCAACATTAACTTTGCCAGTTGTTGTATCCAGGGTGATGCCGCTGCCCGTAGTACTCACCTGAGTCAAATTCACATTGGGCAGAGTGACCGGGCTACCGTTCAAGGTATCATTTACGAGGACATTTGCCAGCGATTGCCCGCCAACAACTCCATTGACCGATAAACCGCTATCATTAACTGCATCGATTACTACGACAGGAACAGTTACCATAGCTGTATCGCAGATCGCCGAATTGCTCTTATCGCAGATCTTATATGTAACAACATAATTTCCTGAAGCAGTTCCAGCTGCTACATTCACTTCACCGGTAGTTGGATCGAGATTGACCCCGGAATTTGTCGTTCCCACCTGACTTAATACCACATTGGATAATGTGGCCTTTACCCCATTCAGAGTGTCATTTACCAGGACATCTGCGAGAGACTGACCGCCAACAACTCCGTTAACTACTGCCCCGGAATCGTCGATCGCGTCGATGACCACAACCGGAACGGTTACATTGGCAGTATCGCAGAAAGTTGTATGGCTTTTATCACAGATCTGATAAGTCACCGTGTAATTACCAGCCGGCGTGCCTGCTGCAACATTTACCTGGCCGGTTGTTTCATTCAGGGTGACGTTCGCATTGGTAGTTTTTTCCTGTTTCAGGGTCACATCACTCAGAGTGATCGAATTGCCATTCAGCGTGTCGTTCGCCAGAACATCTGCCAGTGATTGCCCGCCGACAGAACCATTAACTGGTGAGCCTGGATCATTGACTGCATCTATCACTACTACCGGCACTCTCACAGTTGCCGTGTCGCAGAAGGTTGGATTGCTTTTGTCACAGATCTGGTAAGTGACTGTGTAGCTGCCAGCCGGGGTGCCTGCTGCAATGTTTACCTTACCTGTCGTCTCATCCAGTGTCACACCAGGATTGGTGGTATTCTGCTGGGAAAGTACTACATCGCTTAGTTTGGCCGGGGCTCCATTTAATGTATCATTGGCTAGCACATCTGCCAGAGATTCGCCGCCAATTGTCCCATTTATTGCTTCACCTTCATCGTTCTTCGCGTCTATCACTACCACCGGTACCGTGACCGTGGCTTTATCACAGAATGTCGAATTGCTTTTATCGCAGATCTGGTAAGTGACAGTGTAGCTGCCCGAAGCTGTCCCTGCGGCAACATTTATCTTTCCGGTTGCCGTATCCAGAGTAACCCCGCTATTGGTAGTACTTTCCTGGGTTAAGTTCACTTTGGAAATATCTGCGGTCGTGCCATTCAACTTATCATTTATCAGAACGTTTGCCAATGTGGTACCACCGGTTGTACCATTTACAGCAAAACCGTCGTCATTGACCGCATCGATTGAAACCACAGAAGTTGTCGCGCTTGCCGAATCATTTGTGGTGTTTGAATCCAACGGGTTTGAAGAGGTTCGGGAAGCTGTATTTGTAATGGTTGCTCCACCGATCCCGGAATTTACAGTTGCAGTAATAGTGAGTGTTGCCGAAGTACCATTTGCTAATGCGCCTACCGTCCAGACGCCGGTACTCGAATTATAGGTTCCCTGGGAGGGTACACCGGTTAAAAAGGTTAATCCGGTTGGGAGGAGATCAGTGATAACAACTGCCGTTGCAGCGCGTGGACCGTTATTGGTTGCTGTAACAGTATAAGTAAGGGTTCCATTTTCAAGAATCGCGGTTGTGGGTGAGACCGTTTTAGTGATGGCGATATCCGAGCCAGCGACAGTCACAACATCAGTAGAGGCATTATTTGTCTCATTTGATTCGGTCACAACATTGTTCGGGTCCACAGTTGCTGTATTGGACAAACTCGTTGCTGTGACGGGGGTCACGGGTATTGCCACCGTCAGACTCCCACTCGATCCCAGAAATGAGACCGTAGCTCCGTTGGCAATACAAGAAAGTGTATTTCCGCTGATTGAGCATTGAATATTTGCGGAATTTGATATATTCGTTGCTGAACTAATGGAAGGAGTTCCATAGGTCGGTCCGGTAGGCAGAGTGTCGGTCAAGATGTTTTGACCCGCAGTAAAGTTCGCAGCAGCAGTACCTTGGTTCTGAACATTGATCGTCCAGTTGAATGAAATGCCTACTGTTGCCTGCTGACTTATATTATCAGATTTCGTGATCGTTAATTCTGGAGAGGCAATAGTGACTATATCGGTTGCAGTATTATTCCCGGAATTTGCATCATTATCATTGGTTAATACAGCGGTATTTATCACACTCGCAGAGGAAGTAGATCCGATATTCACAGTATAGGTGATCGTCGGAAAACTGCTCCCTGTGTTTATTTTTTCTTTTCTCGTACAAGTAAAGGAGGAGGATCCAGCCGTGCCTGTACAGGTCCAGCCTGTTCCAATGGGTTTTGCAGCCAGAGTCAACCCGCTAGGCAGTGTATCAGTGACCGTAGTCGTCTTATTTCCATTAATTTCGTTGGTGCCCACATTACTGACTGTGATTGTGAATGTGCCGGTTCCGCCAACAGAAAAAGATCCACTGTGCATCTTCGTGATTCGCAGGTCGCTATTCGCCTGTGCGACGACATTCAATGTGCTTTGCACTGCTTCCACAGGATAAAAAGCCCAAAGGTCAAGAGCTTTCCAGTTTCCAAATCCCTTTTTCAATTTGTCAGCAGAACCAGCCTGTGCTTCTGTAGCGTAACCGTAAGCTCGCTGAGTGGTAGATGTATCATACCCGGTGGTTAGGTCGCTGTGATTGACGGTAGGTGGATTCAGAGAATTATCATCTCCCGGCAATGTATTCCCTACCGTGTATCCAGTTGGAACAATAGTACCTGTAGATACTTTATAGACCCGATCATCATAAAAACCCGTTCTACAATTTCCGAATGGACAAACTCCTCCCACCGGATTTAGCATTGTGATCGACGGGCCGCCATAAACGCTATTTTCTGAATCGATCATCGGGAAGTGGTATTCCCCTGCATGAAGGATCACCTTATAAGCATAATTAGTACCTACCGGAAAATAGTCACCAGTGTTATCTTTGCCATCCCAGGTAATACTGTTTGAGCCTGTGACTGCTTCAGAAAGTAAGCGACGATTTTTTGTGTTATCCGCTTTAAAATCTGTCTGTCCGGGTCCTTGAATAATAATTTCACTAATACCCCCGACATTACCGGTATATTTAAAAACGCCACCTTGAGAATAATACCCGTTCACTCCACTGGCTGTTCCTACAAATGTGACGTTATTAATATTGGGTGTCACCGGCGTTGGCAGTAAACTCACTGGCAGATCTGAATTCAGCGGGTTTGTAAAAAAGATCTTGGCCGAGGCTGGAGCAATGATCACTCCACCATCAGGAGATTTGAGATCGTTACTCGGATAATTCACATCATGGTAGAGTGGTGTTTTCCCATCTGGATCATAAAAACCCACCCGATTTCCATAAAAAATGAATCCCTGCGGATCTAATCCATTTGTATCTACTTGATAAACATAACCATCGGTTGTAGCGGCATACATGGTTGAATAAAGCTGATAAGCAGCGCCATTGCCACCCGTGTATTCGGCTAGGTAATCTACGTAAACACGTCCCGGCTTATCAACACCTGCACTGGAACGAACCGTGATATTCCACATGGAAACACCACCCTTTTGTGCGCTTGTAATATTTGGGGCTGCAATACTTCCTACATCGCCATTTAAATCTGTAGGGTTGCTGATACCAGGACCAGCCGGACCATAAATTGCTACCCAATAAGTACCTGTTGTTGGCGCGGTATAAGCACAAGGCGTATATCCAGAAGTATTCGTATCGCTATATGGCCCAGCAAGTTCTTTTGTACGCGTGTCAAGAACCCCGGCGCCAGTATTTGAACTCCGGTAAGAATTACAAGAAAAATCGGGGGCGATATTTGAAAGTACAGAATTGTCAATCTGCGAACTGGAGATTTTATTTTCGGCCTATACTACAATATTAGCTTTTGTGTTGACCCCAATAGCACTGGATCCCATTAGTATATTTTCACCTGCGTTGGCATAAACCCGGAAAAATGTCCTACGCGATAGTCCAGCAAAGGTGTCCTCACGCCATTCCAATGCGGCACGTTTTCCTGTCGCACCGGATGGGTATTGATCACCACTTCCATCCGCAAAAACAGTGATTGGCAGCATCAAGCTGATTACTGAAGCAATAATTATGGGGAAAAATAGCAATCTGAAGAATTTCTGAAACTTAAGCGAAATATTATTGATAAGATTAACCATTTTTCCACTCCCTGTGAACCATCAATGTTGTTGATTAATAATCTATTTACTGAGTACACATTTGAAATTTAAACTAAAATAACAGCGAATCAGAATAAGGCCGGTTTCGCTGTAGCTCCTCATTTACCTAGTAGGCATCAATGCTCACTGCGACCAGGTTCAGTAAATGGATCGTTGCTTCCTTAATTACCAAGTATTATTGGATTTTGCAATTATACACAAAATCTTCATAACTGTAGGAAATTTGTCAAATTTCTTTACGATAATTTTATGTTCTATTTTTCCCCTGGTGAGCAAAAGATGGACGGCCTTTCGGCCGTCCTTAAGTCCTTTATTATTTCTCCATCCCCAAAGAAATACGTCCTCGTTCCACTTCAACCTTAAGAATACTTACATCAATGATGTCGCCCACCTGAAGCAGTGTCCCGGCTGGTATCTGTGTGCGATGCAGTAAGCCATCCTGTTTTACGCCGATATCCACAAAGATACCAAAATCAACAACATTGCGTACCGTACCCTTAAGGCGCATCCCGACTGAAAGGTCTTCCATCTTTAACACATCTGAACGAAGAATGGGTGCGGGGGCGTCCTGTCGCGGATCACGCCCGGGGCGAATGAGCTGCTCCAGGATATCCTGCAGGGTTGGTACGCCGCAGCCAATCTGCTCAGCAAGGGCTTTTACAGGTTGGGCTTGTAATTTGCCGATGGCTGCCTTGCGGGTTTCCATATCTGAATCCGCGCCGATCCCTGCCAGTTTGAGCACCGCTTCAGCTACCGGGTAGCTTTCGGGGTGGATGGCGCTGGCATCCAGTGGATTCTTGCCATCCCGGATACGCAGAAAGCCTGCGCTTTGTTCAAAAGCCTTCGGGCCCAGACCGGGGACATCGTGGATGGCCTCGCGGTCAGCGAAGGTGCCATGCTCATCACGGTAAGCGACAATACGCTCGGCCAGTTTGCTGCCGATACCCGAGACGTAGCCCAGCAGGGCCGGGGAGGCGGTATTAATATCCACACCCACGCGGTTAACCACATCCTCGACCACACCAGTCAGTGCTTCAGACAGCTCGGTCTGATCTACATCATGCTGGTACATTCCCACCCCAATGGAGCGTGGATCAATTTTTACCAGTTCAGCCAACGGGTCTTGCACACGGCGAGCAATAGAAACTGCGCCGCGGATGGAAACATCCAGGTCAGGCATCTCGGCTCGCGCAAGCGGACTGGCAGAATAAACTGAAGCGCCAGCTTCATTCGTGATGATATATTTGACGCCTTCTAATTCACGGGTTAATTCAGCCGCCAGTTGTTCGGTTTCACGGGAGGCAGTCCCGTTGCCAATGGAGATCAGAGTAACCCCATGTTTGGCGATCAGAGATTTAAGCTTATCCTTGGATTCTTCCCAATGCCGCTGCGGTTCGTGAGGATAAATGGTACCTGTATCCAGCAGTTTCCCGGTCGGTCCGACGACAGCCAGCTTGGTGCCGGTACGGAACCCGGGGTCCAGGCCAAGGACGGTCTGCCCCAACAATGGTGGTTGTCCTAATAAGGCACGCAAATTTGAGGCAAACACTTTGATTGCATGTGTTTCCGCCGCAACTGTTAGTTCTCGTCGCACATCACGCTCAATAGCGGGCAGCAATAACCTTTCAGCAGCATCTACAAGTGCCAATTCCAGTTGCTCACAAAATGGGGATCGCAAGTCCGGGCGGAAATAATCGACGATGGAACCCTTCCAGTCTTTTTGTTCAAGAGTAACCTTTACCCGCAGAACTTTTTCGGTCTCTCCCCGATTGATCGCCAATACCTGGTGCGGGCGTAATTTATCTACGCGTGAGGCAAACTCATAATAAACCTCATAAACCGCTTTCTCATCTTTTGCGTCTTCGATCTTTTCTGCGGTAAGCATTCCCCACTGCATCGCTTTTCGGCGAGTGGAGGCACGGACTTCAGCATGATCGCTGATGGTCTCAGCAGCAATATCACGTGCACCGGACAGGGCATCTTCTACGGTTAGTACCTGCTCATTAAGGAAACCGGTCGTCATTTTTTCGGCATCACCAGGGGTTCGTGCCTGCATAAGGATAAAATCAGCCAATCCCTGTAGCCCTTTCTCGCGGGCGATCGAAGCACGGGTTCGTCTCTTGGGCTTATAGGGAGCATAGAGATCTTCCAGAGAGGTTATATTATCTGCTGTCTGAAATTTCTCCAGGAGTTCGGGGGTCATCTTTCCCTGTTCGTCGACAGAGGCAATTACAGCAACACGACGTTCTTCAAGAGCGCGGCCTTTTTCAAGCAAAGACTGCACCTGACGAAGTTGTTCTTCATCCAATGTGCCGGTACGTTCCTTGCGGTAACGCGCAATAAAAGGAATGGTAGCGCCTTCGTCCAGAAGCTCAATGGTGGCTGCGACCTGGTCAGGTCGAATGGAAAGAGATTGGGCGATCGATTTTGCAAAGTCAAGCATAAGTAATGGGATCCTTAAGAAGTTTTAGGTAGGAGGTTATTCTAACACGCCATTGGAAAATCTCATTTTTATGTCATCTTAAATTTTATATCTCCCTAATTTATGGAACACACGCCTGGATATCCGGATTTTTGACGTCTCGCCAGTGTTAATGGTTATTGACTCATGTATAATCAATTTTGTTGCATTTCTCAATCAGATATTCAAAATATTCGAGGAAGATATGAAAAGACTCGTTTGCTGCCTGTTCATCGTATCCATGGGTTTGACCGCCTGCGCACCAATTAATTCTCCGACTATGAATGCTACTCAGATTCCCACCTTGATTTCTTCTGAATCCCCCACAAGCACACCCACAATTGAATTAACAGAGACGTCAGCCATTCAGCGTCCTTTCCCGCAGCATACCCCCTATGCGCAGGGATCGATCTTACCGAACCATCGATCCCAGGCACAACTCGATGAGGATGTGCGGATTTTTTATGAGTCCTGGAAAGCAAACTATGTGATCGCTGCCGGCTCGGATGCCAGCGGAGCCCCCCTTTACCGGATCGCTTTTGGAAAAGAAGGGGAAAATCACGAAAGCACGGTTTCAGAAGGTCAGGGATTTGGCATGATCATCGTCCCGGTAATGGCCGGAGAGGACCCGGACGCGCAAGTGATCTTTGACGGGCTCTGGATTTTTGCCCGCAGTCACCCCAGTGAAGTCGATCCCCGGTTGATGGATTGGAAAGTGCCAGACAACGAATCAGGCAACGACAGCGCCTTCGATGGTGATACCGATATGGCTCTTGGATTGTTAATGGCTGATGCCCAGTGGGGAAGCCTGGGCAAGATCAACTATAAAGCCGACGCTTTGACCCTCATTTCTGGAATTCAGGAATCGACCATTGGTCCGAAGAGCCGCTTGCCCATGCTTGGCGATTGGACAGACCCGGAGGGTGAAGACTATAACCAGTACACCCCCCGTTCCTCTGATTTCATGCTGGTTAACTTTCGCGCCTTCGCAGCAGCTACAAATGATGACCTGTGGAAATCTGTGATCAGCAACAGCCAGAATATCATGACCTCGATCCAGCAATCCTACAGCCCCAATACAGGGTTGATCCCCGATTTCATTGTCTCCAGTGGAGAAAACCATCAGCCTCAACCGGCTCCTGCCAATTTCCTCGAAGGACCGGATGATGGTCACTATGCCTACAATGCTGGCCGGGACCCCTGGCGAGTTGGTGCAGATGCACTGCTTTATAATGATGCAACTTCGAAAACCATTGTAAATAAAATTTCTCATTGGGCTGAATCAGCCACTGGAGGAGACCCCACTACTTTTCGTGCCGGTTATGATCTCGATGGTACACCTCTGGACGGTAGCGAATATTTCACCACCTTTTTCGTTGCTCCGTTGGGAGTAGCCGCCATGTCCGATCCAAGTCAACAGCAGTGGTTGAATCGTATCTATGATGCCGTATACAAGACGCATGAAGATTATTATGAAGACTCAGTCACCCTGCTATGCCTGATCACAATGACCGGTAATGCCTGGGTGCCTTAAGATCAATATCGCATATTTCAGTTTTTTAAGCAAACAGTCCCCACTCGTGGGGAAGTGAGGACTGTTTGTTTCAAAGGGAGAAGAAATTACAGACGTTAGCCTTTCAACGAGCCGGCCATCATACCTCGTAAGAAGTATTTGCCAAGGAAAATATAAACCAACAGGGTCGGTAAAGCAGCAATAAGTGACGCAGCCATTTGCACATTCCAGGCTACGATCTGGCTGCCAGCCATGTTATTCAAGGCTACGGTGACGGTCCAGTTCTTGGAGCTTGTGAGAATTACAGAGAACAGGAAATCATTCCAGGCCTGAGTAAACTGCCAGATGAGTACAACCACAAAACTGGGGATGGAAATGGGCAGCAGAATGTTCCAGTAAATACTCAACATACCCGCGCCATCGATCTTCCCCGCCTCTACCAACTCAGTCGGAATGCCGGCGTAGTAATTACGGAAGGTCAGGGTGGTGATCGGGATACCATAAATAATGTGTGTCAACACCAGACCGGGCAGGCCGCCATAAAGGTTGATCTTGTGCATAAAATCGACCAGCGGGATCAGGATTGACTGGTAGGGAATGAACATCCCAAACAGGATTAATGGGAAGATCACATCTGCGCCCTTGAATTTCCATTTGGCCAAAACATAACCATTCAATGAGCCCAGAATGGAAGAGATCACTGCAGCAGGTATGACTACATTTAGACTGTTCCAAAGGTAAGGAGCTAGTTGATGGAAAGCTTCAACGAAGTTGGCAGTACTAAAATGTTTGGGGAGGTCCCACATCGCCTTTACGCTGACCTCATCCATTCCTTTAAAACCGGTGATCAACATTACGTACATCGGCAACAGGAAGAAAATGGAAAGGATGACCAGCGGAATATAGCTGAAGTAACGGGTTTTGCTGCGGTTCATTGTTTCACCTCACTTCTCAAGGTAATGAACAGATAAGGAATAATGAGCACCGCAACACTGATCAATAATAGAACACTGATAGCTGCGCCTTTACCATAGGTATGCGCATCAAATGTAGCCTGCCACATATAAACCGAGGGCATATCCGTCGGGTATTGCTTTCCGACTGTGGCAATGATCAGATCGAAGGTCTTCAATGACATATGACCAAGAATGATCATGGCACTCAGGGTAACCGGGCGGAGTAATGGCAGAATAATGTAGCGGAAGATCTCGAATTCAGTGGCACCGTCCACACGGGCAGCCTCACGCAACTCATCAGGAATTGCCCGTAGACCAGCCAGATAAAGGGCCATACAATACCCCGAAAGCTGCCAGATCGCCGGGATAGCAACGTAAGCAATCCCCCAACCGGGAGTATTTGTATAATTGCTGACCATGAACGGCATTCCCAGTTTTGTGAACAAAAGGTTCAAGCCAGTCATGCGCGAGCCAGTCGCTGAGTTCATCAGCCACCGCCATGCCACACCGGTTACGATATAAGAAATTGCCATTGGAAACAAGAAGAGGCTGCGGAAAAATCCTTCCCCTTTTAAACCCTGATCTAATAGCAGGGCCATGATTAACCCGAGCAGAAGCGTCCCGACAACAAATAGAACTGTGAAGATCAGGGTATTACGCATATCAATTGCGAAACGTCCATCGCTCGTGAACAGGTTCACATAATTACTAATCCCTGCCCAGGTGTAATCCGGAAGGATCCCTTTCCATTGAGTGAATGAGACCCTTGTCGTCCATCCAATAAACCCGTAGACAAAAATACCCACAAGCAGGATGGAAGGGGACACTAACAGGAATGCTTGCCACTTCTCTTTACGGTTTTGCATGAAATTCCTCTTCCTCCAAAGGTTGATATTAATTAAGAATGATTATGAAAGAATAATAGCACAATGAAATAAGTGGGCGAATCTTCATTAAGATCATCGGGGGATTTCTCCCCCGATGATTTGAGGCAATTAGAAACTTAGTTTATTTGCAGGTACCATCAGTCTTGCACAGATTGACCAGTGAAGCCTGGAAGGTAGTTGCATCATTGTCTACGAGGAACTGACCGAGGGAGGTCATGAAATCGGTGTTCCAGGTATCATTGGCAACAACACCATGAGCAAGGCTGCCGACGACTACATCGGTCTTCCAGTCAGCCATAGCGGACTGTAAGTAGGCATTGTAGAGGGAAGCATCGGAATCATTGCGGGCTGAGATTGAACCCTTGACAGGGTTGAATGCATCCTGGCCCTCTTTGGAACCGCACAGGGTCAGCCACTTGATAGCGGCATCACGATGTTTGGCACCTACTGGCAGAACGAAGCTGTCAGAGAGGAAGTCATACATACCTTTGGTACCAGGAACAGGCATATAACCAAAATCAGTACCAGCGGTCAAACCGAGGTTGCCACCGTCTTTGGTGCCTTCGAAGTAACCATCAGCCCAGTCGCCCATTACGTTGAATGCGGCATCGCCGTCAGCAACGAGTTTGGAGGCATCCTGCCAGGTTAAGGAAGCATAGTCGGTGTTGGCATAGGTCATCACTTTAGCGAAATTGGCAATCGCTTTGGTGACATCAGCGCCAGCCCAGTCAGCTTTACCCTGCCAGAGGGCAGTGTATTCATCTGCGCCAACAGTGGCCAGAAGGACGGTCTCGAACAATTGTTTCTCAGTCCAGGATTCACCGAGGGCTAAAGGAGCCTGCATGCCAGCGGCTTTGAGGGCATCCATAGCGGTGATCCAGCTGTCGAAACTGGTGGGATCGGGGGCGGCAACATTGTACTGGGCTAGAACCTTCGGGTTATACCAGAGGACATTGGCGCGGTGAATGTTTACAGGAACTGAATACGGATGGCCATCCTGTGAGATCAGGGGAATCAAGGTAGCAGGGAAGACATCGTACCAGCCATTGGCTTTGTAGAGGTCATCCAATGGTTCCAATTCGTTTGCTTTTACGTAGGTACCGATCAATTCCTGACCAGCATGTCCCTGGAAGGAATCGGGGGGATCGCCTGCGGATAAGCGGGTAGCCAGGACTGCTTTCGCATTCGAGCCAGCACCACCAGCAACTGCTGCGTTGACGAATTCGATACCAGGATTTTCGGTGTTCCAGATCTTGATCATGGCTTCCAAACCAGCAGCTTCACCACCACCGGTCCACCATGAGAAGACTTCCAACTGATTATCAGTAGAGGCTGCAGTAGCAGCTTCAGTTGCAGCCTGAGTAGCGACCTCAGTCGCAGCGGGGGCTTCGGTTGCAGCTGTTGTGGCTGCGGGGGCTTCAGTAGCTGCAGAACCGCAGGCGGCTAACAGCATTGAAGCGACAACCATGATTGCAATTACGATCGAAATACTTTTCTTGGGCATTGCTTTCTCTCCTTCTAGAATTGTGGGAATTGAAACACCAGACTGGCACAGCCTTGTGCCAATATCTATTAAATTCATTATAATTATTAGAAATTGAGAATCAATGCAATTCCGGACATAGTGCGGACATAAAAAGGACAGAATTTACAGGTGAACTTTTATGGTTGATCGCATAACTTTTAATGAAATGATCAAAGATGTGCTGGGGAATTTATACGATACAGCTGCTATTGAAGCACATCCCACCCTTTTTACAGCTATTAAAATGCCGCAGTCGTATTCCGGAAATAAAGGGGAGTATGTCCGCCAGTTGATCCTGGATGCTATCGAGCAATTAAAGCCCTTACGAAAAGAGGAATCGATCAGCTCTCCTGAATGGCGACCTTATCATATCCTTTATAAACGATATGTAGATGGAATCGGGCTTCAGGAACTTTCTGATCTTCTAGCGGTCAGCCCGCGTCAGCTTCGCCGTGATCATCACCGTGGTCTGGAAGCCCTTACTGAAGTACTCTGGTCGATGTGTTATCCGAACAGTGAATTTGAACCAGGCAGTTCTGAAGAAACAACGCTCAATTTTGAGGTACATAATGAGATCATTGATGTTTTGGAAACCACCCGTGGTGTGTATTCCATGCTCAAACATCGCTTTGATGAAAAAGGCATTTCTGTAACAATCGAACCTTTAGAATCTGCCCCACTGGTCGTCACAGATCGAGTGATCCTGCGACAGGCACTGATCGGGATCTTCAACGAAGGCTTGCTAATGCAAAAAGGCCAAGGGTTGACAATAAACTTTACCAATGAAGGCGATATTGTGGAGATCTGCTTATCCGTGCAGATCAATGCAAATTGGGAAGCAGCGGCAGATGATGAAGAAGATGATGATCTAACTGCGGTCCGGTATTGGTGTAAATTTATCAATGCTGTCTTGGAAGAAAAGGTCCTTCACAATCACGATGAGCATATTCTACAATGGACTATCCAGCTACCACACTCTATCCAAAAGATCCTTTTGGTGATTGACGATCAGGCAACAGTTCTGGCTTTATTCAAACGCTACCTTACACAAACTGACATTCTCCCTATAGGTGTAGAACGCCCAAGAGAAGCGCTATCACTTGCCCGTCAACTTCACCCTGCTATGATCACTCTTGACGTAATGATGCCGCAAATTGATGGTTGGGAAATGCTTCAAATGCTCAAGCTTGACCCGCAGTTGAAGGATATTCCGGTGATCGTTTGTTCCGCCTGGGATGATCCTGATCTGTCACGCAACCTGGGAGCCGCTGCCTTTTTGAAAAAACCGATCACCCAAAAGATGCTGCTGGAGAGCATTCAGCAATTGATCCCCGAATAGTATTCTCAATTATTCATCCGAATCTGAATAGATATCGTTTGAGCCAATATCTGAGTTATCTGCTTTTATTGATGTATTAAAAGTGGGAGTTACCTGATGTAAATTGGCATTTAGCATATCATTTAATTCTTTATTGCTGAATGGCCGATTGACAAACACCCTGAATTCACCTTTTTTCCTTGGTTCAAAGGTTGGGGGTGGATCGCTCGCCGATATGATCACTACCGGAATTTTGTGCAGTTTATTTTCAATACGCATTTGATTCAGAAGAGTCAAGCCATTCATATCCGATAGGTCCAGATCAAGTAAGATCAGCCCGATCGGCAGTGCCTGGATAAACCGCAGTGCTTCCTGGCCGTCTAGGGCAGATACAATATTGAGGTCTTCCGGCAGTTGGTAATCATCCTCCTCTGTGGTCTTTAAGTTCTGAGCTACAAACCGGGCCATTCCCGGATCATCATCCACTACCAGTACGGTATGCGGGTAAATATCCAGGCGTGCAACTGTCTCAATCATCAGCTGCCTTGGAACCGGCTTGACCAGGTAATCACTCACTCCATCAGGGAGATTTGAGCTACGGCTCTGCCGGCTGAGTGGAATGGGGAAGATAAACACAGGCACATCATAAGGGGGATCTTTAAGGAATGTGATCACATTTGAGTCGTTTTCCAGCGATTCATCGATGATGACCGACCGCGGATAAGCAGAGGCTACGGTAGTGAACAACCTCTCAGGATCAGTGATCAGGGTAGCACGAATCCCCTGCATAGATTCAGCAAAAACACGGGCCGAAAATGCGTCGTGCGAAAGAAGTAACAGCGCTGGCAATTTTTCCTCTGCAAGTAATCGGCGAGACCGGGCGGCCTCCGGATCTTCTTCCTGGGCGGATTCATCCAAAGCATCTACCTGCTGCTGAATGGGGATAGTGAAGTAGAAGGTCGATCCTTTCCCTGCTTCACTTTCAAGTCCCATCTCGCCGCCGTGCATCTGGATAAACCGGCGCCCGATGGAGAGACCAAGCCCGCTTCCCTCACCACGCTGCCAGTTCTGCGTACCCACCTGTCGGAATTCTTTAAAGACTTTTGACTGTTCAGTTTTTGCAATACCCACGCCTGTATCGCTTACATCTATACGCAGCGTATTTTCACCTGCTTGAAAAGCATGAATTGTGATGCTGCCTTTGCGGGTAAAGCGTAAAGCATTTGTGACCAGGTTTAGTAACACCTGGCGGATGCGGGTTCGATCAACGTAGACCATGGGCAGGTCAGGTTCTACAACGATGATCAATTCCAGTCCTTTACTTTCCACAGCAGAATGGACCATTTGACGTACATCCTCGATAATGATCGAAAAATCGATCTTTTCTTTAAAAAGGACCATTTGCTGGGCATCCATTTTGCCCATGTCCAAAATATCATTGATCAGGGACATCAGGTGAGTGCTGCTCCTATAGATCTCCCGAATATCGTCATAGAGACCGTGCGGCCAGTTCTCCTTTTTCGCATAAGTATCCGGCGAATTGACCATTAGGTCACTGAAACCGATGATGAAATTCAAAGGGCTGCGAAGCTCATGGCTGACCGCCATGGCAAAGCGGTCCCGTTCTTCACGGGCCTCATCTGCCTGCGCCCGTGCATAGATCAACATCCGGTTTAGATTTTCAAGTTGGTAATTGGCTTTATTGACATCTTTGAGCAGCACACTGATCTCAGCCCGATGTTCGCGTGCTTCATTTAGCCTCTGTACTGCCTCTCGGTAATGGTAGGAAGCAGCTTCAATGGAAGAAAGCAGGTTGTCCATAATTCCCCATCCCAAAAGGGTCACAGCCAGGAGTACCAGAACTGGTACTGCCAGATAATTTTGCGGAAATGGGACGATTACGGGGTTTCTTGCCCAGGTGACTAACATGGCGACCAGAAGCATATCTAATAAGATTGCCAATCGCATCCCCATCATTACTTCAGCCATGATGGGTAAAATCGCCAGGCATAATAAGATCGCCGGGTAATGGAACATGCTGAAGGTTGTGATGACGGCTGTAGTCAGTCCGAAAAACCATGTGATCATAGCCAGAAAATAAGATCTCGGCAGTAACCAGAATGAAAGTACAGTTGCAGCGATCATGATCGCCGAAATAATGTATATCTCCGGGCTAAAGGTTTGCGGCCAGCAAAGCGTCGCTGTAATATGCCAGGCAAGGTATGTACCGATCGTTGTGCCCATCACCTTTTTGGAGATGGATTGCATCAATTCATGGTCCTGAACATTCCATCGGAAGAAATTTTCGATCTTTTGCATTAGCGATTTGATCATTTTGGGCATAATGTAATACTATCACAGCATAAAGGGAAATCTGTTCATTTTCTTTTCAAAAGGATTTTGAGACACTTAAACAATTTTTGAAATTTTATTGACAAGGGCGACCGATATCGCTAATATGAGTGCTACTTACACAGCAGGCATTGAATGGAGCAAGGAATATGCGTTTTCTCATAGGAATTGACGATACCGATAACAATCGCACCTCAAGCACCGGTGAGTTAGGCCGACGCCTGGGATTATTTCTGGAGCAATCCGGACAGGGTAAATTGGAATCGGTCACCCGGCATCAACTACTCCTCAGTAATCAAATCCCCTGCACTTCTGATAATTCAGCTATCTGTGTCACCTTTGAAGCAGATGCCTCCCGCCGCAGCGAAATCGAAATGACCTGTCGATCTTTTATATTGCGAGAGTACAGCAGCGGTGCAAACGCCGGTTTCGCGCTAGCTTCATGGGCCCAGGTCACTGCCGAGATCTATACCTGGGCAAGAACCGTTAAAACGTACATCATTGAAAGGCAGGAAGCCCTGCAGATGGCACGGTCTGCCCGCATCAGCACGACCGGTCTGACCGGCAGCGGCAAGGGAGTGATCGGTGCGTTAGCAGCCATCGGACTGCGTTTTCGCGGGGACGATGGCCGGTTTATCTGGGTGCCGAATATTCACATGCTTCATCCCGGCATCTATACCAGTGCGGAAATCATGGGCATCGTCCCTTTTGACCGGATTGAGAATTTGCGTGGACGGGCACCCCGTCCGGAAGACAAAATCGAGATCGGCGATTGGATCCGTCCAATCCTGCGTGAAGGACGCTGCGTCTTGTTGGTTGAAGAGAATCGTGAGAACCTCAGCGGTCCCTGGCACTTGCTGGGGATGGACGATGTGAGGAAACTCTCGGACTAGATTATGCTTACCACCAGGGAAATCGAGGAGTTTTATCGGGACGCTCCCTTTGAGCTTCTTGAGATCGTGTTGGAACTGCGCAGTCTCATCTTTTATGTTTGCCCGGACGTTACAGAGATCATTCAATGGAAAGGCATCAGCTATTACATCAGCGAACGCGGTGGACCGGTAAGCGCCAACCTGTGCCAGATCTTTGCCGCCTATGGAGCTGCCGTTAAGAATCGACCGCAGGGAATGGAACCTCAAGTTCAACTCGCCTTCATCCATGGAGCATTTCTTCCCGACCCGCAGGGGATCCTGGAGGGGAAGACCAAATCCAAACGTTTTGTGCGTATTTTCTCGTTTAATAATGCGCCCTGGCCAGAATTGAAAGCTCTTCTTGAAGCCTCGGCGCGATTTGACCCTTATTCCCAAACCTTCAGGGAATAAGAAGCCCCCTTTTTCAAATTTCTATTCATTTGACCAGCTCATGGTTTTTGAATGACCGGTTCATTATTAATTGGATAGAGCAAAGTACCCCATCACCCAATAAAAAAGGCGGCGCTCCGTAGATCGGGTAGCGCCGCCTTACAATTCCCCAGAAGGGGGTCATTCTCAATTAACTGGGAATGGCCTTTGAGGATCAATTGGCTTTAATAGTGATCTTTTTGCTGGCCTTTACAGCAGAAGCCGGTTTTGGCAAAGTGATTGTCAATAGCCCTTTCTTGAATTCAGCCTCGACTTTATCCACCTCTACCTCTACAGGCAGAGGAATAACCCGGCTGAAAGACCCGAACGAGCGTTCAACACGGTGGAAGTTCTTGCCTTTTTCTTCGCTCTCGGTTTTCTTCTCGCCGCTGATGACCAGGTAGTCGGCTTCCAGGCTGAGATTAATATCCTTCTCGTCCATACCCGGGAGTTCGGCCTTTACGACGATCTCTTTGTCGGTCTCGCTCACATCGATGCGCGGTGAAAACTCTGCCAGGCGCGGCGATTCGAAGGGCATCAGATCAAATGGATCGTCAAAGAAACGATCAAACATCCGGTTCATTTCGTCCTGGATCGCCAGTACCGGGCTTGCATAGTCACGCCGTTCGGCAATCTCGTTGCTGCGGCGTTTAATGGGAAGAATAGATTTGTTCATATAAACCTCCTGTAAACACCTTTGTTTTATCTTTCATTACATCGTCAATAATATCCAGACAATGTTAAAGCAACGCAAAAGATTTATATGAAGAATGTTAATTTTGAGAGTTGTAGAAAAAAAGTGACCTCCCACTGGATGAGGGGGGCATCCAGTAAGAGGTCAATTCCTATTATAAATTAATTACGCTATTTATCAAGATTTAACGCTGTAATGTATAAGGTTAGTCTTTTCTCATAATTATTAATGAAAGATCACCCGCGCATCCAGCGCCAGGGCTCCCCGACCTTCAGAAAATACCTGTAATGGGTTAACCTCGATCTCGCTGATCTCTGGAAAATCCAAAGAGAGCAGACTGAGGCGGCAAATTGTATCCACAACGGCATTAATATCCGCTTTCTCCTGCCCGCGGAAGCCTGTGAGCAGCCGGCCGGCAGCAGTCTCTTTGATCATTTGCAGCGCGTCCTCACGACTTACCGGAGCCACCCGAAAAGCCACATCCTTGAATAGCTCCACATAGATGCCGCCCAGGCCAAACATCATCAGCGGACCGAAACCTGCATCGCGTTTCATCCCCACGATCACTTCCTGCCCTCGCCCTGCCATCTGTTCAATGAGCACACCTTCGATGCGCGCGGAAGGAGCTTTGGTTGTTATATCCGCCATCAATTTTTCAAATTCCTGTTCAACAGCCTCAGCCGAATTCAAGTTCAGCCGGATACCTCCCACATCAGATTTGTGCAGAATATCGGGAGAGACGATCTTCATCACCACAGGAAATCCGATTTTCCCGGCCACATCAGCAGCTTCAGCAGCAGTGCTGGCTTCTCCCGCCTTGACCACCGGGATACCATAGGCTTCCAAAAGCGGCCGTGCAGCAGCTTCGCCCAGGGAAGATTCACCCATGTGATCTTTAAGGTAAGCCGCGGCGGTTTCTTTATGGATGTTCTCCAAAAAAGCACCAGTCTCATGGGCAGTGCCGCGCCATTCATTATAGAAAGAAATCGCCTTCAGCACCTTCCCCATTGCCTCGGGATAGGTATACATGGGGATCTTTTTTCCCTGCAGGATCTGTCGGGCTTCCTTGATGCTTTCGTCGCCCATAATGCAGGAGAGAACTGTCTTTTGAGTGCCAGTAGATGCATCGACAATTGCCTGCGCCACACCGTTGGTATCCACCAGCGAGGTGGGTACCAGGATGGGCAGCACCACATCCACCTGCGGATCAGCCAGGGCGGTTTTGACTGCCAAACCATACTCAGAGGGATCGGCGGAGCCAAGCATATCGATGGGGTTATTCACCTGCGCGGCCGGGTTGAGGTGCGCGCGCATCTCGGCGCGGGAGGCCTCGCTCAGGTCACCCATGATAAAGCCGTTGGCCGAAACGCTGTCGGATGCCAGTGCAGCCGGTCCGCCGGCATTGGTAATGATGACGGTGCGTTTGCCGGCCGGGGCCGGTTGGGTATCGAGTGCAAAAGCCACCTCGAATAGTTCAGAGAAATTTTGGACTTCGATCACACCTGCCTGTTTGAAAGCGGACTGGTAGGCGGTGTACGATCCCGCCAGGGAGCCGGTGTGAGAAGAGACTGCGCGCGCTCCAGCGCTGGTGCGCCCTGCTTTGATGAGTACGATGGGCTTGACCTGCGAGACGCGCCGGGCAACCTCGAGGAAGCGCCGGCCGTCTTTGATCTGCTCCACGTAGGCAGCAATGACGCGGGTGGCCGGGTCGCTGCCCAGGTATTCGATGATATCTGTCTCAGTGACGTCCGCTTCGTTGCCCAGGCTGAAGAACTGCGAAAAGCCCATTTTCTTGCCGCGGATCATCTCGATCACGCCGCCGCAGATAGCGCCGGACTGCGAGAGGAAACCGATGCCGCCCTCGTCAGGCGCACCATTAATAAATGTCGTGTTCAATCCGTTGGTGATATTCATGGCGCCCACGCAGTTGGGGCCGATCAGGCGCATCGAGTAGCTGCGGGCGACTGCCACGCACTCTTTCTCCAGGTCGGCGCCGCCGCTGCCCACCTCTTTGAATCCACCCGAAATGATGATCGCAGCTTTGATGCCGCGTTTGCCGCAGTCTTCCAACGTTTGTTTGGTTGCGCTCGCCGGAATGACCAGTACCGCCAACTCGACCGGCTCGGGTACCTCGGTGATGCTGGCATAGCACTTCTTACCCAGGATCTCTTGCGACCCGGGGTTTACCGGATATACACCCCCGGAATATTTAGAGTTGACCAGGTTATAGAGGATGCCATAACTGAGCTTATGTGGATTCGATGATGCACCAATGACGGCCACGCCGGCCGGTTCAAAAAAAGGTTTCAGATCAGATACAGACATGGGGCTCCTGTAATAATTTTGAAAGAGATAATGAGATTATATCAGAGGGAAGTACGCGAGATCCGTGTTTAACTGGTTGTATCTGCTGGTTGAACTATGGTCATATAAAAAGATCGGCCAACCCATAGTAGTGTTGGCCGATCAATAATGGTGACTATTTCTAGGCTAGAACGAGATCAGAGCGCCGGAACCGTTTAGAAGCTATGAAAAGAAGAAGAGCATCGAGAACAAACATAACTCCACTGGCTACCCCGATCAAGTGTCCATAATTGATCCCGGTAAGTGTTACATCCAGGGATGATTTAAAGGAGTCTGGCAGGAATTGCAGAACGATCGTTGGCAATACCCATACTACCATCAACGCAATACTGATCCGCTGGTAAGCCTGACGTGCGGTACTGGAACGCAGCGATACAAGAACCCCGAGTGCGGAGAGTAAAATGCAGCTAAGCAGGCTGAAACCCAACAGGCTAAAGAAAAAACCGGGTTCATAAAACTGAATGCCCAGCTCAGGGTGTGCAATATTTACCGTTAAAGCTGCCAGTAAAAGATTCGCCACTTCAATTGTGAAACCGTATAAAACAGATGCAGCCACTTTACCGGCAAGAATGGCCCGGTCGCTTAATCGGCTGGCCAGTAAGGTTTCAAGGGTATGTCGTTCACGTTCCCCGGCAATAGCGTCTGCCACCATCCAGGTAGTCATAAAAACTGGGATCCAGGCCCAGACGATGGGTAAGAGCTGTGCCTGGAACCACTCAGCTCCGGTTTGCAGCGGGATCACAATACCAAAAACGCCTACCATAATTAAAAGGTTAACCAAACCGCCGCGGACATTTCCACGTGATTGGAAAGATTCTTTCCATTCTTTTCTTATGATTGTTACAATATCAGTTAACATCTTTTCCTCATCCGATTATTTTGAATCCTGTGGATCTTTGACTAATTCAAGGAAGACCTCTTCCAGGCTGGCCTTACCTTTCCTCACTTCATCAATTTCGACACCCTGTTCCACCAGCCAACGGACCAGCTTTGAAGTATCAACTGAGTTTTTCAGGTCCAGGCTCAAATGATGGTCCTCTCTGGTAACGGAGGAGACTTCCGGATTCAGCTTTAGTTGAGCGATCAGGCTTTCTGTAAACCCACGACCGACAACTTCCAGCCGATTGCTCCCCTGCTGCAAACGAAGTTCGTCCGGAGAGCCATCGCTGATAACCTTCCCCTGACGGATGACCGCTACCTGGTCGCAGAGCTTTTCGGCTTCAGTCAGGTTATGGGTCGTCAGGAATACTGTCACTCCCTGCTGTTTCACCATTTGCTGTAAATCATCCAATAATGAAGAGGCTGCCACGGGATCCAAACCTGCGGTCGGTTCATCCAGAAAGATAAGCTGCGGCCGATGTACCAGAACTCTGGCAACGGCCAGTTTTTGTTTCATGCCGCGGCTCCAATTATTTACGATCTCACCGCGTCGGTCCCATAATCCAAGGCCTTCCAGCAACTCCTGAATTCGGGCTGACTTTTCCTTTGCAGGCAAATGCCAGACACGACCATAAAAATCAAGGTTATCATACGCAGAAAGGCGTTCATACAAACCGGTTTGTTCAAGCAGCGCGCCACTTAATTTGCGGATCTCGTTATCTCCTCTCCGGGTGTCCTGACCGAGAACAACAGCAGATCCCCCTGTCGGTTCGATCAACCCGAGTAAAAGTCTGATCGTTGTAGTTTTTCCCGATCCATTTGGGCCAAGCAAACCAAAAATTGTTCCAGAATCAACATTCAAGTCGATGCCGTCCACCGCACGCAAATTTCCAAAAACTCTTGTTAACCCATGTGTTTCAATGATCTTTCCGTTAAACATTCATTCTCCTTCATTTTTCAAGCTCGTGAAATTCGGTTCACCAGCTTTTTCAATTGTTCCCGGTAAGATTCAAATGCTTCCCTGCCAGTTGGTGAAAGTGAGATCAAGGTCTGCGGGATCTTTCCCTGGAAAGTCTTCTGAATATATACATAGTTCGCTGCCTCAAGTTTTGAAAGATGTGCCGATAGGTTCCCCTTGGTCAGCCCGGTCTCATGCAGTAAATACAAAAAATCTGCTTTTTCAACTGCGTATAACAGGGATACGATCATGAGCCTGGCTGGTTCATGGATCAAACGGTCGACATCCGCAAGATCGATCAATTCATCAGGCATCAGCATCCTCTTCTGAGATGGGCCGGGTATGCTTCAAATATCTCCTTAGTACAAAAACGCCGCTGACGATCCAAAATGATCCTTCCAGGCAAAACAGCCAGGCATAAGGCCAATTTCCGCCAGGATTTATGTATGCCAATCCAATTCCGGTCAGGAATGTCGCAGCAGCGATGAGATAGAAACGGGGTAAACCAATAAACATTGCCAGATAACAAACGAGCAAGGCAAGGATCAATGACATGATCATTGGTTCATATCTCTCAGGAATATACTTGCCAACAATTCCCATCAAAGCAGAAAAAGAGAATGCAATGATAAAAGCCAGCAAAGCCCTTGACCATCGTCCCGAAACACCCCGATTGCGATATTCCACATAGCCAGTCCGAGGATAAGTGATGCGCGTTTTCAGATGACGCAGCAATATTTTTGATCCCCAGGCAAATAAAATGACTAAAATGAATTGTCCAACCGAGAAATACCAGCTTTGATCAAAACCTCTGCTTTCGACTAAAGCACCGAGCAAAAAGGTGATTCCCAGGATCAGGATCACTCCCCCTCCCACGATCTCAGCCAGACCATCGATATACCAGTACTGTTTTGGTTTGTTCAAATTCTCAAGAATCGGATCTCTCATTTTAATCCTTTACAAACTGGTTTGTATTGCAAACCTGATAACCAAATATATTCTTGAACACAAGTATTGTCAAGGATTCTCGATCAAAATCAACCCAACAATCTAATTAAGAATATCGGGCTATCTTATAACATTTTCTAAAATGGATTTGTTTCTTTCAATTATTGAGATAAGTTTTTCCGTTCAGCACATCAATGATTCTAAATTGAGGGTATACGATATAGAGATAAATATATTTTCTCCAAATTTACCCTTTCATGATGTAATTCCCTTCCGAGGAAGACAGACAAATCGAACTGTTCTTAATATTTACAGCAATTCTGATAGCGGATGGAATATCCATTAATTAACCTGTCAGTAAGGTACGAATCCCTTTTGCATCTTTGTTAAAATTTTCATCCATCGCCTCCAAACCGGCCATTAATCCACCAGCAGGATATTTGAGCAATTATTCAAGGACGGAGACTAACCATTTTATTGACCCAACGGGAATGTGGACTTTAATTGGGTGGAGTTGATGCAGTGCTTCTGCTCAACGAAGTGGCCGGCCGCCATGCAGAAGAGGTGAGCATTGCCGCTTCGATGTTCAAGTTGGCCTATGAGATCGGGGTGAAAAACCTCCCGGAAGGAAAGAGCGCCAAGACCTTCACCCGTGAACAGATGGACAGGCTGGGGGTTGGGCGTGACCTCTCGGTGATCCCCTGGGGCTCAAAGCGGGTGAAGCTGCCGCCGAGTCGGTTGAAGTAATTGCTTTGTTTATTCTCTCTTTGCCCGCCGCAAGGTGGGTGTGTATGTGGTTGGTAAGGTGCAAAAGAACAAATATCAAAGATGATCTATTGTTTAACTGAAAAGTCAAATGTTTTATTAATTATTGTTTCCTTATCATCGCAAAGATACCCTTGTATTGTTGCATAAAAACTAGTTGAAGCCGAATAATCTGTCGATTTTATATCAGGAGAGAAATAAATTACATTATCAGGAAAATATGTCCCTTCTTCTGTTAATTTAAGGACATCTCCATAGTATTTCACAATATTAGTTATTTCCTTTTCTTCTTTTCCATTTTTCATATATAGTTTGATATCATAATCATTCGGGAAAATAATGCATTGGTCAGAGTGATTATGAATTCCAACAAAATATGATTGGTTTAGCACTAATTGATTTCCCATTGGGTAATCAATTTCAACCAAATCCGCAATTGCTTGTGGATCAATAGATGATGTGCATGCACTTAATAGAAATAACAAATAAATGAACAAGAATAATATATTTATTTTTTTCACCATATTCCTCCTGATTGATAAGGGGCGACTGAACATCCAGATGATGGTACATATCCTTTTGGTAAATATATTGAAAATATTCGATACTTTGGAAATCCCCAATAGGCTCCCACTTCAATATCGATCTGGGTAGCAGTTTCATCGGACAACCTAATATTCAATGGAACAGTAACATTCCCATATTTACTTGCATAATCAGCAGTACCAGTAATGTTTGATTGAGAATTTCCATTTGCAATATGGATATTAAGGACTGATAATGCGACTTCAGGAGCATAATTTGTTGCTTGTAAAGACTGCAAAGTCAATCCATTTTCTGTATATTCCAAATTTAAATTAATGTATAAAGGATAGTATGGATTGTCTTTCCTAAGATCTGATGCTATGCCACTCCCTGTTGAAAGCCAAGTTGCATAATAGAAACTTTTCGGTACATTTATTAAATCATCAACCTCTCCTAAAGCTCCTCCCAGACCATAACTCTCTTCAGCTTTTGATCCGAGGGACTGAGCGTTTACATTGCTCGCTAGTAAAGTATGTAATGTAGATTGCATTTCACCTACAGAGATTAATGCGTCACTCGTATAGAAAAGAGTGGTAGGAGCGTAAACTGGCATCTTTCCTGAGCATCCATACTCATCATCACACGCTTTATGTCCACTTGGGTCAGTATACTTGACAGGGTTATTGCTTGAATACGAATATCTCCTGATCTACAAAAAGGTTGATCTAGTAAATTTTGCCCATTCATATTTAACCGCCTGTTTTGCTGTAGAAAACAGGCGGTCCTTATCCTCTTCTGTGAGCACCCGGCCTATTGATGCTCGGCCAGGTATTTTCTGACCTCATCGGCAGTCGCCACCCGGACCAGCGAATAGGTCTGGGAATTCTGGTAACAATAGAGCAGGATCAGGTCCTTCGAGACCGGCTCGATGTCATAGGCGGGTTCCTTTGTATTGGGTGTGTCGTGGTTAAATGTGTACATCGTACCGTCTTCTATCCCGAGGCGGTCGCCAGATGTGATCGGGAGATCCGAATAGGTCACGTCTGTCATCATGGCAAAGTAATGGTCGCTCCCGGACCAGACTCCTTCCAGGTAGGTAGACGCAAAATAGAAATCGTTGACGATGATATCGCTTGCATCTTCAAACCCAATGAGCGGGGCCAGGTCGGTTAATATCTCTTCGGCGGGGTACATATCCCCCAGGCTGTTTGCCCTGGCCAGCACCATATATTCTTTTGAATACTCAAAATCTTCAATCAGGCTAAACTCAGATAATGCTCTGTTGTAATCCTCGTTGTGATATTTTTCGATGGCATCATTGTAGAGTGAAATTTTAATTTGGTCCAATAATGCATTGGTATCTTGATACCCTTTAGTTAATAGTAATTTTTGATAAGCACCGTAATAATTCCCATTCTGATATTCGTATATTCCCCAGGCATAATTAGTGATCTCGATCATCTCCTCGGAATTTGAATAACCATCTTTGGCCAGCTTCTGGAATATCGCAAGTGCACTCGCAAATTCATTGGTAGATGCCAGGTAGATCGCTTTTCGGTATTCAGTATTCTTCACTCGTTCGCTGCTGTCTTTGTATTGCCCGAGCAATTTATAGGCTTCTTCCGCTTCATCGAACTTGCCATAATCTGATAACCAGGCAGCCTGCTGATATTTTGTTTCAAGCGCCATATTCACTGAATTGTAAGAGCCCTGCAAAGCAACGAAAGCATCAAATGCTTTGTCATATTGATGGTCCAATAAAAGACTGCCTGCTTGAATGTAGTTCTGCTGCTGAGGAGCGATAATTTCCGGCAAGATCATCTGGGCGAGGAATTCTTGTCCGTTCTTAAAGTTGTCGGTGACGACTGCGCCATTCAACCCGAGGAACACGCCGACCTGGTAGAGCACCAGACCAACCACAAAGAGTCCCAGGGCAATGGCACAGGCTGTAAATTTCGATGTTTTTTTCTTTGTTTGAATGGCCCCTGGTTGCTCATTACGTAATGGGGCGATCAATTCTGTTGAAAGACCATTGTTCAACGGTGTCAATGCGAATAGGATATCTTGAAATGACTGGTATCGCTTTACAGCTTCGAAGCGCATCCCTTTTTCAATGATCTCCTGCAGCCAGTTATCTTGCTGCTGTCGGTTTGCCTGGCCCTTTGATGAATTCAGATTCATGCTTGGTAATGGTGGAGGTGCGACCGCTGTTCCACTATCTATGCTAGTAGGTTGAGAGTTGATCGCCTGGCGGTAATTTGCCAGGTAGGTCAATACAGCGCAAAAAGAATAGATATCTGTTGCCGCAGTTAGGGGGCCATTGGACCGCTGTTCCGGCGCCATATAAATAGGCAGACCGCGTGAATTTTCAACATGGTCAGGGTTGATTCGGATCCCCTCATTCGTGACCATTAGCACACGCGGGGAAAGTTGAAGAAACAGCCTACCCTGATCGTGCAAAGATTTCAGGTCCGCAGCCAGCGGGTAAGTAAGCGAAGCAATCTCACCGGCTTCAAGACCGCGATCAAGTTTTCGCAGGTATTCCGCCAATGGAAGGCTTTTAAATAGCTCGGACTGCGGTACTTGAATTATCTTCGCTTTGCTCCGGGTGATCATAAAAATTACGAAACCACTGATCACACAGTACACCAAAAACACCAGTAAAAGGATCAGCCAGAGAGGAATGGATAAGGATGAATTATCAGAACGCTTGATTAGGCCAGATTGTTCGATGAAGTCAACAACGGTCGATGCGGCGATGGCCCCGTTTATACCAGAAGAGTTGCTGACGGAATAGGCATTCACCCCGATCACTTCTCCCTTGGCATTCATCAAAGGTCCACCGGAATTTCCGGGATTGATGTCCGCATTGATCTGGAGAATTGGTACCTCACTGCCATAACCGGTAATGCTCATTGTTCGAATGGAGCTGATGACCCCGTTGGTGATCGTGACCTCATCATTCGTCCGGGAAATTGAGTCGGATAAAGCATCTGCCGCGGCTGGGAACCCTACCGCGAAGACTTCATCTCCCTGATGCACGTCCGTCGAAAATTTGAGTACCGGAGCATCCAATTTCTGGGAGACCTTTAATAGGGCAAGATCTTCCTGCAAACTGGAGGCAGCCAGCTCTGCGTGAGTACTTTGATCTTTTGATATCCAGATAGCAATATTATCAGGGCTATCTTTCACCACATGAAAATTCGTGATGAGGTAGGTACTTTCTGCATCAGCGTAGATGACAAACGCTGTCCCCGATCCTGTGCCCTCAGCCGTTTTAACCTCAACATAATAAACTGCTTTAGATTTCTCCAGCACGCTGGTAGGAATTGAATCTGCGTAAGCAGTAATAAAAATCAATGCCAGAAGAATAACAGCGATTAAAATCGAAAATCTTTTTTTCATCTTTCCCCCGCAGTGGTCCAAGCAATCAAATTGCCTTATTTATCAAATAATTAGCATATTACAAGTTTATTGAGTTTCCATTTCTTTGTCAATCATTGCTTATCATACGTTTGATGGATTCTTTTATAAATATTCACTATTTCACGAATTTACACAAAATAGATCTTTGCTAAAAATAATAGTGATAACTAGTGAGATTAGCAGACAGCTTTGTGGTGAAAGAACTGACCACGAACACTACGAAAAACACGAACAAAGGCTTAGTGGACAATTCTTTTTTCCACTAATTTCACAAATTTGCACAAAATAGATCTTTGTTTATAAATATTCGTGATAATTAGTGAAATTAGTGGACCGCTTTTTACGAACAGCTTTGTGGTGAATATTTCTGTACTTTGGCTGATCTTTCTAGTTCAGCCCCGCGAAACCTTCTTCATACCATTCGATATAGTTCTGCACTTGCGACTGCCAGTAAGCAGCTTCGTGTTTACCTGGATTGACATGATATTCATGTACAACCCCTGTTGCGGTGAGATTCTTTTCATAAATATCGATGCTGTCGCGCAGGTAGTCCTGGTCACCGCGATCCATGTAGATGCGCGGAAAATCAGAGACAGAGTGAGTTTTCAGCAGATTCTGCACCCGGTATAGATCGCCCTGGAACCAGCCCATACTGTGAGCGCCGATGGAGCTGAACATCTCCAGGTGGGTCAAGCCCAGGTGCATCGCCCAGCCGCCGCCGCGGGAGAGCCCGCCGATAGCACGGCACTGACGCAGGGTGCACACATTGTAATTGGATTCTATATAAGGGATCAGTTCATCGATCACCGCGTCGCCAAATTTTGATTCAGTAGCAATGTCCCAGTTATGGACCTCATAAGGGAAGACCATCAGAAATGCCGGCTTTTTCGCGCCAATTGCGATATCGGCTTCTTTGGTCAATCCAATCGACGGCCAGAACGTGTCATCCATATTTTGCCCGTGGAACATATACAAAACCGGATATCCTCCGGCCAGCGATGCATCATAGCAGGGAGGCATATACACAGTCGCTGTGAATTTTTCACCCATTACCGCTGACTTGAAGGTGATCTGCTGTGTTTTGCCCACTTGATCCGTGCAGGCTGGTGTCGGGCTTGGACTTGGAGTGAATGTCGGTGCAGGAGTAGCTGAAATGGTGGGGGTCACACTGGGTTTCAAGGCAATTTGTGAAATCGCATTGCAGGAGGACACAGTCATTACAACTAATGATCCGATAATTACAAGTAAGTAACGGCTATTCTTTTTCATGGAACATCAGCCGCAAACTCCGGCCAGACCGGGTAGAACATTGCCCAGGAAGTGGGATTGCGGCGAATAAACCTTTCAGCAGCAGAAAGTACGCGAGTCGCGTTTTCAGCCAGTTCTACCCTTGGGTCGGGATCAGGCTGCAGGAGGATCTCCTCAGAGGCATCCACTTCATAGGTAAGATCAGGCTTGGATTCAAATGCTACCACGAATACCCGCGCGTTCGTTTTGAGTGCAAGTTTGATATAGGCAACCGGCAGATCGGCTGGATGCCCGAAAAAGGTTGGAAAGTATCCCGTCCCGGGGTAAGGCCGGTCGATCCCGGTAAGGACAGTTCCTCCAGATTGAAGTCGTTCACGGGCCAGGCGCATCGATTCCATTGACATGGGCATGGTCTCAACTCCACGCTCATTGCGGATCTTGTTCTGCCAGGAATAGCCGCGGGGCGGGTTTGGATAAGAAAGGGTGAGAAATCTAAAACTCATCATGCCAAGAAGCATCCCACCAAGGTCGAACCCGGTGGTGTGTGGAATGAGAAACATGGTCCCGCGTTCCCCCTTATTACAGGTCTCCATCAATTGCTGCATGGCCGGTGATAGTTTGACCAATTCTTTCACACGCTCTGGTCGATCAAGGTTGTGATAGAAGTTGTACAAAGCCCTGGCCTGGTGCAGCAGCACATCGCGGGTGGCTTTATTCAGCTCTCTGTGATCCAACTTACGGTCGTGCGCAATCCACTGGTTGAGCCGGATGGCTTTGATCAACGGAGCATAGGTGCGCTGCGCGATCGCCCAACCGATTGCAGTAGCCAATGGGTAACCAATAAACTCTGGAGTGCCTTTGCTCAGATTTATAGCCAGAGCGGTGGTCAGTGTTCCCTGGGTAAATAGTTCATTCAGTTTCTTTAGCATGATGCAATTTTAATAGGTTCATGAAAAATTGGAATGGTGATTTTTATTGAAAGATCTCCCGCCGGTAGCCAGCGGGAGATCCAATGTCGAATTTAATTTATTTTCCAGCCAGGCGTTTTTCCGCTTTTTCATCTCGCACCCAGAGCAGTAGCCCAAACCCGATGATCAGGAACAGGACGATACTGCCAATACCCCACATCATCCCCATTTGTTCGGCTGAGGTGGCAGCCACGCCGTGGTTCACATAATAATTGTTCATCCGGTAAGAGAGCGTTCCGAAAACCAGGGGGCCAATAAAGGTCGAAGTACGGCCGGCGACGGTGAGGAAACCGTAGAACTCGGTGGTTTTTGTTGAAGGTGCCAGTTGGCTGACAAAGGTCCGGCTGACGGCCTGTACACCAGAAAGGAAGAATCCAGCCAGTGCGCCAACCACATAGAAAAGGAAGACAGATTTGATGAAGAAAAGCATGGTTACGGTAGCGATCATGGCAATCAATGAGATGATCAGGGCATACTTACAGCTTTTCTTATCAGATAGCACACCAAAGAGATAGGCCCCGGCCACGCTCGTGATCTGGATGATGATCACGAAAACGATCAGTTGTGTCGCCTGGATGCCAAACATTGTGGCACCAATAATTGCTGCATAATCCATGGTCATCATAATGCCATCGTTATAGATCAGGAAGGCGATCATGAACTTGATGAATTCTTTGAAATTGCGCACATCTCGGAATGTTTTGGATAAATTCTTAAAGGCGTGGGCCAGGGTAGATTCGCCTTGCGGCAATTTTTCCGGTTCAGAAACCTGGTTGACCCACATAAAACAAGGGATCGAAGAGAGAAGGTAAAAAGCGGCAGTGATCAAGAAGGAGATACGAACGATATCCGAACCACCGATCAGTTTGATCGGGATCAGGACGATCAACAATGCAACCACACCGCCTGCTGACCCAATCGCCCACCCCTTGCCGGAGACAGAGCCAATGGTATCCGGAGTGGAAACATCAACCAGCAATGCGTCGTAGAAGACCTGCGCGCCCCGGTAACCAATCTCAGCCAGAATGAAGAAGAGCATTCCTTTAAAGACATCGCCTTTTTGCACGAAAAACAATAATGCGGTAAAGACGATTGAGATACCTGTAAATACGTATAAATATCTTTTTTTGGCTTTCGAAAAGTCAGCGATGCTCCCCAACACTGGAGAGATAACGGCCACAATAATAGCGGCAATACCCACCGAAAGGCCCCAGAGCCGGGTCCCTTCGGCGCCGCCTACAACACTGTTCTTGAAATAGGCGGAATATACGGCCAACAATACAACCGCGGCGTAGGCGGAGTTTCCGAAGTCATAGAAATACCATGACCAACGGGTTCGACGAGTGACCTTGTTGGTTGTTGATGTCTGTTCCATTTTGACACTCCAGGAAAATACGAAATGGAAAGGCGTAGCCTTTCAGAAATTCTACCATAAGTGATAACCCCAACCCATCGATTTGGTTTTCTAATTCCGAGCCTTCTCATCGTCTTTCCGGAACGTATCTCCCAAAAATTAGAAAAAGCCCGGTCACAAAAACCGGGCTTTGATGTAAGCGTAACCTAACCTTAATCGCCGACTGCCAGAGATTGCACAAACTGGTTGATACAAGTGATCGAGGGGGTAAAAGAATCCGCCGGTGTTCCATTCAACTTTTGAACCATTGCCTGATAATAAGCCTTGAACAGGTTCTCCGCATTAGGATCCATCATATCCGGCATGGCGATGCCATCCGCTGGGATGGTGGGATCGTTATAGGTCGGCTGCAGGTAAGCCGCATTTACTGGTACGATCAACGTCACCCAGTATTTTCCATCGCCAGTAATTCCCTGGTAGGTATAAAAAAGATCATAATTATTTGCCGGGGCATAATATTGGGCATATTCCGTCAAAAATCCAATGCCTTGCCCGTTTTGGAAGTTCACATAATTTACCTGTGCATGGAAAACCTGTGCAGCATTTTCCATCGGCAGGAAAGGAATTTTATCTGTGTATTCCGCAGGCTTATTGGTCAGGTCCTGCTGCATGGCCGAGATACGCGGTGCCAGATCAGGGACCAGTTCTACGTAGCGTGCGATCGGGTAAACCAGCATCTGTGGCTGCCAGAATTTTCCGGATAAAGGATACCCTGAAAAAGCCACTTTTCGATACTGGGGATTGTACTGAAAATAGGCAGCATCTGCGCCGGGGTTGCTTTCCGGTACGACCTCAAGGGAGGCTCCAGTAGCAAAACATTCGGGAAGTACCATCGATAGGCCGTCCTGACTGAAAGGAACGCCAGTAAATTGAGGGGCAGAAGTCGCAGTTGGAGTAGGCTGCGCTGGTTCGGGTGTCGCAGTAATGATCACCACCTGTGGATTTTCTGGAGTCGCTGTGACCACAATCGGGGTGGGTGTATTCCATTGTATTGAGAAGGGAAGAGAACACGACATTAAGACAAAAGCTGCCAGAATTGGAATAATACACTTTTTCATAGGGGGTCCTCCGGTCAATTATTGAACTTCTTATAGTATACGAGGATTGATCGTTTTTGTTTCTGCAATTCAGGTCAATGACTAATTCTCAGGAACTTCTCGAATATTGGTTAAATCGTATATGATTAAGATATTCAAGTTGACGACTAACAGTGAACACACCTGGAGAAATTATGAATCTTTTCAACTTTCTGCGAAAACCAAAACTCAAGATCGGCCTGGCTTTGAGCGGGGGTGCCACCCTTGGGGCTGCTCATATCGGCGTGTTGCAGGTGCTTGAACGCGAAGGGATCAAACCCGAATTCGTAGCTGGTACCAGTGCCGGATCGCTCATTGGGGCCATGTACGCAGCCGGTGTTCCATTGAATGAATTAAGTGACCTTTTCCTTTCGATGAAATGGCCAACCTTGATCCGTCCATCTCTCACCAAACCACTGGCACTATTTGATATTTCCCCCATGGACGAGGTGATCAAAAAAGTGATCGGAGATGTCAATTTCGAAGATCTTAAGCTCCCCTTTGCTTGCATTGTCTGCGATCTCATGACCGGGGAACGGATCGTCATGGACCAGGGACCGGTTGCTCCAGCGATCCGTGCCAGCTCATCGGTACCGGGCATCTTCCTTCCAGTTGAACACAACGGCCGCATGTTGGTAGACGGCGGATTAGTCGACAACCTTCCGGTGGAAGAAGCTTACAAAATGGGCGCCAATTTTGTGATCGCCTCAGATGTCTCCAACCGGGGTGAACTTTCCAAGCGGCCCGCGAACGTTTTTGAAGTGCTTGAGACTACATTCAACATCATGCAGGATAAAGGCGCCCTGCCGAGAAGTGATGCCTGCGATTGTTATATCCGCCCACAGGTGACCCAATATTCCTGCTGGGGATTTGGCGACTCCGAAAAGATCCAAATGGAAGGCCGGGTAGCCGCTGAAAAGGTTCTTCCAGATTTAAAGAAAAAATTAAGGAAATAGAACTTCGTCAGATTAACTAAAAAAGAGCCTCAATGAGGCTCTTTCTGGTTTTTATTCTGCTACATTTCCATTGCATTTGCCCAGGGGTAGATCTCGGTGCCGCGGGCAGCTTCACGGATCCTGGGATCATCCGAATAAAAACCGCGGCTTTCAGCCGGAAGCAGCACACTGATATTCTTCATGATGACATGGCCGACTTCGTCCATTTCCTCCCGGGTTGGCCTCCCAGAAGAGAACTGGGTAAATGGGCCAAATGGTTTGCCAAACTTAAGGTGAACATGGATACGTTCACCACGGCGCATCTTGGGAATAAAACCGACTAACCCATCAATGCCTACTGGCAGGATCGGCGCACCAGTGCGGTACGCCAGAAAAGCAGTGCCAGGACGTGCCGGGCGCAGCACAGTTTCCCAACTGCCGCCTTCCGGAAAGATGGCCAGGACGCCATTTTGCCGCAATACTGATTCTGACGATTTCAGCGTTTCACGTGACCCGGTGCCGCGGTAAGTCGGAATTACTCCGAACAATTTCGAGATCCAACCTACAGTTTTAGGTGCGTTTGGTGTCTGCGCTCCGCCGACAAATTCGATCGGCCAGGGCGCAACCTGGATCAATGCCAGGGGATCCATAAAAGCAAAATGATTTCCACATACCAGCAGGGGACCGCTTGTCGGAATATTTTCCTTCCCTTCGACCTCAAAATCACTGGTCAAGGTGAAGATCGTAGAGATTATATTCTTCAATATATGGCGAATCACTCTACGGCGTGGATAACGGATCTCAGTAATTGTGTCAGTCATATGCTGAATTATAATCCTTCCACTGCTAAACCAGACAAATTGTATACGAATTTACAAAGAATATGATCAAATACATAAAGTATTGTGTGATGAACGATCGTTCAATCGTGCAGATCGTTTAGATCCAGGCTAGAATTCCGGCAAAGACGATCAGCATGACTGCATCCAATCCCCAGATCCAGGCCAGAAAACGTTTCTGAGTTTTTGGCTGCCAATCATAGCAATAGAACGCGGCCAGGAAGAACGGGATATAAACAGTAATGAAAACCGGGATAGCTCCCCACCAGTTATATACCCAGTGAAAAGCTGGAGTTTTTGCCAGGAAGATCTCGAAAATGGAGAATCCGGCTGCGTTGACAATTGCAAAGAAGAGGCGGTTGTTGATACCCAGAACTTTTTTCTTGGGGTCATCAGGCAGGAACTTGCTCATGGCCAAACCAGCAATCGCAAACATGCAGCTCAACTCAACACCCACGCCGATCAAAAGCAAAAATGCGGTACCGGTGGGAACGGTCCATAAGGCATGCCCGCTGAAATGTTGGATCAATCCATTGAGGATCTCATAGAACCAGTGCACCCCATAGAGTGCCAGACCGGCCGCGATCCCTTTGTAATTCTTCTTGGAAAACTCATTGGCATAAATGTACATCACAACGGCGATCATAAAGATGACATACCACTGAAAGTTCTGGCCACTGCGTAAAATTCCTAATGCCTGTTGCGTTAATTCTGGTTGATTCATAACCCTTCTCCAGTTCAATGTTGGATTTTGGGTTAATTCTAGCATCACCCCAGAATATCTACATAGAAGAATAGGCTTCAGGTCTTCCAAAAATGGGATAACTTGCTAAAATCAAACCATATGAAAAAATCACTCTTTCGAATCCTAACCGCCAGTGCCCTGGCGATCTCCATAATTGGGTCGGGTGTGTCAGTTCAACCTGTTAACGCCCAGCAATCAAAAGGTCTTGTTTACATCGTCCAGGAAAATGACACTATTTATTCCATCAGCCGAATGTTTCATTCATCTGTGTACAGGTTGGAGATCCGCAACTATCTGAACGATAGTTCGGTGATCTCCGCCGGTGACAAGTTGTACATTCCCGGATTCGATGATCTCTCCGGGACCCTCTCCCCTGTACAGATCAGTATTGGTGATACCCCTCTCAGTCTGATGCGTGCCAGCCGTATGGACCGCACCACTTTCAATCGTATCAACTTTTTGACGAGCAGTGATGCCGCCTTTGTCGGGCAGAAGTTCTTTACGCTGGTGTCTGACTCGAAACCTACTCAACTCCGTGTTCCCGTTACCGACGGCGGTTTGACCGGCCTGGAGACCGCTGCTCGTTCCGGTACCAATCCCTGGACCCTGGCCGAATACAACTCGCTGCCGGGTACCTGGTACCTGGTCCCGAATGACATTCTTTACCTTCCCGCCAGTTCCAGCTCAAATGAGATCCTTCCGGGAATTCAAGAGATCGATTCTACCGATCTGCAGCAGGGCGTCACCGCGGTCTTTACCGCTAAAGGCTCTTCCGTGAGCAATCTGAAAGCCAACCTGGATTTCCCTGTAGATGACCTGGATACCATGCAGAAAGACGCTTCTGCCGGTAAACCGATCACCTCCATTCCCATTATTGACGAAATTCACACATTGAATTTTTTCCCGAATACAGATGGCAATTATGTTGCCCTCCAAGGCGTACCCCGCATGACAGTACCGGGAATGGCCCTGCTGACCCTAAGCATCCAGACTGCGGACGGGGCAAATTATTCGCTTGATCAGAATATCAAAGTCAAGCAGGTTGATTACGGCTACGATGCCCCCATGCAGGTGGCGGATAATGAAGTGGATCCGGCTGTAACCATTCCAGAAGCGGAATTCTATTTCAAAACGGTAGCCCCTGCCACATCGGAAAAAATGTGGAGTGGACCTTTCCTCCCCCCAACCAGTACCCCCACCGCGATCAATGATGTTTTTGGACGGCTGCGCGCCTTTAACGGCAGCGATTGGATCTACTGGCACTCGGGTCTGGATTACGCCGGCGGTGAAGGAGTACCGATCCTGGCCATGGCCGATGGTACTGTGATCTACACCGGTGAATTGACAGTCCGCGGCAATGCCACCATCATCGACCACGGCTGGGGTGTCTATACTGTCTATTGTCATCAATCCAAAGTTGAAGTGAAGGTGGGCGATAAAGTAAAAGCCGGCCAGGAGATCGGATTGATCGGAGCTACTGGCCGGGTGACTGGACCCCATTTACATTTGGATGTGATCGTCGGTGGTGTTCAGGTGGACCCTGAACAATGGCTGACCCAAACGCTTCCCTAGAGCATACCCAGAGAAGCAAACGATCCCTTCGTTAACTCCCAGGTTTCATTGTGAGAGACACTCTCCCCTGGCTGTAAGACGGTAGATCGGCCCAGAGTTTCCAATTCAATGAAGGTATCTTTTACATAGCAGTGGAAGTTGCTGGTCATATCGCCGTGCGCCTCAGCAGGCAGTACCGGTACATGCTTGGTCAGCACATACCCCTCTTCGGGGAATTCAATGGCTTCCCAACCAAGCGGACAATATGTGCCCACTTTTAAGGGATGCTCATCCGGTGTGCCATCCACCAGGATATGTGTATCGCTCAAGTGCAGCCGTTTTTCTGCCAGGCGGGTATACGGCCACATTACCAGGTTGCGATTGGCCAGTAGGCCATCCGGGTCGGCAGGTTCTTTACTGAAAGGAATGAGCACACGGCTGCCCAGTTTGAATTGGGTGATCGCCCATGGAATGGATTTCATCGGTTTGTCGCCCAAATTCTTGATCAGGTGCATCAATTTTAAGCGGGGAGCAGCCGGATCGATCGTGAGCTCTAATTGGCGCAGATAGCTAGCCGCCGGGTAATGATCTTCGTGACGGATAATGAACCCGTTCTCGATTTCCTCCAGGTCCGCTTGCAAATGGTCCGGTGCGTAAGTAACATCAAACCGTTCCGGGCCTGACCATAACCGGTGTCCACCTAAAGGAAGACAATCTCCGTAAGGAGAGGGCATTTTCAAGTCTGGCAGTTCTGCCATCAGGTTGTTCTTACAGTCATTGGGGACCAGTCGCACAATACGCGGTCCCGCTTTGCTTAAAATATCTACACGAAAGAAAGAATTTGTCAGCGAGCGAGTTTCAAATCCAAAAAAATCAGCCATCCTGCAACCTCTGTGTCATAAAGAATATATGTAATTGCTCCCCTTCATTTTACCAATTCTTGCAGAAAAAGAATTGTTTGCATATCATTAACTTGAAACAGAAGACTAACTTAAGGAGTTAATCCATGAATGTTTCTCCGTTCTTTAAGCTCGAGATCTTTGCCCCATCTGAGGCAGTAGATGACATCATTGAAGCTTTGGCAGAAGCTCACGCCGGCGAGATTGGCAATTATGACCACTGCACTTCCATCTCTCAGGTGGAAGGCAGCTACCGCCCGCTGGAAGGTGCCCACCCTGCAGTGGGAGAAGTCGGCAAGATGTTCTTTGGCGGGGAATGCAAGATCGAGATGAACTGCCGTGAGGATTACCTGATGAATGCCATCCAGGCTGTTCGCGAGGTCCATCCCTATGAAGAACCCGTTATCAACGTGATCCCCCTGGCAAACGCGCGCTACGGCGCAACCATGTGATTGATATAATTTATCTTTAAATAAAAATGACTGCGATCTACCGGTCGCAGTCATTTAGTTTAATTATTGTTACGGGATATTTACAAGTATCGACTTGTCATTGGAGTAACCAACAATTTTTGATGTTGATGAGTTATATGCACAAATGAAGTAGGTATATGTGTCATCACTCGCAACGGTATCATCGTAAGTCAATGTGGCAGAGCTCACGGTATCAACTAGAGTTGGATTAAGATCTCCAGAAGCCGCACGGTAGATCTGATACTCATCAAATTCGTATGGCAAAGGAGGAGTTCCAGTAGGACCTGACCAATTGAGTGTGACGGTCGCGCCAGTGGCTGAAGGAGCTGCAAGAACCAGGCTACTACTGAAGGTATAGGAGATGATGTTCGAATACACAATACAACCCTCCGAACTTGCATCAGCAGCCTGACAGACACGGAAGTAATAGGTCAAACCCGGAACAGCTGTAAAACTGGCACCTGTTGAAGTCCCTGCGATCTTTCCCCGATAATCATAATTTGTGTATGATGGTGTGTCTGTCGTTAACGAAGCCATCCACCAGATTCCATTAGTAAAATCGCCACTCATTGTCCATGTCAGGTTGCCATGCCCTTCAGAAGTTTCATCAATTGGTTCAAGTGTCATTTTTGCAAAGGTGAATTCTGTCACGCTGGAATAGATTGAACATGTGCCACCAGATAATTTGCACAAGCGCACATAGTATTTTGTGCCAGCCGTGCCGGAAATATCCTTTGAGGTTGTACCGGATGCTGCAAAGATCGTTGTGTCATCTGTTGTGGGTTCTGCAACTGTATCCGACATCAATATGACATAACCATCCGGGAAGCTGCCTGTTGAAGTCCACTTCACAGTTGCAGTTCCAGAGGATTTATCCGTGATCGAAGAAATTGTGATCGTCGCCGGATCGGTTGTTGAAGTAGGAGTGAAGGTAGGTGTCCTTGTCCCAGTCGCAGTAGCGGTCGCAGTACGAGTTGGTGTACCCGTCCTGGTCGGAGTAGGCGTCTTGGTAGGGGTCTTTGTATTAGTAGGTGCAGTTGTTTTGGTTGGAGTTTTAGTAGGCGGTGTACCGGTAATAGTCGGTGTCACTGTTTTCGTAGGCAGCGTGCCAGAATATTTAAAGGTGAATGTATTTGAATAAATATCACAGGCTTGCGCCCCGGTACGGCGGCAAATTCGATAATAGTAAGTTGTACCAGTGGTGCCATTGATATAAGCAGATCGGGCTGATGATGAACTGACCACATAGTATTCATATCCGCCAGGATATGGATACTTATACGAAGTTGAGTAAGCAATGATAAACCCACTTGAGAAAGTGCCGGATGCAGCCCAGGTGATCTTCGCTTGACCGCTGGTTGTGTTTGTAACACCAGTGATCGTAATACCGCTGCTTGAAGCAATTGGTGTTCCAGATGCATTGAATGCATTATAAACTGGGGTAGATGTATACCCAGTTCCACCAACAGGTGTTGCAGATTTTACAGGTGTGGGGGTAATTGTCGGAGTAGTGGCTAATGGCTTACTCAATGCAAAAATACCCAGGTTGCTGTAAACATCACAGCTTCCATTGACCAGGCGGCACACCCGCAGGTAGTAGATCTTGTTCATCTCCAGTGTAACTTGAGCTGAACGCGATGATGGATCCGCAGATACCGAATTTGTATCTGTCGGATAGACTGGTTTTTGATTTGTTGTTGACCACACAATAGCATAGCCAGATGGAAAACTACCAACAGGCGTCCAATGAACAAGCGCTTTACCGCCACCCAGATCATCGACAGCATCAATCGTTAACGCCGCATTCGCTGTGGCCGTAGGTTCTACAACCTCTGAGGTGGCTGTAACCACTTCCGGCTCTACTGCTGCCGGGGTAGCGGTGACATAAATAATATTCGGAACCTGTGTATTCACCACGGGAATTGCCGTAGGCCAAACGATCGCTGTTGGCGTTGGTGTCGGTACACAACCCGCCATTATAATGAGCATTCCTGAAACAAAAATCAAACTCAGTTTCTTAAGCATAAGCCCTCCTCTTGAGGAACCCGGTTATCCAGCAAAATTTAATATGCTTGTTTTTATATAATAGCATAATAAATTACACTCGGATATACGAAAATCATTTCTCTCGTTGCAATAATATTGCCAAAATTGTAATTATCAAGAAAGAGTTCCTCAGTTAGAACTGATCAGGTTGAATGAATTCCACCAGAAGAACCGCGTTCACTCATATCTTTGTGGATCTCTTCCTTGTTAATTTCCAGGACCGGTTCACAGATCACAGGGATCTGTATCAATTGGGCAACAGCCATCCCTTTAACTATGCGCAACGGCTTCCAGGAGTAATTGACCACCTTAATCACAATTTCTCCCTGGTACCCGGCATCGATCACTCCCGCTCCTAACAGATGGTTGTTGCGTCCCTTAGGTTTTGCCAAAAGCATATATCCCGCAGGGATCTCAAGCGTGATCCCTGTATGGATATTACGGTAGCTGAAAGGCCAGATTGTCGCGTCCTCTATGGAATACACATCCATACCGGCATCATACGCGTGTTTGCGTGTGGGAGGAAAAGCATCTGGCTGAAGTCGGGCAAAGTTCAAAGGCATGGCAGTCTCCAATGTCACAAATAATGACGTTCAATTAACAGAAATAGTTCCCCTTTATGAAAGGGATAACAGTTGTAAGGATTGGGGCAATGGTCGCCCATCGAGCCAGGCACTGAGGGTTTCATTAAAAAGCTGCGGTGCTGTCATCGCCCAATTGTGTTCTCTTGCCAGAGAGGAGCCTTTCCCTAGAGAAACCATCACCCCCCGGGAGTTAGGCAGTGTAGTTGTCAGATCTCGTCCAGATTGGATCATCTGCTGGTACTCAAGTTTCCCCACCACGACCAGAACTGGCATCGCAGCCTTCTCCAAACCTGCCGGCATGCGAAATTGCATGGCGCAGGTCATCAGGTGGGTGAAACCGTTTTCGGAGGTCTCCTGGAAGGACTTCTTGAACTCAGAAAAGTATTCGTCGCCGATCCCGGCAGAATACCGCATATTTAGCCGGATCCACCAATCATTATTTTTGAAGGGTGCCATGAACCAGCGGTAGCTGGTGCGAAACATTCCTTCGGTATACATCCAGGCGCCAGGGATGGGATGCAGGATGGCGCTGCTGACCAGCGCCCGTTCAACCAACTCAGGAGCCTGAGCGAGAAGAGCGACAGTAACCTGCGCGCCTTCAGAAAGTCCGATGACAGTAGCCTTGCCATTTGCCTGGCTGCGGATGAATTCGGCCACCCGGTCAGCCGCGAATTCCACAGAAAACGGTCCCACATTCTGGCTTGCCCCCTGTTCAGGCAGATCCGGGACCAGGCAATGAAATTTCGTTTTGAAAAATTCGACCTGGTTCTTCCACATCCATCCCGACACCCCGCCGGCATGTAAAAACACCAATACCGGTGCGTCTGCCGGGCCATATTCTTCAAAAGACAAATTACTCTTCGAGTCTACAAACATATTTATTCTAGTCCACAACATTTTTTCAAATATAAACACTGGAATTTATTATACCTAATCCTCTTAGATAACAATTCTTGAAAGAAAACTTCACTCAAGATAACACATTTAGTCGAAAGAATTACGATAATAATTAAGATTTTTAGATCAAAATCAAAGGCAATTCAACATTAATCAAATATAAATTTATTGATTACTTTGATCCCATGGATTTAATTCAATTATCAGATCTTGGAATGTTTCCGGATTGTTTTTAGTATCAAAATCCGATATATTACTCTTGGTCAGAATTTGGAGATATTTCTGTACGACATCTTTATTTTTTTTCAAGAACTAAGTTTATAATCAAAAGAACAAATAAAATTCACTTTCCCTATTACGAATAAAGTATAAATTTCAATATGCATTGAATGAAAATTAATTGTTTTACTAAAATTATTTATAATTCAAACCTTTAATCCTCATATTTATCAAATGACAGAACAAAACATGCAGAATTTTTAGGCCCCATCATTAATTTTGCAAAATCATCTATTCCCAATCCAGTCATTTCCTCTAAGGTTTTTCCATCGTTCTGTTGCTTATCCAAATTAACTCCATACCATATCGTGACATCAATATGATCCATTAATGGACAAGCATAATATGCTCTTCCTCTATAATGAATATCAAAACTTTCATAATGTGCAATTAAATTTGCAGAATTAAAATATAAAATCATTTCATATGATTGGCTATATTCGCCAGTCCCCAAATTAAAACTGACACGCGATGGATTCCCGTAGTGAGAAATCAATACGTCAGGTGAAAATGCTGACCATTTTAGGTCTTCTCCCAACTTTTCTCTTGGCGAGATAATCAACTGTATATATTGAATTACTTCATTTGTCGCCTCTAAAATAATTGAGAAATCCAATCCATTTTTGGGACCATATTCAACAGCATAACTGTTTTCTTTGGAAAACCCATGTTCAAAACCATAATATGTTAATAAATCTATTCCTTCAGAATATGTAGTTTTATCGGGAATAATTCCAAAAAAGCACATCGGATTACATTCCGTCGCGTTCTGGAATGTTTCCAAGATTTTTTTATCTGAATCGCTCGCTTGCAAGGTTGGATGGGGGGGATGCTCCTTCGGTTCTGTGGGTAAGAATGGGGTTACTAAGGTCGCAGTCAGAAATTTTGTGGGTAATTCTTGGAAAGATAGAGTTGAAGTTTGTTCCGAATTTTTACTCGTACAAGAAAGTAGTATTAGTAATGATATGAATATCAATATAAGACAATAATATTTTTTCATTATTTACCCCGTTGATAATTCTATTCTATCTAAATAGGATAAAGCAACCCTTTTTCTGTAAATTCGAGTCAGAAATATCCACAGTTCTTTAATAATTCAATGACTTGCCAACGCAATAATGTTTTCCAATTTGCCACTCCTCACTGATCTCCATGAGCAAAGCG
>Ga0268263_1000526_pt1 | contig 56305 bp, 72 predicted proteins | sample Biomet5_FD_190358 | JGI IMG/M metagenome (GOLD analysis project Ga0268263, IMG submission 190358) | Microbial communities from bioreactor (seeded with sewage sludge) at LBNL, California, USA - Biofuel metagenome 5 (SPAdes) (version 4) | ecosystem: Engineered > Bioreactor > Anaerobic >... | reverse complement strand
TGGGGTCGTTGCCGATCATTCTGGTGTACCCGTTCCTGCAACGGTACTTCGTGAAAGGTATTGTGCTGGGCAGCGTGAAAGGGTAAGTAAACAGAAACATCGCAGGTTAGCAAGGAAAAACGTATTTAAATTGCGGTATTATATCGAACAGGGCAGAATCGGGTCGTTGACCGACTCTGCCTTGTTTGAATTTTCTGTCTTGCGCATAAGGGGCAGGGAAACGGTTCGCAATCTTATTAATGAATAAACACAAAGCGACGAATCAGGGGCAGTAGCCGACAGAAAACAACGATGCGGGCACGGTGCGAAGGGGCGCGGCGTGAGATTGTTTGTATTGAGAAGCGACAGAGCAAGCAAAAAGTATTACTATATACTCTGCAATGTTGACATGCTGTTGTCAACATTTGCAGAGTAAAATAGAACCGTAACTCAATCAGTCTTCTTTCAGGAGGAAACACGATGCGAAATAAAGCCCTGGTGATCATAGACATCCAAAATGACATCACAAAGAATTACAAGGATATCATTGATAATATTAATAAAGCGATTCATTGGGCGGTTAATCATGATATCCATGTCATCTATGTCCGGCATGAAAACCTGTCGGATGGCACGAGAACATTTAAGCCGAATACACATGGAGCCGAACTGGCTTCTGACTTAATCATCGCATCCAAGAACATCTTCACAAAGACAAAGGGGAACGCATTAACCTGTGAAGAACTGGAAGCCTTCATTCAAGATCATGCCATATCCGATTTTTACATAACAGGAGCGGATGCCACTGCCTGTGTAAAATCTACCTGTTATAATTTGCGCAAAGAAAATTATAATGTCTTCGTCCTGTCCGACTGTATAACCAGTTATGATAAAAAGAAAATTGAAGGAATGCTGCGCTATTATGAAAGCAAAGGCAGCAAAATTATCCGGTTAAACGACTTGTTAACAGACCCTGCCTTTCAGGAATAGAAATGCTTTTAAGTTCAACGGCGAAGAAAGCGAACGATCAAATCAAGGGAGTAGATTAAAACTCACATAATAAGAAACACATCCCGTGTCATCACGTTGATGCCGGCGGGATGCGTTACTTGTATGGTGGGATTAGTAGGGCTCGAACCTATGACCTCCACGATGTCAACGACTAGAAAATCACCCAGAAGTCTCCACAAAAGCAAGTTTTTCGACAACCGAAAGTTGCTTCATAATGCCTTCGTGCCTTGCCCGTGCATACACCGTTTCGACCATCCTCGTATCTGCGTGGCCCATCACATCCGCCACCTGTGCCGATGTCATCCCCATCTCTTTGAGTTGGGTGCCGAAGGTGGAACGAAAGTCGTAATCGGTGTATTGATCAATCCCCAGTTTCTCAAACGCGGCATTGCTGACCCTCGCTGCCTTGGTATACCCCCATGGTTCGGCCCCGCCGCATACAAAACCACAAGGCTGTCTCTCTGGCAGCAAAATGTCAACAAGCGGTTTCGGCAGCAGTATTGTCCGGCCGGAACGTTTGCTTTTCGGTTTTCCGATGTGCGCTTTATTGTTCCCCGGATAGGTTACTGCCTTCCGGATCGTTCCAAACTGCTCCTCAAGATTCAGTTCTTCCCATGCAATCCCCCGTATTTCTTCGGGGCGCATCCCGGTGTAGGCCAGCAGCGCCATGTACAGGCGTTCATCCCGGTTTGTAAGCAACGGGATCTCCTGTTTTACCCGGTAAACCAGTTCATCGGGCAGAGCGTGATGGTGGTCTGCTTCCTCTGCGTGGATCGTCAGCAGCGTCTTTTTAAAGGGGGTGTCGTCAATCACCTTCATTTCAAAAGCCACCTTGAAGATCCGGCTGGCTAACCCACTTATCCGTTCGATCGTTTTCTGGTTCAGGTTTTGTTTCCGGCCCCTCTGTGCGGCAGTCGCCATCCAATCGTAAAACTGCTGCACTGTCGTAACCGTTACCTGATCCATTTTGAAGTTCCCCATAAAGGGAAGGATATTCAGATTGATGTACTGCCGGTAGTTCTCCCGGGTCGTCGGGGCAAGATTTGTCATAAAGGTCGGAATATAGGTTTCAAGGATAAACTCTTCCACAGTAAGCGTTTTCTCCGGTTTGGAGGGCGCTGCCTGTCCGGGTGTTATCCCGGATACGATTCCGGCCTCCACTATAATCCTCGCGATGCTCGCCTGCAGTTCCTGCTTGGTCTGGCCTGTTGCCCATTTGTAGATGGGCAGGCCTTTCTCGTCCGTCCCAATCTGGACCCGGTCTTTCAACTGTTTGGACATATCAGTGTTCACCCCTTGTTGTGCACATAATATGTCCGCCTGATTTGTTATTCCGTTTTCAAGATTCGGCACCACAACGATAATCGTATTGCCGTTTTTTGTCAACATGTCGTGCAGGTTATTTTGAGTCACAGTCAGCGGTCCTTTCAGAAAAATAAAAGAGGGTGCACACTACGCGCACCCTCCATATGCTGGTCATGCTGACAATATATCACACAAAACCGTCACCTGCGTACTGTACTTCTATTCTAGAATAAAATGTTTAATCTAGAATAGAATCTGCACCTGCGCTATCAGCCAGCAACCTTGTCTGGGCAGTCATTTTAATCGGTTCGGCGACCACCGTTTGGGCAGTCGTTTTAATTGGTTCGGTGATCACCGTATTATGGCCCAGTTCTTCACAGGCGGCTTTGATCAACGCATCCACAATCTTCCGTTGGGATTCTTCCAGCGTGATCCCGGCAGCCACCAGCATCTCGTCAAAATATTGCATGCACAGGGCATACCGTTCGTCCGCAGTAATCAAATTATTATAGTACGCGTTTTCGGCAGCGTGAACCGCCTTCTCCACAAGTTGCATCACCAACGCGATCACGTCAATAGTCGAGTTCTCGGTTGCTGCGGCAGCTGCCGCCGAGATGTCGGTAAGGGCATTCATAATCTTTGTAATCAGATTCATACCAGACGCCCCGAGTTTACCCTTCAAACCCAGCCATACCAGAAAACCGGCTACTGCAAAGAAGCCGACGATGATTGCCAAAACCCAATACCATGCCATCATAATGATTCTCCTCCTTATCCGTTTCCATCAGATGTGTCGTCAACCACTGTCAGTGCGGGGTCAACGGTTTTGATATTTGTCCAGATCTTAAGCGTGTTTTCGATTGCGGCCTTCCCAAAATAAGCGCTGATCGATAGTTTGTAGAGTCCCTGGCACGTGTCCAGAACCCCCTGCAAAGGCTCGTATAGCGCCGGGCATATCATTACCGCAATCTCTGTGGACAGAATATGCACAATGGCCAGCAGAGTGATCCACTGTCCGATACGTTGACTGCACTCCAGCGCAAATAGCACAATATCCGCAGCGCTCTTGCCGCCGATCCGGGCAGTAGGCGCCCGGGCTTTCTTCTCCGGTTTCCGCATATTACTTGGTCCCCGCTTCGATTAAATAGGAATCCAGTTTTTCTTCCGCCAGTTTTAACTTGTCGATGCTATTTCCGTTAATACCGTGCGACAGTAACGCTTTCAACGCCATACAGGATGCGCGGCACATGTCCTGAATATCTTGTATCTGCTCATCATGGCAGTCTAATCGTTGTTTTCCGGTATCCATTTTCTTAAGAATACTATCCAGTTCAAGCTTGGTATTCTCTTCAACATCGGTTCTCGGTTTTCGCCATTTCTTGATGGCATCAATTGCGCCGTCAACTATTCTTAACGCTCCCGCAATTGCCAGCAAAACAATAATAGCAGTCTTTATGTTGTCAAAAGTAATTGCTTCCAATGTTGCTATTCCTCCGCCACATTTCTACAGTCGACTTAAAACGGCCTTCAGCATCTCTGCTTCAGCCATAGTAAGCTTAAGCGTTACCCCTGATTCTGCGGAAGAAGAATCTTCATTCGTTGTTGCTCCGTCAATGGATTCAGAAAGGAATTCGCTTTTCACGTAGCCAGTGTATGTTTTTCCGGAAACATCATACTTAATGCGGGACCAGGTTCCGTCGTCCTCGTAGCAGTAAACATTCGTTCCTTCCGGAATTAAACAAATACGGATACTGGCCGTGTTCTTAGATTCACGCAGGTTCAGCGCGCCACCCGTTACAATGCAGGTTTTTCCGGTTAATTCCATAACAGTATCTCCTTCGCCATCATAATCTTCGTAGTCGATCCCCTTCAGTTTGCCGCCGCAGTCCCATCCACCTCTGGAAGGGCTTCCAAGTTTGGATGTGATTTTAATGCCGCTGGCAAGTCCCGTAGAGGTACACTCCGTGATCTCCAGCGGATGGACTCCGGTAACAATACCAACGTGGTATGCATCCAGGTAGTCGCCAGTGTTGTATCGGCCCGTAATGTATGTCGTACTTAAGTCATACCCGGTTTCCTCATCTGACCGCGTTTTAAACAGCAGCATACCAAGGTATACATCTTCTTCTCCAGTAATTTGAACAAGATCATCTACTTGGTATCTGTAGAAATAGTTGCTGCTGTGCATGTCGTAAGATTTGCGTCCAAGTTCTTTCATGGCAAGCATCGGCAATCCGACGCAGTCCAGTTTTGACCTGGTTAATCCACCGTTGACATATACCGGGTTTGCTGCGGCAATATCCTGTACGTGCTTCAGAAAATCAGTCAAACTATACATTCAATCGCCACCCATTTTGAATTTTTCATACTGTCTATCTGTCTGTTTATCCGCATTGGCAGCCATTCTTCCAAGCCGTAAACCAGCGAAGATCGACAGTCTGCACAACACGAGCCCCCAAATCATCAGGTTCATGATCGGTCATCTCCAGACATTACGTGTACTCGACTCCGGTAATTGCAAGAAACTCAGTCTCGGTAATCCACTTGCCGACGGCATTCCGAACACGGGAAATATCCCATAGCCCCCGATTGTAGTAGTCTTTTACCAGTTCAAAATGCTCGCTCATAAAGTCACCCCAAGCATCATGCTCAAATAATTGATATTGGCTGCATTCACCTCTTCGACGGATGGCAGCGATACCGGAACCGGTAGCGGATCGTGAACCAGTTCCCCGTCTGCGATCCGGTACTCACTCTGCGTCAAAAAATCAAATCCGTCCGGAAAATCGAACGTCGCGTCCTTTTCTCCGAACGGATAATCTTTGCTGGTTGCCGTGATTCTTCCAACATTGTCGATACTCACATGCATATTGTTCATAGGCATTCCTTTCTAATACTTATAAAGCACCATCAATATTGGAGAAAACCAAATATCTCCGACACTGATTGTCCAGCATTATATCCGTGATTTCCATTAGACATGTGCGATATAGAACTGCAATTCTCAAGTGTCAAAGTCGTTCCGCTGATTGTCGCACTTAAAAAATAAGAGATAGCCGTATTGTTGCTATTGTATAGCGTGCCACCTCTGAAATAAGTGCCAATACGAGATACTAGCATAAACACAGCACCAATATGTACAATAAATAAGGCATAGTTGTTAATGTTAGCAACGGTGATTGCTCCGGAACTCCAAGTGCCTTCCCATATCTTTACCATTTTAGGATAGTCGACTCCTGGAACTGCCCGTAAAACAGTGCCATTTCCTTTTAAAAGGCCATCAATATTTGTTGTCGTCGCTTCAGTAACGGCATTCGGTCCGGTGTCGCCGTTTTCACCAGGAAGACCCTGAATGCCCCGTTCGCCCTGGATGCCCTGCGGTCCTTGCACCACACCCTGACTTTCCCATCCTTTTGTAGTTCCAGTCCAACGATATATAGTATACGGTGGAATTTGTCCTACATTATACTGATCCCCAACAAGAGGCATCGTAATCGTGGCTTGCAAAACTTCAAGCGTCGGATATGCCATGCCAATAACCTTGAACGGGTCGCCCTGTTCCCCCTGTTTTAACACAAAGTGAATGTTCTTATGCCCGTCCACCGTTGTTAAAAGAGCCGATGCATCCGCATAGGGTCCTCCAGACTCGGAGGTAATCGTCATATCTTCAAGGCTGGTTGTAATATCATCTGCTTTTTGCGCCGCATGTTCGGCGGCCGAAGCGGCGTTAGTCGCGTCCTGCGCGGCAGCCGTACAACCCTGCACCTTGTCATTGGCGTTGGCGGCGGCAGTATCGGCTAACGTCGCTTTTGCGGTGGCATTCGCAGCGGCGGTATCGGCTAACGCTGCTTTGTCATTTGCTAACGTTGCGGCAGTGTTCGCGGCAGTAGCAGCCGCATCAGCCAACGTCGCCTTGTCGTTTGCCAGTGTCGCCTTGGTGTTGGCGTTGGCGGCGGCGGTATCGGCCAGTGCCGCTTTATCGTTGGCCAGCGTCGCTTTGGTGTTGGCGTTGGCAGCGGCTGTATTTGCGGCGGCAACAGCAGTATCCGCTAATGTCGCTTTGTCGTTGGCCAGCGTGGCTTTTGTGTTGGCGTTTGTGGCGGCTGTATTTGCGTTGGTGGCAGCAGTATCCGCTAAAGTCGCCTTATCGTTGGCCAGTGTGGCTTTTGCGTTGGCGTTGGCGGCGGCGGTGTCGGCTAAAGCCGCCTTTGTGTCTGCATTGGCGGCGGCTGTATCGGCTAACGCTTTAGAAGCGGACACATCCGAATAACATTGGCTGATGCCATCCACGATGGCGGTACGGACTTCTTCCCCATAGATCGCATTCCGTAATGCGTCAAGTATCTGGGCAATGGTCATCATGGTCAACTACCTCGGTTCCCGGTTGTTGCGGGGTTCGGCTCTCCAGTTTGATTTTCCTCAGGTGGCTGTTCCGTGATGTGCAGTTCGATATTGCCCGGAGGAGCCGTTTTAACGGCTTCGTTAATATCTTTTACCAGTTCGTCGCATTTCTTGTTACAGAATAAAACGATTCCTGCATTGTTAACCCCTTTCACCTCCAGTTGGTTAATCGCTTCGCGAACCTGTATAATGGCTTCCCCTAATTCCGTTAATGTCTTCATACTACAAACTCCTTTCCAAGAATTATCAACTCGCGTATCCAGTATTTCCTTGAATAACGATTTTTCGTGTGCCTGAACTTGCCAATTGTATGGTCGTATATCCGTAGAATGAATGTCGATGACTGGGCAATGCAGTCAGATACTGAGAATGCGTATGGTTGGCCATGGCCATGTACTTCCAGGTTCCGTCCACGTTCAAGTAAACAAATCCGTTATTTACAGTTCCCCAAGAAACGTCATTGTCTTTTAAAAACCCCTGCGTATTAACCCAGGATTGCGTTGCAACAGGGTTATTATTGACATACATTCCTGATGAAGCATATATATAATTTCCGATTACCGAAGTTCCATGAAGTTCTGAGGCATTAATAGTTTTACCATTTAGCCAATCGACATTAGCCTTAATAGCACTGATCTGGTCAGCGATCAGATCGCGTACCTTCGTAATGTCGGAGTTAATCGTCGTGATTTTGCTGGTAAAGCTTGCGATGCTGGTCTCTATCCCATCAATGGTCTGATTGATGTTGAATTCCAACGTATCTACGCTCGTTTTATCGGCTTTCATCGCAATTGCCGTTCCATTTGCGTTTTCCGATAACTCGATGCTTGCGATCTTATCGACTACTTCTTTCTTGTATTCTGCCGTGGAAAGCGTAAGTTTTGATTCCGTTGCAGTAGTCAGAGATTTGATAGTTGCTTCATGGCCGTCGATCACCTTGTACAGATCTTTCCCAACCGCCTCGATATTTCCGAATCGACTGAAAATATTAAAACTGGTGTAATCTTCATAAGAATCCAAATCGATTCCGGTAACCGATTTTAATCCGATTTTTGCGTCTTTTAACTGCTGCCAGAGTGTTCCAAGGGATACGTGCCCGTCCGGGTTGGCCGGATCCCAATTGACCCATTCGGCGTAAGCATGCTCCAGTTTATCGTCCGTTTCATCCGATGCTGCTCCGCCGCTTCCTCCCCCTCCGGAACTGCCAGCGTTCGTTCCGCTGTCTTCCGCGTTCTTAATATCTTTCCGGTATCGTTCTGTCAGCGTTTGCCTTGGCATCCCAAAGGTGTACACGGTGTTCTCATGCTGCACAAGGTCATACTCGATTTTTGAACAGGTAAGGTTTCCGGATATGCTGTGGGGAGCAGACACCACATTCACAACATCTCCAACGTAGATCTCTTCAATGTCCGGGTTAACCAGATGTAAGTCAATCCCGTTAATTGTTATAACGTTTGGAATGTTTCCATTGCTGGATAGAAATCGTCTTCCGTTTTCCAGCAATGTACTTGGCGCAGTCACACTATCAAATACGTGGGTACGAATAATACGGCCGTATTGTGCCACTGCCTCTGCGTCCACAAGTTCATCGCTTCTGTTGTTCACACTGGCTATAGTCAGGTTGTCGTCGCCAAGCGGAATTAAAACTGTAAATAACTCTTCGGCAGATACTTCTTCGCTCAGATCCAGTATGTTTTCGCCAAAATGAATATTTTGTGATGCGGTTCGGCCATAACTTGTTACGTAATCAAGGTAAGTAACGTCACTGACTCTTCGCGTACGCAAATATCCGCCACAGTAATCAATCAGGCATTCGGAAATGTAGTCGTATGCCGTCTTCCATTCATTTACGATGGAATTGAGCGCTATTTGCCGGTAATCGAACCTTCCAGTTTCCAAATCTTGAATGCTCTCGGATTGACCTCGTATAATAACTGAACGATCTTCAATGTTTACGGTTCCGAGCGCAAAACGTTTTTCGGTTTCTACTCTGGCGTTATGCGCGTTTAAAATCCTTTGGAAAAGGCCTCGGGTCGTTCCTTCATACTTTTCCCCTTTAATAACACTGTCCACCAGATACGCGAGGTCGCCTTCACAATATACTTTTTTTGTATTATTAAAGTCTCGGTCGTAGGATAGCACCCTTCCTCGGAAAATTTCAGTGTCGTCCATCTCTACGGTTACGATTGTCTTCAATTTACGTATTTGAGCGTATAATGGGTTGGAGGCCAGAAGATCAAATTCAAGCGCGCCGGCCTTTCCCATTTCTAGCGTAAGTTTTGGGGATAAAACCTTCAGCTTATCGTTTCCCGGGTAGTACAAAGGCTCCCCGTCTGCATAAATATAAAACACTAGAGAAGCCCCCCTGTATATTCAATGGATACGGTTCCGTTACCATTGAATAGCAAATTATTGATCCCGGCCGTAATGGTAATCTCTTTAACCGTTGCTGCACCTTTTGGCAGTGAATATGTATTTCCCTGAAAGGTCACCGTCATAAGTGCACTGGATGCGGTGATGATGATCCCGGTCGGCATCGCGGACCCGATCACGCGGACAAGTGTACTTCCATTGATACGGATATTTTGATAGTCTCGGATAATCCCGGTTTCAAAATTTAAAGTATCCCATAGCCATTTGCCAAAGTATCCGGTGTCTTCTCTTTTATAGGGTTCGATCGTGTAATCGATCACAATGCTGGACCGTTGCGCGTTGGATTTCCAGTCATTCACAGAAAAACGTCCCTCATAGTAATAGGTACTGTCGTCTTCCAGAGCCATCCGTATTTTCTGCCCCTGCAGATAGGTTGCAATTTCGCTGTATAAAACGGTCCAGTCCTTAAATCCGTTTTCCACGTAGAATTCAAAGGTTCCGGTTCGGTTCTCATATAATGGCCTTCCGCATAATACGGTTGTCAGGTCAATAACTCCGTCACTTCCGGGTATTTCCACATATCGGGTTTTTACGTTCGGCGGATTTACAACTGGTCTCGTCGTGGGAATCAAATGCCAGTCGCTCCATGTGTTCTTAGTCCCAAAGGTAATCGAATGGTACATCTCATTCCCTCCTCCTCGTTAATTCAAGTTCTTCTTATAACAGGGCTGCAGATCCGGCAAGTTCCCTCTTATATGGTCCCACCTCGTAATTGATCGTGATGCCGGAACGTTCCGCCTCGGATTTCCATACCCCAACCGAATACCGGCCCTCGTAGTAATAATCAGGGTCGTCTTCCAAAATCAACCGCATTTTCTGCCCCTGCAGATAGGTTGTGATTTCGCTGTACAAAACGGTCCAATCCTTAAATCCATTTTCCACGTAGAATTCAAAGGATCCAATTCTGTTTTTGTACATCGGTCTGCTGGTCAGCGCAGTTGTCATGTCGATGACCCCGTCACCGGCTGGGTCGTCCATGTAATTTGTTTTCACGCCAGGTGGACTGACTACCGGTCTTGTCGTGGGAATCAAATGCCAGTCGTCCCATGTGTTCTTGGTTCCAAAGGTAATCGAATGGTACATCTCATCCCCCCTCCCCCCTCCTTGTTTTTGTACAAAAGTAAAGAGCCCTTGTATAGGCTCTTCACTCTGGAAAATCATACTGTTTCGTCTATCTTTTCCTGTTTCCGGTTCTTGATTTTTTTGGTCGTCCATTTGACAACCGGCACAGCAACAATCCCTACAACAAGTGCTACTCCGCCAACAATCAGATTACGTGTTAAACTCTGTTTAAAACCCAGTTCAAAACCGTCCTGAAAGTCAGCCAGAAAGTTCTCAATCCCTTGTTCTACAGTTGCCTCCTGTTCCGATGTAAGCGAATCTAAAAACTTCAAATTCTCCGTCTCCATAAAAATCCCTCCAAACATTATTGTTTTCCATAACAGTGTTTGCGTATATCGCGTATTGTATTTCTTATACCATCGCTGTATACTGTTTGGAAAAAGGAGGAATATATTTGCTGGACAAATATGATCTTCATGGCAAATCGGCAGCAGAACTTTCTTCTTCATTCCCCCCCTCTTATTTTCTAACAGGTTTTACTTTTTGCATTAAATACTTACCAAAGTATTGACAATTTGTCATGGAGTGGTATCATGTCCACTAAAATGGTAAATGGGAGGTAATGGAATGCAGGAAAACAACCAAGATGGCAATCAAAATCGGGATCAATCTCTTTCGTTGAATCTCTGTTCTCAAAAAAAGCATAGTATCCGCAAATTTAAAGACGAGCATCCCGTTCTCTATACTTTAGCCATTACGTCATCTGAAGTATTGCTGATAGCCGGTGCGAGTCTTATCCTTAGCTCGCTTGTAAAAGAAACATCGGCCTCTCCAACTCTTGGCATCAAGCGAATGCCTCTACCCAACATGCCTGTAACAGCTTCCGCAATATCAAGTTCGTGCGCGTCAACCAAATCTGTCAATTCTCAACCGGTTTTTACGGCTTTTGAATGGCCTGGAAATGGATGTCTGGTAAAGCTTCACGATAATCAACAAGTTTCCCCACGAAAAATACAGGAGATGACAACTATGGGGTTGTCTGGTTGTGAGGGGTACACGTATCGAAATGGTGGGCAATGCCATCGCCACTCTTAACGATATACTTGAGTAAAGTTTATAAAAACCCCCTGCATATTTCAGCAGGGGGCCTTTTCCAACGCAATCATTCCATTTTGAATTTATTCCTGCATGGTCAATGTACGATGTTATTGCCACTGAATGTCAAATGGTTCTATTCTTAAAGTATTATTGGTAATCTGTAATATTTGTCCGTCAGTCAATACAACCCTCGCCGAAGTATTTACATTTTTTAACCACTCTGCATCCATTATTATTCCGTTCTTGAGATCCTCGTTACTTGCATATTGACAATAGGTGGCGCCACCATCGACATCGTTTATCAACATGTAATCTCCTTGTGATATATCAACGCCGATCGTATATGTTCCCATCGGCAACACCGCCGTCTTCACCATTCCGCGATTCATCATTTCAGCATCCAGTTGTTCCTTTAGTGCCGTCAGTTCCTCGTTTGTCATGCCGCTCAGGTCCGTTCCGGTAGCCGCGGCAGTGCAAAGGGGCACAGTAAATAAAGTCAATGCAAGTACCAACGCTAAAACCTTTTTCATTTCGGTTCCGCCTTTCCGTCTTTTGGTCACGCTTCCAGTATTATACCGTGCCCCTTGGGGCTTGTCAATTTCCCCGATCCCGTCTTCCGGCCAGTACACCCAGTTGTTTATCCATCTTTGCGCCCATTTGTCCTACCAGGGTGCCTGTATCCAGCACCAGTTTCATATTTGCCACTGCATCGCTCAGGTTATCAAACCGTGCGGTAAGGGTGCCGATCGCGTTCACCACGTCCCGGTTGTCGCCAGTCCCTGTCTGTCTCCCCCCGTCCATGTTGATTTTTGCCGCGTTCCGGTTAAAGGTTGCGCCGGTGAAGATCCCAGCGTTTAGTGACCGGTTGGCATTGAACAATCCGTTAATGGTGTTCACGCCGTTTGTTACATCGCTCATGTCGATAACTGGGCGGATGGTTGGCGCGGTGTCCATTCCGTCGATGGTATTCGCCGTAAAACTACCAAGCATCGCCTTTGCGGATTCGGTCGCGTTCTTTCCAACGTCGGCTGCGCTTTGTGTCACCACTTTGGAGTAACCGTCAAGTCCTCCTGCAATACCCAGGTCAAAGTACATCCCCAGGTCGTTGCCGACTTTGGAAGGGGAATGTACAGACCAGGTCATTTGGATGGATCGTATGGCGCCGGCGGCGACGTTAACGGCGGCGTTTCGAACACGCCCCGCCATGCTGGATATGCCGTTCCCCAGCCCCTGCGCCAGGTATTGTCCCGTTGTGTACCAGTTGGGATAGGCCATCCTTGCATTGCCGCATCCGTTGGTGGCCAGGTTTTTGGCCGCGGTTGCAATCGTTTTGGTTCCATTTTGAATTCCATTCGCCATTCCGCCTACAAACACACTGGCCGTATCGCCTCCGGCGCTCACAAATGAAGGAATAACCAGTGTGTTGACGCCGTCCAGTACCGATTGCAGAAAGTCGAAGTCAATCCCGCCTGTAATACCGTTCAATTTAACTGCAATGTCGGCGATGTTGCCCACCATTGTCATGATGTCGAATACCTTTTGGTTGTCTACGGTAACGTTCCCAATGCCTTTGTCATTACTGAAAAAATCTTTCAGATGCGCACCAAACCAACCGATCTGAGAACTTAGGTCGTATGTGCCGGAACCAACGTTTGGTACATCCTTCAGTTGCACGGCGATGTCCGCAAAACTCTGAATCACCGTCTGTATATCAGCCATGTTCGTCGGCAGTTTTACCCCGGCCATTGCTCCACTGAACAGATAAAAATTATCGCCAAGTGTCTTCAGTTGGGCTCCAAATGTGCCAAGATCCTGACTTCCGCCATTTAATTGTGCTCCGACTCCAGATTTGGCAAGGCTGTTTTGTACATCAGATAATTTCTGCAATGCAGTTGTCGCGTTATTTACAGTTGCCGTGTTTTTTGCGAATGCTTCCAAACTTCCTACATAAAGTCGGAATCCCTCGCCCATCACATTCAGGGTGTTTCCGAACTCACCGAGATCTCCTTTTGGACCTAAAAATGTTGTCAGACTGTTCTGGATTTTAAGTTTCTGCTGTACATCGATCAGTTTACCCAATGTATCAGTTACCACGATTGCCGTATCATTGTCGAAATTTTTAAGTCCGTCGTTTAATCCGGTCAGTCCTCCTCCGAGGGTTACCAGCGATGTGGCAAAATCATCCAGTGTTTCCTGTTTTCCGTTGATCCAACTGAATAATTCATTTCCAACAGTAGGCAGATTGTTTTGCAGGTTGTTAATCATCCCCAGGACAATGTCAGATTTGATAGCGTCCAATAAAGAAATGTCTTTGATGCTGACAGCGTACCCCTGAACCGCGTCCCCAATTTGGATTAACCCTTCTGAAAACCCTTGAAGTCCGGCTCCGTTATTTTCGCCGTATTTGGCGATCCTGTTGATCGTTTCCTGCGGAAGATCGACCTTCGCCATTTCGGTGAACATGCCGGTAAGATCGTCTGCACTGGCTACCTTTTTGCCTTTGTCATCTTTCAGCAACCCGTTAGCATCGTTCATTGACGTCGCATAGAGTTCCATGTCTGCGCCGAAGGTGCTGATCGCAGAACCCATAGCGTCCAGGTCGTACCCCTTTTTCTGCATTTCCACCATTTTACTGCCGATGGTGTCGATGTCATCCACCATGGCGACGGCGTTGTCCGCGCCTCCAGCGGCGATTCCAGAAATTCCAAGGTTGAACAGGTAAAGTCTTGCGCCAAGTGACGTCAATTGGCTGGAGAAATCATCAAACTTCCCGATGTTCTTACTGCCAACCGTTACCATCATATCAGCTAGGTTTTCAATGGCGGTAATAGACTTTCCAATGGCGTCGTATTTTACCTTGTCCGCCATGTTACTGTATATTTGTAGATTGGATACGATTGTCGTCGCGTTTCCGGATAACCCTTCAGCCGCGTTTCCCACAAATCCTGCCAGTACTTCAATGGCTGCGCCGAGTCCTGCCGAGAGGATAGCGAGCGCCGCTGATGCCTTCGTTGCTGACATGGGGTCAATGCCCTTTAGCAGTAATGCCGAGGCAATCATCGCCCCTACCACTGCTACGATTCCCACGCTGAACGCGGCGATCGATTGCCAGGGTATGCCTTTAATCAGAGTCAGCGATTCCGCAAATATCACAATGACTCCGGCGATCCCGATCATACTTACGATTTGCGCACTGGCAGATTGCAGGTTTCCGGTGCCGGACAATTTGTTGAACACGCCCATAATAACAAGCAGCGCGGAAATTGCCCCAACGCCTTTAGCCAGATCTGTCGGTTTCATCTTGCCGAGGGTTTTAATCGGAATAACCAGCAGATTCAGGGCGACGGCCATAGCAATCAACCCCGTGCTTTTTCCAAGTGTTTTAGTTTTCTTACAAAATAGGCTTAGACCAAGCAGTAGTACACCGATTGCTCCCATTCCAAGTGCAAGTTTGTCAAAGTCCATGCTGCCAAGAATCTTAATCGGGATAATCAGCAGGTTCAGGGCAACGGCCATCGCGATGAATCCGGTGCTTTTGCCAAGACCTTTGGCTTGCTGTGTAAACGCTACTAAAAACGTTAGCAGCAATCCGACTGCACCTAGTCCGAGAACAAGTTTGTCAAAGTCCATGCTGCCAAGAATTTTAATCGGGATAATCAGCAGGTTCAGGGCAACCGCCATCGCGATGAATCCGGTGCTCTTCCCGAGGCCTTTGGCTTGTTGCGTAAACATTGTTAACATGGTCAACAGTAACCCGACCGCACCTAGTCCGAGAACAAGTTTGTCAAAGTCCATGCTGCCAAGAATTTTAATCGGAATAGTCAGCAGGTTCAGGGCAACGGCCATCGCGACGAATCCGGTGCTTTTCCCAAGGCCTTTGGCTTGCTGTGTAAACGCCACTAAAAACGTTAACAGCAATCCGACTGCACCTAGTCCGAGAATCAGCTTATCCAGTTTCATGTTACCGAGAATCATTACTGGTCTTGTCAATAGTGCAAGTGCCGCTGCCGCCTGTAAAATCCCTTTACTGTCCTCCGGACCTAGTTTCTTAAACGCAACGCCTAAAGCGACCATACCGACGGCCAGTATGCCCAGCACAGTCAACCCTTTTTGCAGCTTGCTGTCTTCAGTGTTCCCAATCACGATAATCGCTGCAACCAGTATGCCGATTGCCGTGGCAATTTTCAGTATGTTATTGCCCAGACTATCCTTATGCACAATGGTTTTAGTGTTAAAACTCTTCAGGATCTTGTCAAAGTTGCCAAGAAACTTTCCAAGTCCCTTTTGAGCGGCCTTGGCTCCTTTTCCAAAATTGTCAAAAAGGCCACTGAGGCTTTTAAATCCCTTGCCGATATTGCTGATGCTCTTCACCAGCGATAAAACTGCAATACCACCAAGTACAGTCATTGCAGTATTAAACACTGCTCCCCAGTCAATGGTCTTAAGTTGCTCCACAAGACCGCCGAACACCTGCGGAATGCTTTTCATCAGGTTCGGAACGGTCTTGGTGAAAAAATCGGGAACTGTCTTGCTGAAAAAGTTCTTGAGATAGGCCTTGATTCCGCTCCAAACAGTTCCCACTTTTTCCCGTAATATCGTGAACCAGTTGGAGGTATCGATTGGAAGGCCTACTTTTACACCATTTTGATTTGTAAGTTCTTTCTCAGCGTCCCCGTTTTTCCCGAACAGTTTGGCAAAGAAAGTTTTAATAGACTCCCATACGGCAGTCACTTTCTTTTTTACGGTAGTCCATGTCCCGGCAAAAGAAGTTCCCATTGCCATAAACCGGGCTTTCAGTTTCTCCCAGAATCCAGTGATGCCGCTTGTATCTGCGCTGAAAAATGCTCTTAATGCCGTTCCAAACCATTTCGCAAACTCTTTGATCTTCTGAATCGCTGGTCCGGCAAACTCTTTGATCTTCTGCCATGCTTTCTGCAAAATTCCGGTGCTTGCAACGTAATCGACTACCGCTTTGCCCCATCGTTCCAGGGTTTCGATCGCCTGCGGAATCTTCCCTAAAAAGGTGTTTACCCCGTCACCGATCTTTTTAAAAATCCCGGTGTTTTTCAGTTTTTCAAACAAATCGCCGAATACTTTGCCAATCACTTGCCCAGCGCGCACCACAAACCCGCGAACCGAAACGATCACTTTGCCGACAGTGGTTAAAATATCCTGAAAGGTTTTGGATGTCTTAATCGCATCATGGAACGCTACAAGATAATCGCCAACTTTCGCCGCCAGATCCAAAATAGAACCTCCGGCGGGCGCCGCAATCCCGATCAGTTTTTTAAAACCGTCCCAGAGCCAGGAAATCGCCATACGGACATTGTCAACTATAGCGGCAATGCCTTTGAAAATGCTCTTTACCTTGTCCATTTTGTCGGTATTTTCAGTAAAAGCTTTGATCTTTACGGTAAATGCGTCAATTCCGGCAGTCATGCTTTTCAGAACATTAGCCGTCATTGGCGGAAATATCTCGGAGATGGCCCCTTTAACAGTTGCAATGATGTTCTCCAATGAGTCCATAATGTTATAGAACGCGTCTGTTAAATCGTTTCTTCCGCCAAGTTCCTTCCACTCTTTCAGCATCTTGTTCCGTTCATTCCCGGATTCCGCAAAAATATCAAGCAGATATCCGGCAAGATCGGTCCATAAAACCTTTGCTTCCTCGTAATTTCCAAATACAGCCTTAAACGTATCCTTCCAGCCAGTGCTTACCGCATCTTTTACCGAGTTAACAGCATCGGTAAACGTTTTGGCTTCCTGTGCCGCTTTAAAAGGATCGTCCCAAAGCTCCGTATTCTTGTCGACAATGTCCATGGCCTCTTGCGTGGTTACATTCTGTTCTTGAACAACTTTGTAAACGGCATCAGCATATTCTCCGTATTTATTCAGAGTTGTCATTAGAACATTTTTATCGAACCATCCGCTTTCCAAATGGTCGCCCATTGAATCTGCGGTGAACGATTTCTTCTTTATCTGGTCATTTCTCTTGCTTTTGTTCTTAGTCTTGTTGGCAGTTGCTTTGTCTGAAGAAGAAATATAATTTCCATCGCCAAGATCGATAACCGTGCCACTTGCTACCGCAGCATCAATCGCATCTTGTTTAAACTTTTTAGTTGCCATTCCGGCTTGTTCGATTGATCTCCAGTCGAGGGCAGATACTTTTCCGGCAGCCATTGCCTGCGCCAGGTTGTAATAGGCAATGCTTGTCTTGTCTATGGACACGCCTGCCAAAGCGCCGGCGGTCGCAATACCTTCCATGGCGGTAATAGACTCGTCAAGGCCGGATCCTGCGGCAACAAATTTACCAAGAGTATCAACCATTGTTGAATAATCGTAACTCGTTTCGTCCGTAAACCATCCGAGTTTTTCAATTTTTCCCTCAACGGTATCAACGCCTTCTCCCGTCGCATTCATAATCGCCTGCACGGAAGTGGTTTCTTTCTCGTATTTGCTGAATCCGGAAGAAACCGGGTCGATCGTAAGCGATTTGAGCATCTGCTTTCCGGCATTGATCGCGGAGTTTGTGATGTTTGTAAGTGCCGTCACTCCGACGATGCCAAGCGATGTAAACCGGCCTTCAATGGTCGAAACACTGTTGGCGACCCCGGCAAGGGAAAACGACCTTCCTGCGCTTTCGAGGGCGGAAAGGCCTTTGGCCGATTTTTCCAGATCCAGTCCTTTTTTCAGGTCGTCCAGTGATTTCACGCTGGTCTGAACCCCTTTTTCAAACTGCTGGTTGTCAAATTGCATCTCAACAACCCGGGTATCAACGCTGCTCACGAAGTCGTCACCCCTTTCCACGCCTCTTGGGCGATCTTATCAAAAACCGGTCGAATGGCCGGGTTAATGTAATCAATCCCCTGCACGTATCCACCGGTTCCGGTTCCGTGCCCATATTGTAAAATAACGGCGATGTTCACGCCGTCGTTTATGTTCGAGTTTGTCCAAAAAATTGAAGTCCTGCCGTTATCGGTCACGATCTCATAGTTCCAGGAATTTGCAGTTTTCCCCGTATCTGTCGGTGTTGCCGAGGCAAGAGCATTCACACCCTCCTGACCCAATCTTGCCAGCATCTGCAGGTAATCTTCTTTGGTCGCCTTGGCGAAGAATTTTTCTATATGTTTAAAACTTCCCATATGCTTAAATCGAATCACGATACTCTCCCCTCCGGCTCCATGGTCAGCCTTTTGTATTCAAATGTTTTTTTCTGGCAGCATTCAGTTCCCGGTTCTGGCTGTAAATGTCTTTCCTGCTCATTTTTTTCTTCGGAGCGTTCTTGCTGTTGCATACCCGAATCAATGCTAACAGCTTATTCAAATGCCACTTCTGGCATTCAAAGGGGATATTCAGTGAAATCATCCAGTAATAGATAATCTCTGCCGTGATGATTTCGTGGTTTTTTGCCCCTTTTGGCGGGTCACTGAACCAGGTTGCTGTCATTGAAGCATCAATGTATGCGTCTACCAGCCGGTACAGTTCAGGGGTCACATTGCTATACACACGTGGGTCAACGTTCTGGGTGATCGTCATGCACCGCAGATAATCCGCGCATTCTTCGTCTGTTTTGTTTTCCGGATTTAAAAAAGGTTTATGCCATTTTGATTCCCATCGGGAAATGGAGACAAGAGAATGCTCCAGTTGTAATGTCTGTTCCCGGGTACTGATAAACGTGCTGGTTTTTTCGTCGTAATATTCAACCGCTGGAACTGTGATCTGAAGCATTCTCCTTCTCTCCTTCCTGTTTTTTACTTAACCAGACCAATCGGGCCGGTAGGGGTAGGGGTAGTGGCAGCGGCCGCACCAGCCAGGTTCTGCGGAATAATGCCGTTAACGAATGCCGCGGCTGCATCGGCGTTGGTAGCCAGCTCCATAAAGAGTTCGGAGTATGCCTCTGTCTGCGTAAACGCATCCGCCAGTTCCTTGGATTTCATAAACCGCTTGCCATCGGGCGTCTTCACGCCATAACTGCGGATGATGATGTCCTTGAACGTTTCGATGATCCGTTTGCTGTCCTGTTCGGCCACAATCTTTTCCAGCATCTTCTGCATGCCGCCGGTCGTGCCCATTTCCATTTCCATTACTTCCGCCTTGGTCAGGTTGAAATAAAAATCCTCGTTCCGTTCGGTACCGTCGTAGTCTGTGTATTTGATCGTCTTCTTAAGCATCGTTTTTTTTCTCCTTTCAAATATGGAACATCCGATATTTAAGTGACATCCCCGCCAATGCCACATCTCCCGCCCATTTCAACACAGGCACTCTCCTATAACCGATTACCGAATTCTGTCTCAGGCAGTCATCAGGGTAATTACTTCGTCCGGAAGCGGTAGGCGGGGTTTTACCTCCGCAACCGCGGCTACATACCCTGTCTCGCCGACAGTACCGACTGCCTCAGCGGCTTCCGTGCCGTACAAAATGGCCTCCAGCGCCGCCAACTTAGCAGGTGTCACTTTAGCCGATTCAATCGTCAGGCACGCCGTGGGCTTATGGCCTGTTACGTTGATCGGCGTGGTGTTTACTTCCCAGGACATTGCCTCCACATCGGGCGAATCGTTTACCGTGTTGTGCGCACGCTCGGAAGGCGAAGCGCTGGCCCCGTACACCAGGTGCAGTTTGTAGTCGCCGTCGCCCGCTTCGTTAACATCGTTGCCGACTTCCGTCCGATAGCAAAGACCAAACGGCAGCCTCTTCTGCTGACCAACGTGCAGACCCGGAACCGGCTCCGCACTGCCGTCGCACTCCGCGAATTCATCCGGATAGGTATACGCTTCCACTGTCATCTTGTAGACCTCCGCAGATCGCAGGGAAGCATACTTGATACCGTCGGCATACAGGTCCGTAAGTTCCGCGCCTTCCGGGGACTCGGTCACCGCGGTCAGGCCGTTCCAGGCAACGCCCAGCCCGTACGGATCTGATTCCGTTGCCTTGTAGAGCACCCCTTTGGATACGCCGACTTCATAAAACCGTTTTCCCGTTTCGTCCCAAACCAGTTTGAACATAAAGTTGTCCTCCTTCAAAAATAGATCGTAAATACGTCGTGATACAGGGAATCCGTTTTAAAAAACCGATCGTGCATGCACGTCGGCAATTCGGATAACCGGTCTGCAATTTCGGAATCCGGATCCCTGTAGATTGCAGTCAATGTGTACTTTTTTTTTCGCAGGTATGGTATTCCGTCAGCATACCGGGAATCAATTTTTGTCCGTTCGTATACGATGCACGGATAAACTATCTTAATGTTTTCCGGGGGTTCATAGTACACGTTTTCGCTTCCGAGAGCACCGCATAACAGGTTATGCAGGTCAAGCCGTTTCCCCATTGTACACGCCCCCTAGCGTAAGCAGAAGGCGGGGGCGCTGGACCTCCACATTGGTGACTGTCCAGCAGGTCCCCTGCCACCGAACGTACAGAATGGCAAAGAAATGTGTATTCGCATAAGGGTCGGCCACAATACTCACCTGATTATTCAGTACAACATTGTCGTTAATCTGCTGTCCATTTTCCAGACGCCTTGTGTTTTTGATAATATCCCCGTAATAGGGTCGTTCAACAACGCCTTTCCAAACGCCGGGAGAAATTTGTTTCTTGTCGGCATACCCTACGACACCGCTAAACTTTGCCATTTTGAACTATTCCTCTCCTTAGATCCCAGATAGTTTCTCGGCAGAATCAACCGTCGCCAGTACGGCCGTTGTCGCCGTTGTGGCATCAGCTTTTACGTAGGTAACCGTAGTGACGTTGTTATCTGTATCGATGGACAAGCCAACCGGTTGATACATCACAGAACCGGCGACTACCAATAACCCCTTCATAAACATGTCCTCCAAAACAACACCGAGGATGGGCATAGTCATTTTTTCGTCACTGTAAGCAACTCCATCGGCACCTACGTAAACCAGCTTCGCTTTAATGTGCAAATCCTCAGCACATTCGAAAACTTTGTTGTTATGATTGTTAAAAACAGTACCAGTAGGGACAGTAGGCATAATCTCTTTCCTCCTTATTTTATTCTTCGGTTATCAAGTATTAGTACCCGGTTTCTTTGTCTCCAACACAATCGCGGAATGCGGCTTGGTCAGCGCCCCGGAGCACCGGGTCTCAATCAGATACTTCTGCTGGTTATAGTCGATGTCAAAGTCATCGAACATATTCACAGCACCGCCTTTGTCCGCGCCAACGTTGTAGTCGGCAAGATTCACGATAATGCCAACCAACGTGCGGGTCTCGCCATCCACAATACGGATTTTACCTTTCATGGCCGGAACAGTCACAATCTCTTTCACCTGCAACGCGGTACGCAGTTTTTCAACGGTATCGTAGATTACCCGGCCCGTAGTATCTTCCATAAGAAGCATGTTGGTCAGATCACCAGGGGCCATAAAGAATGTCGGTTCGCCGGAACCCTCGTAATCTTCATAGGACTGGATTGCCCCACGAATGCAATCATGCGCTTTTTGGTCATTGGTGGCATTTGCGGCAACGTCAACAACCTTATTGATTACGAACAGTTCCGAGTCGGTCCAGATCGGACGGATATTCTGTTCGTTGATCTTGTCATCGCTGGCAGACGTCCTGCCATCACCGATAAGATATGCGGTCGCCAGCTCTTCGTCCAGCATCTCACGCATTTCGCTCTTCACCCAGGATACGGCGTCAAAATCCACAATATCAACCACATCATCGCGGTCCAGTTTCTGCTTCTTGTAAACGGTCGTCGGAGTCGTGGTGCGTTTCAGCAAACCAAAGACTTCCTCCAATTTCAGTTTACCCTTCACGTAACCGCGGGCGCGAGCTTCAACATCCGTAATATCGGCGAAGATACTTTTGATACGGCTGAACGGCGTATGATGCACCCCGTTCATAACCTTGCTGACCCAACCAGTTTTGCGTTTAATAAATTCGGGAGTAGCGCCAGTCGTTTTCGCATCGGGAAACAGGTAATCAATCTGATCAATGCCATGTGCGAGATACGGAACGTATTTAACATCATGCTGTTTGCAGCTTTCTCGGAAACCTCCGTAACGCTTCATATCATCAATGATGGCGTTCATTTCGGAATGAGTAAGCGTATCCCCATTGTCCTTTTCGAGCTCTTCCTTGGTCTTTTCGGTATCCTTATCAAACACGTTGTGCTTCACAACTTTGTCCTCCTTTTTATTTTCGGGATCGTCCTTGTCGCCCTTGTCTTCCTTGTTTTCGGAATCATCGGTATTCAATGCATTTGCGATTATCGCGTACACAACCGTTTTCTGCTTGTCACTCATGCTGTTAAATACATCTTCAACCGTTTCATCGTCAGGTTTTTCTGTAGTATCGGCGCCTGCTTCTGTACCAGAATGCACCAATTCGATGGTTTCCCCCGTATAGATCACCCCTTGTTCGGGGTCTTCGGTGTCGGTTCCATCATCGCCGTGTTTCATGACCGACTGGATAGAGGCTCCAGGGTTCGCGCCGGCAAGCACAAGGCTCACCTCTCGGATATTACCGTGCATCACGTCAGAACCCCGTTGCTTCAACTGGTTGGCAAAAATAGACAGCGCCGCAACGTCACCATGCGTCACCAACGTCTTGGCAAGTTTTCCGTTTTCAGTGTCGTTAAACGAGCAATAGGCGTAAACACCTTCCTCCCTGTTTTCCAAAACCGCGTGGCCAAGCACTGCATCCGGTTGGTTGTGAATGTGGTCCCACACCAACGGGACCGTCTGCCCGTCATTGATCTTGAATGCGTCTTTAAGGATGGTTCTCCCGTCAGAGCATTTCAGATTTGCACGGGTCGCCCATCCGCTGAAATCGAATGGTTCATTGTTCATTTTGAATTTTTTCCTCCTTTGATGGTTCGGTGTCTTTGGGTTCCGGCGTATCTGTTCCAGTTGATTCCCCACCGGCCGGTTCGCTCAAATTCTTGTTGCGAAGCACATCCGCGTTCGGGTCTTTCGAAGGCTTCATGCCTACAATCTGCCGCAATTCGTTGGACGTCATAATTTCGTTGCGGGTAAACTTATCGGCAATCTCGGCAATGTCATTGACCGGGACAAGTTTGAACGGATCGCGGAAGAACACCACAGATTCCCGATCAGTAAGTGCTTTTCTTGTCAAAAATTTCCGTTTCATTTCGTCCACCGGTGCGGAAACAAGCGGTTCAATGGTCCGACTGTAGTAATTCAGCATTGTCTTCTCGTCGGCCGATCCGTCCAGAATGCTTTGAGTGATTCCTAACTGGCTATATAGCATACTCGTCAGGTATTCAATCTGTTTCATCAGGGTGTTCTCGACCGGGCGATTCAACTGCGTAATGCGTTCTGTTCCATCGGTATACGCGATTCCATACTTTGATCCGGACAGTTGGTCTTCGATGCTTTTCCGCCTGTTTTCAGCCTGCTGCTGCCGGGCGGGGGTCTTGATAATGTAGGGTAACTGAATAATCAGGTCCAGTTTCCCGGAACTGGATTGCTCGTCTACCGCGTCCAACAAGTTCAGTTTTCGTATCAACCGCTGCATGGTGGAGTTTGGCTCGTTGATCACCGCATATAATGGATTTTCGATAATCGATACCGCGCTTTTGGCTACGGTGATATCTTCTTTGCGGCCGGTCTGTTCGTTATATACACGTACACGGACGTGAGCAGGATACCACTCCAGAATTTGCCCTACCCGTATTTTTTCGATGTCAAATCCTCCGGTAGACGGGTTAATGGCGACATCTGTCGGGATAATGGCCAGGCATCCTTCGTCAAGCATCGACATGTAAACATCTTGCTTAAAAGCCCGTCCAGTCTGGTCAAGATTCGCTTCCAAACTCAAACATCGGTTTAATCCACTGTCCACTTCCGATAAATATCGATCGTTCTCATCCAGTTTCACGTGTTTAATGTCAATAGACGCACAATCTAATGCAATCCGGTTATATACGGAAGTAACAATAGACCGTTCATTTCCGCGGCTGAATCGAACCCGATCAGGTCGTCGCGAATAACTGGCGCCAATTTCCTGGTATTGCAGGGTAGGATCCTTATTATTGAATACATTCCAGGCCTGTTTCAGCCTATCGATCAACCCCATTTTGAATGATCCCCCTTACTGCTCATAGACAACCTCAAGCCCGTAAGCCTTCGCGGCTTCGTGCTCAATCAGGCAGCCTCTGGCGTTTTCCCACCCTTTGCAGAAGTAAACAACATGACAAAGGCTCATGTTTTCCAGTGATTTGGCTAAAAAACAGAGCGGAATCTGTACCACGCCACGGTCATTCATAGCCTGGCGGCTATACCACTCGTCCGTGAACAAAGTGTTTACAACCTCATATCCCTTTTCCTTCAGAAAAGAAATCGCCCGATCCCGGGTCGATACAATCTCTTCCTCTGTTTTTCCGCCCATTGGTTGGCTCAGCATTGCTTTCATTGCAGAGTTCCTCCTTAATTTACGCAAACATTAGTCAAATGATTCGCGATTTATTTTGTATGCGACATATGCGTCCAGTAACGCGGCAACGGCATCAATCTTCTGGTCGCACCGCTTCTTTAGAAGTTTGCGATTCCCGTTTGTATCTTCCAGGGTAATGCAATTTCCCATAGCAAAACTCATCAAAGCCTCATCAAAAAGCAACATCCGTTCCCCGGAAAGTTTCTTTAACTCTCCAAGCGGAACGGACTCGGTTTTAATTCCTTGTATTACTTTTTCGATGCCAAACGGTCCGTTTTCAGATTCCCACCTGGCGACAAAATCCTTGGCATTAAATGGGTCGTATCCGAAACAACGCACGTCATAGCCGCATTCGGTGATGTGATTATCCAGATCTTCATAAACATCCATCATGTCCAGAACCGTTCCGTCCATGACGATAAGGCTTCCCTCATCTATGAATTCGTTATACTTGTTCCGCATTGCCGCCGGAAGCTTTTGTAATGTTAAAGACGTGATATAGTCGCGGGTCTTCACCCCGAAGGTTCCGTTTGCCAGCGGAAACAGAAACGTAAACGCGCAGAAATCGTCACCAAGCGAAAGATCCCCGCCAAGAGAACATGGCATTTGCCAAAAACTTCGTTTCTTTTGGGGCAGCGTTTCTTCATAGGTGAAATAATAAGTGTAACCTTCCATTGGGATACCGAAGCGTTTTGCCAGAATATCGTTTCTGGCCGCAGGCGCTTTCTCGGCTCTCTCCACATCCAGGCTGTAAGTTTCGTAACTTACTGTCTTTCCGAGGTTCGGGTTTGCCTTCAGCCACATGTCAGGGTTGCCTACCTCGTCGATAGAATCCAGCTTGTAGTACCATATCGAAACGTGCGGGTTGATGTATTCCCCTTTCAGGATGTCCATTAGTTCCATTTTGATGGTGTCGCCGCTCCCGTTTCGAACGGTTCCTTCAGAACTCATCGCTACGATCAGGTAGTCTTCCACTTTGGATGCGCCTTGTTCCAGCGCGCCAACCACATCTTCTCTTGTATCTCCGGACAGCCACTCGTCAACCGTTGAAATCTTATTTTTCAACCCCTGCAGTTTGTTGATGGACATGGGCCGAATTTCCAGCAACGATCCGGTCAGGAAATTCTCAATCCCTTTCTTTGTCGATGCTAATTTCATCCGGTTTGCCTTGGATCCGGTCGTATTCTGTAAAGATCCGTTTGTCAGAAATTTGAACAGCGGACCCCTGGATCGGATAATGGAGGTGCGTATCGGTGACAGCACTTCTTCTGCCAGCTTCATGGTCGGCGCGGTCGTGATCTGGTGAGTGGTCGTCGTATCCACGTTCAGGAAGTAACTTTGGATGCAGCTTCCGTACATCGATTTGGCGGCGCCTCGGGCCACGATCAAATACTGTTTGTTGACTAGTCTTCGTTTTTCGCTTTTCTTCACGTAGTGTCCGCCTGGTCCGTTTTGGTTAGGCACATATACACTGCGTTCAACAAAGTAATACCATCCGAAGATCTGCTCCGCCCACAGTTTGAAAGTGTCCAGAAGCTTCAAATCGCTTCCGTCTGTAAGGGTCAACTCATTCTCGCAATAAGCAATGAAACCGTTGATCGCTTCGCTGTCGTAGTAGACTCCGGGATTGGCAATCAGATCATCAATTCGCCCCATCTCCATGGCGATTTCTTTGCAAATTGGGATTTCGCCGCGAATCACGGCATCACGGAATAGTCCGTAATACTTTGGTACGGCAGTATTGGATAGTGCCATTTTTTACTTCAGCAATTAAACGGACGCATCCGGATCCCGCATTTTTTCACGCAATTTCGAAATACTGACAACTGACCCGTATGTTTCCGAAGCTTTCTTAATCTTAGACGGACTCAGTTTCTTGATTTTATCCATGTCCATCTTTTCCAAATCGTCAAGGGTGAGCTCCCCTTCTGGTTTGTTGATTATCGCTTTTACCAGTTTGTCAACACCGACGGCAAGCGCCTGCCGCCCAAAATTCTGCAAGGCTTCAGACACAAGCTTCTTAACAACCGACACTTTTTTGGGATTAAGCGACGCATCCAAATCCTTATACTGTTTTTCAAGCATAAGGCGATTTACCTTATTTCGCAATTCGGCATCTGTCATATCAGCCGGTTTTACTTTTTTCTCAGACTGACCCGATTCGCCATCCTTCTCGTTGCCGGATGCTCGTCCAAGTTGTGCGTCGGTTCGGCGCACGCCCCATTTCATTCCAAGAATTCCATGATGCTGAATAATGTCGTCCATTGCTGTTACCTCCTTTCTTTACTTTTTTCTCATATAGTTCTGTTGTCGGCCTGCACATAGATGCGGAACTCCAGTTCGCCAAGAACATTGTTGAGGCTGTCCAGTAAAGCAGAACTCGTAGGCGGATCAAACAGCAAACGGGTTTTCAAATATACGTAGGATTTTACGTTTTCCAGATTGGATCCGGTCCCCAAAAAGTTCTCCCAGGTTGCCGTCTTGTCTTGAATTGCATAACCTTCAGGGGGGCCGACCCCCATCTGGATAAGTCCGGCCAGTGCCGTGTTGATTGCCATAATGATATCGGCATCAAAACTTTCGTCTTCTTCCCCGATACCAATCAATTTCTTGATCGACGATAATATGCTTTGCATTCGGATCCCCCTCTCTCCACAGGCAGGTATCATTCGGCTTTCGTTCAATAAATTCTTCCATCAGGAGATGCTCGTCCCCATAGTGAATTGCGTTGTGTGTGTTGTGCGTGGTACAGATCAGATATTCCGGGTTCAGCAAATCGGCGTCCATACCGTTTAAAAGATTCTCGACCAAAACCGGGTTCATGTGGTGAATATAAATACGGCCGAAAATCTCTCGGCCGTCTATACCAAGATCGCATCCGCAATCCCGGACGATCACTTTATCCCGTATCGTATTCCATTCAGTTGAATGATAAAAACGCTGATTTAAGTATCGATCAAATCCGAAAGTATCTATTCCGACGGATCCGTTTAGTCGAAGGTATTCAAATCGGTTCTTAAAATCATCAATGGTAATAAGTTCAGAATAACTTCTTACTTTCATCGCGGTCGTCATCCCAGTTTTTATAATCGTCGGCGATCCCCTTATAGAATGGAATCAGTTCGGGAATGAATCGCTGAATGTGCCCGTCAGCATCCACCTCTATTGTCACGATCCATCCGCCCATATCAGTTTCGATTCCCCTACCTCTCGTAAACGGAGTCTGTGATTGGAAACATCCAGTTTGCAAAGCATGAACGTTCCGACGAAATAAATACTCTACCTTATGATAGTGCCCGATAGCAAGGATGTTAGGCTTACTGTCCGATTCCATAGCGGCGATCATTTTTTGAGGTTTGTAGGACAATGCATAGGCTGTCCCGTCCCATGGGTGGCGCAATTCCAAAACACAGTTTGGCGTCAGGTTAATTCTTGCACAGTCCCGACCAAGATAATGCATGTCTTCTCGCTTTTGAGCGATCAATTCACCTAAATCCAGTCCGCAAAGTTTGTAAATACTCGCGTCATGGTTCCCAGTAATAAAATGTGTTTGGATGCCCTCACGTTTTGGGTATACTCTCACAATTTCGTCCACGTGGTCGTCTACTCCCTGATTGTAGCACTCATACTGATGTCCAGGGCGCATTTTCTCACCTTCGTCGATATCCCCTGTGTGGTAAACGTCGTGAACTCCGCGAGCGTAACACACATCGTAAAATTGATGCAGGTACGTCAACTGTGTGTACTTTGAATTAATCTGCGTGTCTCCCATCAAAGCGATGGTTAACACTTGGTTCCCGCCCCAAACCGGTTTGTAAAGATTCGGTCTCAAGTTCTCATACACTTGGAAACTGTCTTTTGTATCTTTCTTCGCTTTGCCTTTTGCTTTTTCCTTAATAAAAAATTTACGAATGGCATCCTCGCTGACATGGATTCTGTCTGAAATATACTTTACGCTGCGATGGCTCTTCCGCAAAGTAAGCGCTGTCGCCTTCCAATCCTCATTCTCAGACGGAATAGCGAAACCCAATCCATGGGCAGGCATTGTATGCAATATTATTTGTCCTCCTTTTGATAGAACTGAAAAAGCATCAACTCTGTTCTTCACGCATGCTGTTTGTCGCTTATACTGTTCATCACTCATGCTGTTCGTTGCTTATACTGTCGTCATCCCCGTGACCGCTGTATACTCGCATAGCTTTCAGCGCGTTGTTATACATCTCTTTCGTTTCCTGCAAGGCATGAAGAGATTGTGTCTTTGCTTCAATCAGTTCCTTTTGTTTTTCCAGAATACCCTTTTCAAGTCGGGCCGTCGTAGACCCGAGTTTTAAAAAGTGTGTTGTCTCCTGCGAAGACGCGGTTCCCTCAAGCAATCGCTTTTCCACGAGGTCGACTGCCAGCGCTATCAATTGGTTCTCCCGAGCTTCCGGAGACAACGCCGGTCTAATTTTTTTACAAGACCCGGAAGATGTAAGCGATTTTCTGTTCTTCATGTTGCCTCCTTTTGCCAGAAATCATTTGGAGCAACGTTCACCGGTTCTGAAAAAAACCAGCAGAAATCGACGGCTCACCGAAAAGAGAAAAGAGTAAGTCCATCATAAATGAAATCTGCTGGCTCTTTTCAGAACCGGTGAACGCTAAGCCCCATCTTAAAAAACTCCCCCCGGAGAATTTCCAGGGACACATGCGATGACAGTAGGGGGTGCTTTTTTGGCGACCCCCCCCCCTCCTGTCTTATAAAGCTATTTATATGTGCCGTTAAGCTTGTTGCTCTACCTTTCTAGCCACTTTCTTATAGATGTTTCTGAAATCATACCTAATAATCTCATCAACAGCACGCTCAATCTCTTGACCATTCTCTTCATCCGATAATTGGTCAGAAGTACGAGCAATGCGGCCCAAGTATGAACAAGAATTGTACCCTTTTTCCGTATCAAACATAAACCAAGGAATGAATTGTTTGAACGGATCGAATGGATTGTCGATTGTAGTCAGTGCGACGTCCTGGCCGGTCATCTAATTCACTCCTTTCCATTGATGTAGTTTAGAACAGTGGACGAAGAACAGCCTATAGCCTTTGCGATCTCTGCAGTGGTGCAGCCAGAGATCTTCATAGCTTTGATCTTTGCCTGTTTGGCGGGTCCTATCGTGTTATACGTCTTAGGTGTCGCTCTTTGCCGAAGTTCATCAATATCTGTATTCTTAATGATACGGGAAAGTATGTTCTCACTGATAGCTCCTGATTGTATGGCATCCCATTCCCGATCAGTAATACAAATAGGAGTACGTTTTGCACCAAAACGGATCCTAGCCGCTGTTAACGCTTGCTGTCCGGCTTTCTTAATTTCTTTTGGCGTCATATCTGGATTGCGAGCCTTTTTTGCGGCAAGAACGCTGTTTGCGGCGAGTTGCGCCTTCCGTTCTCGGGGCGCGTTCATTAACGCAATATTGAGTTGTGCAGTAAGAGAGTCCACTTCCGGCTTATAGGCTTCCTTAGCAGAAGCATGATACTCGATGTTTCCAGTGCGAAGCATCTCTTTGCGAGCTTCGTTGGCCAGAGATTTCATCTTGTTCGCATAGTCGGCGTATGCTTCTTCCTGGGGGGTCCTGTAGGGGGATAACAGGTCACGCGCATCCTTAGTGACTGCCATCAAATAGTCAGAATCAGTCCGTACCTTGTCCTTTCCCGTGTCAATCCGCAAAGGCTTTCCGGTATCAGGGTTCACGACTGCCTTTCCCGTAACCGGATCCTTCACTTTCTTATAAACCCGATACGACTCCTCGACTTCTTTATAAGATACTTCGCCTGTTTCCGGGTCAATGATGGGGCTCCCCTTTCTTTTGGGAACTTCCACTTCATGCTTGGCCCGGGAAATCAAGGTCGACGCCCCTTCGTGATACTTGCCGTCTTCATCAAACCGGCCCTGATACTTCGCTTTCAAGGCAGCGATATCGTTGTCGATTTCGCTTTGCTTGTAATCAAGCTTGTGTTTTTCAGCATCGATTACGACCATGCTGTGGCGCACGGCTTTGGCCAGATCCTGCGGCGGCGCGCCAACCAGAGTCATGTCGGTGATCAGGTTAGATATCCGACCCATTTCATTTGGAGTATTGGACATCACCTTGATCTCTTTATCGCCGCGATAATAGTGGGTGATACCTTGCGCATCCACTTTTGGAGTCGTGCCATACTCCGTCTTTGGATCAAATCCGACCAACCCTTCCAATCGCGGCGTAGATGTAATTTTGACAGTGGTGCGTTCTGAATTGCACGGGATCACCATAACCGTGTCCCCATCAAAGTCCGCACCGGACAATCGTTCTGCTACGGTACTGTTGATACCCACCACGTCGCTTGGCGTAGCGCCCAGAATCCGTTGTGCATCTGCCTGTTTGTTGTTTACGGTCAGAATCGGGATTTCAAAGGTTCCGCCATGCGGATACCGAATCAGGGCAACCGTATCACCGTCATCATAGTTAGGCGCATAAATTTCATTGTCCTTCATGCTCGGAATTGGAAGTATCACCTGATACTTCTGCCTGGGCAAGGCTGCGGCATCCAAGTGTACGGCTGTCGAATCACAATCGTTGGCGAAGGTTTCCAAAAGCTCCTTCTTTACCGTCGGGTTTGTCAGCGCGCAAATTTCTTCAAATTCCGCCTGTTTGTCCGCCACGGACAGGTTCAACTGCTTGTTGATCAGACTCAGCTTTTGTTTAGAAAGAAACTGAGATGGCAAGCTGTCGCTCCATTCCTTCCAATCGCCCTCTTCCGATCGTTTGTTAATAAGGGACAGCTGCATTTCTCCGTTTTCGTCGGGATAATAGCTCTGCCCTCCGTTTTCCTTGATCAGGGCTCCAAACGGATTGTCGGGATCGTCTTTGATGGGCTTCAACACCTTTTCAAGCGGCGTCCCTTGCGGTTTGTTGGTATTGAACACAACATCCACGCCATCCGGCAGGTCATCGGAGTACAGAGCCATTCCCTTAATGAAATGGTCGTTGTCCACCAGAATCCGAACCTGCGCGTAATGGCTTTCGCCAAGAGAAAGATCTTCCACTCCGCGACGAATTTCAACGACTCCGTCTTTTGCCTGACCGCCTTCTTCCGCATACCGAACCTGCATCCTGGAAGAGTCCATCGATTTTGGGTAAACAAAAGCCGGCGTCAAAATATCATTGCCGTCGGCATCCTGACGAATCCGATAATCCCGTACCGAATTGACGTTGTCGAAATTATAAATTTCTTTGTGCTCGGTTCCCGGTGGACAAAGCACTTTGATGTTTGTTTGTCGACCAGGGTTGGTAACTTGCGGAACGCCGCCGCCATATACCAGATATCCCTCATCTTCCAACAGGCGTAGAGCCTGCGTCAGCTTTTCTCTTGAGATATTTAATTCCTTTTCGACCCCGACCCCGACATCGATCATGCCTTTATCGTCAACCAATTTTTTCAATATCTTTGCTGTGCCCTGTGCCTGGCTCATGCGCATTTCTGAATCGGCATTTAACCAGGACCGAATGGTTGATTCGTTTTCTCCAGCCGCTTTGGCGATTTCAGCATGCGTGTACCCATCCCCCACCATGGATTTAGCCTTGGCCACATCATAGGAACGGCGTTCATTTGTGGCAATAGAGTAGCGGACACGCAAATCGCTGGTGTTCTTGCATCCCACGGCAAGCGCAATTTCGTTTTCAGTCATTCCGGACTTGCGAAGTTCCTGCACACGACCGATAAAATCTTTGTTTCGCTGATACGGTTCATCCCCCGATCCCCAGGGGTAGCGTCCACTCCGTCGGGGCATCCCATAATGCATCAGAATGTCTTCTGTCACACAATTCATGCCTGCTCCTCCTGTTCTTTGATACGGTTAATGATCTTATTGAAAGTAACAATTTTATCAATAATAGGAATCAGTTCCTCCGATTCCAGATTATGGCAAAGAACCTCATCCGATTGATACAGCCGAAGTTCGATGCCGATTTCCGCTGGTTTCACCTTGTATTCCAGGCAGAACAGCGCCGCGTAAATCATCAGCTGCTCCATGTGCGCCGCGGTTACTCCGGTTTTCAGGTCGTGGATCCTGAGCAGCCCGTTCCGGAAAGAGATTGTGTCCGCCGTACCGAAACAATTGTCGGAATAGTACAGCACCTGTTCCGGGGTCATCCGGTATCCGATTGCGTCGTTCACGTAGAGGTTCAATGTTTTTTGCGATTTCGGAAGTTTTTGCCCAAGCAGAATACACTGGCAGGCAAACTCGTGCAGCGTCGTCCCTTTTTGCGCGGCAAGAAAATTAGCATAACTTTCCGCAATTTTCTCATCGTCGTAGTTGATCCAATGGTACTTGCTCGCCCCGAGGAACGCGTGCTCACCGACCAGATCCAAATGCTTGTTGAAGTTCATCCAGCACTTCCTCCTTATTCCCCGGTGATATAAATCTGGAAAAAGACATACGGTCCATGAGCTCCACATAATGCTCCTGATTCGGCTGCCGTTTTGCCGTCAGTTGTTTTTTGCATTCGAGCGTCGCCCATTTGTCATGGTATAAAACCAAAAGATCTGGAATGCCTTGAATATAGCCGGAGTCCAGTTTCATAACCATGCATCCTGAGAATCGACTCTTCACGTCCCGGATCAACTGTGCCTGAAACTCTCTTTCAGGTTTGGATACCGCCATAAAACCACTCCTTTCCGCTTGCATTGATTTTTTAAACACAAAATAAAAAGAGAAGGTACATGCTCGGTGCATGAGTTCCCTCTCTCTCATAAAAGGGCATGAAATTTTCGCGAAATAAAAAAGCCTATGCTTATTTAGCACAGGCTTTGCAGATAAACCTAACGCATCGGTTTATAATCCGTTGGTGTTTGTTGTTGACAGATCGGGATTGGAGTCGCGCACTGACTTCATAGCCTCTTTCAATAAATCAACGGCATCCGTTCTTCCATACACCAATGTGATCCATCCGCCATTATCTGCTAAATTCATTAGGCACACACCAGCATTATTGTTACCTTTATAGCTGTAACCCCTATAGCCGAAACAGCTCACTTTTTTTAACTTTCCATAAACCGATTCCAACTTTTCTTTTATATTGGGGAAGACATCTTTGGTTGCGTCATATCCGGAAGGCGTTTCTAAATACACGCAAACACTAATCAACTTGGAGTTATCGCCATCGTTCATAAACAATAGTTCCATATTTGATATCACATATCCACCGATTTCATAGTCAGTCAGTTCAACATCTTTATAAAAATCTGCGCTCTGCAACACCGCTGAATATTCAGTAGACCACATAATGGCGCATTTGGAATTTAGCAAATTCCCATTCTGACTGCCGTCAATTAACCAATTTTCAGTCGGAATACACTTTTGTGCAATATCGACAATTACACCTTTATCTTTTAACAGTGCCACGGTGTCCTCTATGCTGGACTCCCACGGAATGTCCAGAAAAGTAACTTCCTTGCCTTTTTTATCATCGGCAAAAGCAGCCCCGCAGAATATACCGCTTACCAGGATCATTATTAACAGTACCGACCCAATTCTTTTCATACGCACCTCTCACAATCATCCTTATTTTTGTCCGGGTTGTTCTATACGTTTGTAGTTTGACACGTCACCCCCTTATTAGTCGTCAAACAGTGAGCATCCGTCTTTACACATCGGGTAGGGGCCGCCACAGGCCTCGCAACATTTTGGTTTCTTCTTTCGGCTCATACCGTCGTACATATGGGACATGTCGTTTTTGGGTTTGGGTTCCCGATCATGAAAGATTGTGTTGTACTCGTCGTCGGTTTTTTTATTGTTTGGTTCCATGATTGCCACCTCCTTACTTCCCGATGCAGTATACTGGAAAATATTCCATTTTTCAACTGTCATTTTACGAGGGTTTGAAAATTGAATTCGACGCCGATTGTCCTCCTTTCCGTTTATTCAGATTGCTTCTGCCCAGTTGCCCACTTTTATTTTACACTTTATATATATTATTACTTTTTTCTTCGCGTCTACTTATAAATAAAAGTGGGTAAGTGGGCAGAAAGTCCGCAAACCGTTGATTTATAAGGGTTTTCTTCTGCCCACTTTTGCTTTTAAAAGTGGGCAACTGCCCACTTTTTCTGGGCGTTTTCCGGCGATTTGCGTTGTTTTTTCTCGCTGATTCAGAATATGGCCAGATAAAAGTGGGCAGCGCCCAGTTTTGGAGTTCAAAAGTGGGCAATTAATTAGGCAAATTGTGACTCACCCGATCACGTTCTTCCGCCCGTTTGGCGTTGTTCCATTTGTCCAAAGACCCTACCAAATACCCGGTAATCCTGCGAATCCGTTCGAACGGAACCTTATCCATATGTCCGTCTATTTCCTCGCTTCTTCCGCATTTTGGACAGGTGTCACCAATGATGCCGTTGTATCCGCATACCGGGTCCCGATCCACCGGATGGTTGATGGATCCGTATCCGATGCCGTTTTCTTTCATACAGCGGATAATGGATTCAAACGCCTGCAGATTCTTGCTGGGATCACCGTCCATTTCTACATACGAAATATGCCCGGCATTTGTCAGCGCGTGATAAGGTGCTTCCAGTTTGATCTTGTCAAAGGCAGAGATCTGGTAATACACCGGAATATGGAATGAGTTGGTGTAGTAATCTCGGTCAGTTACCCCGGCAATCTTTCCGTATCGTTCCTGATCCAACCGTACGAACCGTCCGGACAAGCCTTCGGCAGGTGTGGCAAGGCAGGTTACGTTTAAATGATAGGTGCTGCTCTGAATATCACAGAAATTGCGGATATACCGTACAATCCGCAGACCCAGTTTCTGCGCTTCCTCACTTTCCCCATGATGGACGCCGATCAGGGCTTTCAGTGTCTCCGCCAGGCCGATAAATCCGATGGAAAGAGTACCATGTTTAAGGACGTCACCAACCGCATCATCCGGGTCAAGCTTGTCACTATCTATCCAAACCCCTTCACCCATCAGGAACGGGAAATTGCGGACTTTTCGTTTCTGCTGTATACGGAGGCGATCAAGAAGCTGATGCATAGTACTTTCAAGTATCTCTTCCATTTTCATGAAGAAGCATTCAATTCTTCTCGACTGATCGGAGGGTGATACAAGTTCAGACTCGAGGGCAATTCTGGGAAGGTTGATGGTGGTGAAACTCAGATTTCCTCTTCCGGGGCTTACCTGCCTGCTTGGGTCGTATACATTCCCGATCACCCGTGTACGACAGCCCATATATGCAACCTGTGTGCCAGGGTTTTTAGGATCGTAATACTGTAGGTTGAATGGCGCATCCAGAAAGGAGAAGTTCGGGAACAGTCGTTTGGCGCTTACCCGTATGGCCAGCCGGAACAGGTCGTAATTCGGGTCGTCCGGGTTGTAATTTACGCCTTCCTTTACTCGGAAAATCTGAATCGGGAATATAGGGGTCTCTCCGTCCCCAAGGCCTGCTTCCGTAGCCAGCAAAAGCTGCTGTATCGCCATTCGCCCTTCCCAGGAAGTGTCCATGCCGTAATTAAGGGAGCTAAACGGTACCTGCGCTCCGGCGCGGGAATGCATGGTGTTCAGGTTATGGATCAACCCTTCCATCGCCTGATACGTGTCTCGTTCAGTTTTTTTCATCGCGTATTCTTCCCGCCAGGCAATGTCATTTTCACCGAAGTGTGACGCAATTTCAAACGCTTCTTCCAGATATTTCTGGTAGGTCATCCGAACGCCGTCGGCCATTGCATAATCAAAGTCCGTGACCGACTGCCCGCCATGCTGATCGTTCTGGTTGGACTGTATCGCAATCGCCGCCAGCGCAGCATAGGAGCCGATGGACTTAGGTTCCCGCAGATGTCCATGTCCGGTGTTGAAGCCGCCCTTAAACAGCTTCCTGAGCTCAATCTGGGTGCATGTGGTAGTCCATCCATAGAAATCCAGATCATGAATATGGATGTACCCTTTCCGATGCAAGTCTGCGATATCCGGATCGACCATCGTATCCAGATAATATTCCTTGGCGGCGTTAGACCCGTATTGAAGCATGGCCCCCATGGGGGTATCACCGTTGATATTGGCGTTGTCGCGTTTCAATTCGCAGTCAGTCGCCTGCTGCAGTGTGATCGTATCAAAAATTTTTCTGACTTTTTGTCCGAATTCCGTGTCATTCATGTTTTACTGATTCCTCTCTTGCTGGAAATTTTGAAAAACGAGGAGCCTTTGTGCAAGGCTCCCGTAATGCTTAAAGAACAACTGGTACAAAGATCCCGCATGTTTTCAGAATATACCCGACAATTGCAACCGGGCTTTTTAACTTTCGGTTTGCTCAAACAGAAGGGGCACAGACCGTTGACCTCCAACTAACTGCGATTCTCCGGGCTTTCCGTTGCTTGCCCGATTTCGAAAGCGGTCTTCATCGGATTGCATAGGCTGTTTGCTACCGATTTACAGGGCGTATCCAGAGGAAGACAGTTCCCATTTTTGCATCGTAATCCACAGGATTTACAGGCACTTGATTGTTTAGACACGTTGAGCTCCTCCTATAATGTTATTTGGTTTGTCTGTCAATCAGGAAATATCTAGATCCGTTCCGCAGAGACGTTCGTATTCGTCCATACATTCGTCAAACGGCCCCTCGAAAAGAGTATTACCGGTAGATGAAATGATGGCATAAATTCCATGGCAGGTGTAAACCATACTGGCGCCTTTTTCAATCCGGCACTTGGCATTGTCGTTCATGTATGTCACTCCTTTTTTCCATAGTCAACACCCGATGCGGCTCCTTTGGAAAATTCATTTAACCACGAACCAAGGGTGTACACAAATCTGTTTTGCCTGGTTTCGGAAGATATGTATGGAAGGTTAAACCTGGTATTCGCTCGGTCGTCAATATATTCATCAGCATAAACTTTTCGGGTGTCCCGTCCTCCAAACGCCTCAATGATTTCCGGAAGGTTTTCGTTCACCGCGTCAAACACGATGCCGTGTTCTTCACTCCATCGACGGGCAGCCAGCAACTCAACACTTGAACGGTTGGTCCATAAGATCAGTTTGGCACCAAGTTTCTGCTCTTCCAAAATATAGCGAATCACTTCGTCATTCGGAGGCCCAATCTCAGGCCATTGGTTCTCGCACAAGGTCCCATCAAAATCTACCGCAATAATTTTGAGTCCAGAATACTCGTCTTTTACATGCATCGTTTTGTTTACTCCTTTCCGTTGCTGACTTTCCCTAAATACCTGCACAAATGATCGCATAGCACTCGTTTCTTGCAGTTAATAGTGATGTGCTGATCCGGATAACGACCATCGCCGAAAAAGTAGTTTTCCGTTTCTGCATTAGCATCCAGTTCAAAGTTTAGGCACCCATCACATTCCGGTTTGAGTTGGTTATCGATTTTCATTACTCCAGTTCCTCCTTGTCATCAGTGGCGGTCAAAACAGAACGGCGGCCACATGACGTACATCGCCAATAGCCGCCATAATCCGTATAATGAAATTGCATGATTCCATTACATTTTCGGCATCTGCACATTAAGACGCGACCTCCTTTAAGTTAATCACCGTAAATGATTGTCCAAAACATGCGTATACAACACAAGACACCCACACTGCGTTGATTCGTCTGGAACAAACACGATATCGTCAGGCGTAACGATTAAAAACAGGTCATCTGCTGTGCACACACCGGCTGCCCACTTTCTTGGTGATTACTCCGCAAACACATGATAGACAAGACCGTCATAAACAATAGTTCCAACATAATCTTCGTACAAACAATCGCACGGCTCCCCAGTCCAGATCATGTGAATCATTCTTATTACTTGTGGAGCATTATTATCAACCATTGCCCATATAAAAGCCTCATTGTTCATCACCCCGACTTTTAGGACATTGCCTTTTGTAATTACGTCACGATCTCCCTTCAAGAATATCCCGGGCATTGTAATCACTTGTGTTTCGATAATTTTCAGAGGAAATTTCCAAATAGTTCTCATGCTTCTTTACTCCTTACCAACAGTAATCAGTTCATGGTACGGAAGTTGTTCAATCCAGCCGCAGAAATCCCGCCACTCGTCCAACTTGTGATTCTTCCGCTCCGGGTACAGTCCGGCGAGCACTTCGTAATTCAGCATCACTGTTCTGCGTTGGTTATAGCTGGATGGAAGCAACTGAATCATTTGCCACCAGAAGCGTTTGTCACCGCTTTTTAGAAATGCATCACGTGAAGCATTTAACGCATCTATTACGGTATTAAAAATATCTTTCGGTGAGATGAATGTCTTTTGAATACCGTTGTCAAACTCGACAAACGCCTCGACGTTACCATCAATCCAATCAGATATGATGTGCTCATGCGAGAAGTCATCCAGCGTGAACTCCTTATCCTGAATCTTGTGCATAGTAGAGCAGGAGTTGGCGACCGTACCGACTTTATAGGTATCAAATTCTTTCCACCAGTACAGCGGAGCAGTGATGTCCAGATAGACCACGATCATGCGAAGGAATTTCCGGTTCGGGCTGCTCTCTTTTGCTAACTTGGACATAAGTTTTAGGTCTTTCTCTCCAGCGACAAATGCCGAGGACCCGTCCGAATAATTTTCTTGATACGAATCGGCTTTATCCCAGCTATTCATCGGATTCCGCATGCCGCGAATTATTGACATCCACTGCTCCGGTGACGGAGTTTGAACATTTTCAATTTCCAGCATCGGTTATCTCTCCTCAATATTCACTCGGAAACAACACTGTCGTCACACTGCGGTCCCATTCAGTAATGATCCAGATTTTATCTTCGGTCTTGCATCCGGCAAACGCAGAATGGAGTTTGTATGCGGCGAATAGACGGTCTTCTCCACTTTGCAGGGCTGCTTCGTTCTGCGCCAGATCTGATTTGTCCAGATCGCCCCAGTCACCATCCATATACCGCTTAAGCGAGTCCGATACAAATTGAGAAAACAGAGCGTCGGTTGCCATCAGGTCTGCAACGGTGCGTGTAGCCACCAATTTTCCAAGCTGAAATTTCATAGGTTACTCCTTCTATATCTTGGTATTTTTTATTGCTGTTCCGACAGGTAGTCAGTATTGATCCAGCCTTTGTCCGTTTTGGCCCAGCCAGAAAAGAAAAAAGCGACGTTCACCACGTCGCCGTTTTCCGCATAACCGACAATCTCTTTTCCGTTCGGATTGTTCCGGATCCGCACCCGTCCGTTCGAGGCAACCTGCATTGGATGCGGTCCATCAAGGCTCGCCGTCAGGTAATCCCATTTTACGTAACTGAACGGTGCCTCCCCGCCCTCCTGTACTTTGGCCCAACCGTCTGCCATATCCAGAACGGTCACCGTATCTTTGTCTGAAAAATGGCATTCGATATTGGCCTGCATGTTCGGTTCGGCTCTGCCGTTCAGCCACGTATTGTCTTTGACGGAAACATACATGGTCTCGCCTATCGCAGAATAACCACTGGGGCTTGCAAGCACCACCATCGCCACGACAAGAATAAAAAGAAGAACCATAAAGAACTTTTTCATGATGGATTCCTCCTGTTCTTTTTTACAGATAGTCATCGCATTGTTTCCCGGTTCGCTGTTCGATTTTCTTAATCAACGCCCATCGGTTGATCTCCGATTCTGGATATCCAAGCAGCCGTAACTCCTTTGAAATGTCCATGTTTCGCAGATCGTTATCCGTGTCTATAAGCGCTGGACCCTGGTATTTCCCAACACTATGATGTCCTTTCTGTTTTGGCAAGATCTTATTATACAGGCAGCGTATATGCCATTTTTTCTTCGAAGCAGGTGTCGTCCACTCATCGATTTTTTTGAACTCACTCTCCGCAACTCGTTTGAACCCATAGTCGTTTTTCAACCTGACACCTCCTTCACCACTTCACAAAGCTTGTTTCATGGAAGGTTCGTTTATCGCGCAGTGCCCTGGAAATGGCAAGGTCGATTCCGCTTCTGGTTTTCAGGTGATAGTAATACAGATCGTGAAACGGGGTGTTCAGCCGGTCAATTCGCCCCGCTGCCTGCGCCATCACCTTGTAACTGTAGTTCTGGGAATAGAATACAATGGTGTCTGTTTTAATACAGTTCCAGCCTTCGCATCCGGCGGTGTACTGCACCAGATAGACCCACGTCTTTCCTTCCGGAAGTGGCTGGTGCAGATGTCCATTCCATTCGGCTACCTCAACATCTTCTCCATACCCCAACCCTTTCAAAAGTTCCAATTCATAATCAAAGTTATAAAACACGATCATCTTCGGATGATTTTCGAATAGGTTTAGTAGTGCAACCTGTCGTGAAACGTCCGAATTCACCATTTTTCTCCAAATATAGCACAGTCCTCCGGCGTTTTGGATCGGCTCGTTTTTATACGGATCCCAGCGGTTCCTCCCTATGTCTCTGTACTTTTCCACGCTGTAGGATACGTATACGTCTTCATGATGCGCTACCGTTTGCCGTTCGAAGTCCATTGTAACCAGAATGCTGTTCCGTAACCTGACCAGTCGGCCTGTATTCAGATACCGGTCCACTTTAGGGAATTTACAGTACGTGCTGTACACGACATGTTCCCGCACGAATGCCGATCGGTTTTTGAAGAATCCATTGGCCAGAAACACCGGAATATAATCCTGCCAGGTATCTCCGGGGGTTGCCGACAGCAGGATCCAGGCGTTATTCTTGGCTATTTTAAGAAATGATTTCACCCAAGCCCCGCTGCCAATTACACGCTGCTCATCAAATATAAAGAAGGCGCCGGTTACTTCTTTATACTTACCGACATTATTCCAACTATCGATTGTCACAGTGTTGGCATACAGGTTTACGGTCTTGTCTGTAGAAAGAAGGAAGGGCAAAAGCTCGCCCTCCCATTCCAGCGTATCACGTTTTCTGGCGGTGGTAATGATATACAGGTCTTTTGGCGGATCATCCATTGGGGAATATGGTTCGTCACCATCTGGATCCCCGATAAGTCCCCCCTCTTGAAAGAAGTAATAAGCGATGGCTGTTCTGCTCTTTCCGCTGCCAACCCCTCCGCACAGAATGCAGCCGTTTTTCATTCGTTTGATGGCGTCAAGTTGGTAGTCGTAAAGTTGCATATCAGCCGCTCCTTTTTAACGTTCTTTCCAGTATCCGCTAATCAGATTTTTTGGTTTTTCAGTTGCGACAACCATTGCGTTGATTTTCCAATCACTGATTTTTACTTGCAGACCTGCAAATATTCCATAATCCTCTCCGGCCTCGATAGACCCTCCGGCCTTGATAAACTCTCCGGCCTTGATAAACCCTCCGGCCTCGATAAACCCTCCGGCCGTGATAGACCATCCGGCCTCGATAAACTCTCCGGCCTTGATAGACCCTCCGGCCTTGATAGACCATTCGGCCTTGATAGACCATCCGGCCTCGATAAACTCTCCGGCCTCGATAAACCCTCCGGCCTTGATAGACCATTCGGCCTTGATAGACCCTCTGGCCTTGATAAACTCTCCGGCCTCGATAAACTCTCCGGCCTCGATAAACCCTCCGGCCTTGATAGACCATTCGGCCTTGATAAACTCTTCGGCCTTGATAAACTCTTCGGCTTTGATAAACTCTCCGGCCGTGATAGACCATCCGGCCTTGATAAACTCTCTGGCCTCGATAAACCCTCCGGCCTTGATAGACCCTCCGGCCTCGATAAACCCTCCGGCCTTGATAGACCCTCCGGCCTTGATAGACCCTCTGGCCTTGATAAACTCTCCGGCCACTACGCATTTGAGCAATGCTGGCTTTTTAAATGTAATACTTCCGGCAAACAGGATGGAACGCTCCGGATCTTGGATTTCCTCGTAGATTACTAGGGTGTCAGCAGTCTTCCCGATTTTTCCAAATAGCCACGTTGCAAAATCTTCGCGGTGTTCTTTTGCGCATTCATTCAGCGTTTCCTGATATCCGGCCCCATCCGGAAAACGGTTTGCAAATGCAGTCCGCCCTTCTTCGCAGGCGCCGATACTTTCAAGATACTCACTGGTAAGTTTGAAATCTCCGGTCATAGTTAATCGTCCTCCTTATTTTGTCGCGGTGTGCACAGTGAGATTTGAACTCACATAAGATTTTTATCGCGTCTGCCAATTTCGCCATGTGCGCATAAAAGACGAGCCCATGTAATCAGGCTCATCTTGTCTAATGTTATTTCTCCTCGTATTTAACCGGTTTGTGTGAATCGGTGTTTGTCGGTTCGGCCAGGCAGTCAAAGCACGGGTCGTCGACCTCGGATGCGTTAGCATACCGGCATTTTGCACAGTAATCCTTGAAATATACCAGTTTGTCGTGTTGTTCCATTAAAAATCGTCCTCCCGTGCGTACTTGTCCCCGAATTCGTCCTCTTCGATGGTTACGTACATGGTCTTCAGGTAAGCCTTCGCGCCTGTTTTCCCGTTCACGTCCCAGGAATATGGCCGGATTGTGAGGTCTACCGTCCGGATCTCCGCGTAATCCAGCGTTTCGATGGATTCCTCGTCCAGCGGTGTCTTTGCCCTCTTGGTTACCAGGAATACACGGGGCGGAACATGGTCAAAGCTCACCTTGACCGGCAGCCAGTAACGCGGCTCCTCGCCCTCCTCCCGTGGCTTCAGAATTCGGACGTTCCATCCGTCCTCGTTCAGTTGCTCCACTAATTTCGGGTCATTGAGAATCACGCCAAAATTTCGGTCCCCCGGCCGGTTGAACTTGCTCTCTTTGCCCGAAAAATTACGGAAAATAACGTGGGCGTTCTCAATAACAAGGTTATCCAGTTGCTTTTCCATCTTTGTTTCCCCACTCTTTCTCAGCGTTTCGTATACTTGTTCTATGGGCAGATATTCGTCAGAAGTACCGTTTCATTTGGTTCCCTCCTTTGCTGTCGTAAAAGCAGAAAAGAAGACGCCATGTGTTCGGCGCCTTCTCTCCCGTTAATATATCCGGATACCTTCCGCTTCGACCATGATCTTGAACAGCACACGGTCTTCCACTGTTTTGTTCTTAACAGAATCGATGCAGGCACGGTAGATCTCCTGGCTGCTGTTTGCGGCAAAGAGATATTGGATTATTGGGAATTGGTGCTTCATGTTATATGCCTGAAGCTTCAGTTCTTTAAAATCCGGATATTCTTTGGCAACGCGGCCATAGTGAATCACCCGATATTCCTCATCAAATCCGTAAAGAAACACACGTTTTCCCATTTGGTTCATGTTCATTCCTCCGCTTTGATAATATGGATATTTTTTCCATAATAGCAGAGGTATTTTTCGCGTATTCCCTTATTCCCAGGGTGCCCGATCCTCCGAAGGCGCTGCCGGAATATAGGGGTCGTCGGACACGAACCACTCAAAGTCGCCCTGTTCGCTCAGACTCTTTACTGCTTCGCCTACCAACCGGGTATAGTAGCTTTGGTCAACGTCGTTCTCTTTTCCAAGACTCTTTACTAACTCACTTTCCAGCCAGAAATATCCTTTTGTGCCGGTGGCCGCCCCGTACTTTACATTTCCGTCTTTATCCCGCGATTCCCGAAGCAGTTCCTTTCCCCCGCATCCGGGTTTGATTGGGCAGAACCGGCCGACGCGTCCGATAAACTCGGGGTCGTCCGCCGGATCCTCACCCTTCAGGAACAGTGCGGAAGTTACACTCTTGGTCTCGCACAGGTCGTCGAACACAATCTCCTCATGGCTGAACAGTTTTTTGAACACGTACGGAATCTGGAACTGGGTTCCGGTAGCAGTCCATTCCCCCGGATGGTCTTTGCATCCGGACAGCACATCGTCGCTGCTTTGCACATACTCCCGTCCGTACAGGTCTTCACATTTTTCTACTGTTGCGTACTTCGCCACATATACTGCGTCGTTTACCAGACACATCCGGTCGTATGTAGCTTCATGTTCGAAGTTGTACTCATACTCCCTCCCGTAATCGGTTACAAACTTGATAATCTCGGGTGTGGCGTCCGGTATCTTGATCGAGTCGGTTTTGATATGGGCAACCCGGAAACCCTGTTCCTGCACCGCGTGCTTAAGGTTCACCATGAACAGCGCTCCGCGTTTGGCAACGATGTTGTCCTTGTTGCGCGGGTCATGGAATGGATTGTCGAAGCTGGCACTTGTAAGTCCGTATACAGAATTGATAGCTGTTTTCAGGGCATTGGAGAGTTGCTTGGCTGTCATCTCATGGTTGAGCACCTTCTGTATATATTTCTCCAGTTTTCCGTCCAGCATACCCCGGACGACATCCCAATTCTTATGTTTGATTTCGATACGGGCTTTTTTGAGGTCCGCAAACCGCGCAGTATAGGTCGGGCCAAACAGATCCTCGGCTATGATGCTTGATGGATGCATGCTGGCAATGTCCAACAGCGCTACATTTCCGTACATTCCAGGTTCCGAATATACATACCCGCCTTCGCCGACTTCTTCTCCGCGGTATATGGATTTTCCGCCTTCGAACGTGTACCCTGGAAAGAACGGCTGCACGCTGTATCCGTCTGGCAGCTTTTCGCCTGTCCAATCCCGGTATAACGGCTGCCCGAGTTCATCAAATATTCTCATTGGCCCTCCTGTTTTTTACGAAGCCGCTCAAAAACGGCAATTAGCATGACGTGCAGTATTTTGTCGTTCATCAGTGCCCTCCTTACTTATAAAAATAAAGGAAGAGCCCTTGTATAGAGCTCCTCCGATTGTCAGGCAGTCTGTTGCATTTCCAGTTGACGGTCGTATTCTTCGACCACTTTAAACTTCTGAATAAGCTTATTGCGCAAACACGTGCATTTCCGTGCCCGGCGAACGGCCTTCGCCAACAAACTCAGCATCCTTAAACTTAAACCGTATTCTGTCATATACAGAATTGTTTTTTTTGCAGATACCAAGCAGTCGTAATAAAGATCGTTCACTTCTTCGTAAAATGAAAGTGCCTTCTCGTCTTTCTCATTCAGTTTTTCCATAGCCATAATAGTCATCCTCCTTTATGAAATAGAAATACCTTCATAAAGGGCGTTGTTTATTTCGCGCTATTGTTGCTTTAAGTTTTGGATAAGCGTCATTTCCTGACGATAGACTTTGGTTTCTCGAGGCATGTACAGTTCACAACGGACGGTAACCGGAAATGAACTTCGGTATGACAATGCAATTTGATTGGCCATTTCATTACGCCGTTTGCGCAGTTCCCAAAAAATGGGTTTCATCACACATATTGCATCGTGCATACAGGTTTCGCAGGTATCATTCTGTTTTTCCGCGTAGACCATAGACTTATCCTCCTATCCGTCAGCTAGATACCGGCAACGCCAGATTCCGGTAATTGAACTGGCCCTGCGGTTTCCGGTCGTTCCCAAATATGATTCTCGTGGTCAGGCTGTTGGTCGTGTCATTCACTGTCATTCCGGCCACATCCGCCAGAATCTGCCTTGCGGTCCAGTCTGCCGACAGGTAATTGAACACTGCTTCGGTCGCGATAACATCGTTGTCACAGTATTCGGCGACCTTCATCCACAGTTCTTCCGGCACCGGCTGATCCCAGGGCAGTCCGAGTTCCTGATGGTGAATGCCCAGCTCGATCTCAAACTTTTTCAGACTTTTTTTGTTTCCAGCCGACGCAAAGTCGTATACATCCGTATAACTTGCGTTGTAAGCCTCGCTGAAAAAGCAGTTCGCGCTGTTTCCGCTTACAATCTTCTGGCTCAGGTCGTATAACATTTCATTTGTATACCCCATCAGACAGGCATAAAGAATATGGTTATCGTACCGCCGGCAGTTAAATCCGACCAGCCGATGCCGCATCAGTTCCTCCACCTCGACGGGCTTCGGGTTGATCATCCGAATGACCGGGTTTCCTTCCCCCGCTAGTTTCCAATTGATAAGGAAAAGGTTGGGGAACACTTCCACGTCGTAGAAAATCAGTTTCTCATTCGGTTCCTCGCGGTTGGCGGAAGGTTCCTCCGATTTGAACTTCATTCGGTTTACCCGTTTGATGCAGGCATCCGCATTATGGGTGCTGCCTGCCGCAAAACTGAGAATCGCGTTGCGCATGTCAGTCACGTCATATGGTGTCTTGCTCTGGTACATCTTTTCCAGGGTGTCATAAATAAAGTCCACGCTCGGTTTGGTATAAGCATGATACTCTTTGTTCAGGTTTCGTTTGATCAGGGTGCGAAGCGCCTTTTCGTTCTTGATTCCTTCAAAGTCGACCGTTTTGCTCTCCTCTCCTTTCAGCGGCAATCCGGAACTGATGGTTGCGATGGGCAGGTTGTTACATAGCGTCAATTTTCGTCGTAACGAGCTGTTCCCAACAGGAACCTTAATTTCGACGTGGTCGTCATAGATCCGGCTCAGTTTGGTGGTGTCACCAGCATAGTTATAATGCAGATGTATCCCTTGTCCGCCTTTGCTTACCTCTGCATAGGTAGGTGGCCATTTAGCCGCTTCCTCCAGATTACGGTTCAGGCATTTGTTTCCAAATTCGTCCGGAATGTCGAAGTCGATCACAATATGGTTCTCCGGTACCTTCACATAGTGCAGCCTGGTTGTGTCCAACTCCTTCAAGGTGCCGGTCACATTGCCCCATTTGGCGATCGGCGTCTCCTTGTCGGAAGTGTACTGCGCCGGGCAGTCCGCACAATCCCGGTCGAATATCGAAGGCTGCGGTATCAGTGTCAGAAATGGCGATGCCGCCTTTGTTTCAGGAGTTGGTGAACTCTTTTCTCCGGCTGGCGGAACGTCCTCCTCCTCGAACTTATCCTTACGGAAACCCTGATAGTGATTTCGGATCCGGGTGCCGTCCGCAAGAGTAATTCTTTCCTGATAGTCCACGAAGTAGTTTTTAAGCTCTTCCTTAAACACACGCTGAGAATATGGATACCCGACCTTCGCGTCATCGCAGTAAGTCTTGTACATTTCCCACGCGGCCTTCAGGGTGGTTTCGTCCTCCTTTGCAAATACGTACCACGCATCCATCATGAAGTTGTAGAAGTCATTGGACGCTCCAATCATGTTGATTGGAATATAATCGTCATATGCTCCCGGGTCCTCCAGATATACCTCCATGCACTGATTAGCAATTGCTCCAAGCTCAAACCCGATCTGTTTCATTGTGGTTCGGTACTCTCCCGGGCTCAGTTTTTCACCTGTCGGAGAAACATCCACCAAACGACGGATCAAGCCGCTTTTTGCATCCGTAATCTTTACGGGCTTATTGGTGCCCATAAACAGAAAGCATTTAAAGCGGCTGGCATACGTTGATTTGAATTTTTCGTTGACGGTCATGATTTCGTGGGAAACAAGACTGTTTAGTCGAGTATTATCTTCAATATGGCTAAGATCACCATCATGCTGAATCGCCACCAGTGGGTTTCCACGGAACGCCTCAAGGGCAAAAGCGTTGTTGGATGACCCAAGTGCTTTGGCGTCGAAAACCGAGGTATATCCGTCAAACAATTGACCAATGATGTTAAGCACTGTAGATTTGCCAGTTCCAGCCGCGCCATAGAAAACCATGAACTTTTGCAGTTTACAGGATTCTCCGGACACGACTGATCCGATCGCCCATTCGATTTTGTGGCGTTCCTCTTTGGAATATAGCACGTCAATCAGACGGTTCCAAGCAACCGGTTCGCCAGCCTCGAGCGGATAGCTTAACTTCTTGCTTGCGTAATCTTTTTTGCGGGTCTTGGTATTGGAGAATATCAATTTTTCATCCAGAATATGGAAGGCATCTCTCATCTGTTTCTGGCAATACTTGTGCCACCGGTCAATCATACCGGTCTCCGCATCCCACATGTGCAGCACATGACATTTGCCGTCGAACCGATCTGCGTTGTTTTTTGCATATTCGTCCAGCGCTTCATCGATCATTCGCAGCGCATCCTGCTCTTCTGTGGACCACAACTTTTTTTCTTCCACCCAGACGGCGTAGAAATCACCGCCCCGGATCATCAGATCGTCGCTTTTATTATCGATAACAAATTTGGGATAGATTTCAACGGTCCCCTGCTTGGTGGTTCGAGTTGAAACCCGTAAGAAGTCAAGCATCCGTTTTTCATGCTCCTTTCCTGGCGCCATCCGGTACAAGGCGGCAATTTTTTAGTTTTCAAGGTACTTGTTCAGGTACCGCATCATCTGGTACCAGATCTCCATTTCTCGCAAATCATCGGAGCATTGTTTTACAGTAAATAATCCACCTGTTCCGTCAGGTTTATAGGTTTTTCGGTTCAGCCGGTCAATCATCCAGTTTACTGGTTCAATGTCAAACCGGCTGTCATCCATAGACGATAAGCCTATACTGTCGATCATGTCCCAAAACCATTTCCCGGTGCGGTCCCCCATGGCTGGGTCGCCCATAATATGTTCTTCGCACCGAACGGCGAGCGCTACCATCATTTCCAGAACACTGCAGGGCCGGTCGTCCAGATATGCGGCAATTGCAGACCGTGTGTATCCTTTTTCGTAGGCAAATCGGTATCGAAGGTCAGTCCCGTCGTCGGCCCGGTTCTGGTCCATGTCGAGCATCGGCACAAAGTCATGCTCATTGAGGCAACCCAAGAGCATTTGCCAGGACCGTCCTCGCGAACCTTTTTTTTCGCCTACGAGATGACACATCCAGTCAAAATACTCCTGGGTCATCCTCAATTTTGTCATTTACTCCTCCTGAATATTAAAGGTTCTTTTTTGTTCGTCCGAGTAGTTCCGGGAATCTAGCAGGATCTCGTAATCGCATTTCCGTTCCTCATTCCGGACATATACCGAGTCGTCCTCGTATTCGCCGAAATGGGTCAGGCTGTCTGCGCCAACAGAATTTTTGATTTCGTCGTCGGTCATTTTTCGGTCATCGTCATCTGCCAGGGTACCGTCGCTGTAGAGGGTCAGGCTAATTTTTTCATAGTCATCATGCTCTCCGAATTGTTCCGGCTCAATCACGCGGGGTCCCGTTTCCAGTATCTCCGGTTTTTCTTCCGGTTCCGGCGTTTTTGGCGCGTACCCAAGCGCCTGCTGATAATTGGTGTACTTGGAGATGCCTTCTTTTTTCGGTGGTTTTTCCGTTGCGTGAGCCGCCGGTTTATCGCACTTCAGAAAAGCAGACTTGACCGATCCGATTTCCTCCTCCGCAATCTGGCGGTACTTCTCGCAGAAATACTGCCTGGAAGCCACAAATCCAGCCACCCCGCCGGCCACAAAACCAGCGCATACCCATAACGTTTTGCTCATTCTCCGCTCCTTACTGGCCGTTGCCGTCTTTGATGGTCATCACTGTTACTGCTAGTCCCCCGAACAGGAGGGACGCGCTCAGCAGCAGCCCGCCGGCAATATGCCGTTTCCGTCTTGTGTTCAGTATGTCATTCAGGGCAACCAGAACGTTGTTAATCGCATCCATGTTTGCTCTCCTTTCCGCCTGCCAGTATGGCGATTCCGCTAACAAGACACAGACTGGCCGCCACGGCAAGTACACAAGAGATGAAATCCCGTCCGTGTTTCATGGTGTTCCCTCCTTACTTTGCAGTCAACGCCGCTTTTGCGTCAGTCCGTCATCAGATTTTTATGAACTGCTCTTTCCCAGATGTTGCCATCCACATTGAAATCGAGGAAAATCGTGGGCACCAGTTCGCCGTGTTCGTTGTGTACGTACATTTCCCTGATCCCGAAATCAATGTAACCGTCACCTTTACAATCATCGTCGGCTTTCTCACGCGTTTCGTCGCGCATCCAGCCAACGATCTGTCCAGGCAGGGACCGGTCGATGCCGAGCATATCGTACACGTCGTTTAAGAACACGTAACCTCTGGTATTCAGCTGATTGTTTGCCAGACTTTGCTGCGCTTTCAGCAGCATCATGTTGTAGTCCGGATCGTCGATCCAATATTCGGAGGTGTTTGTATCAAAAAACCGGGCGTAATCGCTGACACCATCGGCGCCAATCACCTGCACCGATTTTTTAACCTTCTTGGTTTTTCCGTCTTCGCCGGTCACAGTCTCCTCGATTTTCTCGGTATGAATATCATACCGGAGTTCCTGTTCCGCATCCGCTCCATACCGTTCCGCTACACGATCACGATATTCCTTGAACCCTCCGGAAACGGCGGCATAGGCCGCGGCCATAGCGGCATTGCGTTTGCTCAGGATGGTGTTGGCACCGATAATCCCGGCAAGAGACAGCGCCCCGACGCCGACCGCCGGCAGATACAGTTGGGCCAGCTGAACCCCGGCACGCAAATACACCATCGTCAGTTCTTTCTTTTCTTCTTCCGGCGTTGCGGTTTCGCGCACCATTGTCAGATCATCGCGGGTTTTCTCAAGGATCGGGTTCACTTTAAGCGTAGCCATACACGCCAATACCGCGCTACCCACAACGCCGATGATGCCGCCAGAAATAAGGATTTTCGGACTTTGCTTTCGCAGCTGATAACCGGCTTTCGCAACCGCGTTGCTGATTTTGGACGTAAGTTCTGTTTTCATAAATTCGGTTCTCCTTTTTTTGTTTTTGTCAGGAATGAGGTTTATCGTCTTTTTTCGGCAAAGGTTGGCCGTCCGTGTATACTAAGACCGGTACAGGGCGGCAATTTTGGGGATAAGTATTTGACGAAGTAGTTACAGGCTGTGCGCGAACGAGACTCTCAACAGATATTGCTCTAGGAAAATAAACCATGGCTCCATCCAGAGTTTGACATTTCTGTACGGATTTAAGATCGGTCCAGCCATGATAGTTGGGGTTAGGACCGTCAGATCCAACAAGGTCGTGTAAACCAACATAGTTACTCAAGGCAGCGATCGTTATAAATCCGTTGCGATTGATTTCCGCTTCCATCGCTTGCAGAGTTTGATCTGCATCAAACGTTGTATCGAAGCAAATCCCGATCTTAACCGGATTTACCTTCGCGTCTGAATCGGCATCAATCTTCTCTCGATCCAGTTCCATCACAGTCATCAGGGCATAGTTTGCCAGGTCAATCAACGTGTCCCGAAGCGCTTCGCCCGATACCTGCTGCCCGGATCCCCGCGACAGCGTGTCAAACCGGGAAAGTTTATCATGCAGTCGGATTCTGGGCATGGCCATGCCTTCTTCAACATACGTTTTATGGAAGGAATCCCCGTAATCGTGGTTCTTCTTTTCATACAGATCGGTAATTTCTGTGCACAGTTTTTTGAACCGGCAAACGTTATCGGCAGAACTGTCCTGTACACGATCCATCCTCGATTCACTGCTCATAATGTATCCCTCTCTTGTTCTATTTTTGGTTATAGCCGACTGATCATTTCACCAAGCCAGTTCCCGATTGCTGTTACCGGCAAGATTACCAGATATACCGGCATCAGCAAAATATAGCGTACGAACCATTTGCAGACTCGTTCCAGCGCCCAGGCTGAGTAATGCGTGTGGTATGCTGCCATGTTCACATCCTCCATCAGTTCAGGGGCATCACTTTTGGGAATTTGATAATGTACCCGTCCCGCATCCGAATTGCCGTGGCTGACTGCAAGTCAATCCAACCGTACTTATTATCGGTGTAATTACCGGTAACCCCCGCCAGATCGTAGAAATCAGCAACGCTTGCCGATCCGTACACATCAATCAGTTCGTCCATCCGCATCAGAACGCTTTCCGCGTCACCCCTGGTGGCAAACGTAATATCGTCGTAACGGTACCCATTCACAACTCTTTGGCCAACCGGTTCATCCTGTTCACGCTGCTTATCGTAATAGCCGCGGTATGAAACACTGGAAGCGTAAGTGCTTCCTTTTTTCCGTCCGGTTTCGCCGTAGAGCATCATCTTGATGCCGTTGGTCACGATATCGTCTACTGCTTTTTTGATCGCCGGGATCAGTACGTCCCCAAGTACGTAATTTCTGATGTTGCTTACGTCTTTGGACAGAAACTCTCCTGCAACGTCCTGAAATATGCTCCTTTTTCGGGATTTCACAGGTCCGGATACTACCTTCTCCACTTTTTTCTCAGCCGTGTCGGCTAGCTGCTGCGCTTCCTTAAAACGGTGAGAATTCGGTTTTAGTTCGTCCATCTGTATCCTCCTTTCCCGGGAAAAAGAAAGAGCGAAAGCATCTGTAAAAGACACTTTCGCTCTTTGGAGTTCCCCTGAATGATCAGTCGATCATTTGATGACATCGTCACCGTTCTTCGCACGTTTGCTCTGCCTGCGATCCCGGATCCAGGTAATGGCCCGGCGCCCAACGGGTTTGACGACGCAATCCCAGAGCACTGCTCCAATTGTCATCGACACACCCACCATAGCCGCCGTTTTCATACCAGTAGAACCAGAATCAGCAATTTCCTCAGCAACCGTTTCATTAACAACAGTGTCCATTTCCATCTTTGTATCCTCCTCATTTTATAGGTAGTTCTCCATTACAGACCTTGTTTTTTTCGCGTCACCGCCGGTAATCATACTCCGGCACCACAGAATAGGACATCACCAGGCACGGGGTACGGCCGTCTTCCGCCAATTGGGCGCTGAAATACAGTTCCAGATATCCCTTGTCCATGCACCAGCCAAGGTCATCCCCGACCCCGATGTGCCCGAGGCCGATCTCGTCATAGAACTCGTTCAGGGAAACCGTCATTTCGTCCCGCAGCCGACGGTTGATGTTGTTCTCGGCTTTTCGAAGCTGTTCAATATCCGAATAAAAATATCGTCCGGATACGTCGTCAAAACACAGAGTTCCGCCATTGTCGGTCATGACAATCTCCCGATTGCTTACCGGGTTTTTCGCGATTTTTTCCTTTGCCACTTCGTCCCGGATGGTCTGCTCCTTCTTTTCACCGACGACCTCCACAACTTTGTCCCGGTACTCTTTCAGCGCTGTTTCTGACAAGCCGTAGGCCGTTGCCAGTGCTGCGTTTCTCCGGTTGCTGACAGTACATCCACCGATAAGGCAAACCGTGGACAACACCCCGGTAACCGTTGCTGGAACATAGCATTTCCATGCAGCCTTTACTGTTTCAATAGCCGGCAGTTTATCCGTTTCCATTTCGCTTTTCCGGTTCTGGATCTGTTTCATCGCGGCGGGCGTCGCCTTTACCGCGAGTACCGTTGTCGTAACCATCCCGGCAATCCCGGCACCGGTCAGTATTTCGGAACTGTGTTTGAACAGTACTCCCTTTATCATTTGAATTATGCCATGCAAGTTTGGTTTACCCATTCGTTTCTCCTTTCAGCGCAACAGATCTAATATCTTATGCACCGCGTCCTGCATTGTTCCAAGAAACGGCCAGATACAAGGATTATCATTGTTCCCAATAGTGTCATCCATGTAGTAATAGAATTTGTAGATGATCCGGATCGGATCCGGATCGGGGTTTTCACGAATCCTTCGGATCGTTTCGGAGTAGGCAAACCAGATATAGGTCTGCTTTTGTATTCCGTTCGTTCCTGTGAAATGGCTTGGGGAGAACCGTCCGGTATTTCGCTGATCCCGAATCGTCTTAAGTACGAATTCCTTTGTCGGATACTTTCCGGTTCGATCGTGAAAACGCTTCGTCGCATCAGCGACACATTGTTCGAACTCGTACTCTTCCCGTGTCATGTCCTCCCCCTCTTTCCGCAAAAAGGAAAGAGCCCTTGTGGGGCTCCTGCCTTCTTACTGTTTTTTCGAAAGTGCCTTTTGAACTTTTTCCTCGATTTTTGCATCTGTTTTCTTGTCGCTGATCACTTCACTCAGCACATTTGCGCCAATGCCGACGACTGTCGCGACAATTCCCAGAATTTTCACAACGGATCCACTCAAAGCAGTCACCTCCTTCTCCATTATAGGAACTGAATATTTCGCGGATTTTACTCAGGGTTCTGAAGTGTCTGTAGAAATTCGGGCGGATCATCCTGCGGGCCTTCTTCCTCCGGCAGATGCGGACGGAATGACATATCAATGATGCACACCGTCAGCCCATCGTCCATTTCTTTGTATTGGTGGGCGAAATCAATCCACCGATACCCCCAATACACTTCCCCATCGTACTTGTTCCAACCCAGATCGTCTCCGGTCGGAACATGTTCAAGCCCTAGGAAATCGTAGAATTCGTTCAGTGTAACCGAGTCTTTCAGCACAAGGTTCCGGTTAATGAGATACTCGGCCCTTAAAACCTCTTCTTTTGTCCGTTCGAAGAACTTTCCGTAATGCTCTTCGTAAAAGGTCTGAGGCTCATCCAACGCATAATGAGGATTTTCCTTGTATTCGGCCATCGCTTTTTCGACAATCCGGTTGGCCTGCGGGCCTATGATTCCGGTCACCTGGTCCCGGTATTCTTTGTAGGCGCTGTCTAACAGCGTATAGGCGCTCAGTAACGTTGTCTGCATTTGCCGGCTGATTGCGTTTCCCCCGAAAATGCAGGCAATGGTAGACACTCCGGCGATTGCTGTTGGAATATAGTGAGGTGCCGCTGCCTTCACTTTTTCCCTTACTGACAGTTTCTCACCAGTTTCCCCCTCCGCCTGATATACAGCCATCAGGGCGCCCGGCGTCGCCTTCGCAGACAGTATCGCCGTTACAATGGTCCCAATAGCGCCAACCGTTGCCAACAGGGTCGGGGAATGTCGTTTTACCCATCGGATAATACTCATTGGTTTCTCCTTTCGTCAGGTCGCACAGATTTGAGGTTGTTTGCACAAGTTTTTTGTAACGGATCTTCGTTTTTTAATGTTGATATGCACCTCCCCCTCGTGTACGTACGCCTCCAGTTGATGGTCTTCCGGATCCTTCATCAAATCGCCAAGAATGGAACCTCTTTTCCCCTTTCGGAACAACTTGCTGGCGCTCAGAAACAGACCGATTTTATTCATCTTCTTGCTGTTTCGGTTGATCGGGTCGCCGCTTTCCGATTCAGCCCCATCCGGTTCCGGTACTTCCGCACCGCCAGAAACGTTATCCTCCGGTTTACTGTCTGACATTTCTTCATACCGGTGTTCTGCTTCTGCCATATCATGCCCGGCCTCATAAGCCACTTTGGCCACAACATACAGCGTTACCAATCCGATTGCCCCTCCGATAATGGTCTCAACCATTTTTCGAAACATACGTGCTGCCCCTTTCCCTAATAAAAAAGGAAGAGCCAATGCATTTGGCCCTCCCTTTCAGTCAGTGAATAAACTTGCTGTCAATCTTGTCAAACAGATTGTTGATTCCTTTAATCAATAGTTTCCCGCTCCTGACGCACGCCACGATGGCACATACCCCAAGGAATCCAAAAAATATCGTACTCAAGAAAGCCACAATATGTTCCTCCCTTCAATGTCAAGTTTCATTCTCATCCATAAAGGGATGTGTTTTTTTCGCGAAATAAAAAGGAAAGAGCCCTTGCGGGGCTCAGTCCTCTGGTTCTTCAAACCGTCCTGTTTTTATCCAGTGTTTTGTTACGTTCAAAGTCTCTTCACATTCGTCAACCAGTTCTTTCTGTTCGTCGTTCGTCCAACTCGTTAAACATATTATCGCCACGACAACGAGTTGGAACGGCAGCGTCAACAGATTCGAAATAATTAGCACCATGATTCTTAGCACTGATTTCATACGAAAACACTCCATTCAATTTATAGGATTGTTTGTTCTCCATAATATTGTTTGTATTTTTCGCGCTAAATGTCACGCCGGTCAAAGGCCGTTTCCCAGCGTTCTTTCT
>Ga0268263_1000525_pt1 | contig 56534 bp, 44 predicted proteins | sample Biomet5_FD_190358 | JGI IMG/M metagenome (GOLD analysis project Ga0268263, IMG submission 190358) | Microbial communities from bioreactor (seeded with sewage sludge) at LBNL, California, USA - Biofuel metagenome 5 (SPAdes) (version 4) | ecosystem: Engineered > Bioreactor > Anaerobic >... | reverse complement strand
CACCGAAGGCATCAATAACGCCACCAAAACCCTCAAACGTGCTGCCTTTGGCTTCAGAAACTTTCATAACTTCAGAACTCGCATCCTCCATTGTTCTAACCTCTACCCCTACGGTTGACATTGAGCCGTATTTATTTGCGTTCAGTCTCCTAATTTGATTTGGATTTTAAAAACCCCTTGTGATATAATGAACGGGTTCGGGGGTGACGCGCTTTTGAATATGCGTTCGCTCGCGTCCCGCACTTTTCAGGGGGCGCGGTACGGCTTCATGCGGAGCGTGAGCGGGGTCTTTCGGCAAAGACCAAAGGTGGTGCTTTCCAGTTTCAACGGCAGCGCCTATTCCGACAACCCGCGGGCCATCTCGGAGGCGCTGCACGAGGCGCGGCCCGGGCTGGACCTGGTCTGGCTGATGGCGAATCCGGCCGCGAAGCGGGGCGCGCTGCCGCCCTACGTCCGCTGCGTCCGGTTCGGCTCCCCGCGCGCGCTGTGGGAACTGGCGACCGCCCGCGCCTGGGTGGACAACACCACGAAGCCCCCCTTCGTCTACAAATCCCCCCGGCAGTTTTATTTGCAGACGTGGCACGGCGACCGCGGCTTTAAGACGATGCTGCTGGATTCCCCGAACTACCAGCCGGGCCGGCGGATGGTGGAGCGGGAGTGCGACCTGATATTGACCGGCTCCCGCCACGCCGAGCGCGTCTATCGCGGCGCGTTTGGCTACAAGGGCCCGTTTTTGAAGTGCGGCTCTCCCCGGAACGACCTGCTGTTTCGGGACGATCCGGCGCGAAAGGCCGCCGTCCGCGCGTCCCTCGGCATCCCGCAGGGTGCGAAGGCGCTGCTCTACGCGCCCACCTACCGCCGCGAGGCGGCCGCCCGTCACGCGGTTCAGGCGCCGGACATGGACGTGAAGCGCGCGCTGGACGCGCTGGAGCGCGGCGGGGAAAAGTGGGTGTGCCTGCTGCGCGGCCACACGAAGGTGCGCGCGCTGGGCGGCGCGGGCAGCGATCCGAGGGTACTGGACGCCAACGGCTGGGAGGACATGGCGGAGCTATTGTTGATCGCGGATCTTCTGATCTCCGATTACTCGTCCAGCGTGGGGGACTTTGCGCTGACCGGGCGGCCGATCCTTCTGTTCCAGCCGGATTTTTCGCATTTCTCGGGCGAGCGAACCTTCTATTTCGACATCGGCGCCTCGCCCTTTTGGGTCGCGCGGGATCAGGCGGCGCTCGAGGAGAAGCTTATAGCGCTGAACCCTTTGGACGCGGCCCGGAACGGGCGGGGGATTCTGGATTTCTTCGGCGCCTATGAGACCGGGCGCGCGACGGAAGCCGCCGTGCAGGCGATCCTGGATCATCTGGACGGCTAAGGCATTGAAAAACCCCGGGGGTTTTTCAGTATTGTCATCACGCTGGAGGGGCGGGAGCGCCGCCCGAACGGAGGCCGTATGCTGAACGAAAACCCCCTCTACCGCGAGCTGCTGGGCGAGACCGCAAGCCGATCCCTCGATTGGGGCAGGCTTTCGGGCGCGCGCGTTCTGATTACCGGCGCGTCCGGGCTGATCGGCTCGTTCCTCATAGACCTATTGATGGCCCGGAACGAGCACTTCGGCGCGCGGATTTCGGTCGCCGCCTGCGTCCGCAATCCGGAGGCCGCCCGCGCGCGATTCGAGGCCCACGCGGGCAAGCCGGGCTTCCAATTGGTCGAGTGGGACGTCACCCGGCCCTATCCCGGCCCGGCGGCGTTTGAATTCCTCGTGCACGCCGCGGGGAACGCCTCGCCCGCGGCATTCTCCAAAGATCCCGCGGGCACGCTGACCGGCCTGGTCGACGGTGCGCGGAACGTGCTGGAGCTTGCGCGCGCGTCGGGCGGGGCGCGGCTCCTCTACGTCTCCACCGGGGAGATCTACGGCCGGAGCCAGCCGGGGGATCCGCCGTTCCGCGAGGACTTTTTGGGCTGGATCGACCTGAACTCGCCCCGCTCCTGCTACCCCTCGGGCAAGCGGGCGGCGGAGACGCTGTGCGCCGCCTACCGCCAGCAATACTCGGTAGACAGCGTGATCGCCCGGCCCTGCCACGTGTACGGCCCCACCGCGGCCGTTCGGGACAACCGCGCCTCGACCCAGTTCCTGTTCGACGCCGCCGCGGGGCGCGACATCGTGATGAAGAGCCCGGGGCAGCAGACGCGCAGCTACCTGCACGTGGCCGACTGCGCGCTGGCGCTGCTGCACGTGCTGCTGGACGGCGAGGCGGGGCGCGCCTACAACGTGGCCAGCCCGCTGTCGGTGCTCACCATCGCGGATTTCGCCCGGAAGTGCGCCGCGGCGGGGGGGACGAAGGTGGTCTTTGAACTGCCGGACGAGGCCGAGCGCCGGGGCTACGCGCCCGCGCAGCCGCAGGTACTGGACGCGTCGGCGCTTGAGGCGCTGGGCTTTTCCGCGAGGTTTGCGCCGGACGCGGGCATCGGGAACGCGGTCGAAATCCTACGCACTTGACAGGGTTCGGATTGCTCCTCTATAATGGAGCCCATACGGAAGCCTCAAGCGAAAGCGGGAAGAAATATGACAGTCGCGCTGCTCACCGCCGCCGGGTCCGGGACCCGGATGAATTCGGAGATCCCCAAGCAGTTTCTTCCGGTCAACAACAAGCCCATCATCCTTTATACGATGGAGGCCTTCGAGACCCATCCCGGCGTGGACGCCATCCTGGTGGTGGGGCTGTCCGGCTGGCATGAGATCCTGTGGGCCTACGCCCGGCAGTACGGCATCAAAAAGCTCAAGTGGATCGTGGACGGCGGCAAATCCAATCAGGAGTCCATCCACCTGGGGCTGATGGAGCTGAAAAAACACCTGGCGCCGGACGACATCGTGATGATCCACGACGGCAACCGCCCGATGGTCTCCCAGGCGATCCTCTCCGACAGCCTGACCCGCCAGCGCATCGACGGCGACGCGGTGGCGGTCATCCCCTGCGTGGAGGCGGTGTTCCGCTCCACCGACGGGGCCACTTCCTCGGAGCACGTGCCCCGGGAGCAGCTCTACCGCACCCAGACGCCCCACACCTACACGCTGGGCAAGCTGCTCTGGGCTCACGAACAGGCGGAAATCCGCGGCATCGCAAACACCTCCGCCACCTGCGCGCTGATGGTCGCGCTGGGGGAGACGGTGCACTTCTCCATCGGCAACGAGAAGAACACCAAGATCACCACCCAGGACGACCTGGATGTGTTCACGGCGCTGCTCAAGGCCGAGTGTTCCGGCTACTGAAGCGCGATCTTATTCCGGCCGCGGGGAGACGAGGGTGTGGCAAAGGACTGGCTCCGAAAGGTACAATTGACTTCCCTGGAACTGCTTGACGAATTCATACGGATCTGCGAAAAAAATGACCTCAGCTATTATCTGGATGGCGGGTCGCTGCTGGGCGCGGTGCGTCATGGCGGCTTCATCCCCTGGGATGATGATGTGGATATCGCCATGCCCCGGGCGGACTTTGACCGTTTTTTGGAAGTCGCGCCGCCTCAGCTGGGCGCGCTTTACCATCTGGAGGCCTGGCAGAACGATCCGGTGGACCCCTATTACCAGATGCGCATCCGCAAGCTCAACACCGTCTACGAGAACTGGCTGTCCCGCCGCTTCGGATTGAAGACGACCGGCATCTGGATCGACATCTTCCCGCTGGACGAGCAGCCCGGCGTCCATTCGCCGGTTCACTGGCTGGACTATCACATCTTCCAGATTCTTAAAAGGCTGATCTTCGTGTACAACTGGGAGGCGGAGAGCCGCGCGCTGCGCGGCCGCGTGCTGCTCCGATTGGTGCGCCTGCGCTCGTTTGACAACTATCGCCGCCTGCGCGACCGCATCGCCCGGCGGCATCAGGGCGAGGGCATGCGCTACTGGGTCAGCACATTCAGCCCCTACGGCCTCAAGCGCCAGACGTTCCGCCGGGAGTGGTACGAGCCCGCTGCGACCCACGAGTTCGAGGGGCGCATTTGCCGCGTGCCCGGAAACGCCGACGCGGTGCTTCGCACCATCTACGGCGATTACATGGAATTGCCGCCGGAGGAAAAGCGCAAGTGCCACACGCCGACCCGCCTGTCCTTTGACACTACAGGCCCCGACGAACCGCTTTGAGGAGGCCGACTGCATGAAATTCGCGTTGATATCGCGGTATAGGCTCCGCAATTTGGGCGGGCGGCTGCCGAAAGCCCGCCGCACTGGAGGCGGCAGATGAGCGACTGGCTGCGGAGGTTGCAGGAACTGGAGATCGCTCAGCTCAATGCGTTCGCGGACATCTGCGATCGGCACGGCCTCAGCTATTACCTGGTCGGCGGCACGCTGCTGGGCGCCGTGCGGCACAAGGGCTTTATCCCCTGGGACGACGACATCGATGTGGCGATGCCCCGGGCCGACTATAACCGCTTTCAGGAGATCGCGCCCGGCGAACTGCCGCCGGAGATCGAACTGGAAATCCCCGAGCGCATCCCGAAGGACCCCTACAACCTGACGCGGCTGCGCCGCAAGAACACGGTCTATGAAAGCGCCTTCATCCGGCAGTTCTATCTGCCCTGCACCGGCGTTTGGATCGACGTGTTCCCGCTGGACGATCAGCCCGCGCAAAACAGCCTCCGCCAGCGGCTCGACGGCTGGCTGATCGAGAAGCACCTGAACAAGATCATCCGGAACTACTACAATTTCGGCCCGATCAGCGCCGGGGGGCGCGCCTATCTGTGGCTGTCGAGGCGCCTGCCGTTTGATTTCTACCGCCGCATGCGGGATCGGGTCGCCCGGCGGCACGAGGGGAAGAACCTCCCGTACTGGCTGACCTACGCGGGCGTGTTCGGCTATCGCAAGGAGACCTTTGCCAAAAGCGTCTTTGAGCCGCCCGCGAGGCTCGAGTTCGAGGGGCGGCTGCACACCGTGCCCGGCCGCTACCAGGTGTGGCTGGAGCGAATGTACGGCGATTACATGAAGCTTCCGCCGCCGGAAAAGCGGCTGCCGCACAAGGCGGTGCGCTTCATGGTGGACGGCGTGGAACTGTTGTAGCCGGACGTCCAGAAATCCAGCAAAGCACAACCGAAGTTCCTTGCCCGCACCCGCGCAAGGAACTCCGGTTGTGTCCGCCCGCCGCCGTTGACGCCGCATGCCCCCCGTGCTACAATGCGTACAACGGCAGAAAACTGGGAATCCTGCGGGGGGAGGCGCGGTATGTTCAAGAAATTCATCGTGGATTCGCCGAACCAAAAGGTCAGGACGTCGGATTTCGATCCCGGCGACACGCTGGATCTGACCAAGGAGGCGGCCGAGGCCGAATGCGAGCGGCTTCAGTGCAAGCTGGCCGACCTGCAGGAGGTGCTGTTCGCGTCCCAGAAGTACGCGCTCTTGATCGTGCTGCAGGGCATGGACTGCAGCGGCAAGGACGGCACCGTCAAGAAGGTGCTGGATGCGGTCAACCCGGGCGGGTACTCCGTGGAGGCCTTCAAGGTGCCCACGCCCGTCGAATTGGGGCACGACTACCTGTGGCGGGTGCACCAGAAGGCGCCGCAGAAGGGCGACATCGCGGTGTTCAACCGATCCTACTACGAGGACGTGCTGATCACCCGCGTGCACGGCCAGATCGACGACGACACCGCCCGCCGGCGGTTCGAGGAGATCAACCATTTTGAGGAGTACCTGGTGAACAACCGCACAGTGCTGCTCAAGTTCTTCCTGCACATCTCCAAGGGCTTCCAAAAGGAGAAGCTGATGGAGCGGCTGGAGAACCCGGAGAAGAACTGGAAGTTTTCCGAGAGCGACCTGAAGGAGCGAGCGCACTGGGACGAATACCAGAATTGTTATTCCGACGTGCTCTCCCACTGCAGCACCGAACGCGCGCCCTGGCATGTGGTGCCCTCCGACCACCGGTGGTTCCGCGACTACTTCGTGCTGCATACCGTCGTCAAGGCGCTGGAGGATCTGAAGATGGAGTATCCGCTGATCCAGGGCAACGTCCGCCAGCTGATCCGCGAGGTTGAGCAGAGCGATTGACTCCGGTTGATATCCCGCCATAGTGGGCTGCCGCGCGGCGGCCCTTTTTTGACCCGTCGTGGGATTGAGAATTGCCGGAAATTGTCGTATACTTGAAAGCAACGGATATCATCCGGGGGAGGACGCGCCATGCCATCCAGAGAACTGTACCGCCTGGCAACGGAATTTCGCGGGGCGAAGTTGTGGGAAAGGCTGTCGGACGACGAGCTGTTCGCGGTCAAAACGCCGGGCGGCGAAACTGGCTACGTCTGCGTCATGGGCGCTGAGGGCGAGTTCCTGGGGCTGGCCGTCTACCCCGGCGGCAAGGGGCTCTCCTCCTACCGGCGGCTGGCCGGGATTCACGGGGGGATGCGCGAGGCCGAGCGCTTCGAGCGCATGATGGGGCAGGACTGCGTCTGCTGTTCGTTTGAGGACAGGCGGGAGCTCGGCCCCAGGGACTTGAAGGAGATCCGCGCGCTCGGCCTGACGTTCAAGGGCAAGCAGGCCTATCCGATGTACCAGCGCATGCGGCCGCGCCGCGTGCCCTGGTACGTCGAGGATTCGGCGGACGAGGCGTGGCTGCGGCTGGGGCTGTTGGCGGGGCTGGAGGTCGCCCGGAGGCTCGAGGGGCAGGGACTGGTGCAGCAGGACATGTTTCACGAGGGCAGATCCGGCGCGTCCAAGCGCGAATTGGGCTTTTCGGAGGGCGCGTCCGCCAGCCGGGAGGTTCCGCTGCTGACCCTGAACGCGGGCGGCGCATTTAAGTGGGGCGCTGCCGCGCTGCCTCCGGACGCGCCGGAGGAATTGCCCGCGCCCCCGCTCCCGGACGACCTGGCGCTGAAGCGGCTGCAAAAGAAGCCAAAGCGCGGCGCTTGGGAGTGCGGCGTGTCGCTGTACCCGGAGCCTGTGGCCGCCGGGAAGGCGGGCGCGGACGGCCATGTGGCGGAACCGGCCGAGGCGCCGCGCTTTTACTACATGATGGCGATCGTGGATCACGAGAGCGGCCTGATGCTCCACTTCGGGATGGAGGCTGAATTGGGCGCGCTGGCGGGCGCCTTCGCCGAGGGCGTGGAAAAACTGGGCGCGCCGCGGGAGGTCTGCGTCCGGGACGAGCGCACCCGCGCGCTGCTTTCGGGGGTAGCGAAGCGGCTCGGAACGCGGGTGATCCACTCGGAAGCGCTCGAATTCCTGGATCAGGCGGAGGACAGCCTGGCCCACGGCCCGGAGCAGGATCCGCTGGCGGGCCTGGAGCGCTCGCTGGACGAGCTTCTCGCGGCGGGCAGCAAGGCGTGGATTCCCGGTGAGATGCGGCGGGATCTTTCAGAAATGCTGGACAAGGGCATCCTGTCCGGGCCGGTGGCGGAAAAGGCGCGGCGGCTGTTGAGTGCTGCAACCCCCGATCCCGCGGAAAAAGCGGCCGCCCGGAAGCTATTAAAGGCGGTGGGAAATATGGCGGCGGACGAGAAGGCGCGCTCCGACAAGTCCCGCCGCGCGGCGGAACGGGCCGCGGAGGAAACCGGGAGCTATATCGTCAGCGTGTCGCACGGCAAGGGCCGCTACCGGCACATCCGCCTTCCGGCGGACGCAACGCTGTTCCAGCTGCACCAGGCGATACTGGACGCCTTCGGCCTCACGGACGATCACGCCCATGCGTTCTTCATGGACGACAAATGGTGGGGCGGGACATTCTATGATTCGATCGGCCTCGACAGATCCTTTGGCGACACGAAGGCCGTGAAGCTCAGCGATCTCAACCTGGCCGCCGGAAAGCCGTTCAAATACTTGTTCGACTTTGGGGAGGAGCGGCGCTTCCAGTGCCGGGTATTGAAGGCGCTGAGCGAGCCGCTGGACGCGCCGCGCGTCGTCCGCAGTGCGGGCGAGCCTCTCGGAAGCTCCGGCGAGGCTGAAAAGTCCATCTTTCCGGAGGAGTACGGCGCCGCGAAGCTGAAGCGGCTGTACGCGGCGCTCCCGCTGCCCCCGGAGGCGGTCAAGCGAATCTTGAGGTACTTCGACGCCTTCGCCAACCTCTACGGCGTCATCCCGCTGAAGAAGGCGCTGGAGATCTATAACGCCCAGAACCCGCCGGTCGAAGAGGCGGGCTTCGCGGCGCTCTGCGAGGTGGCGCGGCACGACGGCAAGCGCATGTACTCCATCCTGGGCGAGGACGACCTGTACACCGGCGCGCCCGCGCCCGCGGACCCGCTGGACCGCGAGATCATCGAGGAGAGCTTCCTGATCGAGGACGATGACTACGAGGAATTGAAGCAGCAGCAGGACGGCAAGCCCTACTATATCCCGGAAAAGGACGCGTTGCTCCGCTACGCCGACGACGGGTTCTACGAGAAGAACGCCGAGTTCGAAGCGATGCGGGGCTTCCTGGCCGGGCGGATGAAGCTGCCCGCCGACCGGGCCGACGACATCGCCGACGAGATGCAGTTGTTCGCATACATGGACGAGCACGACCCGGACTTTCTGCTGGACGACCTGAAGCGCATGGGGCTGAAGCTCACGCGGCAGGACGATCTGAAGCTGTTCTTTGAGCGGTACGTCGATCTGTCCAACCATACCCGCAAGCTGGTCAACCGCGGATACACGCCCGACGAGCTGGCGAAGCTGAGCGCGCCCATCGCCCGCGCCCCCAAGGTCGGGCGCAACGCCCCCTGCCCCTGCGGCAGCGGCAAGAAGTACAAAGAGTGCTGCGGCAAGAAAAACTGACGGGAGGGAAACCCATGATGCCGTTTCAAAGGATTCTCTACGGCGGAGATTACAACCCGAACCAATGGCCCCGGGAAATCTGGGACGAGGATATGCGTTTATTCAAGTTGGCGGGCATCAACAGCGCCACCGTCAACGTGTTCTCCTGGGCGAAGATTCAGCCGTCCGAGGAGGAGTACGACTTCTCCGAATTGGACGAGATCGTTGAGCTGCTGAGCCGGGAGGGCATCGACATCGTGCTGGCCACGTCCACCGGCGCGCTGCCCGCCTGGATGTTCAAAAAGTACCCGGAGGTGGCCCGGGTCGATTACGAAGGCAGAAGGCACCGCTTCGGCCAGCGCCACAACGCCTGCCCGAACAGCCCGGTCTACCAGAAGTACGCCGGGCGGCTGGCGGAGAAGCTCTCGGAGCGCTACGGCAAGAACCCGCATGTGAAGTGCTGGCACGTGAACAACGAGTACGGCGGCATCTGCTACTGCGAAAACTGCGAGAAGGCGTTCCGCGCCTGGCTCAAAAACAAGTACGGGACGATCGAGGCGCTGAACAAGGCCTGGAACCTGGAATTCTGGGGCCACACCGTGTACGAATGGGACGAGATCGTCGCGCCAAACGCGCTCTCCGATGGCATCGGCCAGGACAAGACCGCCTTTTCCGGCCTTTCCGTCGATTACATGCGCTTTAATTCCGACAGCCTGCTGGGGAACTTCAAGCTGGAGCGGGACGCCATCCGCCGCCATTGCCCGAACGCGTTCATCACCACGAACCTGATGGGCACCTACAAGCAGCTGGACTACTTCAAGTGGGCGAAGGAGATGGACGCCGTCTCCTGGGACAACTACCCCGCCTACGACACGCCCTGGAGCTTTGTCGCCATGCGGCACGACCTGATGCGCGGCCTCAAGGGGCAGCCGTTCATGCTGATGGAGCAGACGCCCAGCCAGCAGAACTGGCAGCCTTACAACTCCCTCAAGCGGCCCGGCCAGATGCGCGCCCAGAGCTGCCAGAGCGTGGCCCACGGCGCGGACACGGTGCAGTTCTTCCAGCTCCGCCGCTCGGTGGGCGGGTGCGAAAAGTTCCACGGCGCGGTGATCGAACACGCGGGCACCGAGGACACCCGGGTGTTCCGGGAGGTGGCCCAGCTGGGGCATGAACTGGAAGCGCTGGGCGGCCGCCTCTTGGGCGCGGAAAACCCGGCGCGGGTGGGCATCGTGTTCGACTGGGACAACTACTGGGCGCTGGAATACGCCAGCGGCCCCAGCGTGGATTTGAAGTACGTCGACCAGATCCACCGGTATTACCGCTTCTTCTATGAAAGGAACATTCCGGTGGACATGATCCCGGTGGACGCGGATTTCTCAAAGTATTCGCTGGTCGCCGCGCCGGTTCTGTACATGGTGAAGGAGGGTGTGGCGGAGGCGCTGGAGCAGTACGTCCGGGAGGGCGGCGCGCTGGTGACCGGCTTTATGAGCGGCATCGTGGACGGGAGCGACAACGTGCGCCTGGGCGGGTATCCGGGGCCGCTCCGCAGGCTGTGCGGCGTATGGGCGGAGGAGATCGACGCGCTGGCGCCGGGGCGGAACAACGCCGTGCGCTTTGAGGACGGGGAGGAAGGCACCTGCGGCCTGCTTTGCGACATCCTGCGCCCGGAAGGAGCGAATGTGCTCGCCCGGTATGAAAGCGACTTCTATGCGGGCACTCCGGCGGTCACGAAAAACGCCTATGGCAGCGGCCGGGCGTACTACGTCGGCACCCAACTGGATATGGAGGCGCTTTCGAAGGTGCTGGCGGAGGCTATTCTGGAGGCGGGCGTGAAGCCCGCGATCGCGGAAGAGACGAAGCTGGAGGTGACCCGCCGCGTGAAGGGCGGCGTAAACTACGATTTTGTCATCAACCTGACCGGGGAGGAGCAGCCGCTCCCAGCGTGCTTCGCGGGGAAAACGGACATGCTGACGGGCAGGGGACTAAAGGCCGGGGCGGCGCTCAAGCCCTGGGACGCGCTGCTCGTCCGCGAGGATTGACGGGGAACTTCCTATTGCCCCCGGGGCCGGATTGCATTATAATGGAAATGCGTCCGGCCCCTTTTTTACAACCTTCTTTTTACGCGAAAATAAAATACAAACGGCTGGCTATCGCGCTTTCCATTGAGAATCGCACCGGGGGTATTCCGCCTGCGAGGGCGTTGGAGGAAACGTTCCATGAAGAGATTCTCGATCCTGATCGCGCTGCTGCTCGCGCTGTCCCCCGTCGCGTCCGCGCTGACGGCGGAAGGCCCGGACCTCTACGGCACGCCCTTCCAATGGGGGGCGTACACGCTGGAACTCAGCCTGTTCACCGACGACCCGGCGCAGCTTGACTACGCGCCCAGCCCCGCCGAGGGCCAGATGGTGATGGTACGGCTCACCTCGACGAGCGGGCAGATCGCGCTCCAGGACATCGAGGCGAACGCCCGGTCGATCCACCTGATGGCCGGCGCGGAAGGCGCGATGCTCCCGCCGCTCGAGTGGCACGCCCCCGGCACGAAGGAAGTCCAGGGCGCGAAGGCGCTGAACGAATGGCAGGATTCCTTCGAGCTAATCTACTATCTGCCCCAGGATGTGCCGCTCCCCGGCGCGTCCCTGCTGCTCGTCGACCCGGACGGATTCCCGTACACCGCCTTTATCGCCCCTTTGGACGGCGCCGAAATCGTTCCGGAGGAGACTGCCCAGCCCGAACCCACGCCCGAACCCACCCCCGAACAGTTGGCGGCGGATTTCCTGAACCAGCTGCTCTCCGGCAAGGCGCAAAAGGAGTCCGACCCCTGGACGCAGGCAATCCTGGAGGCCGGCGCGCAGAGCGTCACGATCGAGGGCGGGGCGTTGAAGTTCTCGCTTCGCTCGTTTAACCCCGGCCTCAAGTCGATCACCGAAACCGAGCCGGGCGATTGTGTGCGCCGTCTGTGCCGGAACGCGTCCGCCTACGACATTCCATATTCGCTGCCGGTGACCACCGACGGTGGCTACGCCGCGAAGGACGCGGACGTCGGCGCGCTGGTCAAGGCCGCGCGGAAGGCCGCGGCTCAGTCCAGGAAGGCGTTTAACGACAAGAATGTCCGCGTCCAGCTTTCGGGCTATCTGCTCGGCGGCAGCGCGGTGACCGATATGGGGTGGGACTGGATCGCGGAGGAGATCACCCCGCTGTTCGCCGCCCAATCCAAACAGGCGCTGGACGTCTCCGCCGGGCCGCACGCGCTCAAGCTGACCACCACCGGCGTCAAAGGAGACGACCTGCTGCAGCAGGGATACCAAGCGGCGCTCCAGATTCTGGCCAGGCAGCAGGGCGCGAATCAGTTGTCGGATGACGAAATCGAGCGCGCATTCCGGGATGCGCTGACCGCCCAGGCGTCCGCGATGAAGAAAAAGGGCGCTGAAAAGAACGAGTTTGAATTGGACGTGGACGATCTGTCGGGCAGCGATTCGTTTTCCGATTTCGTCTCGGGCTACGACGACGCTTACGGCTCGCAGCTCTACGCGCTCCAGAGCGATGTTTCGTCCCTGCCCGACTACCCGGCCCAGGATTTCCCCAAGAGCGGGCGCGTCAGCGGCTCGACCAGCGGCACCAAGGTGATCTTTAAGTCCCCCAAGGGCGGCCCCGCCCGGCTTTTGCAGATGCGCAGCACCGACACCGGCGAATTGAAAGTCACCGCCTTCCTCCGGCCGGGCGAGTCGGCGACGGTGCGCGTGCCCAAGGGGCAGTACTACATCCTGATCGCCTCCGGTGCGGTGTGGTATGGAGACGAGCACCTGTTCGGCGACAGCGGTTCCTACGCGCGCACCGAGGACATCCAGATCAAAGGTGGCAACTACTACCACGTGATCACGCTGGGCGGCGTCGAGGATGGCAACATGTCCTCCTACGGCGCGGACCCGTCCGAATTCCAATGACGCAAGGCGGCGATACGGCGATTCCAGGCCCTATAGTTCATACAGACGCCCGCAAGACGGAATGGACATGAAGGAGGCGCCTCATGAAGAGATTTGCGGTTCTGATCGCGCTGCTGCTCGCGCTGTCTCCCGTCGCGTCCGCACTGACGGTGACCGGCGGGGATCTGGGGAACCCCGTGTTCTCCTGGGATACGTACCAGCTGAAGCTGGAGCTGTACACCGACGACCCAGCCCAGGGGAACCTGCAGGCGGCGTCCGGGGACGCCCTGGTCCGGCTGGCGCCGGTCAGCGGGCAGGTCGCGCTATACGACATCGTCGGCGGCGCGAAGCGGTTTGAGCTGAAGGACGCCTCGGGCAACGCGTACGCGCTGTCCCGGTGGCGCGCGCCCGGCACCGCCGTCAAAAACGGCGCGCAGGCGCTCGCCGACAAACAGGATTCGTTCGGCCTGATCTACCGCCTGCCGAAAGGCGTGGACGCCGGAGGCCTGTCGCTGTACCTGACCGGCGAGGACGGAACCGACCGCCTGATCACCCCGCTGTCCGCCTCTTTCGCGTCGCCCGGGGATCAGGCGGCGGACTTCGTGAACCAGCTGCTGCTGGGCGAGGCGGAGAAGTCCAAGGATCCCTGGTCGCAGGCGATCCTGAGGGCGGGCGCGAAGGACGTATCCCTCGCGGACGGCGTCCTGACGTTCGCGCTCCGGTCTTTCAACCCCGGCGTCAAGTCCATCGGGGAGGCCGACCCACGGGAATTCCTGCGCCGCCTGTACCAGAACGCCACGGCCTACGACCTCAGGTGTACGCTGGCGGTGACGGACGAAGGCGGTTTAAAAGCCACCGCGAAGTCCCAAAAGGCGCTGATCAAGGCGGTTCAGAAGGCCGCGGCCGCGTCCAAGAAGGGGTTTGACGACAAGAAGGTCCGCGCCGCGCTGTCTGGCTACCTACTCAGCAGCCTCGCTTCCGCCGACATGCGCCCCGGCGCCTCCAGCGAGGAGTTCGAGCCGCTGTTCGCCGCCCAGCAGAAGCAGGCGCTGTTGGTGAGCGGCGGCCCCCATGCGCTCGTCATGACCACCACCGGCGTCAAGGGGGACGACCTGCTGGCGGCGGCCTACGCATCGGCCTATCAGAAGCTTTCAAGGCGGCAGGGCGCGAACAAGCTGTCCCAAGACGAGATCAAGCAAGCGTACCTGGAGGAGCTTTCCGCCCAGGCGGCCTCGCTCAAAGGGAAGGGCGCTGAGAAGATCGACTTCACGCTGGACATCGATCCGCTCTTCGCCGCCGAAAAGCCCTACGCGGGCGACCAGTACAACTCCTTCATCTTCAAGTATGACGGCGCGTACAATATCGAGCTCTACGGGCTGTACGACGATGTCGCGTCGATGCCGGACTACCCGGCGATGGACTTCCCGAAGTCCGGGCGCGTCGCCGGTTCGAATACCGGCACCAAGGTGATCTTCAAGGACCCGAAGGACGGTTTGCCCACGCTGATCCAGATGCGCAAGGCGGACACGGACGCGCTTGTGGTCACCGCGTTCGTGAACCCCGGCCAGACGGCGACGGTGCGGGTGCCCAAGGGGCAATACTACATCCTGTCTGCCTCCGGCTACGCCTGGTACGGCGAGGAGCACATGTTCGGCGACGGCGGGTACTACTTCCGCACCCAGGATCTGGAGATCAAGGGCAGCAACTATTACCACGTGATCACGCTGGGCGGCGCTTCGGGCGGGGAGGGCGGCGGCATGTCCGCGAACGAAGTGGAACCCTACGTTTTCTTGCAGCCCGGCGGGGCGCCGAAAACGACGCCATTGTAAGCCGAATACCGAAAGAGGCTATCGCGACAACAAAAAATTGAACAAGAAATCGGCCTTCATGCTGCTGAGAAGGCCGATTTCTTGTCTGAATCGTTCTGAAAAAATCTGTTTCTACTATTTACCCAACCGAGCGCCGGGCGAATTCGCAGGTTCGCCGCAGCCGTTCGGGCCAATCCGCTCGCCCGTCGTGCCAGAACTCGGTGACGAACAGGCGCACGCCCTGGTCGAGCGCCGCCTTCGCGCCCTTTTCGAAGTCCACGTGGCCGTCGCCGAAATCCAAATCCCGGTAGAGGCCGGGGCGGGTGTCCTTCAGGTGCATCGCCACCATGTGCCCGCGGGCGAACTCGATATCCTCATACAAATCGTGGCCGTAGAGAACCGCCGCGTTGGTGAGGTTGCCCAGGTCCGGGTATACGCCGAGGTACGGCGAATTGATGACGTTCACAAAGGCCATCGCCTTGCCGACCGTGTCCATGAACGGCGTCTCCATCGTCTCAAACCCGGTCGTGACGCCGTATTTCGCCGCAAACTCCACGCCCTTTGCCAGGTTCTCGCTGAACGCTCCCCGCGTGTCCTCGCCGCCCCGCTCGTAGTACACGTCATAGCCCGCCAGTTGGATGATCCGGATGCCGATGGCGTCGGCGAACCGGACGGCTTTTTCAAAGATCTCCATGCCTCGCGCCCGCGCCTCCGGGCTCCGGCTGCCCAGCGGGTACTTGCGGTGGCCGCTCAGGCACATCGTGCGGACGGGCAGCCCGGTCTCCCGCATGGCGGCAAGGAGCTCGTCCAGTTCCCCGGCCGTCCAGTCCAGCCGGGCGAGCCGCTCGTCGGTCTCGTCGATCGAGATTTCCAGGAAGTCGTAGCCCGCCCGCCTCGCCGCTTCCAGCCGCTCGCGCCAGGTCAGCTCCTTCGGCGTCGCCTTTTCGTACAGCCCCAGTCGCACATTCGCCATGTCAGCGCTCCAGAGCGCCCCACACCGGGGCCATCGCATCCACAACCGTCTTGAAATCGCGGTACTTCCGGCGGTAGACTTCGCGAAGCGCCGAATCCGGATGATACACGCGGCTCACCTTCACCATCGCCTTCGCGGCCGCCGCCAGATCCGGATACAGCCCCGCCGCCACCGCCGCGGTCATCGCCGCGCCCAGCGCGCCCAATTCCTTCACCTCGATGGTCTCCACGTCCATCTCCAAAATGTCCGCGAACATCTGCACCCATAGGGGCGCGTTGGTCACGCCGCCCGCGAGGCGCACGGCCTTCGGCGGGTGCTTCCGGCTGTTCAAAAGCCGCTCCATGTGCAGCTTGTGGCCGAACACAATGCCCTCGTACACCGCGCGCAGCATGTGGCTGCGGGTGTGGGAGGCGTTGAGGTTCACAAACGCCGCGCCCGCCCGGGCGTCGTCGCTGCCGCCGTAGAGGTAGGGCAGGAACACGATGTTGGCCTCGTCCGGCGCGACATTTTCCACCATCTCGTCGGCGACCGCGTACAGCTTCCGGCCGCCGGCGGCCTCCTTCAGGAAGTTGTTCACGAACCACTCCTGATTGGACGCCGACGTCGGCGAGCACTCCTCCACCAGGTACATGCCGGGGAGGCAGTACAGCGAATTCATCTTGACCGAGTGATCGAGCACCGGCTGGGGCGAGACGTACTCGTTGATGCTCCAGGTGCCCGCGATGGCCGCCATGTAGTCGTCGTTCACGACGTTCATGCCGATGGCGCAGGCGTCGATGTCGAACAGGCCCGCCGCCACCGGAGTGCCTTCGATCAGGCCGGTCAGCGCGGCGCACTCCTTCGTGACCTTGCCGCAGAACTGGGCGGAGTAGCTGAGCGGCGGCAGCTTATCCTTGACGGCTTCCAGGCCGAACAGCTTCAGGATCTCGTCGTCGTAGCAGGCGGTATGAAGGTTCACCAGGCTGGAGCCGGAGATGTCGGTGATCTCGGCGAAGGGCTCCCCGGTCATACGGTAGCGCACGTAGTCCTTGACGCCGAAGACCCACTTCGTCTTTTCCAATACCTCCGGCTGGTTCAGTTGGAACCACTTTAAAAGCGCCACCGGCTGGCAGGCCAATACGCTCTGGTTGGTCAGCTGAAACGCCTTCTCCGCGGTGCCATCCTTGTACCAATTCTCGACGATCTGGTAGGCGCGGCTGTCGGTGGACACGATGCCGGGGTATGCCGGCTTCTCGTCCGCGCCCCACAGGTACAGCCCCTTGCCGTGGCCGGAGAACGACACGCCCGCGATATCCCCGGCGGAGATCCCGGACTTCTCGATCGCCTCCCGCACGACTTCGCAGTTCATGCGCCAGAGCAGCTCCATGTCCCGCTCGGTGTAGCCCACCTTGGGCGTCTCCATCGGGGTATTGCGCTTCGCGGACGCGATCTCCCGGCCGGTTCGATCAAACAGCACCGCCTTCGAACTCGTGCCGCCGTTGTCCAGGCCGACTAGGTACTGCATAAGCCATCTCCTTCCATGAGCACCACAAGGCCAATCTGCACGCAGACGGGCCTTGTGGCTTGATGACAGGATATACCAAGGAATCCTTCCGTGTCAACCGCTCGCGTCGCCGCGATACCGGCCGCTCGTCGCTTTCGATGAAAAGCCGCTCACGGATTTTCATCGCCTACTTACAATACCAGCACCGCCGAGCGGGCGGGGATGACGATGCCGCCCGCGATGGGTTTCCACTCGTCGGAATCCACGGTGCGGTACTTCGTCAGCACGCCCTGCTCCAGATAGGCGTTGACCGAGGTCGCCTCGTCCTCGTAGTTGCAGATGACGAGCGCGCTGGTTCCGTCCGCCGCCTCGAAGCGGGCGTAGGGGTGGTGGGCGTCGCCGTTCAGCTTCGAGACGGCGGCGCCGCAGGTGTCGCGGAACTCGCCGTCCCACAGGAACGCACGGTATTCGCGGCGCAGCGCGTCCATCTTTTTGCCGTACTCCAGCGTGTTCGGGTAATCATGCAGCCAGCCCTTGAAGTTGTAGGGTTCGTAGCTGATCACGTAGCGGTACATCAGGCACTGGTCGATCATGTTCCGGTCGTCAAAGCCGGTGATGGCGGTCATGAAGTTGCCGCGGGGCCGCATGTAGCGGGACAGCGGGATGTGTTTTTTGTTCCAGGAGCGGAAGTAGGACAGCGAGTAGGCCTCCATCTCCCAGTCGTAGCAGGCCTCGCCCGCCATCATGAAGTCCTCCCGGAGGCCGGGGGTCTTGTTCAGCATGTAGATGAACTCCCGGTCGTCCTGGTACACCGGCCAGCCGTACTTGTGGCCGTGGGTGGTGTCAAAGCAGAGCAGCGCCGGGGAGTGGTGCAGGCACTCGTCAAACAGCATGCCGTCGCAGTTCAGGTCCACCAGTTTTTTGAACTCGTTGCGGGCGACCTCCAGGTACTTGGGGGAGCGGAAGCACATCGGGATCAGCCGCTTGGTGTTGATGTCCAGCAGCTGCGCCGGGGTCTGGTACTCGTAGCCCATGTAGTGGTAGTAGTCGCCGTAGGGGTCCTGGACGGCGCAGTGCACCAGTTCCTTGCGGAACCACTCGGTCGCCCGGTCCGCCCAGGTGAACTTGGCGAACAGGATCATCTTGACGCCCAGCGCCTGGCAGTCCGCGATGGCCTGCTTCAATTCCTCGTAGGTGCCCAGCCGCGGGTCGAAGTTGTGGGACGGGTTGCCCTGGTCCTGGCCGCCGTCGTTCCAGCCCACCAGCTGGATGGCCTTGACGCCGTGCTGGGCGCACTCCGCGGCCACCTTCGGGATCTCGGCAAACCGAAGGCGCAGCTCGTCCTCCGGCGAATTGATGTGGATCTGCAGCCAGGAGTGCACGTCCCGCGCCCACTCGGGCGGCGTGGCTTCCTTCGCCCAGCCGTCGCGCCAGGCCTTGTAGATGTCCACGCCCTGCTGCCAGCCGCCCACGTACGCCTCCAGCGCGACGGGCGTCAGGGCTTCAGAGTTGCCCGGCTGGATGTAGCACATGTGCACCGGCGCGAAGCGGATGTGCACCGGCTTGCCCGCGATCTCGTCCATCTCGGGCACGCGGGAATCGATGGCGGAGTCGTAGCCCGGCCTCAGCTCGTTGTGCCAGGCGACCAACTCGCCGGAGTGGTTTTTGACGCCCGCGTACAGCCCCTGGGATTCGCTGCGGATCAGGAAATAGGGGCAGCTGGGCGCGCCGGAGCAGGCGGAGGCGGTGCCGAACTGGGTGGGGTAGTCCACGCTGTGGCAGCCCTCGTGCTGGTCGAACACCGGCCACATGGCCCATTCCTGAGCGGTGGCGTAGTTGTAGATGAACGCCTTCATCCACTCGGCGCCCTCGGGGTGGGTCACGTCGCCCAGGTAGGGGCTGTAGACGCTCTCCACCACGTAGGGGGAGTGGTTGTCAATCAGCGTGTACCACACCGCCTGGCGGCCCTCCGCCTTGACGGTGACGGTCACCTTGATGTCCAGCTTCCCCGCCCGCTCGGAGTTCACGCCGTCCCAAACGAACTGGAGAAAATCCTCGCCCCGGGTGACGACAGGCGCATCCTGATGCTCGCCAAAGACCGGGTTGTTGCGGAGCTCGTCGTTCACCGGCACCAAGAGGCGCCAGGACAGGCCCAGTTCCGCCCGCCTCAAAATGTTCCAGCCAGTATCCTTCGCGGTCATGCCGGTGAGCGCGCCGGTCTTTGGGTCAAATTCCAGTAAAAGGCTGCCCGCGTTGAGCTGCAAGGATTCCATGCTTTTTCCCTCCCTGTCGTCAGATGGCGCGCGGTACGTCCGGATGGTCCGGCCCGAAGTGCTTGAGCATCACGAGGGGCTCCACCTTGCTGGTGTTTGTGATCGCCACGCCCTGGCGCGCGGCTTCGCGGGTGACGAAAAACTCGTCGGCAGAGAATTGCCCGAAGCGGAGCAGCGTGGGCGTCTCGCAGTCGTGGGCGCCGAATTTGCCGTGGCCCTGGGTCAGGATTGCGCCGTAGGCCGCGCCGTCCCGGATGGTGACGGTCTGCCCCGGCAGCACGGTGAGTTCCTTGGCGGCCACGTAGTCGTTGGCGTAGACGACCCACTTTTCGATGCAGCCGTCCGGCGCGGAATCGATCACGATGGGCGGGCGGAAGTAGTGCTTGCGGTAGTCCGGATCGACGTTCTTCTCCCAATCGAGCAGCGAGAAGATGTAGTCGATGTCGTCCTTTTTATCCTCCGGGCAGTTCTCGTTGAGGAAGAACTTCGAATACACCTCGCCGGAGGCCACGTTCTCGTAGACGGAGTTGACGTCGCTGTTCCACTGGGGCTCGTACGTCAGATAGGAGCCCGGCGCGTGGATGACGCCGGCGGGGGTGTACCAGCCGGTGCCCAATTCGATCCGGTAGGCGCGGGACAGCTCCGTGATGCGGGTGTCCCGGGTCTCGAAGTCGCGCAGGCGCTCCTTGACCTCCTCCGGCGTCACATCCGGCGAGAAGCCGAAGTAGGTGGCGGGCAGCGTGCCGGGGTAGTTGTTCAATTGCGGCGGGAAGAAGTAGCACTCGGGCTTGCCCAGCCGGTTCACCAGCGCCGCCTTGTCAAACGTCAGGTGCACGTGGTGGAACAGCGGCACGCTGTAATCGAAGAACTTCGAATACATCGGCCAGGTGCCGTACTTTTCCAGCAGCGTCTTGCCGATGGCCTTTTCGCCCAGCTCCGTTATGGCGTCCTTCAAGAGAAATTTGTCCTTCGGGTCCAGCGTGGGCGCCACGTAGCTCATGCCCTCGTCCGGCGCAGCCAGCGGCCCGTTGTTGGCGGCGATCACCGAGGAGAACCAGCGTTCCTTGATGGCGCCCCGCTGGGTGCCCAGCGCGAAGTAGTCGTCCGGGTGGAGTTTCAGCCGGTGCCCGGGCTGGGAAAACAGGCGCGGGACGAACACCGGCGCCAGCCGGAACACGCCCTCGCCGCGTTCATAGGCCTCGTGAATTTTGTGAGCCATGCGAGTTTCCTCCTTGAATCATTGGTTCATTCCTTGACGGCGCCCGCGGTGATGCCGCTGATGAACAGGTTCTGGAACAACAGGTATACGAAGATGACCGGCAGGCTGACGATGCACAGCGCCGCGAACAGGTAGTTGTAGTTCGTGGACGAGTAGGCCTTGAAGAAGTTGGTCAGCCCCAGCGTGATCGTGCGGTTTTGCGGGGAGATCAGGTAGATCAACGGCGTAAAGTAGTCGTTCCAGATGGTCATGAACTGGAAGATGACCACCGTGGCCAGCCCCGGCAGGCTCAGCGGCAGGCAAATCTGATAGATGATGCGCCACCGGCTGGCGCCGTCGATGTGGGCGGCCTCGTCCAGCGCGATCGGTATCCGGGCGATGAAGTTGGTGAGCAGGAACACCGAAAACGGGATGCCGCCGTTGACGTACAGGATCACCACCGCCCAGATGTTGTCGGCAAGGCCCATCTGGCGGATCAATTTGTACTGCGGGATCATGACCACCTGGCCGAGCGGCACCAACATCAGCGTCACGAACACCGTCATCAAGAGGTTCCGGCCGAAGAACTCCATCCGGGCGAGGGTATAGCTGGTCAGGTATGCCAGGATGATGATGAAGAACAGGCTGGAAAAGGTGATCTTGACGCTGTTCATCACCGTGGAGCCGATGGCCGCCTTGACCCAGGCGTAGGAGTAGTTGCCGATGAAGTCCAATTGATCCAGCGGCACGAAGATGGAGTACATGTCGCTGGCGATGGCCTTTGAAGTTTTGAGCGAGCAGCTCACCATCCAGGCCAGCGGGTACAGGATCACAATCGCGCCCACAATCAGCACGGTAAACTGCAGGATGCGGTACGCCGGGCTCTTATAGACGCGGGTCGGCTGAACCGCTTTCTGCTTCCGCCTTTCCATGCTCGCCTGCATCATACCGCCTCCTTTACGAATTTGTGTTGGCCTTGACGCGGTTCATCCACCGGATCATGAACGTGGTGATGACGAGGATGATGAAGAACAAAAGGATGTTGATGGCCGTGGCGTATCCGAATTTATTGGAGGAGCCGAAGGCGATTTCGTATACGTAGATGGCGATGGACTTGGTCGCGTTGTAGGGGCCGCCGCCGGTCATCGTGTAGATCAGGTCGAACACGCTGACCGCGCCGGTCATGCAGAACACCATGTTGGTCAGCGTGATGGAGTACATCTGCGGCAGCGTGATGTACCGAAGCTGCTGGCGGTCGTTGGCGCCGTCCACGATGGCGGCCTCGTAAAGCTCGTTCGGGATGGTCTGAAGCCCCGCCAGGAAGATGACCACATGGTAACCCGTCCAGCGCCAGATGTCCACGACGATGATGCAGTACATCGCGAGTTTCGCGTCGCCCAGCCAGGCGATCGGTTTGGACGGATTCATCATCCCCAGTTTGAACAGGATGGAGTTGATCAGCCCCGACGAGGGCGTGTAGATCCACTTCCACAGCATGCCGATGGCCACAAAGGACATCATCACCGGCACGAAGAAAACGCAGCGGAAGAACGCGACGCCTCTGAACTTCTCGTTCAGGAACAGCGCGATCATAAAGCCCAGGAACACCTTGAAGAACACCGTGAACACGCCGAATTGCAGGTTGTTGCCCAGGTATTTCCACACTTTGGCGTCGCCCATCAGCCGGGTGAAGTTGTTGAGGCCGATGAACTTCGCCTGGGTGAAGCCGTCCCAGTTGGTCATGGACACGTAGAACGCGTTGAAAAAGGGGTACACGGTGAACACGCAGAACAAAATCAGCGTGGGCAGAAGGAACGCGTAGGCGTTCAGGTTGTTTTGAAGCGCCCTCCTGGAAATGCCCCTCTTTGCGGGCGGGTTTTTCGCGTGCGTCAAAGCCATCCCTCCCGTCATTTGATGGGTCCATCCGGGCGCGGATTCCCGCGCCCGGATGGGGTAACTGCCGGCCTTCCGGCCTCGATCTTTCTCCGGGCCTCCGGCTTCGATCATTCCCGGCGACCCGCGCGGCGGGAATGTGTTTCCATAACCAGTGCGGACACTGGTGGAGGAAACAATTCATTCAGTCAGCGGGCCGCCCGGAAAATCCGCAGATTTTCAGGCCCGCGCAGGCCCTCTCCCTGCATTGAAAAGACGCGAAGCGGATTTTCAATGCCTTTTTAGAAAGTGTAGCCGTCCGCCACCAGACCGTCCAGCGTATCCTGGATGGCCTGCATTGCGGATGCAGCGTCGGTCTGGCCGCCGACGACCGCCTGGAGCTGCTCCTTGAAGGAATCCGTCACGGCGCTCGGCCAGTACCAGTCGAGCCACACGTCGGCGTTGCCCACCATGTCGCTGATCTGCGCGTCCAGCGGGTCGGTGGTGATGCCGTCCGGCACCTGGAAGTCCTTGACCGGCGGATACACGGAGCCGATGATGTCCTTCTCAAGCCGGAACTTGAACCGGTAGTCGACCACCTGCTGCTTCTGGGTCAGGTAATCGAGCAGCTTCAGCGCAAGGTCGACGTTCTTGGTGTCCTTGTAGATGGCCAGCCCGCAGCCGGACGCCGCGCCGGTGGCGTAGCTCAGGTTGCCCGTGGCGTTCTCGGAGAACTTCGGGAGCGGCATGATGCCCAGCGTATCCGCGTCCATGCCGCCGTTGCGGAAGGTCGCCAGATCCCAGATGCCGCTGTAGTACATGGCGACTTTGCCGTCGACAAACGCCTGCACCGCGCTGTCGCGGTCATAGCCGTTGACGCCGTCCATGAAGATGCCTTCCTTGCCCAGGCGCTCCAGGATCGACATGGCTTCCACGGAGGCGGGGTCGGTAAACTTGGCTTCGCCCTTCAGAATCGAGAAAGTGGTCTCCACGGCCTTGCCGCCGGTGGTCTGGCGCAGCGTGTCGAAATACCAGCTGGGCCACATGTAGGTGACGCTGCCGCAGTGGATCAGCGTGCCCACGCCGATCTTGTCGAAGGCGGCCTTCGCTGCCTCAAGCTCTTCCCAAGTCGTCGGGGGCTGGACGCCCGCCTGCGCAAAGAGCTTCTTGTTGTAGAACATCGCCATCGAGGTGCCGTCCGTGTTGGGGATGGCGTAGAGGCCATTATTGACCTGGAAGGGTTTGTAGGCCGCGTCGTAGAAGCGGTCGAGGTAGTCCACCTTGCCGGTCAGGTCCATCAGCATGCCCTTCTGGGACAGGCCGCGCACGTCCTGGCCGTTGATGTCGATCACGTCCACCTGAGCGCCGCCGTTGGCGACGACGGTGAAGTAGGCCAGGAAGTCCTCGCTCTTGACGGGCACCAGCACGACTTCGCAGTTGTTCGCCTGCTCGAAGGCGTCAAAGAGCCCGGCGTTGTCCTCCGTGTAGTCTACCGCCAGCACGTACAGCTGCGGCTTCTGCTCCGCCATCGCGGACGGAAGGAGCGCGAGCACCATCGCGAGCACCAGGACGGCGCAAAAGAATTTCCTCATGACAGAATCCTCCTTACTATAATCGTGGTTGTAGAACGCAAGGCCGCCGGATCGCCTTTGAGACGCCCCCCTTTCATTGCGAACCCGGGCAGCGCACCTGAACTTCACCTGGGAGCGGTTGGCAAAAACGTTTTTAGTAACCGCCGAAAAAAAGTTCGTCCCGCTCCGAATTCTGTAAAGAGTCAATCACTTTGAACAATTTTCCGCGGCAGGATTGCGCGATATCCGCGGGTGAGTATAGATTACCACCCCGGCCTGTGTGCTGTCAAGACCATTCGCGGCAGATTTAACATAAAAACGTTTATTTTTAAGATTTTGAATGTTTTATTAAACATCCGGCATTTTTCGCCCTGACGGGGCTTGATTTCTGTCCTTTCAGCGGCTATACTGGAGAAGGCGCGGGATTATACCCGCGATTTAAAAAACGTTTCATGAATACTCACAGCTTCCGGGAAAGGAATGGTCGGGCCCATGCATAAGCGATCGGCCTCCATCAAGGATGTGGCGCTGCACTCCGGTACCTCCATCGCCACGGTCTCCAACGTGCTCAACAACCGTGGAAACGTCAGCGAGGAGCTGAAAAGCCGCGTGCTCAAGTCCGCCGAGGAGCTGCGCTATTCCGCCAACCCCATCGCGCGCAGCATGCGCAACCGCAAGACCAATACCGTGAGCGTAGTGGTCTCGGACATCAACTGCATCTTCTTCGCGCCGGTGCTGAAGGGCATCCAAAAGGTATTGTCCGCCGCGGACTACAACATCATGTTCTACGACTCTAATTACGACCCGGAATTGGAGCACAAGTACATCACCGCCATCCGCAACAGCTGGGCGGACGGGCTGATCCTGGCGGGGCTGACCAACTCCCAGAACCGGGAGTATTACCGGAAGATCGTCTCCTCCGGGCCGGATTTCTTCCCCGCCGTCAGCATGGAGAGCGATCTGACCGCCTACGGGCTGGACTCGGTGCTGATCGACGGCCGCCGCGCCGCCGCCACCGCCACCAGCCATCTGTTGGAGCTGGACTGCAAGCGCATCGCGCACATCAAGGCGCCGGTCATCACCGGCGCGGCCAACGAGCGCTTTTTGGGCTATCAGGACGCGCTGGCCGCGGCGGGGCTGCAAGTGGACCCGGGGCTGGTGCAGGCGGGGGACTTCTCCGCCATCAGCGGCTACAACGTGATCCACGAGATGCTCCGCACCGGCGTGAAGTTCGACGGCGTGTTCGCCGCCAACGACCAGATGGCGGTGGGCGCGGTGCGGGCGCTGCAGGACGCGGGCATCTCGATCCCGGGGAACGTCAAGGTGGTGGGCTTCGACAACACGTTCATCGCCTCCATCGTGCAGCCCGCGCTGACCACCATCAGCGTGCCCGGCTACAAGATGGGCGTCACCGCCGCGAGGCAGCTGCTGGACCGGATCGAGAACCGGGCGACCGAGCCGGTCAGTATCCACTTGGACTACGAGCTGATCATCCGCCGCTCCACCATGTCCTCCGCGAGGACAAACTGGGATATGGTCTACTGGTAAACCATTGCGCCCAAAATCCGCTGCGCGTCTTTTGGGCGCGGGGGAGGAACTGCGCGGGCCTGAAACGCTGCGGCGTTTCCGGGCGGCCCGCTGACTTGTGGAAATGTTTCCTCCACCAGTGTGCGCACTGGTTATGGAAACACATTCCCGCCGGCAAGCCGGCGGGAATGATTTAAGAAGGCCGGCCGGAGCCGTCGGGACGTTGAACGCAAGGGCAGGCCGAGATGGCGGAAAACGATTTTTATAGCGGAAAATACCAATGGGGGAAGCAAGCATGCGGCATTTTGATTCCTTTGGCGAGGACGCGCGGCGCATCCACCGCCTGCCCTATCAGGACGACGGCGCGGTGCACGCGCTGGGAAACGGCACGCTGCAAGTGTATGAGCGGGGGCCGGAGATCCTGCAGCTGTTCGGCCCCGCCTATTCCTGCCCCTCGGCGGTGTCGCTAGTGGCGGTGCCGGGCGTGCGCTTAATCTCCGACTCCCGGAGGCTGCCCGGCTGCAACCTATGGGAGCACCAATTGCCGGAGGGGACGCTGACCGACTGCGCGCCCCGCGCGATCCGCTGTTTTCAGCGGCGGCACGCGCTTTCAAGCCCCGTGCTGTTTGAACTGGACGTTCACGATTTCCGGAGCGAGGACGTGTCTCCTCTGTTCCCCGGCTGCCTGGCGTATCTCGTGACCCTGCCGGCCACCGCCGCCATCTATAACGACTACCCGCTGAACCTGCACGCCCACCTGATCCTGTGCTTTCAGGGCGCCGGGGCGCCGGAATCCGGGCCGGTGCTGCGGCTGAACGGGGCCGGGCGCATGCTGGTCACGGCGGGCGAGACGCTGCCCGAAAGCGTGGAGCAAATGCGAAGCGCGCTTTCAAAATCCCCGGAGGAATTGGAGCGCATGGCCGCCGCGGAGGACGAAGCCTTTAGCGTCCGCAGGCTCGCCCGGCAGGCGCCGCTCAGGGATCACCCGCTTTCCGGAAGAGCGCTGGAGGCGGCGGAGGGCGCGGCCTTTTTGATCCGCGCGCAGCAGTCTGCCTCCGGCGGCATCCAGGCGGGCCACAACTACCACCTGGCCTATGTGCGCGACATGTACGGCGACTTCCGGGGGCTGCTGGCGCTGGGCTGCGTGGAGGAGGCGCGGGCCATCCTGGACTTCTACCGCCGGGTGTTTCAGCGGCACGGCGCGATCCACAATGCCCAGGCGATGGGCGCGGACAGCGCGTTCCACGTGCACGAGAACGACCGGGTGGAGATCACCGGCTACCTGATCCTACAGGCGCTGCAATACCTGGGAAAAACGGGTGACCGGGACTTCTTCGAGGCGCTGACCCCAATGCTGGACTGGGCGATGGAGGCGCAGCTCACGCAGCTGCACCGGGGCATGCTGCCCTTCAATGGAGACGAAACTTACATCGCCGGGCACATCCTGCCCCGGACGCTGATGAACCACGGATCCTTCGAGGCGACGCTTTTGATGCTGGCGGGTGCGCGCTATCTGGACAAGCGCCCGGAGGCCCCGTGGGCCGGGGAAGCGCGGGAGAAGCTGAACGACGCCCGGGCGGTGTTTGAGCGCAACTTCCGGCGGGGCGATGCGTATGCGGCCAATTCGCTCAAACGCATGGAAGGCCTCGAGGAGCCGGCCTTCCGGCACGGCGCGTGCCTGGGGTGCGGCGCCTTCCGCTGGCTGGTTCGCTCCGGCGAGGGCGTCTACCACTGCCCCGCGTGCCTTTCGCGCGGCGCGGAGGTGCCGCAGCCGCTCCGGACGGAATTCCTGCTCCGGAGCACCACGCTGATGGCCCCCTACGTCCATTCGGACCTGCTGTCCCAGGCCTTCATCGCGTCGGAGGTCGCCAAATCCCTTTCGGAGTACCGTTTGACCGGGCGGCTGCCGTCGCTGCCGGAGGGCAACCGCTCCGTGGGCTACGACTTCGGGCTATTGCTCTACGCGGCGGCGGCATGCAATCTTCCGGCGGACGATCTGTTAAAGCACACGCTGGATATCCGGGACGAGACCGGCGCCTGGTGCGAGTATTACGAGGGCGACCTGCCCCGCCAGACCCGCTGCCGCCCCTGGGAGACCGCCATCAACATCGAGGGCATCCTGCGCTATCTGGCGGGCGGGCCTATCGTAAATGCAAAATGTGCCGGGAGGAACTGAGATGCTGTATCCGAAGAACGCTCAACCCTTCAGCGACGCGCTGTTTGAACATCCCACCAGCGAGTACCGGGGCGCGCCCTTCTGGGCCTGGAACTGTGAGCTGGACGAGGCGGAACTGACGCGCCAGATCGACGTGCTGAGGGGCATGGGCTACGGCGGGTTCCATATGCACGTGCGCACCGGGATGGCCACGAAGTATTTGAGCGACGAGTACATGGCGCTGGTCAAGGCCTGCGTGGAGAAGGCACGCAAGGACGGCATGCTGGCCTGGCTGTACGACGAGGACCGCTGGCCCTCCGGCGCGGCGGGCGGCTACGTGACCCGAGACCCGGAAAACCGCATGCATTATCTGCTGCTGACGCGCACGCCCTACGGCGCGGGCGAAGGAGCGGATCGGGTGATCACCTCCAGCGCGGCCTCGGCCCGCACCGGGAACGGGAAGCTGCTGGCCGCCTACGACGTGCGGCTGGACGGCGCGGGGAACCTCGCGGGCTACCGGCGAATTGGGGAAAGCGACGCATCTCAGGGCTTTAAGCTGTACGCGTACCTCGAGACCGCGGAGACCAGCCCCTGGTTCAACAACCAGGCCTACGCGGACACGCTGAACCCGAAGGTCATCCGGGGGTTTCTGAAGGTCACCCACGACCGCTATGCGGAGTTTTTTGAGGAGGACTTCGGCGGCATCGTGCCCGCGATCTTCACCGACGAGCCGCAGTTCTCCCACAAGACGGCGCTGGGCCGCGCCAGGGACATCAAAGACGTGACGCTGCCCTGGACAAGCGACCTGCCGGAGACCTACCGGGAAGCCTACGGCGCGGACATCCTGGACACCGTGCCGGAACTGTTGTGGGAAAAGCCGGAAGGCGTGTCGCAGGCCCGCTACCGCTATCACGACCACATTGCGGAGCGGTTCGCCCAGGCCTTCGCCGACCAGTGCGGTTCCTGGTGCCGCGCCCACAATCTGATGCTGACCGGCCACATGATGGAGGAACCCACGCTGTACTCCCAGACCCGCGCGCTGGGCGAGGCGATGCGCTCTTACCGCTCCTTCCAGCTGCCCGGCATCGACATGCTGTGCAATCGCCGGGAGTACACCACCGCCAAGCAGGCGCAGTCCGCGGCCCGGCAATTCGGCTGCCCCGGCGTGCTCAGCGAACTCTACGGCGTGACCAACTGGGACTACGACTTCCGCGGCCACAAGCTGCAGGGCGATTGGCAGGCGGCGCTGGGCGTGACGGTGCGGGTGCCCCACCTCAGCTGGGTCTCGATGAACGGCGAGGCCAAGCGGGATTACCCCGCCACCTTCAACTATCAGGCCCCCTGGCACGATCAGTATGCCTATATCGAGGATCACTTCGCCCGGGTGAACGCCGCCATGACCCGCGGGGAGGCGATCGCGCGGGTGGGCGTGATCCACCCGGTGGAGAGCTACTGGCTGCACTGGGGCGCGGTGGAGTCTACCCGCGCCGTGCGCGAGCAGATGGATCAGCGGTTCCAGAACCTGACGGATTGGCTGCTCACCGGGCTGATCGACTTCGACTTTCTCAGCGAGTCGCTGCTGCCCGATCAGTGCGACCTGGGCGACATTTCAAAGCACGGCTTCCCGGCGGGGAAGATGCGCTATGACGCGATGGTCGTGCCGGGCTGCGAAACGCTGCGCGCCACGACGCTCCAGCGGCTGGAGGCGTTCCGGAACGCGGGCGGCCGCGTGATTTTCCTGGGAGAGGCCCCGCTGTATGAGGACGCCGTCCAAAGCGCGCGCGGCGGGGCGCTGTACGAGGCGTGCGAGCGCGTGCCGTTTGAGCGGGTGGCGCTGCTTGATGCGCTGGAGGATTTGCGCGAGGTGGACGCGCGGGACGAGAGCGGCGCGCGCACCGGCCGGCTGATCGGCCAGCTGCGCCGGGACGGCGCGGACGAATGGCTGTTCCTGGCCCACGCCGGCGACCCTGAAAACGTGGATTTGGTCGAGGGCGAGGCGCTGCGCATCCGCGTCCGGGGAACGTGGGCGTGCACGCGGTACGACACGCTCTCGGGGAAAGCGGCGCCCCTCCTCTCACGGGCGGAGTCCGGCTGGACGGAGGTCTGCTGCCCGCTCTACGATCAGGACAGCCTGCTGCTTCGGCTGACGAAAGCACCCACCGGAACCCCAACGGAGGCCGCGCCGGTGTACATGAGCCGCCTCGGCGCGCCCGGCAGGACGATCGTCCGGGCGGCGGCGAACGTCACCCGCTGGCTGGAGCCGGTGCCGGTCACGCTGTCGGAACCGAACGCGCTCTTGATGGATCAGTTCGAATACCAGGTGAATGGCGGCGCGTGGCGGCCCCGGGAGGAGATCCTGCGGCTGGACAACGCGCTCCGCGAGGAACTGGGCCTGCCGCTTCGGATGGAGGCGGTGGCGCAGCCCTGGGTAGAGCGGGACGATGCGACGCCCCATGAGGTGCGGCTGCGCTTCCGCTTCCAAAGCGAAGGGACGGTCGAAAACGCGCATTTGGCGCTGGAGCGGGCCGATTTGGCCAAAGTGGCGCTGAACGGCCGGCGCGTGGACGCCGGGCCGGACGGCTGGTATGTGGACAAGTGCATCGGATTGGTCCCGCTGCCCGCGATCCGCCCGGGCGCGAACGAACTGGAAATTACCTATCCGTACGGCCGCAAGGTGGATCTTGAGAGCATGTACCTGCTGGGCGATTTCGGCGTCGCGCTGTCGGGCGTCGGCGGCACATTGACCGCGCCGGTTCGCTCTCTCGCGTTTGACGACATCACCCGCCGGCACCTGCCCTTCTACGGCGGCAACATCACCTACCACCTGGAATTTGAAGGCGGCGGCCGCACGCCGGTATTCACGGCCAGCTGCTACCGCGGCGCGATGTTGAAACTGAGCGTGGATGGCGGCGAGGGCGCTCCGCTGGTATTCTCGCCCTACCGTCTGGCGCTGCCCGCGCTGGAACCGGGAAAGCATCGCCTTGATCTCACGTATTACGGCACCCGGATCAACACATTCGGCCAGCTGCACTGCGTGAACCGCGCGCCCGGCTACTGGTGGGGCCCGAACTCCTGGCGCACCGTGGGCGAGGAGTGGACCTACGGGTACCGCCTCTGGGCGCAGGGCGTGCTCAAATCTCCTGAAATCACGTTCGAATAGGCGCTGACTTTCAAGCCGTTTTTTGAAGGAGAATCCGCGCCTGTTCTCGGCGAACCTCGCCACGGCTCGAATCGTTTCCGGCGACCCGCGCAGATTCAACCCATTGCGCCCGGAATCCGCTTGCGGAGTCCGGGCGCATCGTGTCCGGAAGAATCTTTTTTGGCCCGCCGCTCATTGTTTAAAGTCCGTTCATATTTTATCGGAAATTGTCTGCTATGATAGGTCCAGAAACCGAAAGAGGAGGTTATCAAAATGAAGAACAAAGCGATCCGCTACGCTTTCCTCGCGATGGCGCTGTCCGTCGCGATGATCGCCGGCATGATGCTCAGCGGCGTCATGGCCGAAAGCAACACCAACGCGGCCGCCCCCCAGGCCGTGGCCGCGCCCACCGTCAATGATACCAACCCCGCCATCTTCGTGGCCCAGAAGACCGCCAAGTCGGTGGTCGGCGTGATCACCAACAACGAGAACTGGGATCCGCAGACCCGCAAGACCTCCGAGGATATGATCGCCCAGGGTTCCGGCGTCGTCATCGCCGAGGGCGGCTATATCCTGACCAACAACCACGTGATCGAGCAGGGCTCCAGCTACCAGATTTTGATGCCCACCGGCGACAAGCTGGACGCCACGCTGGTCGGCGCGGACAGCTCCACGGACCTGGCAATCCTGAAAATCAAGGATGAGGGCAAGGCCAAGGATCTGGTGCCGGTTGAACTGGGTTCCTCCAAGGACCTGGTGATCGGCCAGACCGCGATCGCCATCGGCAACCCCGGCGGCGAAGTGCTGGCCAACACCGTGACCAGCGGCATCGTCTCCGCGCTTGAGCGCGAAGTGGACGGCGACAACACCACCCGCGACATCAAGTACATCCAGCACGACGCCCCGATCAACGCGGGCAACTCCGGCGGCGGCCTGTTCGACGCCAGCGGCCGTCTGATCGGCATCAACACGCTGAAGTACGCGGGCAGCCAGTTTGACGGCGTCTCCTTCGAGGGCCTGGGCTTCGCGATCCCGATCGATACCGCCTACCCCATCGCGCAGGCGCTGATCAAGGACGGCAAGGTCATCCGGCCGCAGATGGGCATCACCGTGACCGACTTCACCGGCCCGGACGATCCGATGAACAACTACCCCCCGGCCAGCGTCGCGGTCTACTCGGTCGCCAAGGGCAGCCCCGCCGAAAAGGCCGGCATGATGCAGTATGACTTCATCACCGAAATCAACGGCACCCGCGTCAAGTCCCTGCGCGAACTGACCAGCGAACTGGACAAGTACAAGGCCGGCGACACCGTGGAGGTGGCCGTGGTCCGGTACTCCAACCCGACCGCCTTCGTCAGCAGCCCGCAGAATAACCAGGACCAGGGCGGCAACTTCAACGACTACTTCGGCAACTTCGGCGGGTTCGGCGGCTTTGGCGGGTTCGGCGGAAACGGCGGCAACAACAGCCAGTACGACCAGGGCGCCGCCAACAGCTACCAGACCTTGAAGCTCAACGTGACGCTGCAGATTCTGAACAACTAAATCATAACCTCCTTTGGGGAGGCCCCGCAATCGGGGCCTCCCTCAGTGCGCTGAAAAACCCTGAGGGGTTTTTCAGTGCAAAGGGAAAAGGGCTGCGTGCGCCTGAAATTCTGAGGAATTTCCGGGCAGCGCACTGACCGAATGTACTGTTTCGTCCACCAGTGTGCGCACTGATGGAAGAAACGCGTTCCCGGCGCACAGGTCGCCGGGAACGAATTGAAAGCACGACGAGGTTTGTCAACAGCTTGGGGAGGCCGCAATCGGGGCCTCCCTCCTTTTATACCCCGTGCTGGGGGCGCGCGGGAGGGACGCGGGGGCGGCAAGTACCGGGCGGCGCGAACCGCGCGGATTTTCCGAGCGGAAACTCATAAGATAAAAAACAGAAAGAGTCTTGACGGGGCGCGACACGCTTCGTATAATTATCCGCAATTATGGCGATGGGGGAGTGCGCATGGGCATCAAGGTGGCAAAATTCGGCGGCACGTCGCTGGCCGACGCGAACGCCTTCCGAAGGGTGAAGGACATCGTACTGAGCGACCCTTCCAGGCGGTATGTGGTGCCCTCCGCGCCCGGCAAAAGGTTTTCGGACGACGTCAAGATCACCGACATGCTCTACCAGTGCTTCAAGCTGGCGCAGCGCAAGGAACCCTATACCCAAATGTTCGACAAGATCGCCGAGCGCTTCACCGGCATCGTGCGGGAGCTGGGGCTGGACTTTGACATCTCCCCGATGCTGGACGAGACCTGCCTTCTGATCGCCTCCTCCAGCCCCGACTACGCCGCCAGCCGCGGCGAGTTCTTCTCCGGGCTGATCCTGTCGCGCCTTCTGAACTGGGACTTTGTCGATCCGGCGGACGTGCTGAAGTTCGACCGCCAGGGCCACTTCGCCAGCGAATGGTCGAACCAGCTGCTGGCCGAGCGGCTGGAGCAGCACGAGCACGCGGTCATCCCCGGCTTCTACGGCGCTCTCCCCAACGGCGAGATCAAGACGTTCTCCCGCGGCGGGTCGGACATCACCGGCGCGGTGGTGGCCCGCGCGGCCTCGGCAGACCTGTACGAGAACTGGACGGACGTGTCCGGCTTTCTGATGGCCGACCCGCGCATTGTGGAAAACCCCAAGCCCATCGACCGGCTCACCTACCGGGAATTGCGGGAGCTGTCCTACATGGGCGCGACGGTGCTGCACGAGGACAGCATCTTCCCGGTGCGCAAGGCGGGCATCCCCACCAACATCCGGAACACCTTCCACCCGGAGCAGCCCGGCACGCTGATCGTCGTCCGGAACGACGAGTGCCCGGCCTCCTCCACCATCACCGGCATCGCGGGCCACAAGAACTTCACGCTGCTCTCCATCGAGAAGGCGATGATGAACAGCGAGATCGGCTTTGGCCGCCGCGTGCTCCAGTCCATCGAGGATTTCGGCATGTCCTTCGAGCACCTGCCCACCGGCATCGACACCATGTGCCTGATCCTGGCGGACAGCGAGCTGCTCGGCCGGCGCGACCAGGTGATCGAGCGCATCGAGGAGACCTGCCACCCGGACTCGATCGAGCTGACGGGCGGCCTGGCGCTGATCGCCACCGTGGGCCGCGGCATGGTGCGCCAGAGGGGCACCGCCGCCCGGCTCTTTTCCGCGCTGGCGCGTGCGAACGTCAACGTGCGGATGATCGACCAGGGCTCGAGCGAGCTGAACATCATCGTCGGCGTCGATATCGAAGAATTTGAGAAAGCCGTCCGCGCGATCTACAACGAATTCGTGTAAATTCGAGCAGTTTCGTACGGCGTTTGGCGTAATTTATGAAGATTGCGTGAAACCACAATCTCCGTCTTGTGGATATTACATGACCCCGCTATCATGAGGCCGGGGTGGACACGGATAGCGGGGTGCTAATATGCGGTGCAAGGTTTATTACATGAGCCAGCGCGGCTCCGTGGAAAAAGTGGCCGAGGCGGTCGCCTCCCAGGCGGGGTGCCCGGAGGAGCCGCTGCTGCCGGCGTACATGCCCGAAAACGTGGACCTGATGTTTTTAGGCTGCGAGGGTGGCCGGGCCGACAAGGTGACGCTGACGTTCATCGAATCGCTGAATCCTTCCCGCGTGCGCCGCGCCGCGCTGTTTCAGTGCACCCGCGGAGGCGGCGAGGCGATCGCGCAGATGCGCTCGGCCCTCGAGGCGCGGGGGATCCAGGTGCTGGAAAAGTCCTACGCCGCGCCGCTCAGCAATCTGTTCGGCCACGGCGGCCCGAAGGCGCGCCATTTGGAAGCCGCCCGCGCGTTCGCCCGCGACTGCCTGGAATCCGCGGGCCGCTGATAGACGGGAGAGCTTTATGCGGATCGTGGTGGGCATGTCGGGGGGCGTCGATTCCTCGGTGGCGGCGCTGCTGCTCAAGCGCGCGGGTCACGAGGTGATCGGCGTATTCATGAACAACTGGGCCGAGCAGGACGACATGGGCGTTTGCACCGCGGAAGCGGACTGGGCGGACGTGCGCGCCGTGTGCGATCAGATCGGCATCCCCTATTACGCCGTCAACTTTCAAAGAGAATACATGGATCGGGTGTTCGCCCACTTCCTGGATGAATACCGGAAGGGCCGCACGCCCAACCCGGACGTACTGTGCAACCGGGAGATCAAGTTCAGCGCGCTAAAGGATTTTTCGGAAAAGCTGGGTGCGGAAAAGCTGGCCACCGGCCACTTCGCGAGAACCGACGAGGTGGACGGTCGCGCGCGGCTTTTGACCAGCGCCGACCCGGACAAGGATCAGACCTACTTCCTCTATATGCTCTCCCAGCCGCAGCTCAAAAAGGCGATGTTCCCGGTGGGCGGCATGACGAAGGCCGAAATCCGGGAGGCCGCGCGGCGGGCGGGCCTCAAGACCAGCGAGAAGAAGGACTCCACCGGCGTGTGCTTCATCGGCGAGCGCAAGTTCCGGCAGTTTTTGATGAACTACCTGCCCGCGCAGCCCGGCGAGATCCGCACGGTGGACGGTCGCCTGGTGGGCCGCCACGAGGGGCTGATGTACTACACCCCCGGCCAGCGCAGGGGCCTGGGCGTCGGCGGCGAGGGCGGGCGCTGGTACGTGGTGGGGAAGGACCTGGAGCGAAACGTACTGGTGGTGGACCAGCGGGCCGACTCGAAGCTTCTGTTCGCCACAGAATCCTTTTTGGAGGACGCGACTTGGATTTCGGGCGCCGCGCCGGCCTCTCCGGGCGAATGGATGCGCGTTCAGGCGCGGCTGCGCCACCGCCAGCCGCTGCAGGACGCCCGCATCCGGGTGGACGGCGGCAATATCGAAGTCCAGTTCGATCAACCCCAGCGGGCGATTACCCCCGGCCAGTCCACCGTGTTCTACCTGGACGGAGAGTGCCTGGGCGGCGGCGTGGTTCGCTAGGGCGGAGCACGGATCGATACAGAGAAACCGGACTTTCCGAGTTTGAAAGTCCGGTTTCACGTTTATCTGCCGCCGCCTTATTGCGCCGCCAGTGCCTCCTGGATCGCCGCCTGGTGCGCGGGGTCGACGCGGTCGGTGCCGTGGGTGCGGCTGTTGATGAAGTGGATGCAGTGGTGGCCGGGGAAGCCGTTGTCGATGGAGTCCCCGCCGTGGGGCATGCCGTTCATCGACGCGGCGTAGCGCACGCCGCCGATCGAGACCCAGATGGGCCGCCGATCCCAGGACCACTTGCCGCCGTAGGCCGCCTTGAGCGCGGTGGTGTCCCGCTCGGTCAGCGGCGCGCAGTCGGCGTGGTTGGTGCCGCCGATCCGCACCTCCCGCCAGGAGAGGCCGGTGCGCACGTCGGTGACGACCACGGTTTTCCCCCTATTAAAGATTTTTTGGATGTCGCTGGTCCACCAGTCCATGCCATAGACCTTGCCCGTGGCCGGAGTTGCGGTGCTCTCGCCGGAATCGTCGCGCCGGGGCGCGTCCGGGGCGTAGAGCGCGCGTTGCGTCTCCCCGGTGGCCGTTCCATCGGCCTTCAGCCCCGCCGCCCCCTGGAAGTCCACGACCGCCTGGGTGGTGCGCGCCTGGTAGTGGCCGCCGATCGCGCCGCTGTACCAGCCCAGCGCCTTCAGCCGCGTTTGAAGTTTTTTGACCGCGCTGCCGCTGTCCCCCGGCTGCAGCGGCGCGTAATCGCCGGACGCGGGCGGCGGGATCGGCGTCGGCTTCGGGGTTTTCGTCGGTTTCGGGGTTGCCGTGGGTTTCGGGGTTTTTGTGGGTTTTGGAGTCGCCGTAGGTTTCGGGGCCGCGGACGGCTTGCGGGCGCTGAGCAGCGCCTTCGGCGCGTAGCCCGCGTAGCCGCCCACCAGCGCCTGAACCCAGTCTCCCTTCGCGGACAGCGCGTAGACGGCGTCGCCCGCCCCGGCCTGGCAGAGGGCCTCGCCGGACGCGTCTTGGGTCGCGGTGAGCGTCAGGCTCTGGGTGGCGTACAACCGCTTCGCGCTCCGCCTTGAGAGCGATTTCCGGGCCACATACCCCGCCCTGCCCTTGTAGAGCACCTTGCACCAGCCGCCGCTGGTGGCCGTCACCTGCATCAGCTCGCCCTTGGGCAGCGTCATGAGGCGCGGCGCCGAGGCGGCGGGCCGCGCGTACAGCGCCGCCGCGCGCGTGAGCTTTCCGGGCGCGTCCGCCCGCGCCGCAATCGGCAGCGCCAGCGCGATAAAAAGAAGCAACCAGGCGGCCGCCCGCGTCGTCCAAACAAAGTGCGATTTTTGTGCCGTCAACGGAGCACCTCCTCCGGGCGACCGAAGCCACCCGGATCATTATATTACAGAAATATTTCAAAATCAAGTCAAATATTTCGGTAGTAGGGTGCATCCGGAGCGGACGCCTCGAATAGGCTGAAGGCGGGGCGGGCGCAAAAATACGCGCAAAGACGTCAAAACCGTCGGTTCGAGGTCGGGATTGCGGATTTGGGCATTTTCTTATTTACTCCCGGGGTGGAATCCGCTATACTGTACCCATCGGGTCGGATTTCGTTTTCATTCGTTATTGAAAGGAGGGTTGCCGTATGGAAGCGGTTATTCAGAACCTCCCCGCCCTGATTCTACTGGTTTTGGGGTTTGTGCTGGTGCTGGTGGAGATGCACATTCCCGGCTTCGGCGCGCCCGGAATTCTGGGCGTCCTCAGCCTGATCGCGGGCGTCATGCTGTTTGCCCGAAGCGCCACCGAGGCGCTGGTGATCACCATCGTGATCGTGGCGCTCCTCTGCATCGCGCTCTCGTTCGTGATCCGGTCGGCCACCAGGGGCCGGCTGGCCCACTCCAAGCTGGTGCTCAAGGAGGTCTCGGTGCCCACGGCCCCGCTGGGCGAGAACGATTTGACCTTCTTCGTCGGCAAGACCGGCGAGGCGCGCACGGCGCTCAGGCCTTCGGGCATCGCGGAATTCGACGGCGTGCGGCTCAACGTGGTCTCGGACGGCGAGTGGATCGCAAACGGCAAAAAGGTTCGCGTGGAGCGGGTGGAGGGAAACCGCATCGTGGTCAGCCCGGTGCGTGAAGCCATTGCCAAAGGGGTATAAATTGGCAAATCAACATTCCAGGGGGAATGGGGATATGAAGGAGGGTAACAAATGAAACTCAAACGCATTCTGATCCTCGCGCTGGCGCTCATGGTGGTGGCCATGCCCATAGGTTTCGCCGAAGCGGGTTACGGCGCTCTGACGCTCAGCAACTTCCACGTGGATCTGTCCGGCATGGAGCAGCCGCTGGATGTGGACGCCGCGCTGACGATCGGCTTGGGCGGCCAGGACGACGGCACCGGGCGCATCGACGCCAGCCTGACCGGCGGCGGGCAGGCCGCCTTCAGCGCCTCGGCCTCCTTTGACAAGGACAAGGTCCAGGCGATCGTCGGCGGCTCCAACTACTACTTTGAAATCCCGATGAAGGAACTGCAGAAGGCGATGGCCAGCGCCGAGCCGGGCGCGGCCGGTTCCGTGAAGCCGGAGGACTACCAGAAGATGCAGGACTTGGCCAACCGCTACATGGCCATCCTGAAGAAGTACTCCGACCCCGCGATCGCGGCGAAGCTCTCCCAGAAGGTTCTTCCGTCGCTCAAGCTGACGGACAAGGGCAAGGAATCGACCGACCTGTTCGGCCAGTCGATGGAGCTCAACCGCTACGACGTCACCATGACGGGCGACGACATCGGCAAGCTCTACCAGGCGCTGTTTGAGGCCGATCCCGAGCTCAAATCGCTGATGGACGACTACTTCACGATGGTCGGCGACCTCAGCGGCGAGAAGATCCCGTTCACGGCCGACAGCCTGGGGACTTCCTTCTCGGACACCCTCAAGAAGCAGAACGTCGGCCTGAAGATGGATCTCTCCGTCTGGTCGGACGCCCAGCCCACGGATCAGGCGGATGCCAAGGCGGTCAAGGAGACCATCACCGTCACGGTCACCGCGCCCAAGGGCGACGTGACGATCGGCCCCGAAGCCACGGCCGAACCGGACGCCACCCCCGCGCCCGAGGCGACCCCGGAACTTACGACCATCTCGTTCCCGATCAACTTCACGATGCTCAAGTCCGACGCGGGCACCCGTGCGGCCTTCGACATGGAAATCACCCCGCCCGACGACCAGGGATCGATGTCCGTAAACTTTGACGGTACCTTCGACGCGCCCGGCAAAGACGGCGGCACTTCCAGCGCGGGCACCTTCGCGATGAAGCTCTCCGGCAGCAAGAACGCTTCCGACGACTTCGACCTCGCGGTGAAATTTGACAAGGCCGTGGGCGCCGACAATCTGCCCCGCTTCGATTTCAGCATCGGCGGGACCGCGGGCGGCCAGAAGCTGGACCTGAACGCGGGCTATGAGGGCAAGACCGCCACGGAGTCCGAGCAGACCGGCACCGTGATCCTGAGCTACGACATCCCCGAGGCCGGCAAGGGCACCATCTCCTTCGACACCAAGCTGGAGACCTCGGCGCTCAAACCGCTGGGCGAAGCCGACTTCGCGGGCAAGACCAAGATCGACCCGCTGAACGCCAGCCAGGACGAACAGGACAAGCTGGGGACCGAGATGCAGGGCATCATGATGCAGGCGACGGGCGTGCTGATGCAGACCCCCGGCCTTACCGGCATCATGAACGACTTGATGAACGGCAGCGCCGCGGACTGAAAACACGCACCACGCAGGGGGCCGGCGCGCGCCGGCCCCTTTTCCCGCAATTAGATTCCATATTGACCGCCCATACCTGAAAGGAGCATTCCCAATGGCTGGAACTTCGCTGGTCGCATCCTTCCTGATCGCGGTCGTGGTCATCGTCGCGCTGATCGTCTTCTTCACATTCGTGCCGATAGGCCTCTGGATCTCGGCGATGGCCGCCAGCGCCCACGTGTCCATCGGCTCCCTGGTCGGCATGCGCTTCCGCCGGATCAACCCCTCCCGCGTGGTGCTGCCCTACATCAAGGCCACCAAGGCCGGCCTGAAGCTGTCCTCGAACGAGATGGAGGCCCACGTGCTGGCGGGCGGCAACATCGACCGCGTGATCGACGCGCTGATCGCCGCCGAGAGCGCAGACATCCCGCTGGAATTTGAGTCCGCCCGCGCGATCGACCTGGCCGGCCGCGACGTGCTGCAGGCGGTCAAGATGAGCGTCAACCCCAAGGTCATCGAGACGCCGGTGGTCGCCGCCATCGCGAAGGACGGCATCGAGCTGCGGGCGAAGGCCCGCGTCACCGTGCGCGCCAACATCGAGCGGCTGGTGGGCGGCGCAGGCGAGGAGACCGTCATCGCCCGCGTCGGCGAGGGCATCGTGACCACCGTCGGCTCCGCCGCCAACCACAAGGAAGTGCTGGAGAACCCGGACCTGATCAGCCGCACCGTGCTGGCCAAGGGCCTGGACGCGGGCACCGCGTTTGAGATCCTGTCCATCGACATTGCGGACGTGGACGTGGGCCGCAACATCGGCGCGCAGCTGCAGATGGACCAGGCCGAAGCCGACAAGCGCATCGCTCAGGCCAAGGCCGAGGAGCGCCGCGCGATGGCCGTCGCCCGCGAGCAGGAGATGAAGGCCTCCGTGCAGGAGATGCGCGCCAAGGTCGTCGAGGCCGAGAGCGAGGTGCCCCGCGCGATGGCCGCCGCGCTCAAGGAAGGCAAATTGGGCGTGATGGACTACTACCAGATGCAGAACGTGATCTCCGACACCAAGATGCGGGAGTCCATCGCCGACACCGGCGCGCCCGTATCCGACGAGCCGAAGAAATAATTCCCCGTTTTTTGCCGGCGCGTCAGGCCCTCGCGGGCCGACGCGCCGGGACGAGCGATTCCGCGAGGTGCAGGCTATGGAAGGAATCATCGCAGTCGTAATCCTCTTGTTTGTCGTCAACCTCTTGGGCAAGGGGCTGAAGGCCGCCAATCAATCCGGCCCCCAGCGCCGCCCGCCCGCCGGGCCGCCGCTCACCCCTGTCGCCCGGCCAGGTTCCGCCCGCACGCCCGACTGGGCGGAAGTCATGACGATGCTGAACGGCCAGCCGGCGCAGCAGAGCGCGGCGGGCGGTTCGACGTCCGGCAGCATAACCGGCTCCTCGATGATGGACGGCAGTCAGTCCATGATGGAGGGCTCCGGCATGATGGAAGGCAGCCGATCCATGATGGAGGGCAGCCAGCCGATGATGGACGAGGGCGGGCCCGACTACGAGGGGCAGACGCTCCCGGGCGAACCCAGCGCCGACGCGGTGGCCATGCTGCCCAAGACGGAAACGGCGATCTCCCCGCCGATGCAAAACGCATTCCGGCCCAAAAAGTTCGATCCCGACGCCATGCGGGATGCGGTGGTCTGGGCGGAGATCCTGGCAAAGCCGAAGGCGCTGAGGCTTGGTAGGAGGGCTGCCCGTTGAACATCCGCGTTCTCATCGCCGACGACGATCCGGGCATGCGGCTGTTGCTGAAGCGCCTCGTCGAGCGGGCCGAGGGGTATGAGCTGGTCGGGGAGGCGGAAAACGGCGAGGACCTTTTGCGCCAGTACGATGAAAAAAAGCCCGAGATGGTGATCCTGGACGTGGAGATGCCCGGCCAGACCGGCGTCGAGTGCGCCCGCGCCATCCAGGACCAGAACCCCCGGACGCTCATCATATTCGTCACCGCCCACGAGCAGTACATGTCGGACGCGTTCAGCGTGTACGCCTTCGACTACCTTTTGAAGCCCTTCCGGGTGGAGCGGGCGGAGGAGACGCTCCGGCTCGCCCGCCTGCGGCTGACCGCGCCGGCCGCGGACGCGCCGCCGGTGCCGAAGATCGTGGCCGCCCCCGCCCCCGCCCGGCTGATGCTGAGGCACCGGGAGGGCGTGTCCTTCATCGACATGGACCGGTTGCTGCTGGTGCAGCGGGAGGATCGCGCCACCGTGCTCTACACCCAGGACGGCCAGCGCTACGTGACCGGCGACACCATGAGCGAACTCGCCGCAAGGCTCCCGGAGCACACGTTCTTCCGCACCCACAAGTCCTACATCGTCAACCTCAACCACATCGACTCCATCCAGCCCTACGGCCGCTGGACCTACATCGTGAAGCTGCGCGGCACCACGAAGGACGCGCTGATCACCACCGAGCGGTTCGAGGAGCTGCAAAAACTATTTGCATAGCAAGCGCCCAAAAACCCCTCAGGGTTTTTGGGCGCTCTGGGCTGGGAGGCTTCGGCCTTCCAGTTTTTTGGCAGGGTTGACCCGGGCCTCTCCGGGGTATACAATGAGATTAAATGATTTTTTTCAAGGAGGACAGCTTCATGATTTCCAGAAGCGCGGCCGAGCTTGCGCTCAGCGCCGCTCTTGAGACCGGCGGGGACTTCGCCGAGGTTTTCGTCGAGGACACGCGAAGGAACCGCCTGCAGCTGATGGACGAGCGGCTGGACAGCGTGACCAGCGACCGCTCCCACGGCGCGGGCGTGCGCGTGTTTTCCGGCGCCTCCGCCTACTACGCCACCACCAACGACACCTCGCCGGAGGGCCTCGTCCGCGCGGCGAAGCAGGCCGCGGCGGCGCTTTTAGGGGCGAAGAAGCTCGCGGTGAAGCCGCTGGACGTCGTCGTCTCCCCGGCGCCGTTCCCGGTAAAGCAGCGCCCCGGCGACGTGGCGGGGTCCCGCAAGTCCGCCATCCTGCACGCGGCTTCGAAGGCGGCGAGGGCCGAGGGCGCGGCGATCCAGCAGGTGATCGCGTCGCTCAGCGACGTGGAGACCGATGTCCTGATCGCAAACACCGAGGGCGTGTTCGCCTCCGACCGCCGCACCTATACGCGGCTGGGCGTGCAGGCGGTGGCGACGGGCGGCGGCGGCAATCAGACCGGCTTTCAGGGCCCCGGCAGGCACATGGGCTACGAGATGTTCGAAGCGCTGATCGATCCGGAGGCGGCCGCCCGCACCGCCGCCCGCACCGCGCTGACCATGCTGGCGGCGCCGCTCTGCCCCGCGGGCGTGATGCCGGTGGCCATCGAGTCCGGGTTTGGCGGCGTGATCTTCCACGAGGCCTGCGGCCACTCGCTGGAGGCCACCTCGGTATCGCTGGGCAACAGCGAGTTCTGCGGCAAGCTGGGGCAGAGGATCGCCTCTCCCGTGGTCACCGCGGTGGACGACGGCACGCTCCAAGGCGAGTGGGGTTCCATCAAGATCGACGACGAGGGCACGCCCGCGAACCGGCTGGTGCTGATCGAGGACGGCATCCTCAAGAACTACATGATCGACAAACTGGGCGGGCGCAGGATGGGCATGCCGGTCACCGGCTCCTCCCGCCGCCAGAGCTACGCCTTCGCGCCCACCTCCCGCATGCGCAACACGTTCATCGCGCCGGGCGATAGCGAGGATTCGGAGATCATTGCCACGATGGGCGACGGCCTCTACGCCGCCAAGATGGGCGGCGGCTCGGTCAACCCGGCCACCGGGGAGTTCAACTTCGCGGTGTCCGAAGGCTACTGGGTCAAGGACGGGAAGATCGACCACCCGGTGCGCGGCGCGACGCTGATCGGCCGCGGCGGCGAGGTGCTTAGGAAGATCGACCGGGTGGGCAAGCATTTGAAGCTGGCCCAGGGCATGTGCGGCTCCATCAGCGGCTCGGTGCCGGTCAACGTCGGGCAGCCGCTGATCCGCGTGACCGGGATGACGGTGGGGGGGCGATGACGATGCGGCTGGACGATTTTCTGGATCTGCTGTTCCGAAAAGCCCGGGAGGCCGGGCTGACCGAATTCGAAGCGTACGCCTCCTCCGGCGATTCCTTCGAGGCGTCGGTGCACGCGGGCGAACTGATCGCCTACAACGTGTCCTCCGCGGCCGGCCTGGGCTTCCGCGCCAAGGTGAACGGCCGGATGGGCTACGCCTCCACCCAGGCGCTGGACGAGGACGCGGCGGACATGCTGGTGAAAGGGGCCGTCACCAGCGCCACACTGACCGAGACGGACGACCCGCAGTTTATCTTCGAGGGCGCGGAAACGCCGAAACTCGAACTCTATAACCCCGCGCTGGACGTGATCCCCGACGCGGAGAAGGTGCAAATGGCGCTGGATCTGGAAAAAAAGGCGCTGGCGGTGGACAAGCGCATTTCCACCGACGGCTGCGCGGTGTTCTACTCGGCGGGCGGGCGGCGCATCGTCAACTCCAAGGGCATGGACGCGGCCTTCCGCGACAACGCCATCGGCGCTTACGTGTCGGCGGTGGCGCGGGATGGCGCGCGGGCGGGCAGCGCGTACCGCATCGCGATGGGCCGCAGCGGCGCGCCCGATTTCGACAAGCTGGCCCGGGAAGCGTCCCGCGAGGCGCTGGACTTTTTGACCGCCGAGCCGGTGCCCTCGGGCAGCTATCCGGTGGTGCTGCGCGCCAGCGCGGCGCTGGAGCTGCTGGCCGCGTTCGCGGACGCCTTCAGCGCGGACGAGGCCCAGCGGGGGCTGTCGCCGCTGAAAGGCCGGGAGGGCGAAGTCGTGGCCGCCGGATGCGTGACGCTATTGGACGACCCGCTGAACCCGACGGGCCTTGCGGCGTCGCCGTTTGACGGCGAGGGCGTGCCCGCGCGGCACAAGGCGGTCATCGACGGCGGAAAGCTGACGGCGCTGCTGCACAACCTCAAGACCGCCGCCAAGCAGGGCGTTTCCTCCACCGGCAACGCCGCTCGCGGCTACTCCAGCGCCATCTCGGTGGCGCCGACGAACTTCTACTTCCAGCCGTCGGAGGAGCCGCTTTCAAAACTGCTCGCCCGCGCGGAAGGCGGCCTTCTGATCACCGAGCTTCAGGGCATGCACTCGGGCGCCGACGCCGTCAGCGGCGACTTCTCGCTCTCCGCCAAGGGCTACCGGATCGAAAACGGCGCGGTAGGCAGGAGCGTGGACCAGATCACCGTGGCCGGCAACTTCTACGAGCTGTTGAAGCAGGTGCTGGCGGTGGCGTGCGACCTGGAGTTCGGCCAGCCCGGCCGCAGCTGCTTCGGCAGCCCGTCGATTCTGGTCGAAAAGCTGTCGATCGCCGGAAAATAGCGCGAATCCCCGGACGCTCAGTCCGGGGGTTTTCATTTCGCCCGGGGTTTTCGGCGCGGAGAATTTCGGCGAAGGGCATACGCCGCGCGCTTCCCGTACACAATGAACTCAGCGAAAAAAAGGGGGATGTGCAATGGGCATCATTCTATGGATCATATTCGGCGCGCTGGCGGGTTGGATCGCCAGCAAGATCATGGGGCGGGACGCCAGCATGGGCGCGCTCGCCAACATCATCGTGGGCATCATCGGCGCGGCGCTGGGCGGCTGGATCTCCGCGTCGCTCTTGGGCGGGCAGGGCATCACAGGCTTTGACATCTGGAGCCTTCTGATCGCCATCGCCGGCGCGTGCCTGCTGCTATTGATCTTCGGCGGGTTCCGCCGCCACAGGGGCTAACGGATTCTGAACGGCTCCCCGCGCATGAGGCGCGGGGAGCCGTTTGGCCTGTTCAGCCGACGGGCGACTGCCGCTTTCGCTCGGCTTCACAGTAGGCGCACTTGTAGGTGCAGGTCGCCCGGTCGGACAATTTGAACACCTGGTCGATCTCCTGCTCCACGGTGGTGATGCAGCGGGGGTTTTTGCAGGTGATGATGTTGACCAACTTCTCGGGCAGTTCCAGCTTGTGCTTGGAGATGATCGCGCCGTCCCGGATGATGTTGACGGTGATGCCGGGGTCGATGTAGCCCAGCGTTTCCAGGTTGACCGGGAAGCGAGCGTCGATCTTGATGATGTCTTTTCTGCCCATGCGGTTTGAGCGCACGTTCTTGATGATGGCCACGCAGCAGTCCAGTTCATCCAGCTTCAGGTAGCGGTAGATGTCCATGCTGCGCCCGGCGGAGATGTGATCGATCACCACGCCGTTCTCAATCTCGTCGATGTTCATTGCACGCTTTCCTCCAACAGCTTCATGATCAGCGCCATGCGCACGAATTTGCCGTTCTCCACCTGCTCGAAGTAGCGGGCGCGCGGGTCGTCGTCCACGCGGTGGGAGATCTCGTTGACGCGGGGCAGCGGGTGCAGGATGACGAGGCTGGACTTCGCGGGAACCAGCTTCTCCGGCGTCAGGATGTAGCTGTCCTTGAGGCGCACGTAATCGGCCTCGTTGAAGAAGCGCTCCTTCTGCACGCGGGTCATGTAGAGCACGTCCAGTTCGCCCATCACACTCTCCAGCGACTGCACCTCCCGCCAGGCGGCGCCCCGCTGGGTGAGCATGCGCTTCAGGTAGTCCGGGATGACCAGTTCCGGCGGCGAGATCAGCACGAACTCCACGCCCTCGTAGCGGCTCATCGCGGTGATCAGCGAGTGCACCGTCCGCCCGAACTTCAGGTCGCCGCACAGCCCCACCACCATGTGATCGAGGCGCCCCACGTCCCGCCGGATGGTGGCGAGGTCGGTCAGCGTCTGGGTGGGGTGGTTGTGGCCGCCGTCGCCCGCGTTGATGACGGGGACTTTCGAGCGCTGAATGGCCGCCATCGGCGCGCCCTCCTTGGGGTGGCGCATCGCGATGATGTCCGCGTAGCAGCCCACGGTGCGCACGGTGTCCGACACGCTCTCGCCCTTGGCGGCGCTGGAGGATTCCGCCGTCGCAAAGCCCAGCACACTGCCGCCCAGTTCCAGCATCGCCGCCTCGAAGCTGAGCCGGGTGCGGGTGGAGGGCTCGAAGAACAGCGTCGCCAGCTTTTTGCCGCGCATGACCTCGGAATACTTCTTCCGGTTGGCAATGATGTCGTCGGTCAGGTTCAAAATAGCGTCGATCTCGGCCAGCGACAGGTCCTCGATGTCGATCAGGTGGCGCATCAGGCTCCCTCCTTCGGGGTCATCCAGCCCTCGTCCGACGGGTTGTCGCGAAAGGCGATCAGGCGCGGCGCGGCGGCGGCCTCGATGTAGCCTTCCTTCACCGCGACCTGCACCAGCGCGTCCAGATCGGTCAGCGAGGCGTTCTTCACGTTCGCCTCGCTCATCCGTTCCAGGCCCTTTTTCATGCCGTAGGTGAAGATGCTGACGATGCCCAGCACCTCCGCCCCGGCCTCGCGCAGCGCCTCCACCGTCTCGACGGCGCTGCCGGCGGTGGAGATCAGATCCTCCACCACCACCACCTTGGTGCCCGGGTCGCAGCGCCCCTCGATGCGGTTGTTGCGCCCGTGATCCTTCGCGCCGGAGCGCACGTAGCCCATCGGGAGATTCAAAATGTGCGCCGCGATCGCCGCGTGGGGGATGCCCGCGGTGGAAGTGCCCATCAGCGCCTGGCAGTCCGGGTAGTTTACGCGGATCAGTTCCGCAAGGCCCGCCTCGATGCGCCCGCGGACGGCGGGGTCGCTGAGCGTCAGCCGGTTGTCGCAGTAGATCGGCGACTGGATGCCGCTGGCCCAGGTGAAGGGCTGCTCCGGCCTCAGAAATACCGCCCGGATGGACAAAAGGTCCTTTGCGATTTGCTCTTTCATGCGTTTTCTCCTTCGAATTCGCGTGCGCAGCGCGTGTAGGCCGCCACCGGGTCCGAAGCCGCCGTGATCGGCCGCCCGACCACGATGTAGTCGCTGCCGGAGAGCCGCGCCTTTGCGGGCGTCATCACCCGCGCCTGGTCGTCCAACGCGGAGTCGGCAAAGCGCACGCCGGGCGTCACCGTCAGAAAGTCCGCCCCGCAGGCGCGCTTCACCAGCGCGGCCTCGAGCGGCGAGCACACCACGCCGTCGAGGCCCGCTTCCTTCGCGTTCAGCGCGTAGCGGGCGACGGTCTCCTCCATCGAGGCGGAAATCAGCAGTTCGTCCTTCATCCGCCGCTCCGTGGTGGAGGTCAGCTGCGTCACCGCGACCAGCTTGGCGCGGGTGCCGTCCGGCCTCGTCAGCCCTTCCAGCGCGGCGCGCATCATGTCGATGGTGCCCGCGGCATGGACGTTGACCATGTCCACGTCGAGGCCCGAGAGGACGCGCATCGCCCGCATCACGGTGTTCGGGATGTCGTGCAGCTTCAGGTCCAGAAACACGCTGTGCCCCAGCCGCTTGACGCTGCGCACGATGTCCGGCCCCTCGGCGTAGAACAACTCCATGCCGATCTTGACGAACGGCTTCGCGCCCTGAAACAGGCCCAGGAAGTCAAATACCTCGTTTGAACCGGGGAAATCCAGCGCGACGATCACCCTATTCTCCATGCGCCCCTCCTATGATATCGGTCAGGCGGTCTATGTGGTACTTCTCCATCTCGCCGGGCAGGTCGTGTATGATGTCCCGGCAGGCGTACGAGTTCACCAGGTTGGCCGCGCCCACCTGCACCGCCGTCGCGCCCGCGAGCATCATCTCGAGCACGTCCCGGGCGCTCGAAACGCCGCCCATGCCGATGAGCGGGATATTGACCGCCTCGTACACCCGGTAGACCATCGAAACGGCCACCGGGAACACCGCGGGGCCGGACAGCCCGCCGGTCTTGTTGGCCAGCAGCGGTTTTTGGCTTTTGAGGTCGATCCGCATGCCTACGAGCGTGTTGATCAGGCTCAGCCCGTCCGCGCCCGCGCCCTCGCAGGCCTTCGCGATCTCCGCGATGTCGGTCACGTTGGGCGACAGCTTCACGTAGACCGGTTTTTTCGTCACCGCCTTGACCGCCTTCGTGACCAGCGCGGCGCTGCCCGCGTCCGAACCGAAGCTCATGCCGCCGCCGTGCACGTTGGGGCAGGAGATGTTGATTTCGATCAACCCCACCGCGTCCGATGGATCGATGAGCTCGCAGGCCCTTTGGTATTCCTCCACCGAGAAGCCGGAGATGTTGGCGATCACCTTTTTGTGGAAGAAGGTCGTCAGCTCCGGCAGTTCGTGGGCCAGCACGTGCGAAACGCCGGGGTTTTGCAGCCCCACCGCGTTCAGCATGCCGGAGGCGGTTTCCGCAATCCGGGGCAGCGGGTTGCCCACCCTGGGGCGCAGCGTCGTGCCCTTGAAGGAGAAGCTGCCCAGGCAGTTGATGTCGTAGTACCTTGCGTACTCCTTGCCGTACCCGAACGCGCCGCTGGCCGCGATCACGGGGTTATCCAGCGTCCAGCCGCTTAAAGTCACCCGCGTGTCCATAGGATCTCCTCCCTCCGGAAGACCGGCCCGTCGGCGCACACGCGCTTGGGGCCGAAATTGGTGACGCAGGTGCAGCCCATGCACGCGCCCACGCCGCAGGCCAAACGGGCCTCGAAGCTGAACTGGCCCGGCAGGCCCACCGCGCGGTAGACGGCCCGAAGCATCGGCTCCGGCCCGCAGGCGGCAACGTAGTCGCAGTCGAGGCCGGCGAGAACGTCCGTCACGTAGCCGCCCACGGCCAGCCTCGTTTCGCACAGCGCCTCGAAGTCCGCCTTCATAAACACCTCGTCGGGCGCATTAAAGCCCAGCGCCGCAACCGGCTTTTTTCCCCGCGCGATCAGCGCCTTGGCCAGCGCGTACAGCGGCGGCACGCCGGACCCGCCGCCCACCAACAGGGGCCTGTCCCCAAAGGCGGCGAGGTCGTAGCCGTTGCCGAGGCCCACCATCGCGTCGGTTTCAAAGCCCGGCCTCCACTTCGCCATCGCGGCCGTGCCTTCGCCCACCACCTTGTACACCAGCGTATAGCTGCCCGAATCCCAATCGCAGAGGGACAGCGGCCGCCGGAGGTAAAAGCCCGGCACCTGGAGGTGGACGAAACGGCCCGGCGCACAAGAGGACGTGTCCCCGGTCAGCGTCAGGCGCATCACGTTCCGGGCAATGCTTTCGTTTTCCAGCACCCGGCTCACCATGTAAACCCCTCCTTTTGCCAGACCACTTCGCCCGCGACCATCGTCAGCACCGCCTCGCCCCTCAGCCTCATGCCCTCAAACGGCGTAGAGCGGCCCAGGCTCATAAATTCCGACGGGTTCACCACCCGCTCGGACGTAAGGTCCAGGATCGCAAGATCCGCGTCGTCCCCCGGCGCGAGGCCGCCCGGAATGCCGAACCGCCGCCGGGGGGCCAGGCACATCGCGGTAAGCAGACGCTCCAGGGAGATCAAGCCGGGGAGCACCAGGTGCGTGTACAGCGCCGGGAACGCGGTCTCCAGCCCCACGACGCCGTTCAGGCTGTCCCGAAAGCCCCGGGATTTCTCCTCCGGGGAGTGGGGCGCGTGGTCGGTGGCCACCATGTCGATGGCGCCGTCCTTCAAACCTTCGATCAGCGCCTCCCGGTCGGCGCGGGCGCGGATCGGCGGATTCATCCGAAAGCGCCCGGAATCCCGAACGTCCTCCTCGGTGAACACCAGGTAGTGGGGCGCGGTCTCGCACGTGGCGTCGACGCCCCGCGCCTTGTATTCCCGCATCAGTTCCACCGATTCCCGCGTGGACAGGTGGCAGGCGTGGTAGCGGCAGCCGGTTTTTTCCGCCAGCTTCAGGTCCCGCTCCAACTGCCTCCACTCGGATTCCGGGGAATCCTTGGGGCAGGATTCGTCCTCGCAGTGGGCGACGATGATTTTGCCGAGCCGCTTGGCCTCCCGCATCGCGCGCTCCATCAGGCGGCCGTCCTGCACGCCGCGCCCGTCGTCCGAGAACCCGGCGACCTCCGGCGCGATCTCTTCCATGTCAGAGAGGCCTTCCCCCTTTGTGATCCTGCCGCAGGGGAGTACCCGCACGCGCGCGTCCCGCCGGATGATGGCCAGCTGCGCCTCGAGCCCCGCATGGCTATCCGGCGCGGGGGAGACGTTGGGCATCGAGACCACCGCCGTCACGCCCGCGCGGGCGGCGGCAAGGGTGCCGGATGCAATCGTCTCTTTATAAGAAAATCCCGGTTGTCGAAGATGTACGTGAACATCAACGAAACCGGGAACGATCAAATAACGGTTCAATGGAAGCGGCTGGCCGGAGGGAACACTGCGCCCCGCGCTTGAAATCTTGCCGCCCTCCACCATCAGTTCCAGCGGGTGGAACGCGCCGTCCGCGCAAAACCCCGCGCCGCGAATGGGCTTCAAGCCTGTCACCGCCCCGTCTTGATATCTTGCTCATTATACGGGCGGGGCGGCTCCTAAGTCAAGGGGAGCGCGCGTAAATTCTTCGCAAGGCGGGGCGGGGCGGCGGGTTCAGGGGTTATCGCCGGCTGGCGTTGCGGTCGGCTCCGGTGCTGCGGTCGGTTCCGGTGTCGCGGTCGGCTCCGGTGCTGCCGTGGGTTCCGGTGCAATCGTGGGTTCTTGCGTCGCGGTTTCTTCCGGCGTTGCCGAGGGTTCAGGCGTCACGGTTTCTTCCGGCGTTGTCGTCGGTTCCGGCGTGATCGTGGGTTCCGGCGTCGCGGTTTCCTCTGGTGTGGCCGTCGGTTCCGGCGTGATCGTGGGTTCCGGCGTCGCGGTTGGGCCGGGGGCGATTTCGATCATGTCGCCGCGCACGTAGGCCTTGCCGCCCTGCCAATTCGCGCCATACCATTCGCAGCCGTCGGGCATGCGAACCGCGCTCACCAGCGCCAATTCTTTGCCGCGGTCGACTGTCGCGACGACCGCTTCCTCCGTGGACGGGTGGGCGCGCAGCCGGACGTCCTGCTTCACGACGACCGCCGTGGCGCTCATCGAGGTTTCGGCGGGCCATTCCGCCTCCGGCACGAGCGTTGGTTCGGGCGTTGAGGTTTCTTCCGGCGCGGGTGTCGGTTCCGGCGTTGAGGTTTCTTCCGCCGTGGGTGTCGGCTCCGGCGTCGCGCTTTCTTCCGGAGCAATCGTCGGTTCAGGCGTCGGGGTTTCCTCCGGCACGAGCGTCGGCTCCGGTGTCAGGGTCTCCTCCGGCGTCAGCGTGGGCTCAGGCGTCGGCGTCTCCTCCGGCGCGAGCGCCGGCTCAACCGTCGGCTCCGAGCCCGCGGAGAAGTCCAGCCCGCCGCCGGCGTAGCCCGCGAGGGCGTCGTACCGGATGTCGTACCAGCGGGAGCCGTCCAGCCGCCGGACGGCGCCGATCACCCACACCCGCGCCCCGGCGGGCACCGTGCCCACGACGCCGCCCACGGGCGACGGCGCGTCGTACAGGGTCAGGTCGGAGGCGGCCGCGGCCATCCGGTCCAGCGGCACCTCCACGCCCTCGGGCAGTTGGTCGTCGGTCAGCCCGTCCGCGGGCAGCGCCGCCGACAGGCTCTCCGCCTGCAAATCCTGCCCGTTCAGCCGCGAGCAGATCTCATCCGCCTGTTGCTGCGAACACCCCGTCAGCACCAGGCATGCGGCGGCCACAGACGCGATGGCGAATCCCTTCTTCATAACGTTCACCCCTATCCCTTAAACAATCTGGTCAGCTTGCCCCAGAATGTGCCGTCTTTCGGCTGCGCCTGGGCCGTGGTTTGGGGCGCTTCCGGGGCCTTGATCCCGTCGAACCGCAGTACGAACTGCACCAGGCTTACCTGGTTCCGCGCGTCCACGAAGGAGGCCGGCGTAAAGTCCTTGTTTTCAAACTTCGCGACCGCCTTGTCCACCGCCTCGTCCACCTGGGAATCCATGTCGCCGGTGCGGTTCTTCAGTTCCTTGGTGCCGGAGTTCAATTTGCCGGTGCCTTTGCCCATCTTGCCCATGCCGGTATCGAGGCTTTCGATGCCCTTTTCGAGCAGCTGGTAGTTCTCGTCCAGCGTGTCGAGGCTCCCGGCGAGGCTCCGAACCGCCGCGTCGAAGGCCGCGTATTGGCTGGCGGCGCTCGCGGCGGAATCCGCCGCGCCGGAGCCGGACACCGCGCCCGCCAGCTGGGAGATGGGCGTGACCAGCTGGGTGATGCCCCCGGAGAGCTGTCCGGCGGCGGTCGACAGCTGATCCACCGCGGCCTTCACCTGCTGGAGGCTGCCGTCAAAGGCCGAATACTGGCCGTACAGCGAGGTCAGGCCGCTCGACAGGCCTTGCAGCGTGCCGATCAGCGTCCGGCCGGAGGCGATGTACTTCGAATACTCGCCCGCGATATCGGGGTAATCGGAGATCACCGAGATCAGGCGGGAGACGTTCGCGATGTCGCCGGAGCAGCCCGCCGCCGCGTCCTTGAGCGCGCCGATGGCGGTTTTGATGGTTCCGGAGGCGGCGATCAGCGTATCCAGCTGGGTACTCAGCGCGGAGAGGTTGGAGGCGAGCTGATCCGCGCCGCCCGAGAGCTGCGCGCCGGCGGCGCCGATCTGGCCCGCCGAGGCTGCCAGCTGGCCCAGCCCCGTCGAAAGGCTCTTCAGGCCGGTCAGCACCGTCTGGGACTTCTCCGCCAGCTGGCCCGCGCCGCTTGCCAGCTGCGTGATGCCGCCCCCGATCAGCGAGGCGCTCTGGCTGAGCGTCGATGTGCCCTGGTCCAGCTTGGCCGCGGCGCTGTCCAGCTGGCTTGCGCCGTCGTCCAGCTGGCGGATGCCGCTCTTGAGATCCGAAACCTGGCCCTTGATTTCCGAGGTATCGATGGAGTTGACGTCCACGTTCAGCGGGATGCCGTTGGCGGAGGCCGCGTCCAGTTCGAAGTCGGTCACGTCCGCGTCGATGGTGAACTTCTTCTCGCTGCCGGGCAGCGTGAGGCAGGTGAGCAGGATGTCGCTGCCCTGGTCGGCGATGGTGGACTCCGGCGCCCGGACGTTTTCACACTTGGTGCCGTCCAGCACCACCTGCATCTGCAGCGTGTAGTTGTCGAAGTAGACCGGGTTGGCCTTTTCGTTCTTGCGCACGTCGATGGTCATGGTAAGGTGCCCGCTCTTGCCGCCCAGCGCCTCCGGGGCGACCGGCTGGCCGTCCAGAACGTAGGTCGCCTCGATGTCCCAGGGCAGCTCCCAGGCGGCCAGCACGCCCTCGTAGTAGAAGGAGCCCGCGTCCGCCTTCGCGGTCACGGTGTCGCCGGAGGCGGAAAGCGGCGTGAGGTTCGTCAGGTTGGTGAGACTTTCGTACTTTCCGTAGTCGGTGATCTGCCCGGCTTTGTCCAGGTCAAACTTATTGACCACCGACACCCGGCTCACCGCGCCGGTGGACTGCAAATTGGCATAGACGACCTCGCTCTTGGTTTCAGCCGCCGAGGCCAGCGCCGTTAGCATCAGGCTCAACGTCAGGCTCAGCGCCGTCCATTTTTTCAGGTTCCGCATGGTTCTTCCTCCCTTTCCGATAGAAATTTGCGTGAAGGGTCGTGACCCGGATCAGCGGGTCCAGCAGCATCAGCAGCGCGGGCAGCATCAGCAGCACCATCGCGGTGGAGATGATCGCGCCGCGCCCCACCAGTACGCCCAGCTGCCCCACGATCTCCACGCTGGACAGCGCGCCCAGCGTCAGCCCGCCCACCGCCAGGATGGACGCAGAGGTGAGGATGGCGGGCGTCGCCCGGGCGATGGCCGCGCGCACCGCGTCCCGGGCGCGCGCCTCCTTGCGCGCATCCAGATAGCGGGAGGTGAACAGGATCGCGTAGTCCACCGTCGCGCCCAGCTGGATGGCGTTGATGATCAGCGAGGCGATGTAGTACATCTGCGCGTTCGTGAAGTAGGGCACCGCCAGGTTCATGTACACCGAGGACTTGATCGTGGCGAGCAGCGCAAAGGGCAGTATCAGCGCCCTGAAATCCAATAGCAGCACCAGGCCGATCGAGATCAGCGCGATCTTGTCCACCAAGAGGTCGTCTTTTCGCACCGTGTCCCGGATGTCGTAGATGCTGGCGGTGCCGCCCAACAGGTAGCTGTCGCCCGGGTAGTACTTTTGCGCGATGGCGCGGGCGTCCTCCACCAGTTGATATGCCTCGTCGCTCTCCAGATCCGTCTCGCTCGTGACGATCGCGCGGTCGTAGTTCGGGCCCACCAGTTTGTCCACGGCGGAGCGGCCCACAAAGTCCACCGGCACGGTGGCGTCCACCTTCGAGGAGTAGGAGATGATCGAGGACACGGCCGGGAGCTTTTTGATCTCGTCCAGCATCTGCTTCTCCCGCGCCTGGTCGCCGCCCTTTACCAATAGAACCATCTGGTCGGACTTCGAGTACAGCTGGTTGATCCGGTTCTCCTCCTGGACGATCCGGGTGGCGGGGTTCGTAATCATCTCGGTGTTGCCGTATAAGAAGTCGTTGTTCACGCTGGCCAGGTAGCTGGGCACCACCACCAGCGCGCCGACCAGCAGCGCGATGGGGATCGCGGCGCGGGAGACGAACCGGCCGAAGCGGTTCATCTGGGTGATGATCGGCTTGTGCTGCGTCTTTTCGAGCAGCGGACTCATCACGATCGTCAGCGCGGGCAGCATCACCATCACGCAGATGAGGCTGATGAAGATGTCCTTGGCCAGCACGATGCCCATGTCGTAGCCGATCTTGAACTTCATCAAGAGCATCGCCGCGAAGCCGCAGATGATGGTGAAGCTGGAGGACAGGATGATTACGAAGGTCTTGGTCATCGCCTCGGCCATCGCCTGCATCGTGTCCATGCCCTTCTGCCGGTTGTGCTCGAAGGCGTCGAGCAGGAAGATCGCGAAGTCCATCGAGATCGCCAGCTGCAATACCGCCGAGCAGGAGTCGGTGATGAACGAGATCTCGCCCAGCATCAGGTCCGTGCCCTTGCCGATCATGATCGCGACGCCGATCGCCATCAGAAACAGCAGCGGTTCCAGCCACGAGGTGGTGGTGAAGATCAGGATCAGGTAGATGACCGGCACGATCAGCGCCATGATCTTGGCCACGTCCTCCTTGACCCGCTGGCGCGTCTCCGAGATCTGCACGCTGTCGCCCGACATGCTGTTTTTATCGCCGATGATCAGCCGCACCTGCTTCAGCGCGCCGTCGGCCAGGTCGTCGTCCACGTAGGCGGAGAGGAGCGCGTTGCCGTCCTTGTACCAGTCGTCCACCGAGTCCTTGTCCAGCATGGAGAGGGGCTGCTTCACGTCCTGATCGTCGTCCAGCCAGGTCACGTCCTTCACGCCCTCGACCGCCGCGATCTTTTCCTTGTAGGAAAGCGCCTCCGGGATCGTCACCTTTTCCAGCAGAATCCGGAGGTTTGCCGGTTTCGACTCAAACTCCTTCTCCATCAGGCGGAGGCCCACGGTGGATTCCGCGCTGTCCGGCAGGTAGTCAGTCAGCTTGAAGTTGATCTTCACATACTGGCTGGCGAGGAAGCTCACGACCAGCGCCACGGCAAACGCGGCCAGCACCAGCCATTTATGGCGGAGAATGCCCTTTGCGATGCGCTGCATTTCATCAACACCCTTCTAAATACTAAACAACAGTTGATTTTTCGAAGCGAGCCTATTATAATATCGGTGGAAGGGATTTACAACAGACAATAACTTCACGATAGTTGATTAATCAACAGAAGCTCATAATATTGTTCAGGATGGGAAGCGTTAAATATGGGTGAACGGAAAGAGGACCGCCGCGTCGGCAGAACCCGCCGCCAGCTGCGCCACGGGCTGGCGCAGCTGATGAAGATCAAGCGCGTGCAGGACATCACCGTGCGGGAATTGACCGACCTGTGCGACCTGAACCGGGGCACGTTCTACATCCACTACAAGGACGTGTTCGACATGGTGGACGCGGTGGAGAACGAGCTGATCAGCGACTTCGAGCGGGTATTGAACCAGTTCTCCTCTGAGGAGGTCGTCGAACACCCCGGCCAGCTCTTCACACAGATCTTTGAACTGATCCGGGACAACGGCGATATCGTGAGCGTGCTGGTGGGGCCCAACGGCGACTTGAAGTTCATCAACCAGGTCAAGCAGCTGGTGCGGGATCGGTGCGTCGCCTCCTGGCCGGAGATCTTCGCCGCGGGGCCGGTGCAGTATTCCGAATACTTTTCCGGCTTCATCGTGTCCGGCTTCGTGGGGCTGTTTGACACGTGGTTTGAAAAGGGCATGGCCGAGACGCCGGAACAGATGGCTCAGCTGGCGGAGGGCATGGTGCTGCTCTCCACCCGCATCTCCCGGCCAAAATAACAGCTAGGGGCCGCCCGGCGAGGGCAATGTCATTAAGATAACAGGACGAGGAAAGAGCAGAGTATTTAAAAAGGTACGCCTGCTCTTTTTTTATGCGGAATTTAACGCAGGGAAGG
>Ga0268263_1000521_pt1 | contig 56976 bp, 51 predicted proteins | sample Biomet5_FD_190358 | JGI IMG/M metagenome (GOLD analysis project Ga0268263, IMG submission 190358) | Microbial communities from bioreactor (seeded with sewage sludge) at LBNL, California, USA - Biofuel metagenome 5 (SPAdes) (version 4) | ecosystem: Engineered > Bioreactor > Anaerobic >... | reverse complement strand
GAGGCGGCTCGCCGGGCATCTTCGGGTACTCCGGCGGGTACGGCAATTCGCCCTGCCCCGCTGCAGCATCGCGCTCGAACCACTCCACCAGCGGCGCCACTGAGCCCGGCGAGATCGAGTCCAGTTCGGCCCAGGGATCACCGACCTGTGCGAATCGCTGCGGCATGGTGAGGATGCTGAAGTCCTCAGGCTCGGCCTGTTCGAGCTCGTCCCAGGTCAGCGGGGCGGAAACCAACGCCTGGGGTCCCGGACGGATCGAGTACGCCGAGGTCATCAGCCGGTCGCGGGCCATCTGGTTGAAGTCCACGAAGATCCGCTCGCCGCGCTGTTCCTTCCACCAGTTCACTGTGACCAGTTCCGGGCGTTGCCTGGCCAGCTCACGCCCGGCGGCGATCACCGCATGCCGGGCGGTGATGAAGTCCACCGGTTCGATCCGGACGAATACATGGACGCCGCGTCCGCCACTGGTCTTGCAGAACCCGGTCAGTCCGACCTCGCTGAGTACCTGGCGCAGCTCCACGGCGGCCGCGACGGCCTGAGCGAAGCCGGTCCCGGGCTGTGGATCCAGGTCCAGCCGCAACTGGTCAACCAGCTCCGGCGCCGACCGGCGCACCGGCCAGGGGTGGAAGCGCAGCGTCCCCAGGTTGGCCATCCAGGCCACAGTGGCCACATCGGTGGGGGCCACTTCGACCGCAGTCCGACCCGAGGGGAACCGCACTTCGACTCGACCCACCCAGTCCGGGGCATTGGCCGGGATCCGCTTCTGGAAGAACGCCTCCTGCGGCTCGTCATCGGGTCCAGGCACGCCACCGGGCCAGCGCTCCATCGCAGTGGGCCGGTCCCGCAGGGCTCGAAGGATGCCCGGACCCACGCTCGTGAAATATCCGACCACCTCTGCCTTGTTGACTTTGAGAGAGGGAAAGTAGACCTTCTCCGGGCTGCTGATCCGGACCGAGTGTCCGTCCAGCTCGAGAAGCAACTCTGACGTGGCCATGGGTCCAGGCTAGAGTCCGGCGCGATAGTGCGGCCGGGAGACAATTGCGAAGGAGTATCGGATGAGCCTGAAGATCGAGAAGACCCCCGAGCAGTGGCGGGCCATGCTCTCGCCGCTCGAGTACCGAGTTCTGCGCGAGTCCGGCACCGAGGCACCGTTCACCGGCGAGTACACCGACACCACCGCTGCCGGGATCTATCGCTGCCGCGCCTGCGGCACCGAACTGTTCCGCAGCGACCACAAGTTCGAGTCGCACTGCGGCTGGCCGTCCTTCTACACGGCGGCCGCCGAGGATCGGGTGGCCTACCTGGAGGATCGCAGCCTGCCCGGACCTCCGCGGATCGAAGTGCGCTGCGCTGCCTGCGACTCACACCTGGGACACGTCTTCGAGGGCGAGGGCTATGGCACGCCGACCGACCAGCGCTACTGCATCAACTCGGTCAGCTTGACCTTCGAGCCGCTCAGCTCGGCGGCCGACGGCGCGCCCACCGCCCGCTGAGGCCCTGCGTTCACTAGGCTCAGGCCGTGGCCGCACGGTTCGAGCCGACCCCATCACCGCTCTTTCAGGACGTGGTGACTGCGATCGTCGAGATGTCTTGGCGACCGGAGCTGAGCGTCGAAGAGATCCCGGCTCCGGCCAAGATTGCGCCCTTCTCAGTGGCGATCAGCGCCGACGTCGAGGTCGCCGGTGACGAACTCGGCAGCGGCCGCCTGGTGGTGCTCCACGATCCGGCCGGCAGCGCAGCATGGGAAGGCGAGTTTCGCTGCGTCACCTATGCCCGGGCCGAGATTGACCCGGAGATGGCGATCGATCCGTTGATCACTGAAGTGGGCTGGAGCTGGTTATTGGACGCCCTGGAACGCAACCATGCGGGATTCACCGCGCCCAGCGGCACCGTGACCACCGTGGCCGGCCGGTCGTTCGGGGGGATTGCCACCGAGGGTCTGCGCGCCGAGATCGAGTTGCGCGCATCCTGGACGCCACTGCTCGACACCGCTGATGATCTGGTCCGCCACTTGGAGAGCTGGGGCGACCTGGTGTGTCAGACCGCAGGCTTGCCGCCATTGCCCGAGGGCGTGGTTCCGATTGCTTCGCGAAGGGCGGGCTCGTGGTTGAGGTAGACCAGACCGAGGCCGCCGCGCCTGTCGTCAGCTATCCGGTCCTGGCCACCCCTGCCGACGGCATCCCGCCACTGATCGACACTGCGGAGGCGCTCGCGGCCAGCATCTCGGCGCTGGCCGCCGGGCACGGACCAGTCGGCGTCGATACCGAGAGGGCGCACGGCTACCGCTACACCGCCAAGGCCTACCTGATTCAGCTGCGACGAGAAGGCTCCGGCACCCACCTGATCGACCCGACGGCCTTCGAGAACGGTCAGCCGCGCGCCGATCTGTCCGCGTTGGCGGCCGAGTTGGCCGGAATCGACTGGATTCTCCATGCGGCCAGCCAGGACCTCCCGTGCCTGGCTGAGGTGAGGCTATTGCCCACACAACTCTTCGACACCGAACTGGCGGCTCGGCTGCTGGGCCTGCCCCGAGTGAACCTGAGCGCGCTCATGGAGCAAGCCCTCGGGCTGTCGCTGGCCAAGGAACACTCGGCGGCCGACTGGTCGAAGCGGCCAATCCCGGAGGACTGGCTGAACTACGCCGCGCTCGATGTCGAGCGGCTGGCCGAGCTGCGCGAGTGGCAGATCGAACGGCTCACCGAGACCGGCAAGCTGGATTGGGCGATGCAGGAGTTCCAGCACCTCGCCAAGCACGCAAACGACCCCGCAGTGCCTCGCAAGGAGCCCTGGCGGCGACTCACCGGCTTACACAGTCTGCGCAGCCAGCTCGGCCTGGCCGTGGCTCGTGAGCTGTGGTTGGCTCGTGAGGAGCTTGCCCGGCTTGAGGACCGGGCACCCGGAAGAGTGCTGCCGGACCGCAACATCGTTGAGGTGGCTCGGGTCGTGGAGAGCTCTCGCGAGCGGACCATCGACCGCACGTGGATCCGCGGCATTCCTGGCTTCGCCAAGCGCTCGGCGCTGCGCAACGAGCAGCACTGGCTGGCCGCGGTCAAGCGCGCCATCCAGCTACCCAAATCCGAGTACCCGGCGCGCCACCTGATCCCGGACGGCCCACCGCAGCCCCGCGCCTGGGAGCGGCGCTGGCCGGACTCCTTCGAGCGCTTCAACCGGGTGCGCCCCGCGCTGATCGAGCGAGCCGAGAGTCTCGACATGCCCGTGGAGAACTTGCTCTCGCCCGACCACCTGCGTCGTCTGTTGTGGGATTCCCCCGCAACGATGGACGCCGCCGAGGTCGATCGACGACTCGCCGATTCCGGTGCCCGTCAGTGGCAGCGCGAACTCGTCGTCCCGGTGATCACTCGGCTCTGGTGAAGCTCTGCTGCCGCTCGGCGGCGGCGATCTGCTCGGTGGCGAACCGGGCCAGCTGCTGAGCAGTCAGCCCCAGCTCCTCCAGAATCTCTGCGCGGGCACCCTGCCGGACGAACTGCGACGGCACCCCGAACTCCCGAAGCCGCGTCTCGATCCCCGCCGCGCGACACTCCTGAGACAGCCGCGCCCCCAGGCCCCCGACGATCTGGTTGTCCTCGACGGTGAGCACCAGCTCGTGTCGGGCCACCAGCTTCAGAAGATCGGCGGAGACGGGCAGCGCCCAGACCGGATCGACCACGGTGGCGCTGATCCCTTGTTGGGCCAACCGCTGTCCGACCTCGACCGCCATCCCGCACAACTGGCCGTAACCCACGATCAGGACTCGGCCGCTGCCATCACCGAAGAGCACATCAACGCTGCCCGACTGCTTCACAGCCGGCAGCCGCGCGGGGAGAGCCTCCTTGGAGAAGCGGATGACGCTGGGTCTGTCGCCGATCTTCACCGCAGCCCTCAGCGCATCACACAGTTGCGCCTCATCGCGCGGCGCCGCCAGCGTCAGCCCGGGCACTAATCCGAGTACCGACGGATCCCACAGCCCGTGGTGGCTCGGGCCGTCCGGGCCGGTGACGCCGGCGCGATCCAGCACGAAGGTGACCCCGAGCTGGTGCAGCGCCACGTCCATCAGGACCTGGTCGAAGGCACGGTTGAGGAATGTCGCATAGACCGCCACCACCGGGTGCAGACCCGCACTGGCCAGCCCAGCCGCACTGGTGACCGCATGCTGCTCGGCGATACCCACGTCGAACACCCGGTCCGGGAACAGCTTGGCGAACCGATCCAGCCCGGTGGGGTGCAGCATGGCCGCGGTCAGCGCCACCACCTTGTCGTCGGTCGCGGCGATCCGGGCCAACTCATCACCGAAGGCGTCGGTCCACGAGCGGACGCCCGGAGCCAGCGACTCGCCGGTGACCTCATCGATCACACCGACTGCATGAAAGCGGTCCTGCTCGTCCTGCTCTGCAGCCTTGAAGCCGCGTCCCTTTTGCGTAATGCAGTGCACCAGCACCGGGGCGTCGAAGTTCTTGGCTCGCCGCAGGGCCAGCTCGACCGCAGCGATGTCGTGGCCGTCGATCGGACCGACATACTTCAGACCCAGATCCGAGAACATTCCTTGTGGCGCAAGCACATCCTTCACGCCCATCTTGAAGCCGTGCATCAGGCCGTAAATCATCTGGCCGATCACCGGCGCCCCGAGAACGGTGTCCTTGATCCGGCGCAGCATCCGCTCATAGCGGCGGTCGGTGCGAATCGCCGTCAGCTGCTTGCCCAGTACTGACAGCTGGGTGGCCACGCCGCCCACAGTGGGGGTGTAGGACCGGCCATTGTCGTTGATCACGATCACCAGCCGCTCGTCCTGGGCCACCGCGATGTTGTTCAGGGCCTCCCAGGCCATCCCGCCGGTGAGCGCACCGTCACCGACGACGACGGCGACGTGCTCGTCGCGACCCTGCAGCCGAAATGCCTTGGCCATTCCGTCGGCCCAGGACAACCCGGCCGAGGCGTGGGAGTTCTCCACCCAGTCATGCGGCGACTCGGAGCGCGAAGGGTAGCCGGACAGCCCACCGGGCTTGCGCAGGGTCGGAAACCGGGACTGACGCCCGGTGAGGATCTTGTGGACGTAACTCTGGTGGCCGGTGTCGAAGATGATCGGCTCAGCCGGGGAGTTGAAGACCCGGTGTAGAGCGATGGTCAGTTCGACCACTCCCAGGTTCGGGCCCAAGTGCCCACCGGTGTGACTGACGTTGCTGATCAGGAAGCCCCGGATCTCCTCGGCCAGCGCCGGAAGCTGGCTGGAATCCAGTTTCCGAAGGTCCTCGGGACTGTTGATCTGATCGAGAAGCGGCACCCCAGGAGTCTACGTCACAGCCGAGCCCGGACCCGCGCGCCGCCGAGGGCGTCGTTCACCAGCCGGGCCTCCCGCCGCAGCCGATGGATCCCCGCCGTGGCCTCCTGCCAGACCTCCGCGGCCTGACCGGCCACCTGCGGTGGCGCTACCTGTGACAAGGAGAAACGTAGCGTCCGCAGATCCAGCTCACCGGCCCGGAGAGCACCCTCCAGCTGCCAGGCCGCAAACCGCGCAAGCACCACTGGATGACGGCGCAGCATCGGATGATTGCGGAACTCCGCCGGGCAGCAATCCAGCAGGAACTCCACAGCGCTCAGCTCCCAGTCCGGCGAATCGGGCGGACGAACCCGCTCAGGCCACCCCGGCGGCACTACAGGAACCTGCCCCATCATCACAACGGCAATCGTACGCGCGTTCGATTTAGCCGACAAGCCACCAGCCGATTGCGCTGAGCCCGATCACCACCAGCAGGCCCAGGCCGATGTCGGTCCACAGCCGGGATCTTCTGCTCGACCCCCATTCGTGAGTCGCCAGCGCTGCTGCCAGCGGCACGAGGAGGGCAAGCACCCACCACCACCAGGTCTCCAGCCGATCGACCGCGACCAGCATAGCCGCACAGGCAGCGGCCGCGACGGCGTAGCGCCAGCCCAAATGCAGCAGCAGCGCCAAGATCACCCAACCCAGGATCAGCCCGGTCAAGCCGCTGACCACCGCCCAGCCCAGCCGACAGTCGGCACCCTCGCTCGCCGCTCGGCAGGCCACCGTTCCCACACTGACGTTGCCCAGCACGATCACGCCGGCTGCGACCACCGCCGCACCCAGACTGGCCAGATACGACCAAGCCACCCGGGCCGACAGCGGCAAGGCGTCGCGGATCAGCAGCGGATCCGTCCGCGCCCCCTTGGCCCGCTTCGAACTCATCGCTGCAGCAGCGAGCGCAACACGTACTGCATGATTCCACCGTGGCGGTAGTAGTCCGCCTCACCGGGGGTGTCGATCCGCACCACCGCGTCGAAGCTGATCGGGGCCGCTCCCCCAGTCGCGGTGACCCGGACGGTCTTGGGGGTGTGTCCCTGGTTCAACTCGGTGACACCTTCGACGGAGAACACCTCGGTTCCGGTGAGCCCGAGAGTGGCCGCACTGTGGCCGTCCGGGAACTGCAGTGGAAGCACCCCCATGCCGATCAGGTTGGACCGGTGAATCCGCTCGTAGCTCTCGGCGATGACCACCTTCACGCCGAGCAGCGCCGTCCCCTTGGCCGCCCAGTCCCTCGACGAGCCCGAGCCGTACTCCTTGCCGGCCAGGACCACCAACGGCACGCCCGCGGCCGCGTAGTTCACGGCGGCGTCGTACACCGTGGTCACCGGTGCGTCAGCCGCCTGACCCGCAGTGAAGTCTGTGGTGAAGCCGCCCTCGGTGCCCGGTGCCAGCTGGTTGCGCAGCCGAATGTTGGCGAAGGTGCCACGAATCATCACCTCGTGGTTGCCGCGCCGGGAGCCGTAGGAGTTGAAGTCCTTGCGATCCACACCGTGTTCGGTGAGGTACTTTCCGGCCGGGCTGTCCGCCTTGATCGAGCCGGCCGGAGAGATGTGGTCGGTAGTCACCGAGTCGCCCAGCTTGAGCAGCACCCGGGCACCGGTCACGTCGGTCACCGGGACCGGCTGGGCCGGCATGCTCTCAAAGTAGGGAGGACGCCGCACGTAGGTCGAATCGGCCTCCCACTCGAAGGTGTCACCGGTCGGGGTCGGCAGCGACTGCCAGGTCTGATCTCCCGCAAAGACGTCGGCATAGCGGGTGGTGAACATCTCCGCGGTGATCGAGGAGCTGATCACCTCGTCCACCTCGGCCTGGCTCGGCCAGATGTCGCGAAGGTAGACCGGATTGCCGTCCTTGCCGATGCCCAAGGGCTCGGTGGTCAGATCCAGATCCATCCGCCCGGCGAGTGCGTAGGCGACCACCAGCGGCGGGCTGGCCAGGTAGTTCATCTTCACGTCCGGGTTGATCCGGCCTTCGAAGTTGCGGTTGCCGGACAGCACGGAAGTGACCGCAAGGTCGGCGGAGTTCACCGCCTGGGAGACCTCCGGGATCAGCGGCCCGGAGTTTCCGATGCAGGTGGTGCAGCCGTAGCCGACGAGGTTGAAGTCGAGCGCATCCAGATACTTCGTCAGGCCGGCCTTCTCGTAGTAGTCGGTGACCACCTTCGAGCCAGGAGCCAACGAGGTCTTCACCCAGGGCTTGCGCGTCAGGCCCGCCTCGACGGCCTTCTTCGCGACCAGCGCCGCGCCGATCATCACGCTCGGATTGGAGGTATTCGTGCAGGAGGTGATCGCCGCAATGGTGACCGCACCGTGGTCGATGGTGAAGCTGGTGCCGTCGGCCAGGCTGACCGGCGTCGGCCGTGACGGACGAATCGACTCAGCCGCACTGCTGGGGGCGTCCGAGGCCGGGAAGGACTCGGCCACCGCCGCGTCGTAGCCGGTCTCGTCCGCGGTGACGTAGTCGCTCAGCGCTTCGATGAAGTCGGATTTGGCATTGGCGAGGATGACCCGATCCTGGGGACGTTTCGGTCCGGCGATGCTGGGCACCACCGTGGACAGGTCCAGCTCCAGGTACTCCGAATACCGCGGCTCGTGATCGGGGTCATGCCACAGCCCCTGAGCCTTCGCATAGGCCTCGACGAGTTCCAGCTGGTCGTCCGGGCGTCCGGTCAGCCGCAGGTAGTCGATGGTCCTTTCGTCGATCGGGAAGATCGCAATCGTCGAGCCGTACTCGGGGCTCATGTTGCCGATGGTGGCTCGGTTGGCCAGCGGCACCTCGGCGACGCCCGAGCCGTAGAACTCGACGAACTTTCCGACCACCTTGTGGGCGCGCAGCATCTCGGTGATGGTGAGCACCAGGTCGGTGGCGGTGGTTCCCTCAGGCAGCTTGCCGGACAGCTTGAAGCCGACCACCCGCGGAATCAGCATGCTGACCGGCTGACCGAGCATGGCCGCTTCGGCCTCGATGCCACCCACGCCCCAGCCAACCACGCCGAGCCCGTTCACCATGGTGGTGTGCGAGTCAGTGCCCACACAAGTATCCGGATAGGCCTGCAGCACACCGTTGACCTCCCGCGGGAAGACCACGCGGGCCAGATGCTCGATGTTGACCTGATGGACGATGCCGGTGCCCGGCGGCACAACGACGAAGTCATCGAAGGCGGTCTGGCCCCAGCGCAGGAACTGGTAGCGCTCGCGGTTGCGCTGGTACTCCAGCTCGACATTGCGGGTGAAGGCGTCCGGGGTGCCGAACAGATCAGCCACCACCGAGTGGTCGATCACCATCTCGGCCGGCGACAGCGGATTCACCTTGGCCGGGTCTCCACCAAGTTCGGCGATCGCCTCGCGCATGGTGGCCAGGTCGACGACGCACGGCACGCCAGTGAAGTCCTGCATGATCACCCGGGCCGGCGTGAATTGGATCTCCCGGTTCGGCTCTGCGGACGGATCCCAGGCACCCAGCGCAGCGATGTCCTCGGCGGTGATGTTGACGCCATCCTCGGTTCGCAGCAGGTTCTCCAGCAGCACCTTCAGGCTGAACGGCAACGTGGCCGAGCCGTCCACGGCGTTCACCCCGAAGATCTGGAAGGTCTTCCCGGCCACCTCAAGATCGGTTGCTGCGCGGAAGCTGTCGATGCTCATTGGACCTCCATCGTCCCCAAGATATCTCGATGTCGAGATACTAACTCAGCCTAGCTCGCTCGGCCAGCATCACAGCGCCGTCGAGACCAGCTCTCATCTGGCCTTGCGCCGCTGCTCGACCCACTCCTGCTGGAGGTCGGGATCGGTCCGGACCAGATACACCAGCGGGCAGTCCTGCGGGCCGGTGACATCCAGTTGGCAGAGATTGCAGATGTCACCGGGGCGGATCGGGCACTTGGCCTCAACCGTCCGACGTTTGGGTTGATCGTTCATCTGGGTTCCAGAATGGCAAGACACTCAACATGGTGGGTCAGCGGGAAGAGGTCATAGCCACTGACAGCCGTGGGGAGGTAACCCAACTCGCCCAAAGTACGCAGGTCGCGACCTAGTGCCGCCGGATCGCAGGCGACGTAGGCGATCCGGCGCGGCGAGCGGGTGACGATCCTGGACAACACCTCGGCACCGGCGCCGGTTCGCGGTGGGTCGAGCACCACCAGATCGGCATGACGGGGCAGCCGAGCCAGCCGACGTCCCACGTCGCCGGCCACGAAAGTGCCGTTGGGCACGTTGCGGCGGGCGAGGTCGACGGCAGTGGCGGAGCCCTCGATCCCCCACACCCGGCAGCCACCCGCGGCCAGTGCCCCGCTGAACAGCCCCACGCCGCAGTACAGATCGAAGGCGACCTCTCCGGGCTGCGGCTGAAGTCCAGCCAACACCGCCTCAGTGAGTGTCTTGGCGGCAGCGACATGCGGCTGCCAGAAGCCGTCGCCGGCGACCTGGTAGCTCAACTCCCCGACATGCTCGGTCACTTCGGCGGAACCGTCCGTGCCGAAGTAGCAGCCCTCCGCCGTCGCCACTGCGCGCAACTCTCCCCCGGTCCGGGACTGCACCGGAGGACTAGCGATCTGCGGCACGGCGATCCGGCAGCCGCCTTCAGGCAGCGCGACGATGTCCCGCGAGCGATGGGCCAGCAGCCCCGGACGGCCCTGATCGTCGATCCGATAGCGCATTCGACTACGCCAATGCAGCGGCGCCGGAGCCACTTCGGCGATGGCCCCGGTGAACTCGTAGCCGGCCAGGTGAGCCAACTGCTCGGCGACCACCTGCCGCTTCAGCTCGCGGCTGTGGGCGGCGCTGACATGTTGGAAGTCGCAGCCGCCACAGCGGCCGGCCACCGGGCAGGGCGGCTCGACTCGATGCTCGCTGGCCCGCTGGACGGCCACGACGAAGCCGCGCGCGTAATGCCGGTTCACCTCGGTGATCCGGACGTCCACTCGCTCACCGCTGAGCGCATGCCGGACGAAGACCACCCGACCCTCATGGCGGGCCACGAAGTGGCCACCGTGGGCCACCGGACCAATCTCAAGCCCGGCGATGAGGTCTCCAGGCTGTAGCGGGCTCACCGCTGGGCCGGCCGATCGTCGGAGTCGCTCATCCGCACTTCACCACTGCCCGGGCGCCGCCAGGCAGCCACGTTGTCCCGCTTGGCCCGGTCGATCGCATAGCGCGATGACGCCAGCAGATATGGCACCGACGTCACCATCACACCCTGCATGAAGTTCAGCCGAGCCTTCAGGATCAGGCCGGTCTGGTTGTGCAGCACACTCTCCCACCAGTGCCCCACCACATACTCGGGGATGTACACGCAGACGACATCACGCGGGTTGTCCGAGCGGATCCCCTTCACGTAGTTCAGGAACGGCCCGGTCACCTCGCGGTACGGCGAGGCGATCACCCGCAGCGGCACCTCCGGACCCTGGGCCTCCCACTGAGCCATGATCGCCTTGGTCTCGGCCTCATCAATGGACACGGTGACGGCTTCGATCGAACTCGCCCGGGTTGCTCGGGCGAAGTTCACCGCGCGCATCGTCGGCTTGTTCACTTCCTGAACCATGATCACGGCCCGGACCCGGCTCGGCAGCAGCCGTGCCTCGGTCGGGCTGACCGCCGTCTCCCGGCTCACCTTGTCGTAATGGCGCCGGATCGAGCGCATCAGCACGAAGACCACGGCCATCGCCAGCACCGCCAGGTACGCCCCGTAAATGAACTTGGAGGCCAGCACGATGATCAGCACCACGCCGGTGCCGGTGAGACCGATCGCGTTGATGACCCGGGAGCGCTGCATCTGGGCCCGCGCCTTCGGGTCACGCTCGGTGGCCAGATGCCGGGTCCAGTGCCGCATCATGCCGAACTGGCTGACGGTGAACGATACGAACACGCCTACGACATACAGCTGAATCAGCGAGGTCACCGAGGCGTTGTAGATCAGCACCAGTCCGACTGCTGCGGCGGCCAGAGCGATGATGCCGTTGGAGTAGGCCAGCCGGTCGCCGCGGGTGTGCAGCGCCTTGGGCAGGAAGCCGTCGCGCGCCAGGATCGAGCCGAGGACGGGGAAGCCGTTGAAGGCGGTGTTCGCAGCCAGGATCAGGATGATCATCGTCATCGCGATGACGAAGTAGAAGCCCACCGGGAAGTTGTCGAAGATCGTCCGAGCCAACTGCCCCATCGCGGTCTCGTGCGGCACCTCGATCGGCACGCCGTTCCTCGCGAACTGCGACTGCCCATCGGGATCGACCAGCTTCAACCCGGTCAGATTGGCCAGCACGATGATCCCGGACAACATCGTGATCGCAATGCCGCCCAGCAACGCCAGAGTGGACGCAGCGTTGCGACTCTTCGGCTCGCGGAATGCCGGGACGCCGTTGGAGATGGCCTCCACACCGGTCAGTGCCGCACAACCGGAGGAGAACGCACGAGCCAGCAGCACCACCATGGCCACTCCGGCCAACGGCTCGAATGACGGCGAGCCGATCACCTCCAGGCCGGCGGTCGGCGCCTGCAGGTGCTCCCCCAGCCCGAAAATCCGGAACAGTCCCCAGCCGGTCATGCCGAGCACACCGATCATGAAGCCGTAAGTCGGGATCGCGAAGAAGGAGCCGGACTCACGCACCCCGCGCAGGTTCATCGCCATCAACGCCAGGATGCCCAGCGCCGCCACCCAGCCCTCATGGCCCTCCAGAGCGGGGAAGATCGCCTTGGCGTTCTGCACGCCGGAGGACACCGAGACGGCCACGGTCAGCACATAGTCGACCAGCAGGGCCGACGCCACCACCAGGCCGGCACTCGGGCCCAGGTTCACCGTGGCGACCTCGTAGTCGCCACCGCCGGACGGATAGGCGTGCACCGTCTGCCGATACGACAACACCACGATCAGCATCACCGCAGCGACGGCCAGTGCGATCTGCCACGAGAAGGCGAAGCCGGCCATCCCGGCAAGAGAGAGGGTGAGCAGGATCTCATCCGGGGCGTATGCCACCGAGCTCAAGGCGTCCGAGGCGAACACAGGCAAGGCGATCCGCTTGGGCAACAGCGTCTCGCCAAGTTGGGCGTTGGCCAGCTTGCGGCCGACCAGCAGCCGCTTCACCATGTCCAGCACGTTCACGTAGACGCACCCTATGCCACCTCGGCGTCGAAACCCACCTGTGTCGGCGATCTGTCGCGCCGTGCCGACCCCGCCCGCCCGCGCCGAGCGGTGTAGCGTCTGCTCACGTCACTGGTGATTCAGCGCGATCGGTGAGTACCGGTAAGGTCAACCACGCAGCAATAGCCATTACGAGTGGAGGCGTCGGCGATGCATATCGTCATCATGGGTTGCGGACGCGTTGGGTCGTCCCTGGCCCGGGCCTTGGAACGCCGCGGTCATTCGGTCGCAGTGATCGACATCGTCCAGGACGCCTTTCGTCGGCTTGGACCGGACTTTCAGGGCAAGACCGTCAAGGGCGTCGGCTTCGATCGCCAGGTGCTGATCCGGGCAGGGATCGAGAAGGCCGACGGTTTCGCAGCCGTATCCAGCGGTGACAACTCCAACATCTTGGCCGCCCGGGTGGTGCGCGAGACCTTCGAAGTGACCAATGTGGTGGCTCGGATCTACGACCAGGGCCGCGCGGAAGTCTACGAGCGGCTGGGTATCCCCTCGGTGGCCACTGTGCGCTGGGCTGCGGACATGGTGCTGCGCCGGCTGCTGCCTTCGGGTTCGGAGCCGCAATGGCGCGATCCGTCCGGCTCGGTCCGGCTGGTGGAAGTGCATGTCGACTCGGGCTGGGTCGGCACCAAGGTCACCGCCATGGAGAAGGCATCCTCGGCCAAGATTCCATTCCTGATGCGGTTCGGCTCCGGAATCGTCCCCAACGACCAGACGGTTTTCCAGGACGGCGACTTGATTTACGCCGCCGTCAGCAATGAACTGGTCACCGATGTCGAAGACACCCTCGGCCAGGCCCCGGCCGAGCACTGAAAGGCAGACAGATGCGGGTAGCCATCGCCGGGGCCGGGAATGTCGGCCGGTCCATCGCTCGTGAGTTGATCGCCAACGGCCACAAGGTGTTGCTGATTGATCGCGACCCGAACGCCATCAAGCCTGACAGCGTCCCCGAGGCCGAGTGGCTACTGGCCGATGCCTGCGAGCTGGCCAGCCTCGAAGAGGCAAACCTCGACTCCTGCGATGTCGCCATCGCAGCCACCGGTGACGACAAGGCCAATCTGGTCCACTCGCTGCTGGCCCGCACTGAATTCGGGGTGCCACGCACGGTCGGCCGGGTGAATCACCCGAGCAATGAGTGGATGTTCGACGAACTCTGGGGTGTCGACGTCGCCGTATCCACGCCACGCCTGATGTGTGCGCTGGTCGAAGAGGCCGTCACCGTCGGCGATCTGGTCCGGCTGTTCAGCTTCCGCGGTGGTCACACCAACCTGGTGGAAATGACCTTGCCGGAGGGCTCTCCCCGGGTCGGCACCCGAGTAGCCGATCTGGACCTGCCCGGCGATGCGGTGCTGGTCACCATCATTCGCGACGGTGCCGCCCGCGCGCCTGAGCGCGATGCCGCCCTTGAGGCCGAGGACGAGTTGCTGTTCGTGGCCAACCCCAGCTATGAGGCTGCGCTGGCCCAGTACCTGGTCCCCCGCGTCGCCGCCGCCGCCGAGTAGATCAGGCCGGAACCAGCTCGTAGAACGGGTTGTAGAGGCGCCGCTCGCCGTCCACGAAAGAAACCCGGCCGGAGACAATGAGCTCCCGGCCTGCGGTGATTCCCGGAATCGCACGACGTCCCATCCAGATCAGGGTGACCGTCCCGGACCCGTCGGTGAACTCGGCCTCCAGCCACGGCGTGCCACCGCGCGGCTTCATGCTCAAGATGGCGATCGTGCCACGCATCCGGGCGAACTGACGATCCTTCACCTCACTGATCGGGTTGGCCCCGACCTCCTCGACGACCTTCTGCCGCGCCTCGGATTCGAGTTCGGCGTTGGACGCGCCGAGTCGGCGCAACGCCCGGATCAGGCGGTTCTCACCAGCCATCACTGCACTCCTTCCGGCAGCTTGAGCCCGATCACCTCGCCCGGCACCATCGGCTTGTTGCCACGCCGCACCACCAAATTGCGGAAGAACTCGATGAACGGGAGCGCCTTCGGGTCGGCCGGATCAGCCAGGGCGACCTCGCCGAGCAGAGTGCCGCGGAGCAGCCAGCGCGGACCTTCGGCGAACCACACCTGCGACACGTGGAACAGCTGCTCGCCCTTCGGGCCGGCCTGAGGAATCACCCGCTTCACCTGCGGGCCGAACGGGCCATCCTCGAAGGAGGTCTTTCCGCCGGCCGCCTCAGTCTCATCGACGAGATCCTCGCGCAGATCATGCGCCAACCCGCCGCTGTTCGGCGCTGCGAACAGCACCACCTCCAGCGCCGAGTCTTCCCAGACGCAGGTGATGGCCTGAACCACCCGACTCGCCTCGTCCACTTGCAGCTGGACACCCAGCCCCTCCCAAGGGGTAACGATCAGTGAGCCCAGATCAATTCGGTTCACCGCGTCGTGGCCGAGCTCCACCTCGTCGTAGTCGAAAGGCCCCTCGGCCCGCCAGTCGACCTCTGCCAGTTCCGGCGCCTCAGGAGCTTCGGTCGCGCCCTGATCAGCGTCCCGCTCATCGGCCTCCGCCTCGTCGAGCTCCTCCATCTCGGGAGTCGAGTCGTCGACGAGCGTCGCCTCGGGCTCGACGTCCTCGACCTTGCGCTTACGACCGAACATCACTTACCCACCTCAGTTTCCGTGTGCTGCGACGACTGACCCCGCCACCGGGCCACTCCTCCGGTAGAACCGTAGCCGCCCGAGCCGCGGTCGCTGTCGGGCAGCGCGTCCAGTTCGACGAAATCGACGACCTCCACCGGCTGCACCACCAGCTGGGCGACCAAGTCACCCCTCGTCAGTGCGATCGAGGTGTGCTGGTCGGTGTTCAGCAGGCAGATCCTCACCTCACCGCGGTATCCGGCATCAATCGTGCCCGGTGCGTTCACGATGGTGAGCCCACTGCGCGCGGCCAGCCCGGACCGTGGGTGGACGAAGCCGGCCCACCCGTCTGGGAGGACCAGGGCCAGGCCGGTGCCGACAACCTTGCGCTCACCGGGAGCCAGATCGCAATCCTCGGCGATCGCCAGATCTGCGCCGGCATCGCCGGAATGGGCGTAGCGCGGCACGGGCATTCCGGGATCGAGCCGGACGAAGCCGACCTGGGTGCTCTGGCTGGTCACGGCCGCAGTCTAGCCGCGTCCGCCCATTGCCCGGTGCCCGAGAGCACGGCATGATGCCAAGTGGGAGGTAGTTGTGGAAATCTCGGAAAAGCTGGTCTGGAGCCTGGTCACTGCGGCCACGTCAACCATCGCCACCGCCGTGGCGGTCAAGGTGGTCACGGCCGCCTGGGAACTGGCCACCGGCGAGGAGCCGCCCGAACCGAATGATCCGCAAGTGCCGCTGCGTCGCGCGCTCACCTGGGCTCTGGCCAGTGGAGTCGGGATCGGATTGACCCAGTTGCTGGCCAACCGCTTCGCTGCCTCACAGTGGGCGGTGGCCACGGGCAAGCCTGTCCCGAGGGTCGGCAAGACCACGCTCAGGATCTGAGCGCGGGCCCGCCGACGCGGTGGCTCAGCCTGCGCAGTCCACGCAATAGCTGATGCCGCCGCGTACCTCGGCGATCTGGCTGCGGTGCTTCACCAGGAAGCAGGATCCGCAGGTGAACTCGTCTGCCTGTCGGGGCAGGACGCGAACGGTCAGTTCCTCGTGCGAGAGGTCTGCGCCGGGCAATTCAAAGGCTTCGGCCGCTTCGACCTCATCCTCATCTACCTTGCCCGAGTTTTTGTCGTTCCGCCTGGTCTTGAGTTCCTCGATCGAGTCTTCGCTCTCCTCGTCAGTCTTGCGAGGCGCGTCGTAGTCGGTCGCCATAGCTTCTTGTTCATCTCCGTTCCGGGGCGGCTGATTGCGGCCTTATGGTGCCAGGAATACATACCACATGCGTGCCCCGTCTTGTTCGCGCAACAGTGGTGCTTGTGCAGATCCACGGCCGGTCCACACCGGCATCTGTCCATCGGCTTGGTAGGTTACCTGCGTACGCAAGCCGAAAGAGAGGCGATGACGCACAACGAGCCGCCGGCCAGCCCTGGTCGCACGCTACGTCCGTCGCCGGAGAGCTCACCGCTGGAGATCGACATGGAAAGCGCTCTGACCCCGAGGGAGATTCAGGCGCGCATCCGCAGCGGCGAAAGCTTGGCGGAGGTTGCTCGCCTGGCCGGGATGACCACCGACTGGGTGGAGCCGTTCGCCGCGCCGGTGATCGCCGAGCGGGAGTACATCGCTGCCCAAGCCCAGTCGCATCCGGTACGGCGCAGTGGAGAGACGATCGCGCACCGCAACCTGGCCCAGGTCGTCGCCGACCGGCTCGGCTCCCGCGGAGTCGAGCTGGACACGGTGACCTGGGACGCCTGGAAGCTCGAAGGACGCCGCTGGCAGGTCCGGGTGGAGTACGAGTCGGGCAAGGCCCGCCGTGAAGCCCTATTCGGCTACGACGCTGCCGGCCGGTTCTCGGTAGCCGAGAACGACGACGCCCGATGGTTGCTCGGGTTGCACTCCGCCTCGCACGGCCCGCAACCGGGCCGACGCCGCCGCGAAGAGGACGCCGAGCCGACGGTCGGCCTCAACGAGGATCTGGCCCTGGTCCGGGTGGTACAGCCCCGCGTCGATGAGGCCGCTGACCCTGAGGACACGCAGCCACTGCCTGACGACTATGTCGGCGAGGACACCAACGATGCCTACACCGAGGCCGAGTTGGCCGAGGTGGACGGGGTCTACGACCTCGTCCCGGGCCACGACTCGAACCTGGACGTCCTTTACGACATGCTGTCCAGCTTCGATGAGGACTCCGTCCAGATCTATGCCGGCCTGATCCGTCCGCTCGACGGATCGTCCGCAGCGCCGGTGCTCGATGCGGTTTCCGAACTCGATGACGAACCCGAGCCGGAGACCAAGCCCGAGTCCGAGTCCGAGCGTTCGGTGACTCAGTTGCACCCCGCCGAGCCCGAGCAGCCTCCGCTTCCGGCCGACGAGCCACCCGAAGCAGCAGCCCCAGTCCGCGGGAAGCGCAAGCGAGCTCAGGTGCCCAGCTGGGACGAGATCATGTTCGGCTCGCCCAAGAAGCGCGACTGAGCCTTAGCTGCGTTCGAAGGGCAGCGGCTCTGGGCTGAGCGTGACCGCGGCGATCTCCTTGGTCAGGCGACGCCGGTGGTGCCGGCGGCAGAGCACCTGGTAGGAGATCTGCCCCGAGTCGGTATCGCCGACCACCACCTGGCTGCCCTCGGTGACCATCACCCCGTCGACGGTCCGCGCGTTGTGCGTGGCCGGCTCGCCGCACCAGCAGCGCGGACGCACCTGCAGAATCTCCATCCGATCGCACAACTCGACAAGCCGTCGCGATGCCGGGAACAGCTGGGTGCGAAAGTCCGTCAGGATCCCGAAGCAGAACACGTCGATCTGCAACTCATCGACGATCCGGGCCAGTTGGTCGATGTGATCGATGAGATAGAACTGCGCCTCGTCGCAGACCAGGTAATCGATCCGCTTGCCACCAGTCAGCTCGGTGACGACGTAGCGCCAGAAGTCGAGCTCGTCGTCGACCTCGAGGGCCGGCGCGTCCAAGCCGATCCGGGAGCTGATCACGGCTCCCCCGGCCCGGTCGAGCCGGGTGAACAGCCGTCCCTGGCGTCCGGCGGAGGTCTCGGTGTAGGCCACCTGGAGCGCCAGCGTCGACTTGCCGCAATCCATCGGCCCGGTGAAGAAGATCAGATCCGCCACATCGGTCATTCTCGCCCACCACGGACGACTACGCCTACTCAGCCGCCGACGGCCAAGACCTCGACTAGGCTGCCAGCGACCGCCATCGGACCCGACGAGAGGATCTCGGCTATGCAGCACCGTCCCCTGGGGCGCACCGGACGTCAGATCTCCGCAATTGGCCTGGGCACCTGGCAGCTGGGTGCCGACTGGGGCGAGGTCAGCCCGGCCGATGCCGAAGCCGTCCTGCAGGGCTCCCTCGACGCCGGGGTCACTTTGTTCGATACCGCCGACGTCTACGGTGATGGACGCAGCGAGTCACTGATCGCCGACTTCCTGGCCGCCCGTCCGGAGCATCGGGTGACGGTGGCCACCAAAATGGGTCGCCGGATGGCGCAGGAGCCGATCAACTACATCGCCGAGAACTTCCGGTCCTGGACCGACCGTTCACGGGCGAACCTCAGGGTGGACACCCTCGACCTGGTCCAGCTGCACTGCCCGCCCACCGCGGTCGTCACCGCCGACTCCACTTACGACGCCCTCGACGAGTTGGTCGCTGACGGCACCATCGCCGCTTACGGGGTATCGGTGGAGAGCTGTGAGCAGGCGCTGGCCGCGATCTCGCGGCCGCGGGTCACCAATGTGCAGATCATCATCAACCCGTTCCGGCTCAAGCCGCTGGACGAGGTGCTGCCGGCCGCGGCCGCCGCAGGAGTCGCGGTCTTCGCCCGGGTGCCCTTGGCCTCCGGACTGCTGTCGGGGCGCTACACCAGCGCCACCACCTTCGCGGCCAACGACCATCGCAGCTACAACCGGCACGGCGAAGCCTTCGACCGCGGCGAGACTTTTTCCGGCGTCGACTTCGAGGTCGGACTGCGCGCGGCGGCTCGGCTGGCCGCTGCGCTTCCGGACGGCATCAGCCTGCCCGCTGCGACCCTGGCCTGGGTCGCGTCGCGGCCGGGCGTCAGCACGGTGATTCCCGGGGCGCGCAGCCAGGTCCAGGCCCAGGCCAATGCCGGTGCAGCGCAGCTGCTCGACGGCGGCTTCGATCTTGCCGGGTTCGACGCCGTGGTCCAGGAGACCTACGACGAGCTGCTCCGGGACGCGATTCACCCGCTGTGGTGAGACATCCGCTGCGCGAGCCAGCCGGAGCACATTGCTGATCAGCCGATCAGCAACGGCACCTCCATCTCGGCAGCGGTCAGCGAGCCGTGCATGCCGACCAGCGCCATCTCCCGCGGCAGTGTCCGTGTCATCACGGCGCCGTCGTCGCTGCGGGCCACCAGGACGTCCCCGAAGCGCGACGCCAGGCTCGGGGCCAGCGGGCCGAACCAACCCTCAGCCTCTGCCTCGGCACGGGTGCGGACCCAGGCCGTCTCCCCCAGCCGATCCCGCCAACGTGCAGCCACCGCCTCCGGTTGGGCGGTCATCAGCTGACGGAGACGTCCCTCACCGGCCAAGGCACTCACCCCGGCCAGCAGGCCCGGCTCATCCTCGACCACCAGGCGGTTGTCGGCGGCGACGTTGACCATCCCGTGGTCGCCGGTGATCAGGATGCACACCTCGTCGGGCAGACCCGAGCGCAGTGCCCGGACCAGCGCATCCACCTCGGCCAACCGCCGCAGCCATGCGGTCGACCCCACACCGCGCTCATGGCCGGCATGATCGAGGTTGCGCTCATAGAGATAACCCACCGCCCGCTCGCCGAGGCTCATGGCCTCTGCGGCCAGCTCCACTCGCCGGGCCTGGTCGGACTCGTTGCGGACCGGCAGGAAGGCCGGCCCGCGCAACGCGGCGGTGCTCAGCCCGCTGCCGGCAAAGTGCGCGGGTGCAATCACCGCGGTCGCTACACCGGCCGAGCGCAGGCGCTCGAAGTAGGTGAGTTGCGGCTGCACATCCAGCGCACTGATCTCAGCCGGCCAGCGCAACGTGGCCAACACCTGCCGGGCTGGCGGGTACCAGAAGGAGTAGCCGGCCAACCCGTGCCGCCCGGGCGGCAGCCCGGTGCCCAAGCTGGTGATCGAGGTGGCCGTCGTGCTCGGCACTCCGCAGGTGAGCTGGCGTCCGCGCAGCGAGGCAAGGTGAACCGCATGCTCGGCGTACTCGTCCAGCAACCCGGCTCCCAGCCCGTCGACCAGCACCACCAGGAACTTGCTGGCAGCAGGCAGGCCGATGGTGTCGACCGCGTTCGGCACACCCACCTGGGCACCGATGCTCGGCAACAGCTCGGCGAGGCTGGCGCCGCCGTAGTCCGGCAGCCGAGGCTTCACCGACCGCCGCCGCTGACCTGCTGCAGGGCCGAGCCGAAGGCGACCAGCTCGGCCACCTTCTCCTGGCCGTCAGCGGCAGCGCTGATCCGCACGGTCAGGTCCTCACCGGCCAGCATGCCGGTGTAGCCGTGATCGGCCTCGCACTCGGGATCGGCACAGTGTGCCGGCTCCAGGTCGAGGCGCCGCATCGTCCCCCAGGTCACTGTCAACCACGCCTCACCCACGCCGGCCTTGCGGGAGCCGTAGCGTTCCGGATGCGAGACGACCTGGCTGAGGGCGACCGAGCCGATCCGCACCAAAGGGATCGACTCGGTGGTGGTCAGCGCCTGCGGCGCCTCACCGGGGGTGTCGTTCTCATCGGTGTGCGAGACGATCAGTCGCGAGTCGGTGACCACCAGAACCGACAAGTGCCGCTGGATCTCGTCGCGGTTGAAGGTGGCCTCGTGATGCACCAGGTGCGCTCGGGCCGGTTCAACCCCCACCGCGAGCGCGATCGAATCGCTGACGAGTTCGGGAAAGTAGCCACAGGCCCGAATCTCGGCTTCCAGAGCCTGCGGCAGTCGCGGCTCGGCGTGCGGCGTCATTGGACCATCTTCCCACGCGGGGTCGGCTCAACCCCAATTCCGGGCGCCTCCTTTAGGGTGTGGGAGTGAGCACCCGCCCATTCTTCGCCGCGCGCATGGAAGAGTTCTTCGATCGTCGCGTGGAGTCGCTCCTGCGCGCCCTGGGCTGGACCGAGAAGGTGATTTGCTACACCGGCTACGGCACGGCCGCCAGCGCCCGCGTGCTGGGCCGGGTGATCCTGGTGCCGCGCCGAGCCCGCACCGGGATCGGTCGGGCCACCGAGGAGATCATCCGGCGGCGCGGCTTCCGCAACTTCGTGGGGGCCGCCTGTGTGCGGGTACCGGTGACCATCTGGATCGGGGACCAAGAGGTGCACTCGGTCACCGACCGTGGCGGCTACATCGATCTGCGGGTGCGCCAGCCCCACCTGGAGCCGGGTTGGCAGACCTTTCGGGTGCGCAGCGCCGGCTCGGAGGTGGCCAAGGGACGGGTGGAGATCGTGGCCGACGACGTCCGCTTCGGCCTGGTCTCCGACATCGACGACACGGTGATCTCGACCTGGCTGCCCCGTCCGTTGATTGCGGCCTGGAACTCCTTCATCCGCGACGAGTCCGCCCGCCAGGCCGTCCCCGGCATGGCCAGGCTCTACCAGCAGCTCCTCGCCGAGCATCCTGGCGCCCCGGTGATGTACATCTCCACCGGAGCGTGGAACACCCATGGATTCCTGGATCGATTCCTGTCCCGGCACGGGTTCCCGGCCGGCCCGATGCTGCTCACCGACTGGGGTCCGACCAATACCGGTTGGTTCCGCTCCGGGATGGCCCACAAGACCGAGACCTTGCTGCAGCTGACCAGGGACTTCCCGAACATCTCCTGGGTGCTGGTCGGCGACGATGGCCAGCACGATCTGTCGATCTACTCCGATTTCGCCCGGGTGGCACCCGACCGGGTCCGCGCGATCGCGATCCGGCAGCTGTCTCCCACCGAGCAAGTTCTGGCTCATGGCACCAACACGACCCTGAATGAGCAAGACGACGTCGCTGCAGAGATAGCCTTGGTCCTCGCTCCGGATGGACGCGGCCTGCTCAGCGGTCTGCACAGCCTGGAGGCAGGTCCGAACGACGCCGAAGAGAGGTAGGCCTACGAGAGATGGTCGCCAAGCCACCGCCGGTCGATGAGGACTTCAGTGAACGGATCGTCGATATCGACGTCACCGAGGAGATGGAGTCCAGCTTCCTCGAGTACGCCTATTCGGTCATCTACTCTCGTGCCCTCCCCGATGCCAGGGACGGGCTGAAGCCTGTTCAGCGCCGGATCCTGTTCACCATGGATCAGATGCGGATCCGTCCGGACGCCTCCCATGTGAAGTGCTCCCGGGTCGTCGGCCAGGTGATGGGTCTCTACCATCCGCACGGTGACTCAGCCATCTACGACGCCCTCGTCCGGCTGGCTCAACCCTGGTCGATGCGCCTGCCCACCGTCGACGGACACGGCAACTTCGGCTCGCTCGACTCCGGCCCGGCCGCGATGCGGTACACCGAGTGCCGGATGGCTCCGGCGGCAGTGGCGATGACCGCCGACCTGGAAGCTGACACCGTCGACTTCCGGCCCAACTACGACGGCAAGGAGTCCGAGCCCGTCGTCTTGCCGGCCGCCCTGCCGAACCTGCTGGTCAACGGCACGACCGGAATCGCCGTGGGGATGGCCACCAATATCCCACCGCACAACCTGATCGAGGTCGTCCAGGCGCTGAAGCACCTGCTGTGGCATCCTGACGCCGACCTCGACGAACTGATGCGGTTCATCCCCGGCCCGGACCTGCCCGGCGGCGGCAAGATCATCGGTCTGGACGGGATCCGCGAGGCTTATGCCACCGGACGCGGCAGCTTCCGGGTCCGGTCATCGGCCCGGATCGAGCAGGTGCACGCCCGCCGCAAGGGCATCGTGGTCACCGAGCTGCCGTACATGATCGGCCCGGAGCGGATCATCGAACAGGTGAAGAACCTGGTCAGCGCCAAGAAGCTGGCCGGAATCTCCGATATCAAGGATCTCACCGACCTTGCCAACGGCACTCGGCTGGTGATCGAGGTGAAGAACGGGATCAACCCCGACGCACTGCTCGAAGAGCTCTATCGGCTGACCAAGCTCGAGGACTCGTTCGCGGTGAACTCCGTCGCACTGGTCGACGGCCAGCCGAACACCCTCAGCCTGAAGCAGCTGCTCGAGGTCTACCTGGCACACCGGCTTGAGGTGATCCGACGCCGCTCGGCCTTCCAGCTCGGCAAGGCTCAGGACCGACTGCATCTTGTCGACGGCCTGCTGATCGCGATCGTCGACATCGATGATGTGATTGCCATCATCCGCTCCTCCGACGACGCCGCCCAGGCCCGCGCCCGGCTGATGGATGCCTTCGAGCTGAGCGAGATCCAGACCAACTACATCCTGGAGATGCAGCTGCGTCGGCTGACCAAGTTCTCCCGGATCGAGCTGGAAGCAGAGCGCGACCGGCTGTTGGCCACCATCGCCGACTTGCGCGAACTGCTGGACTCTCCCGAGCGACTGCGCCAGAGCGCCGCCGCCGAACTCGACGAGGTGGCCCGGGCCTACGGGACGCCGCGTCGGACCGTCCTGCTCGCCTCCGGCGGCAACCAGGTGACCGGCGCGAAGGCCGCCGCAGCCAGCCTGGAGATCGCCGACGAGCCCTGCTGGGTGATGCTGTCCTCCACCGGCCTGCTCGCTCGCACCGACAACGATGAGCCGCTGCCCAGTTCCGGGCCCCGCGCCGGTCATGACGTGATCACATCTGCCGTACGAACGACAGCGCGTGGCGAGTTCGCGCTCCTGACCAGCCGCGGCCGGCTGCTGCGCGCCCAGGCGATCGACTGCCCCGCCGTCCCGGTCACCGCCGCCGCACCAAACCTGCAAGGCGGCTCCCCTGCAGCTGAGCTGCTCAGCCTGGAGGCAGGCGAGCGAGTGCTCGCGTTGAGCACTCTCACCGAGCAGACCTACGGGTGGGCGCTGGGGACGGCGCAGGGCGTCGTGAAGCGGGTGAACCCGGAGATCATCGGCAAGGACTCCTGGGAGATCATCCGCCTCGATGAAGGCGACGAGGTGGTCGGAGCCGTCGAGCTCCCCCACGACCTCGACGAGTTCGTCTTCATCACCTCCGATGCCCAGTTGCTGCATTTCCCGGCATCGTCGGTGCGTCCGCAGGGACGCTCCGGCGGCGGCATGGCCGGCATCCGACTCTCGGCTGGGGCACGGGTCGTCCACTTCGGACTGAGTGCCATGTCCGACTCCAGTGTGGTGACGGTAGCCGGCTCGTCCTCCGCCTTGCCGGGAACCGACGCCGGCAGCGTGAAGGTCACCCCCTTTGCGGAGTACCCCGGCAAGGGCAGGGCCACGGCTGGGGTGCGCTGCCAGCGCTTCCTGAAGGGCGAGGACGTCCTGCTGCTGGCGTGGGCCGGCGCCGATCCGGTGATCGCCGCCGCCGCAAGCGGCGCTCCGATCGACCTTCCGGATGTCGATCCGCGACGCGACGGCTCCGGAGTTCCGGCCGCGCAGCCGATCGCCGCCGTCGGCTCCCGCTACCACTCCTGAGCCGGCCCGCCTTTACCGCGGCGGTCAGGACGCCGCGCGTGGTGCCGCGCGTCGTTCGAGCATGCGATCGCGCAGCGAGTCGTAGATCGGGCGTCCCTTCAATGCGGTGGTCATGAACAGTGCGGCCGCCGCAGCGGCGAACATCGCCAAGGTGAGCGAGGCGGTTGCAGTCATCTCGGTGATCAGCACGATGCCCGTCATCGGAGCCCGGACGGAGGCCGTGAACAAGGCCACCATGCCGACCAGTGCGAATGGCACGGGGCTGAGTCCCAGCAGATCGACGGCCGCGGCGCCGCCCAGCGTGAGCGCGACCGTGTGAAATGCCGCTCCCAGCAGCGCCCCGAGAGCCAGCAGCGGCGCGAACAACCCACCGGGGGTGCCGGAGGCGTAGGAGAGCGGACCGGCCACGAAGCGGACCGCGAACAGTCCGAGCAATGCCCACAGGCTGAGGCTTTGCCCACCGAGGACCACCTGGGCGATCTGCCCGCCGCCGCCGGCCGCCATCGGATCCAACCAGAGCAGCAGCCCGATCAACGCACCGATCACGGCCGCTCGCGCGGTCGGATTCAGTTGCATCCGATCGGTCCGGCGCAACAGCTGCATGACCAGTGCGTTGTACGCGACCCCGAGAACGCCGGCGATCAGGCCGAGCACCACATAGGCCGGCAGCGCGCTCACTCCAGGGGAAACGACGGCACGTGCAGCGAAGTCGGGACGATCCGGAATGATGAAGCGCGACACCCAGACCGCCACCGAGGTCGACATCAAGGTGACCAGCATCACCCGCACCCGGAACGACTTGGTCACTTCCTCAATGGTGAACAGTGCGCCGCCCACCGGAGCGTTGAAGGCCACCGCGAGACCGGCTCCGCCGACAGTGGTGTACAGCAACTTGCGCTCGTAGTCGCTGAGCCGAAACCAGCGCCCGACTTCGGCGCCGATGGTCGAGCCGAGATGGACGCTCGGGCCTTCGCGACCCATCACCATGCCCGAGCCGATCGCCGCGAGTCCGCCGAGGAAGCGCGACGGCAGCACGGCGGCGCCCGGCAGCTCTTCCTGCTCATGCCACACCGCCTCCACGTCCTGGATACCGCTTCCTGATGCCCGCGGAGCCAAGAGTGTGAACAGGTGACCGATAGTGGCGCAGCCGGCAACGAGAGCGACGGGGACCAGCCAGCCCACCGGCGAGCCGTGGGCCCAGATCATCAGGGCTTCACGCTGCGTTTCCGCCTGCTCCAGGAGCCACCTGAAGGTCCCACCCAGCAGCCCGATACCGGTCGCGGCGACCACGGTGGCGATGCTGAACACCGCCATCCCTCGCCGGGATCCGAATGGGTCGACCTCTGCACCAAACTTCACTCCGGCAGCCTACGGCTTCGCCGTCTGTGGGCATCGGCCCCGTCCGGGCCGAGCCGCGTGGAACAGCTGAGCCCTCCCCCGTGCTCGGTGATCGGCACTAGGTATCACCGCTGACCCAGATCCGCCGGCGGCGGGCGGCAGCCTAAGGTGACGTCTGTGGATGCCTCCTTCGACGATCTTCTGCAGGCCAACCAGCGCTATGCCACTTCGGCGCCCCGCAACTTCGACGGCTATGCCCACGCCGGCATCGCCGTGGTCACCTGCATGGACTCGCGGCTGCAGCCGCTGGAGATGTTGGGACTGTTTCTGGGTGAGGCGAAGATCCTGCGGACTCCTGGTGGCCACGTCACCCCTGATGCCCTGCTCGGCTGCGCTCTCGCCGTCCAACTGCTCAAGGTCGACCGGATCCTGGTGATCAGTCACAGCCGCTGCGCGATGGCCTCGGGCGACGACCAGATGCTGCGGGAGCGGATCCGCTCCGAGCGCGGAGTGGACGCCTCTGCCTTCGACTTCGGCGCCGATCCGGATCAGCTCGGACGGCTCCGCGCCGACGTGGCCATGCTGGTCGATCACCCGCTCATCGCTGGTCAGGCCCGCGTGGGCGGCTTCCACTACGACGTCGACACCGGGCTGATCTCCCAGCTCTGCTGAGCTACTCGCGTCCCCGGCGGAAGCGTCGCCTCAGACGCAGGCCGGCCGGCAGCGGCGGCGCGGCGAGCCGGGCGGTGGCACCACCCACAGCTGGACCCCGTGCAGCAGATCCCGAGCCGGAGTCGACACCTCGGAGTGGGCGATCCCATAGCCCGACGCCATCAGGTTCACCTCGCCCGGACGGACCATCGCGTGGACTCCCCCAGAGTCGCGATGCTCGATCTCGCCCTCGAACAGCCAACTCACCGTTTGCAGCCCGGTGTGGGGGTGCGGCGGCACATCCATGCAGCTGCCCTGTTCGGGGCCGTAGTGGTCGGCGAAGCACCAGGCACCCACGAAGGAGCGGCGCAGCGACGGCAGGGTCCGACGTACTCGCAGCGCGTCTGCGCCGCCCAGAGCCACGTCCTTGGGCTCAATCAGCTGGACCTGCTCCGGACTGTGTCGCTCGGGCACCGGACAGTCACGGATGTCGGACGTGGCCTCGGTGTTGCTCATCAGGACTTCCAGATCGCGGCATTGCCGGCAGCCTGCGTCACAGCGATCCCAGCTCAGGCGTCGATCCGGTCGGAATCCAGCGCGTACGCACCCTCAACGATGAACTCCTTGCGCGGGCCGACATCGTTGCCCATCAGCTTCTCAAACACGGCCTCGGCCGCGGCTCCCTCATCGACCCGAAGCCTGCGCAGCGTGCGCCGCCGCGGGTTCATCGTGGTCTCGGCCAGCTGATCGGCATCCATCTCGCCCAGTCCCTTGTAGCGCTGCGGCTCTTTGAACGACTGGCCCTTCTTGGTCAGCTCGGCGAGCTTCCTGCGGTACTCCGCCTCCGAGTAGGTGTAGAGGTACTTCTCGGCGCCCTTGCGCGGGCCGATCAGCTCGAAACGATGCAGCGGCGGCACCGCGGTGTAGACCCGTCCGGCCTCCACCATCGGACGCATGTACTTGAAGAACAGCGTGGCCAGCAGCGTGCGGATGTGGGCACCGTCCGCGTCGGCGTCGGCCATGAAGATGATCTTGGAGTAGCGGGCCGCGTCCAGGTCGAAGGTGCGCCCCGAACCAGCGCCGACCACCTGGATGATCGAAGCGCACTCAGCGTTCTTCAGCATGTCGCCCACCGAGGCCTTCTGGACGTTGAGGATCTTGCCCCGGATCGGCAGCAGCGCCTGAAATTCCGAATCCCGAGCCAGTTTGGCGGTACCCAGCGCGGAGTCGCCCTCGACGATGAACAGCTCGGTGCGGTCCAACGCCGTGCTGCGGCAATCGGCCAGCTTGGCCGGCAGCGTCGAGGATTCCAGCGCGTTCTTGCGGCGCTGAGCCTCCTTGTGCGCACGGGCCTGGACCCGGGTCCGGGATGCCGAGACCACCTTCTCCATCACGGCACGAGCCTGGGGCCGCTGTGCGGCCTTGTTCGAGGTGAGGAAGTCCCCCAGTTCGGCCTCGACGATCCGGGCCACCAGCCGGGCCACTGGCGGCGTCCCCAGCACCTCCTTGGTCTGGCCTTCGAACTGCGGCTCGGCCAGCCGGACAGTGACCACGGCGGTGACGCCCTCCAGGACGTCCTCCTTGGTGATCTCCTCACCGGCCTTCAGCAGGCGGGTGCCATCCAGACCGCGCAAGAACGCCCTGGTCAGGCCACGCTCGAAACCGGTGACGTGGGTGCCGCCCTTGGGTGTGGCGATGATGTTCACGAATGAGACGACCTGGCTGTCGTAGCCATTGGCCCAGCGCAGGGCGACGTCCACGTCCAGGGTGCGCTCGACGTCTGTCGGCGTCATCGCCCCGTGCTCGTCGAGCATCGGTACTGTCTCCGTGAACTGATCGGAGCCCTTCAGCCGAAGCACCTCGGTGACCGCGGCACCAGTGGACAGGTAGTCGCAGAACTCGCCGATCCCGCCATCGTGCTTGAAGACCTCGACTTCTTCGGTCTCGCCGCGGGCATCGGTCACCCGCAACTCCAGGCCGGGGACCAAGAAGCTGGTCTGCCGGGCCCGGGCCAGCAGCTGACTGCGCGAGAGCTGGGCATCCTTGAGGAAGATCTGGCGATCGGGCCAGTAGCGCACCCTGGTGCCGGTGACGGCCTTGCCGACCCGGCCAACCTTGCGCAACTCGTTGCCGGGGGTGAACGGGGCGTCCGGCCCTGGGCCGTCGAACACGCCGGGGAAGCCTCTGCGGAAGCTCATCGCCCAGGTGGCGCCATTACGGTCGACCTCGACGTCCAGGCGGGTGCTCAGGGCATTGACCACCGAGGCGCCGACACCATGCAGGCCACCGGTGGCGTTGTAGCTGCCGGCGCCGAACTTGCCGCCGGCGTGCAACTTGGTGAAGACCACCTCGACACCACTCAGCCCGGTCCGCGGCTCGATGTCCACCGGGATGCCGCGAGCAACGTCGTTGACCTGGATGCTGCCGTCCGCGTTCAGCCAGATGTCGATCCGGTCACCGAAGCCGGCCAGGGCCTCGTCCACGGCATTGTCGATGATCTCCCACAGACAGTGCATCAGTCCGCGGGTGTCGGTGGAGCCGATGTACATGGCCGGCCGCTTGCGAACCGCCTCCAGGCCTTCGAGCACCAGAAGGTGCCGTGCCTCGTAGTCTCTGCCTTCGCCAGGCTTGCCCGTACTCACCGCCGAAGATTATCTCGGTCGCGTGACAGTTCTTTGCATTCGGGTAACGGTGTCGTCCGAAGCGAGCTTTCTCCTCCAGCCTGCCTACACTGGACGCCACGGGAACAAACAAGGCCGTGGCCATGTTGATCCCGATGTCGGAAGCTCTGCTGATGAGGGTGTGAAAGTGAGGAGCGAGATGAGTACCAGTTTTGCCGAGCCCCTGACCGCTGCGGATCGCTGTGATCGCTGTGGCGCGCAGGCCTACCTTCGGGTGACGCTCCCCTCCGGTGGCGAACTGCTCTTCTGTGCGCACCACGCCAAGGCACACTCCGCCAAGCTCAACCAGGTCGCGCTGCACATCCAGGACGAGACCAGCAAGCTCAACTGATCCACTGACCTCACGAGGGCCCCGGGAGTGATTCCCGGGGCCCTCGTGCCTTGTCGGGCTGGGATACTGCCTGTATGAGCGTGATCGAAGCCATCCGTGGCGACCTGACTGTTCAGCACGCCGACGCGCTGGTCAATGCCGCCAACTCCAGCCTGTTGGGCGGTGGCGGCGTGGATGGGGCGCTGCACACCGCTGCCGGACCGGCCCTGATGGCTGCGTGTCGGCGGCTGCGCGCCGAGCAGCTTCCCGAGGGGTTGCCGGTCGGGCAGGCGGTGGCCACCGAAGCGGGGCTGCTGCCGGCTCGCTGGGTGATTCACACCGTCGGCCCGAACCGGCACGCTGGCCAGCTCGATCCCGAACTGCTGGCCGCCTGCTACACCCATAGCCTCGACCTGGCCGTCCGTCTCGGTGCCCGGAGCATTGCCTTTCCGGCCATCGGTGCCGGTGCCTACGGCTGGGACACCGCAACCGCGGCCCAGATCGCGGTCGGCGCAGCGAAGCGGCATCCGCGCACCGGCCTGGACCTGGTCCGCTTCGTGCTGTTCAGTGATGCCCTGCTGGCCGCCTTCCGCGCCGAGCTGGACCGAGTGAACCGATGATCCGCCGCTACGGCAGCTGGCCGTCCCCGGTCACCGCGCAGGATCTGAGCGCCGCCGCGCTGCGGCTTGGCACCGGAGTCCTCGATCGGGGCGTCCGCTACTGGACCGAGGGCCACCCCGAGCAGGGTGGGCGGGTCAGCCTGTGGCGGCAGCGACCGGGGGCAGCGGCAGAGGAACTGACCTCGCCGGAGGTGAATGTTCGCACCGGCGTCAACGAGTACGGCGGCGGTGAGTGGACTGCAGCCGACGGCCTGGTGGCCTACTGCAGCTCACCAGACGGCGCGGTCTGGCTGCAGGCCGGGGACGAGCCCGCCCGGCAGATCGCCCCCGGCGATGGCTTTCGCTACGCGGCACTGTCGCTGGCCGCCGACCATGGGCTGCTGCTGGCCGTCCGCGAGGATCACCGTGAGCCGGGTGAGCCGCCACAGACGATCGTGGCCCTGACCCTGGATGATGCCAACGCCGACGGCGGACGGGTGCTGGTCGCCGGCGCCGACTTCTACGCCCACCCCAGCCTGAACCCATCCGGAGAGCTGGCCTGGTGCGAGTGGCGGCATCCGAGCATGCCCTGGGATCATGCCGCCGTCGTGGTGGCTCCGCTGACCGATCCGGCGGCCCGCATCGAGGTTGAGGCCCGGCCAGGAGTCTCGGCGCTGTACCCCTCCTGGGCGCCCGACGGTGCCCTGATCTACCTCAGCGATGCCACCGGCTTCTGGAACTTCCAGCGCTGGCAGGACGGCCACACCCAGGAACTCTGGCCGGCACCCTTCGACTTCTGCGGACCCCTGTGGGTGCTCACCCCGGTGCCCTATGCGATCATCGACGCCACCCGAATCGGTTGCAGCTGGTTGAGCGATGGCTTCGCGCGACTCGGCGTGCTCGATCTGGGCAGTACGCCGCGACTGGACGAACTGGACTGCCCCGCGGTCAGCGCGAGCGTGGCCGGCCACGGCGCGCACTGCCTGGCCCTGCTGGGCTTTGCCGACCGCCCCACGGAGCTGGTCGAACTGGACTGGCGGACCGGATCCTGGCAGGGCGTCCAGCGCTCCGGAGCCTCGGCTCCCGACGGCCTGGCGGTATCGGTGGCCCAGCCGGTCACCTGGGACAGCCCCGACGGTCCCGTGCACGGCTGGTTCTATCCACCGGAGAGCAGCGACTGCCGCGCTCCCGACGGCGAGCTGCCACCGGTCCAGGTCTGGACCCATGGCGGTCCCACCGGGTTCGCCGGACCCGAGTACAACCTCGCCGTCCAGTTCTGGACCTCGCGCGGCATCGGCATTCTCGATGTGAACTACTCCGGATCGGCAGGCTACGGCCGGGCCTACCGCGAGCGGCTGCGCGGTAACTGGGGGCTCAGCGATGTCCGCGATTGTGTGGCCGGTGCCGCCGCACTGCTCGCCGCCGGATCGGCCGATCCGGCCCGATTGAGCATCCGCGGCGGGTCGGCCGGCGGCTACACCACCTTGGCTGCGCTGACCAGCACCGACATGTTCGCAGCCGGGATCAGTCTGTACGGGATCGGCGACCTGGAGCTGCTGGCCACCGACACCCACAAGTTCGAGTCGCGCTACCTGGATGCCATGGTCGGGCCGTATCCGCAGTCCCGAGCCACCTATCGGGCCCGCTCGCCGATCCATCATCTGGATCGGCTCAGTTGTCCGATGTTGATCCTGCAAGGTGCCGATGACAAGGTGGTTCCCCCCAGCCAGGCGACCGCAATGGCACAAGCCGTTGCCGCCAAAGGACTGGCCGTCCGGCTGCGCATCTTCGACGGTGAGGGCCACGGCTTCCGCCGCGCGGAGACGATCGTCGAGGTGGCCGAACAAGCCCTCGACTTCCTGGCCGAGGTGCACGGCTTCGCCCCTGCCGGTCGCTAGGCTGCCCGGATGCGCTATGTGGTCTGGGATTGGAACGGCACGCTGTTGGACGATCTGAGCTGTGCCATCGCGGCCACCAACCAACTGCTGACCGAGTTCGCGCTGCCGCCACTGGCCGGAGTGGACGCCTACCACCAGGTGTTCCGGTTCCCGGTCAGCGACTACTACGCCGACCTGGGCTTCGACGTCACCCCGGGCGGGAACTTCGAAGCCGCGTCACGACGCTTTCTGGAGCTCTACTTGAACGCGGCCCGCACCTGCGGGCTGCATGCCGGAGCCGTCCAGACCATGGCCACCCTGCACGAGGCCGGCGTCACGCAGGTGGTGATCTCGGCCTCCGAGCAGGGCAATCTCGACGCTCAGCTGGCCCCGTTCGCTCTGGGTGAGTGGCTGGAGGCCGCGCTGGGGCTCGGCGACATCTACGCAGCCTCCAAGCAGGCCCTCGCACAGAACTGGCTGCTCGACACCGGCGCTGAGCCGTCGCAGGTGCTGTTTGTCGGTGACTCCGGGCACGACTACCAAATCGCCGCCGCACTCGGCGCCCGATGCGCTCTGTACACCCGCGGGCACCAGCCTCGGCAGTACCTGGAGACGCTTCCGGTACCGATCATCGACGACCTGCGCGAGGTCGTCGCACTCGTCGCGGCCGACTGAGCCGGCCCCCGTCCGTCGGCCTCAGTCGAGGTAGTCGCGCAGGACCTGGGAGCGCGACGGGTGACGCAGCTTGCTCATCGTCTTGGACTCGATCTGACGGATCCGCTCCCGGGTCACCCCGTAGACCTTGCCGATCTCGTCCAACGTCTTGGGCTGGCCGTCGGTGAGCCCGAAGCGCATGCTGACCACGCCGGCTTCCCGCTCACTGAGAGTGTCCAGCACATCGTGCAGCTGCTCCTGAAGCAGGGTGAAGTTCACCGCTTCAGCAGGGACGACCGCTTCGGAATCCTCGATCAGGTCGCCGAACTCGGAGTCGCCGTCTTCACCCAGCGGGGTGTGCAGCGAAATCGGCTCGCGGCCGTACTTCTGAACCTCGACCACCTTCTCCGGGGTCATGTCGAGTTCCTTGGCCAGTTCCTCCGGAGTGGGTTCGCGACCGAGATCCTGCAGCATCTGCCGCTGCACCCGGGCCAGCTTGTTGATCACCTCGACCATGTGCACCGGAATCCGGATGGTGCGGGCCTGGTCGGCCATGGCGCGAGTGATGGCCTGCTTGATCCACCAGGTCGCATAAGTGGAGAACTTGTAGCCCTTGGTGTAGTCGAACTTCTCGACTGCACGAATCAGGCCCAGGTTGCCTTCCTGGATCAGGTCGAGGAAGAGCATGCCGCGACCGGTATAGCGCTTGGCCAGGGAGACCACCAGGCGCAGGTTCGCCTCCAGCAGGTGGTTCTTGGCGCGTCGGCCGTCCTCGGCGATCCACTCCAGATCCTCGAGGTCGCCGCTGGCGCCCCCCTCGTTCACGGTCTCCTCGGCGAACAGGCCGGCCTCGATCCGCTTCGCCAGCTGGACCTCCATCTCGGCGTTCAGCAGGGCGACCTTGCCGATCTGCTTGAGGTAGTCCTTGACCGGGTCGGCGGTCGCACCGGCCACCATCACCTGCTGCTCGGGCTCGTCGGCGTCGTCAGCGTCGGAGAGGCTGAAGCCACCATCCTCGACAAGCTCGGCCTCTGTCTTGGCCTCCTCGGCCGGCTCGAAGCCAGACTCGTCGACGTCATCGAGGGTGCGCTTACGTCCCCCCACGGTCAGGACGACATCGTTGCCCTCCCGTTCAAATCGGACGGCTTCGCTCGGAGCGACCACCACCTCTTCGACGGTGACCTCTTCGGCGTCGTCTTCCTCGTCGATGACCGCGTCTTCGCTCAGCGCCTCGTCGGCGGGCTCGCCATCCTCGGCAAGCTCGAGGTCGTCGTCGGCGACGTCCTCGGTCACCGGAGCTGCAACGGCCTGAGCCGGTTTGCGGCCGCGCTTCTTGACTACGCTTTCAGAGCTGTCCACTGGTTCGGACACCGACGCGGCCTTGGAACGGGGTGACACTGGCAACCTCTCGATAATGCGTTTCAGGGCGCACAACAACCGGGTGTTGTCAACGCCTCAGTGATCCATTCTGACACGCAACCCCGGATCTCCCAACTCGACTCAGCCCTTGTGCGCAGGCGCGTCATGGTTCGCGGGCCTAGGCTGAAGCTCATGTCTGTGCCCCGGCCTCCCGTCGCCCCTCGCGTACGTTCCCGACGCAGCCGCCACGGCGAGGTGGTCAGCGACTACTACGCCTGGATGCGCGACAAGCAAGACCCTCGGCTACTGGCCTATCTCCGTGCTGAGAACGAGCACACCGAGCAAGTCACCTCCGGCCTGGAGGACCTCCGCCAAGACATCTTCGACGACTTGGCCGCACGCACCAAGCAGACCGATATGAGCGTGCCGGAGTTCGTCCGCCATCCCGGGCTTGGGGACTTCTGGTATTACGCCCGGACCACCGACGGCTTGGACTATCCGAGCTACCACCGCTGCCCGGCGGTCTCCCGCGATCTGATCCCTGATCCCAGCCAGGGCGCTCCTGAGGGTGAGCAGCTGCTGCTGGACGTGCAGGCCTTGGCCGAAGGCACGCAGTTCTTGGCCCTGGGCACCTTTGCGGTCTCTCCCAACGGACGTCTGGCCGCCTACTCGGTCGACATGAGCGGTGACGAGCGCTACCAGCTCCGCTTCCTCGACCTGCTCACCGGAGCACTGCTACCCGACCAGCTCGCCGAAGTCGCCGCCGGGGGCGACTGGGCCCTCGATGACGCGTTCTGCTACCTCACCGTCGATGACGCCTGGCGCCCTCATCGGCTGTGGCGGCACCACCTGGGCAGCAGCGGGCCGGACGAGTTGCTCCTCACCGAGCCCGACGAGCGATTCTGGCTCGGGGTCGACGCATCCCGAAATCACCGCTGGCTGATCGTGAGCGCCGCCAGCAAGGACTCCACCGAGTGCTGGATCGCCGACCTCACTGTGCCTGGAGACCAGCTGCGCAGCGTCGCCGGACGGACCGAGGGCCTGGAGTACGACGTCGAAGTGGCCGATGACCGGCTGTTCATCGTCCACAACCTCGATGCCCCCGACTTCGCTCTGGCCGAGGCCGACTTCGACTGCCGTAGCGTCGCCCAGTGGCGTCCGGCCTGGCCGGGCGAGCGGGGCGTCCGACTGCTCGGAGTGACCGCCTACGACCGCTGCCTGGTGGCCAGCGTGCGGCGCCGCGGCCTGGCCACCATCACCTTGCGCCATCGCGACGCCAATGGCGATCTCGGCACCGAGGCCGAGCTTGAGTTCGACGAGCCGCTCTACCACGTCGACGCCGACGATGGGGACGAGGCCGACACCGATCGGATTCGGTTCGCCTACCAGTCGATGGTGACCCCCGACCAAGTGATCGAGCTCAGCCTCGTCGACGGATCACGGCGGTTGCTGCGCTCGCGGGCGGTGCTCGATCACCCCCGCTGGGGTCGGTACCGTCCCGAGGACTATCGGCAGCGCCGGGAGTGGGCCACTGCTGCGGACGGCACTCAGGTGCCGATCTCCTTGGTCTATCGCGCGGACACTCCCCTGGATGGCAGCGCACCGTGCCTCCTGTACGGCTACGGCGCCTACGAGGCCAGCACGCCGGCGTCGTTCTCGATCGCCAGGCTGAGTCTGCTCGACCGCGGTTGCATCTATGCGATCGCTCACGTGCGGGGCGGCGGCGAGCTGGGCCGGTCCTGGTACGAGGACGGACGCCTGGCCCACAAGACCAACACCTTCACCGACTTCCTGGCCTGTGCCGCCCACCTGGTCGGTGCTGGCTACACCAGCCGAGATCGACTCGGCATCGAGGGTGGCAGCGCCGGAGGACTCCTGATCGGCGCGGTGCTCAACCTGGATCCGGGATGCTGCACCGCTGCGCTGGCCGGGGTCCCGTTCGTCGACGCGCTGAACACGATGCTGGATCCCGAGCTTCCGCTCACCATCGTGGAGTGGGAGGAATGGGGCGATCCGGTGCACGACCCCGCGGCCTACCAGCTGATGCGCAGCTACTCCCCCTACGAGAACATCCGCCCGGTGCGGTACCCGTCGCTGCTGGTGACGGCCAATCTGAATGACACCCGGGTGGAGATCACCGAGCCGGCCAAGTGGGTGGCCCGGTTGCGCCACGACAGTGCGGGCGGGGAGGTCCTGCTACGCACCGAGTTGGTCGCCGGCCACGGTGGCCGCTCTGGGCGCTACCAGGCGTGGAAGGACATCGCGTTCGAGTGGTCCTGGTTGCTCGACCGGATCCGCCCCTGATCGGTGACCACCCCTACCGCCCAGGTAGGGGTGGCATCAGACCACGGTCTTGATCTGGGGCGTCGGCTTCCTTTCCAGGTGTCGTCGGGCATGTCTGGGGCACAAATCACCCCCTCCGACACGTTGTACTTGGTGAACAGCGAAAGGGAGTTCACGTGATTGCTACCGCACACCGCATCCGCAGCACCGAAGGGATCGACGGAAAGGACGCCGTCGGCCTGTATCTGGATGGGATTGCCAAGACCCCGCTGCTCACTGCACCCGAGGAAGTCGAGCTGGCCCGCTTGATCGAGGCCGGGCGTTTCGCCCAGGCGCTGCTCGACGGCACCGTCGAAGCCGACCAGGCGGCCCGGCTGCGCGGCGATGCCTCCGACGAGGAATTGCAGGACATCGCAGCCGAGGGCGAGCAGGCGATGCGGCGGTTCATCACCGCGAACTTGCGCCTGGTCGTATCGGTGGCCCGCAAGTACGGACGCTCCCAGCTTCCGCTGCTCGACCTGGTCCAGGAAGGCAACACCGGCCTGATCCGCGCCGTTGAGAAGTTCGACTACACCAAGGGCTTCAAGTTCTCCACCTACGCCACCTGGTGGGTACGCCAGTCCATCTCGCGCGGGATCGCCCAGCAGGCACGCATCGTCCGGCTGCCGGTGCATGTCGCCGAGCAGGTCAACCAGGTCTCGGCAGTGCGTCGGACTCTGGAGCGACGGCTCGGCCGCGATCCGGAGCTGGTCGAGATCGCCGACGAGTTGGGTATCACCGAGGAGCAGGTGATCGATCTGCTCCGGCTGGCCCGCGATCATGTCAGCCTGGATGCCCCTGTCGAAGAGGACGGCGACACGGCTCTGGGAGATCTGCTCGCTCGCGAGCTCTCCCCCGGACCTGATGAGGTTGTCCTTGACGCCGAGGATCGGGCGCGCCTGGAGGCGATGCTCGAGACCCTCGACGAGCGCTCGGCGGACGTGGTCCGCCGCCGTTACGGTCTGCTGGATGGCCGCCAGGCCAAGTTGGCAGATATTGCCGCAATCTGGGGAATCACCGCTGAGCGGGTTCGCCAGATCGAGCGGCACGCAATCAGCAAGCTGCGCAGCGGAGCCGAGGCCGCCTGACCAGCGCTGACGCGAAACGCCCCGGGCACCGCGCTGGCCCGGGGCGTTTCGCGTATCACGACAGCAGCCGGATCAGGCCCTCCTGCGCGCAGGAGGCAGCAAGCAGCCCACCGGCGAACATCCGTCCGAAGCTGAAGCCCAACCCCGACGATGCCGACGGCGATACCTGGTCGTAGAGCAGCCAGTTGTCGGCACGCACCGGACGATGGAACCACATCGAGTGGTTCACCGAGGCTACTTGCATCTCGGGGCCGGCGAACTCCACCGGATGCGGCACCGTGCTGACCGCCAGCAAGGTCAGGTCGCTGGCATATGCCAGCATCGCCTGATGCACCCAGCCGGCGTCGGGCAGCGGGCTGCTCGCCCTTACCCACACCTTCATCTCCGCGTCGCGCTGCGCTCCCGCATCCAAACCGGAGGTATCCGAGGCGAACCGGGTCTCGATCACGCCCCACTCGCTCTGCCAGGCCGCGGCGGCTCGTCCACCACGCGCCCCGAGCACCTCCGACAGCGGCGGGCACTGGTCGGGAGTCGGGACGTCGTCCGGCATCACATCGGAGTGGTCCAGACCCACCTCGTCCACGTGGAACGAGGCGACCATCGAGAAGATGAGCTTGTCCTGCTGGCTGGCCAGCACCCGACGGGTGGAGAAGCTACCGCCATCGCGAGTGCGCTCCACCTGGTACCTGATCGGCACTCCGAACACTCCGGCCCGCAGGAAGTAGGCGCTCAGCGAATGGGCGACCCGGTCCGGGGGCACCGTCTGGTAGCCGGCGGTCAGTGCCTGGGCCAGCACCTGCCCTCCGAAGACGCGCTGCAGCATTCCCGACTGCGGATCGGCACCAACGGCGAGGAACTCATCGGTGGAAAGCTGCTCCAGCTCGAGCAGGCTAATGAACTCGGCGACGCTACCCGGCACCAGCTATCTCCGGAAGTCCGGAGGCGGGTCCTGCTCAGCGAGGAACTGCTCGACTGCGGCACCGATCTCCTCGGCGGTCGGCAACGAGGCCGCACCGTTGGCGGCCAGCCGGTCGTACTGCTCCTCGAGAGCGGCCACCACCGCCGGGAACTCGGCGTCATCGACGGTTTCGGCGGCAATGGTGGCCAGGTTGGCCGCCACCTGCTCTGCCAGGGGCTGGAAGTCGATGGTCAGCTCAGCGGTGGCCGTGAGCCGCTCCAGGACCGCGCGGACAGCCTGCGGAAAGCTGGCCTGGGCCAGATAGTGCGGGACATGTGCGACGAAGCCTTGGGCCAGCAGGCCTGCCTCGCCGGCCCGGTACTCCAGGACGTGCGAGAAGCTGCCCGGCAACTGGACTCGGTCGATCCACATCGGGTTGCCCGACACCACCGACGGATCGGTGGCGTGCGTGGTGACCAGGGTCGGACGGCTGTGCGGCACCGCCATCGGCACTCCGGAGACCGTCATCAGCCGAGAAACCTCCAACTGGCGCGCTAGGCCCAGCACTGCGGCACAGGTGCGGTTCCACTGGGTGTCGGGCTCCGGACCGGTGAACATCAAGAAGGGCTTGCCCGTCGCATCCAGCAGCCGGTGAAGCACCAACGAGTAGTCGGTCAGCGATACCCAGCTATTGGTGTCGAATACCAGCTGAGGGCGACGCGAGCGGTAGTCGTGCAGCTGGTCATGGTCGAACTCGGCGAGCACCTCGTGCTCACACACACTCAGCAGGTAAGCCGCGCTCTGATGGGTCACTGAGCCGGCATCGATGTAGCCGTCCAGCAGATGCAGGAGGGCCGGGCGTGAACCACCCAGCGACGCGGCCAGATCCGGGTCGAGGGTGTACAGCTGCCGAGGATCAAGCATTCCGCCACTGTACCCGGCTCACCGTCGGAGTCTGCGTCCCAGCTCGGCCAAAACGCTCACCGCACGCATGGCGGCGGCATTGTTGCGCACACTGTCTCGCACCAAAGCCACGATTCGTCGCTGCGGGGTGGGGTTGATCGGACGAACGTAGGCCACATCGAAGCCCGACCAGCGCAACGCCAACTGCGGCACCAGAGCGATCCCGACGCCGGCAGCGACGAAAGCCAGACCGGTCACATGGTCCTGGGCTCGGGCGGCCAGCCGCGGGGTGAAGCCGGCCTGGGCGCAGGCCTGCTCGTAGAGCCGGGTTGCCATCGGGTCACGGAAGTCGTACTGCACCCAGTCATCCTGGGCGAACTCGGCCAGGTCGATGGAGTCGGCCCCCACCTTCGGGTGGTCCGGTGGCAGCGCCACCAGGAAGTCGTCGGTGGCCAGCTCGATCCGGGAGTAGGCCGCAGGCACGGTGACCGGGTCCGACGGCAGTTCGGTGTGCACCTCAATGTCGGCCTGCCCGGCATCGGCGGAGGTATCGGCCTCATTGATCGACAGCTCGAAGGCGACCTCGGGGTATTCCACCCGCAAGGTGCGGGCCACGGCCGGCATCCAGGTATAGGCCGCCGAGGCGAAAGAGCGCACGGTCAGGCGGGTGGAGGCACCGTGGCGCAGGTCCCGGGCTTGCGCCTCCAGCTCGGCCATCGCCTCCAGAACCGAGGAACTCGCCGTCGCGAGAGAATGGCCCGCCGCGGTGGGGCGAATGCCTCGTCCGACCCGCTCGACAAGGGGAAAGCCCACCTCCCGTTCCAGCGTGTGCAGGTGCTGACTCACCGTCGAGGGCGTGTAGCCGAGCAGCCGCGCAGTGTCGTTCACCGAACCACTGGCGACCACCGAGCGGAAGATGCGAAGTCGGTTCAAATCCAGCATGACCGTATTATACGGCAGGACCGAACAGTTATTCGGAAACGTCCGCTTGTCCCGAACAGTGAAAGCCGAGATGCTAGTCACATGTTGAGCCGACGTGTGACCGATCGCGACTACGAGCGCCTCATTTCTGAGCTCGAACTCATCGGTCAAGAAGATGCACCCCGAAGCCTCGATCACCAGCTCCTCCTCGGTGAAGATCGGCGGGCGCGCCGTGTCCCGTTCCTCGCCGAGCGGGACCGGCGAGTTGCCTGGGTCGTCTAGTTCAGAACTCCAAGGCTGCGAGCCGCGGCCGCCACTGCGGCTCGCACTCGCTTCGGCGAGACCGGGACTGACGTCCCTAACGACTGAGCAAAGAGGCTCACCCGTAACTCCTCGAGCAACCAGCCGACGGCGTCCACCTCGGCCGGAAGTGCTCCACTGACCCCGGCGCACAGCCGGGAGTACTCATCCTCCAGTGCGGCGATCGCAGCCGCCGACTCGGCCTCCCGCTTCGGATTCGACCCATCGGTCTCCAGGCGGCGAAGCGCGCCACGCAGATAGCGAGGCAGGTGCGGCCAGGCCGCAGCCGAGGTGGCAGCGATGAAGCCGGGAGATATCAGACCTTCCAGCTGCTCTGCGACATCGGCCGAAGTCGCCTGACTCGCCTTCGGCAGCTGAGCGCGCACCTGCCCGGCCAGAGTGAGCACGGTGCCAGCGCTATCCACCAGTTGCGCCATCAACGCGGCCACCTCGCCACGTACCGCATCGCTCAGCTGGACGAAGGCAGCCTGGTCACGGACCTCGTCCAGGCCGGCTGCCTGATCGATCAGGTCGCCGATAGCCCGCAGCCGGGCATCGGCGAGCAGTGCCGGCACGCTCGGATAAGGCGAGGTGGCCAAGGCCAGCTTGGTCTGGTTCGACATGCGCGACACCACCCAGTTGGTCGGATCGACCGTGGTCAGCGCGATCAGCCGACGCAGCCCGGCACGGTGCGATCGACGCGCCTCGCCCGGATCGGCGAACACCGCCACCCCGACCCGATCGACGCGATCGACCAATGCCACTGATACCGGATCCGGCGAGGAGACGCTCGCCGGAATCGTCCCGAACTCCCAGCGCTTCGCGCCGGGATGGGTGAGGTGGCTGGCTGCGGCATTCAGAGTGCGGGTGACTCGCGGGGCCAGCTGCTCCTGTAGTGCAGCCAGATCGCGCCCGACCACCGGCACCGCTCCTGGCTGCTGCACCCGAAACCGGACCTGGAGATGCTCCGGCAGCTTCTCGACGGCCCAGTCAGCGGACCCCACCTGGACGCCCCGCAAAGCCAGCACTGCCCGAGATAGCGCCGCCCACAGCGGCTCCCCCGGATGCCGAGGCTGATCCTCCAGCCAGGCCAACGCGTGGGCTGCGGTGTCGGGAACCGGGACCAGCTGGGTCCGGGTGTGCTTGGGCAATCCGCGCAGCAACTCGGCGGCAACCTGCGCCCGCAGACCCGGAACCTGCCAGCTGAACTCTGCCGGGTCCAGCCCGGCCAACCGGGCCAGCGGCACCTCGACAGTGACTCCATCGTGTCCGCTTCCCGGATCGAAGGCGTAGTCGATCGGCAACTCCAGGTCACCGCTGCGCCAGCGGTCCGGGAATCCTGCGTGGTCGACGGCCACCTCGGAGTCGAGCAGATCGTCCAACGTCAGATCGAGTTGATGTGGATCGTCATGCCGGGCCTTTGACCACCAGCGATCGAAGTGGCCAACGCTGACCACATCCTGTGGAACGCGGGAGGCGTAGAAGGCGGCAATGCTCGCGTCATCCACCAGGAGATCACGACGCCTATTGCGGTCGACCACATCCTCAGCCTCGGCCCGGACGCTCTGATTGTGCGCCCAGAAGTGGTGCCGGGTGCGCCACTGCCCCTCGACGAGAGCGGCCTGGATGAACACCTCGCGGGCCACGACCGGGTCGATCCGGGCATAACTGACCGTCCGGCCGGCCACGATCGGCACTCCGAGCAGAGTGAGCCGCTCGGTAGCCACGCACTGGCCGCCCTTGGCCGACCAGCGCGGCTCGGAGTAGCTGCGCTTGATCAGGTGGTCGGCGACCTGCTCGAGCCACTCGGCCTTGATCGGTGCGACGGTGCGGGCCCATAGCCGGGAGGTCTCGACCAGCTCGACAGCCATCACCAACTCCGGGTTGCTGCGAGCCGCGCTCGAGCCGGGATTGATCGCAAACCGGGCGCCACGGGTACCCAGATACTCGGCCGGACCGCGGCGACGTCCGCGTTCCGGCTTGGCCAGGCTGAGGGGGTCGAGCAAACCGATCTGGGAGGCGAGCCCGGACAGGATCGCCATGTGCACGCGGTCGAGGTCGGCCGGAGCATCGTTGCGATGCAGACCCAGCTCCTTGCTGGCCTCCAGCAACTGCGTGTGCAGATCCTGCCACTCCCGCACCCGCAAGAAGTTCAGATACTCCTCGCGACACATCCGGCGAAAGGCGTTGCCGGACAGTTCCTTGCGCGTGGCCTTCAGGTATTGCCACAGCCGCAGGACGGCCGCGATGTCCGAGCCGTCCGGACTCGCCTGGTCACCCTCACCCAGTGGAGCCCAGAACCGGCGGTGCAGGGCGTCCGCGGCCGCCGACGACTCCTGCGGACGCTCTCGAACGTCCGGAATCGTGATCCCGGCCACGATCGGCAGCACTTCGCGCAGACAACCGAGCCGGTTCGCTTCGACCAGCATCCGGCCCAGCCGAGGATCGACCGGCAGCCGGGCCAGGGTTCGCCCGATGGCAGTCAGCCGCACCCCGGTGCGCGTCTGGCTGTGGCTGCGCTCGCGTCCGGCGATCGCCCCCAGCTCGGTGAGTAGTCGGACACCGTCGCGCACCTGACTCGCATCCGGCGGCTCCACGAACGGGAAGCCCTCGACATCACCCAGCCCGGCTTCGGCCATCTGCAGGATCACCGAGGCCAGGTTCGTCCGCAGTATCTCCGGCTGGGTGAAGGCCGGCCGCGCCGCGAAATCCTCTTCGCTGTAGAGCCGAATACACACGCCGGGGCCGAGCCGCCCGCAGCGCCCAGCACGCTGGTTGGCCGAGGCCTGCGAGATCGGCTCGATCGGCAACCGTTGCACCTTGGTGCGGGCCGAGTAGCGAGAGATCCGGGCGAACCCGGGATCGATCACGAACCGGATGCCGGGCACCGTGATCGAGGTCTCGGCCACATTGGTGGCCAACACGATCCGCCGGCCGCTGTGGGCCGCGAACACCCGGTGCTGCTCGGCAGCCGAGAGCCGGGCATACAGCGGCACCACCTCGGTGAAGCGCAGGTCGAGCGCATTGATCGCATCCGCGGCGTCGCGGATCTCCCGCTCACCGGAGCAGAAGACCAGGATATCTCCATCCAGGCTGGCGGTCAGTTCAGCGACCGCGTCGCAGATCGCGTCGATCTGATCGCGGTCTCGTTCGTCGGCCGAACCGGCCACCGGCCGGTACCGGATGTCCACCGGATAGCTGCGCCCGGACACCTCGACGATCGGGGCACCATCGAAGTGGTCGCTGAACCGTTGGGTATCGATGGTGGCTGAGGTGATGATCACCTTCAGGTCGGGACGCTTGGGCAGCAACTGCTTGAGGTAGCCGAGCAGGAAGTCGATGTTGAGGCTGCGCTCATGGGCTTCGTCGATGATGATCGTGTCATAGCGGCGCAGCTCACGGTCATGGGAGATCTCGGCCAGCATGATGCCGTCGGTCATCACCTTCACTCTGGTCTGGCGGCTGCGCTGGGAGGAGAAGCGGACCTGGAAGCCGACGGTCTTGCCCAACGGCTCGCCCAACTCGTCGGCCATCCGGGCGGCAACGCTGCGAGCAGCCAGTCGCCGCGGCTGAGTGTGGCCGATCTGACGCCGCCCGGCCAGCAGACAGATCTTGGGAAGCTGGGTGGTCTTGCCCGAGCCCGTCTCGCCGGCCACGATCAGCACCTGGTGAGCGATCAGGGCGTCGCGGATCTCCTCGACATGCGCACTGATCGGCAGCGCCTCATCGAAGTGGAATTCGGGAAGTTCAGGATCCATAGCCGACCAAGACTACCGATCCCCGCCGGCGACGTCCGCTCAGCGGGGCGTGATCGTCCCGATCGGGCAGCGGCCGTAGGCCAGCAGCCCGCGAATCAGCCCACCCACGGAGTAGGTCGGGAAGGATGCGTGCACCTCCAGCACGAGCAGATCCAGCTCTCCACTGCGCCCGGTGAGCACGTCCAGCGGGCTTCCGCAGGAGACCTCAAGCTCGACAGGCACCTCCGGGAACTCGACGCACAGCTCGTCAACGACGTCGGAGACTCGTTGCCGGGTGACCTCGATGGCCGCATCCTGTTGCTCGACAGTCAACTGACCCCCCAGCAGCCAGCGGCCGGACGGGACCCGGCACACGCTCATCACAACCACCCGGCCGCCATGGTTCTTCGCCTCGGACAACGCCCACCGCAGCGCCGCGGCACCACGAGCCGAGGTGTCTACGCCCACCCCGATCACGCCGGTGCGCAGTTCGTGCGGATCATCGCTGGTGGACACCGCGATCACCGGGGCGTGGGAGGCACCGACCACCCCGAGAGTGGTGGATCCGACGAAAGGCTTGTCTCCCTGCTCGCTGGAGCGACGACCGACGATCACCACGGCCGCATTCTGGCTGAGCTTGGTCAGACCGGCTGCCGGATTGCCCAGCACCACCTCGGTATGCACCCGGCCGCGCTCCAACCCGGCGGCAACCGCATCGTCGACGGCCCGAGCGAGCATCTCAGCCGCATTCAGCTTGATTTCCTCAGGGTCGAAGACGACTCCCCAGGCGCTGTTCAAGACGATGTCGTCGATGGCGTGAGCCAGAACCAGATCCGCATCGCGATGCTTGGCCTCGGCGATCGCGTAGTTCAGCGCCACATAGGCATCATCAGAGCCGTCGAATCCCGCCAGAACCCGAGCCGGAGGCTGCGTGGTCATGCCGATCACCTGCTTTCCGCTTGTGCACCGGAGACCGCTCGCCCGGAATACCCGGTGGGAGTGATCGTCACGGCAAACTTGTGTGTCCCCGGCGCCCAGGCCCGCGGCAGCTGCCCGCCCGCCGGCGTGCCGTCGGACGACCGGGCTGCGGTCCCCCGCACCACCACGCTCCAACCGGACGCGGTCGACTCGTCCACGTCGTCCACCTCGAAGCACACCGGCGTCCCACCACTCAGCCGAGCCAGCGCACCGTCCGGCTTGGTCGTGAAGATGATGAGTCCTTGATCAAGGGCATAGGTCACGGGCAGCACCTGCAGTTGATCGCCGTCCAGCCAACAGACCCGACCCACACAATGCTCAGCCAGCAGCTGGCGGCATTCGCCCTCGGCCAGGCTGGTCAGGTGCCCTTGATAGTCCATCTCGCGCATGGTACTCCGCAACCCCGGCCTGGCGTGGGCATTCGCCACCGGCGTGGCCGCTGGTTCGCAGGCTCAGTACCAAAAACTCAGCAGTGGCACGGTGCTGCCGACGAACAGCCTGCCGAGCCGAGCGGGATCCTCGCCACGCAACCGGCCCGCTTGAGCCAAGGTGACCGGCGAGACGCCCCCGAGCAGGATCGCCGACAACTCGGCCACTCCGAGCCTGACGGCTGGCTCTCCGGCGCTCGCTTCGGCCACCGGCGTGACCGATCCCGCGCCATCCGCGTCGACGGTCAGTCGGTAGCTCCCCTCCGCGATTCCCAGTGGGTCGGAGACCACCAACACCACCGAGTCGGCCACAAAGTAGCGGCGAGACTCCAAGACGGCCGCCACATCCAGGATGCGCAGATAGTGGTGGTCGCGCACCGACACGTTCGCTGCCCGCCGATCAGCGATCATCCACCACAGCGGCTCGTCGATGCTCAGCCCTTCAGCCTTGATGGTGCCGATCAGGTCCATGTCGAGCAGGAAGCGCCACATTCCGGCATAGGCATCGTCGGTGACTGCGATCAGCCGGATCAGATTCACGGTGCTGTCGGCATAGTCCTGCAGGTTCTCGGTCACCGAATAGACGGCCAATCCATCGAGCTGCCCGGCGGCAGAGCGGTACTGGATGACGCGGAGCTGATCGGCCTTTTCGGCGGCGTCCGTGGTGCCGAAGAGTTGATCCCAATCGCCGTCGGTCAAATTCACCTCGCCGGGCCGACCCGGCCGGACACGGCCGTGGAGTTCGGGGGCGACCGCCCGTGCCTGCACACGACTGATGAAGTCCACACGTCCGCCGGGCTGTGGACCGATCCAGCCGGCTCGACGTGCTTTCAGCTCGACGACCGAGGCATAGGCGGCAGGAGCGAAGCCGAAGCGGCCATAGATCCCCGCCTCACTGACGGTGAGCGAGGCAATCGGGTAGCCGGCCCGTGCGGCACCGCGAAGCTCGCCGCTCATCATGCTGCGCAGCAGGCCGCGCCGCCGGTGCGTCGGAGCGACCGTCACAGCGCTGATGGCGTAAGTCGTGATCGCGCTGCCCGGAAGGCTGAGCTCGGACTCCCACGCCTTGAAAGTCGCCACCGGTTGCTCGGGCAACGGCACGTGTGGGTCATAGACGCCCAGGGCGCGACAGCCCTGCATCCGTTCGAAGGAGGCGGCCCGCTGAGCCTCGTTACGCTCAGCATCCAAGAAGCCCCGCGCAACAGCCTCCACCCAGGCGTCTGTCCCGGCGCGATTAGAACCGTCGATCCGGCGCACGCTCAGCCCGCCCGCCTCGATCTCGGCGACCATGATCGGGTCAAGAGCGAACTCCGGCACCGAGTGACTCGTCATCTTCTGCTCCTCGTGAGCTGCTCGTATGGATCGAGGTCTGCCGCGTCGACGACGATGGCTGCGCCCATTGTGCCGTACCCCACCCACAGGTCGAAGGCTCCTCGAGGAGGCGCCCCGAACATGCTTGGCTAAGCTGGCCGTCCAGTCAGTGAGGAGGCCGGGTGGACCCGACCACATGGAACCTGCCGTTCCCGGCGCTCGTCGGCGCGCTGTTCGTGATTGTCGTGCTCCGAGCCGGCGGCACCTATCTGGTCGGGCGGCTGGCCACCTACGGCGCGCGCCGCACCCGGTTGGCGCGACTGCTGGACTCCCCCGCCTTCACTGCGGCAAGCGAGCGGGTCGACCGCTACGGGGCCCCGGTCGTCGGCTTGTCCTTCCTCACCGTCGGCTTCCAGACGCTGGCCAATCTTGCCGCCGGCGCGACCCGGATGCGCTGGATTCACTACCTGCCGGCTCTCGCCCTCGGCGGTCTTGCCTGGGCCCTGATCTATGCCACGATCGGCACTGTCAGCCTGGATCTGTTCGGACGTCTCTACGCGCTTTCGCCCACAGGAGCCATCGGCGCACTGGCCGCCGTGGTCGCGCTGATCGTCGGTTACGTCACCTGGCAGCATCGGCGCACCGCGAAAGCCTGAACCAGACCTCGCCTGCACCTAGCCGGCACGCCTAGGATTCCGACATGGCCGAGATCCGCAAGTACGACCCCGCCAAGGGCAATGCCATCGCCGAAGCGCTGCGCGCCGCGATGGGTGACCCGATCCGTCCAGCCACCCCGGGCCGGCTCACCTCAGCCAACCCCGCCGAGCCCGAAGCTGCGCCTGCCCCGGCCTGGATCAGCCTCAGCCTCGTCACCACGGACGAGACTGAGGCTGATGATGAGGCCGAGTAACCGCTAGCTGCAGCCGCTGGTGGCGCCGCAGCCCTCGCAGATGTAGCAGGAGCCCGAGCGACGCATCTTGGTGCCGCAGGTGAGGCATAGCGGGGCGTCCACGCTCAGTCCGGAGATCTTCTCCAGCACCTCAGCGGTGGAGTGCGCCTCGACCTCGACCAGCGCCGGCTGGTTCGGACCGTCGGCGTGCACCTGGATGTCGTCGGCTGCATCGTTCTTCAGCGACTCCGACTCGATCAGGTCGGCCTCGTCCTCCTCGGACAGGTACTTGCCGGTCTCCACGTAGCGAGCCCGCTCGCCGGCGGTGTAGATGCCCAACTCGGCCCGCTCCTCGAAGGACAGGTAGTCCAGGGCCAGCCTGCGGAAGATGTAGTCCATGATCGACTGGGCCATCCGGACGTCCGGATCGTCGGTCATGCCGGCCGGCTCGAACTTCAGGTTGGTGAACTTCTGGGCGAACTGCTCCAGCGGCACCCCGTATTGCAGGCCGATCGAGACCGCGATCGAGAAGGCGTCCATCACGCCGGCCAGGGTGGAGCCCTGCTTACCGAGCTTCAGGAACACCTCACCGAGCTTGCCGTTCTCGTACTGACCCGAGGTCATGTAGCCCTCGGCACCGGCCACCGAGAACGAGGTGGTGCGGCTGACCCGCGACTTCGGCAACCGGTTGCGGCGCGGACGGTACTCCACTCGCACCTCCGGCGCGGCCGCCTTGGCATCGACCTTGTCGTCGGCCTTCTTGGCGTCGCTCAGCGGCTGCCCGACCTTGCAGTTGTCGCGGTAGACGGCCAGCGCCTTCAGACCGAGCTGCCAGCCCTGCAGGTAGACGTCCGCGATCTCCTCGACCGTGGCGGTCTCCGGCAGGTTCACCGTCTTGGAGATGGCCCCGGACAGGAACGGCTGCACGGCAGCCATCATTCGCACGTGACCCATCGGCTTGATCGAACGCAGACCCATCGCGGTGTCGAAGATCTCGTAGTGCTCCGGCTTCAACCCCGGCGCGTTGACCACGTGGCCGTTGTTGGCGATGTACTCGACGATGGCCTCGACGGTCTCGTCCGGGTAGCCGAGCTTGGTCAGCGCCCGCGGAATCGTCTGGTTGACGATCTGCATCGAGCCACCACCGACGAGCTTCTTGAACTTCACCAGAGAGAAGTCCGGCTCAATGCCGGTGGTATCGCAGTCCATCATGAAGCCGATGGTCCCGGTCGGTGCCAGCACGGACGCCTGCGCGTTGCGGAAGCCGTCCTTGGCGCCGAGCCGGACGACCTGATCCCACTCGGCGGTGGCCGCAGCGTGAATCTGCTCGTCCAGCGGAGCGTGGGTGCGCAGGTCATCATTGGCGGCCTGGTGCTTACGCATCACCCGCTGGTGGGCCGACGCGTTGCGGGCGTAGCCGGCATAGGGGCCCACCACCGCGGCCAGTTCGGCCGAGCGGCGGTAGGACGCGCCGGTCATCAGCGAGGTGATCGCCGCGGCCAGCGCCCGGCCACCGTCGGAGTCGTAGCCGCGACCGACCGCCATCAGCAACGCCCCGAGGTTGGCGTAGCCGATGCCCAGCTGACGGTAGTTGCGAGTGGTCTCACCGATCGGCTCGGTCGGGAAGTCGGCGAAGCAGATCGAGATATCCATCGCGGTGATGATCAGCTCGACAGCCTTGACGAACGTAGCCACGTCGAAGGTGTCGTCCTCACGCAGGAACTTCAGCAGGTTCAGGCTGGCCAGGTTGCAGGAGGAGTTGTCCAGGCTCATGTACTCGCTACACGGGTTGGACGCATTGATCCGGCCGGACTCGGGGTTGGTGTGCCAGGCGTTGATCGTGTCGTCGTACTGCATGCCCGGATCCGCGCACTCCCAGGCGGCCTTGGCGATCTTGTCGAACAGCTGACGGGCGTCGATGGTCTCGATCACCTCGCCGGTCTTGCGGGCCCGCAGGCCGAACTCGGTGCCGTCCACCACGGCGCGCATGAACTCGTCGCTGACCCGGACGGAGTTGTTGGCGTTCTGGTACTGGACGCTGACGATGTCCTTGCCGCCCAGGTCCATGTCGAAGCCGGCATCGCGCAGGGCCCGAATCTTGTCCTCTTCGCGGGCCTTGGTCTCGACGAACTCCTCGATATCGGGGTGGTCGACGTCCAAGACGACCATCTTGGCCGCGCGCCGGGTGGCACCGCCGGACTTGATGGTGCCGGCCGAGGCATCCGCACCGCGCATGAAGGAGACCGGGCCCGACGCGGTGCCGCCCGAAGACAGCAGCTCCTTGCTGGAACGGATCCGGGACAGGTTCAGGCCGGCGCCGGAGCCACCCTTGAAGATGAAGCCCTCTTCCTTGTACCAGTTCAGGATCGAGTCCATCGAGTCGTCGACGCTCAAGATGAAGCACGCGCTGACCTGTTGCGGGCTGGTGGTGCCCACGTTGAACCAGACCGGGGAGTTGAAGCTGAAGTACTGGTGCAACAGCATCCAGCGCAACTCCTGCTCGAAGACCTCGGCATCGTCGGGGGTGGCGAAGTAGCCATAGTCTTCGCCGGCCTTGCGGTAGGTGGTCACCACCCGGTCGATCAGAGCCTTCAGGCTCGCCTCGCGCACCGGCGTACCCAAGGCGCCGCGGAAGTACTTGGTGGTCACGATGGTGGACGCGTTGACGCTCCAGAAGTCCGGGAACTCCACCCCGCGCTGCTCGAAGACCGTCTCGCCGGTCTTCCAGTTGGTCTGCACGACGTCGCGCGACTCCCAGGTCACCTCGTCATAGGGGTGCACACCGGGGGTGGTGAACACCGGGCTGATCTTCAGCCCGGGCGACTTCCGACCGCCCTTGGTAGCGGCTTTCGCGGTCTCGGTCATGGGTGAACTACCTTTCGTAGGGTGGGAGGGTGTGATGTCGAGGACTTAGGTGGTGACCAGCGCCGCGCGGCGCAGGTTGTCGATCTCGGCCTCAAAGTCCTCGACCGAGTCGTAGTGCTTGTACACGCTGGCGAATCGCAGGTAGGCGACCGGATCCAGCTCACTGAGCGGCCCGAGGATGGTCAGGCCCACTTCGTCGGCGGGAATCTCGGCCTGGCCGGACGCACGCAGCGTCTCCTCGACCCGTTGACCCAGCCGGGCAAGATCGCTCTCGGAGACCGGACGGCCCTTGCATGCCTTGGCCACCCCGGTGATCACCTTCTCGCGCGAGAAGGGCTCCACGACGCCGGAGCGCTTGACGACGACCAGCTGCATCTGTTCCAGCGTGGTGAACCGACGCTCACACATCGGGCACTGACGGCGCCGACGGATGCTGGTGCCGTCCTCAGCGACGCGGGAATCGAGGACTCTGGTGTCGGTGTGCCGGCAGAACGGGCAGTGCATCCGGCGCTCCTTCTCAGTCGTGGCGGCGGTGGATGAAGATGTGGATGACGTGTGCACGTGAACCACAAGTTGTGGACAAACCACATTGCTGTAACTACTAGATGTAGAGGTTACGCAGACCGCCGCCGACACGCAAGACAACCCAGAGCGCGTGTCGCGGACAAGCCCTGGGGCAGATGTGCCCAGTGCCAGACGATTGCAAACAGGCTCGCGTCAGCCCTGCACGGAGACCGCGGCCACCGCCGGCACCGGCGCGTCCAGCGGCTGCTCGGGGACGGCAAGGAAAGCGCCGACCAAGACCACCAGACCGGCCAGGAAGACCGAGACGAAGCCGATCACAGCCACCGCGATCCCCCGGTCGGTGAGCTGCCATCCCCCCGCGGCGGGCCGCGCCGCAGCCACCGGAGTGGCAGGAGCAAGCCGCAACTCGGCGGGACGCTCGCTCGGCCACTCGGCCCATGCGGTATCCACTGCCTCGGTGATCGCCAGTGCGCTCATCGCCTGCCCCTCTCCTCGAACATGTGTTCGATACTGTTCTAGTGGCTCGACGCGCCAGATGCAAGCGTTTTCGAACATTTGTTCGTAGCGTGTCGGGCCACTTCGCATCTTGCCCGCCGGCTCTGACAGTTCACGTAGCGCGCATCACCCGCCTCGGCGACACGCTCGAACATATGTTTGATTCGAGCTATCTCAGCCGATAGTTTCGACCCATGGCAGCTACCCCCAGCGCGGACCGCAAGCGCGGTCGGCCGCGCAAAGAGGACATCGCAGCGCAGCTCGGCACCAAGGTGTCGCAGTTGCCGGACGGCCCGGTGGACGCCGAAGGTCTCACGCCGAGGCAGCGGCGAATCCTGGAGGTCATTCGCGACGAGCTCGCCGAACGTGGCTACCCACCGAGCATCCGCGAGATCGCTGATCGGGTCGGGCTGGCCAGCTCCTCGTCGGCCGCCCATCAGCTGAAGGTGCTGCAGGCCAAGGGTTTCCTCTTCCGCGACCCCCATCGCCCCCGCGCGCTGGAGGTCCGGCTACCATCCTCGATCAGCCCCAGCGAACCAGTTCGTGTCGTGGAGCCGGACGAGCCCGCCCCGTCCGCACCATCGGTCACCGCACCGATCCTGGGCCGGATCGCTGCCGGTGGCCCGATTCTGGCCGAGCAGGCCGTCGAAGACGTGTTCACCCTGCCCAAGCAGCTGGTCGGCGAGGGCAATCTGTTCCTGCTCGAGGTCAAGGGTGACTCGATGATCGAGGCCGCCATCTGCGATGGTGACTATGTGGTCGTCCGCCAGCAGCCCGACGCCAGCAATGGCGACATCGTGGCGGCGCTATTGGGCGACGAGGCCACGGTCAAGACGTTCAAGCGCACTCCCGGACAGGTCTGGCTACTGCCGCACAATCCGGCCTACTCGCCGATCGACGGCAATGAGGCGTCCATCCTCGGCAAGGTGGTCGCTGTTCTGCGTCGGGTGTAGCGGTCGCGCGAAGGGGTCAGCCCTGGGCGGCGCCGCCCAGCCGCTGCAAGGCGGCGATCGCCACCTCACGGTCAGTGGTCATCCAGAACTCCGGAAGGGACGCGCGCAGGTAGCTGCCGTAGCGTGCCGTCACCAGTCGCGGGTCGAGAACAGCGACCACGCCGCGATCATCCAGGGTGCGGATCAGGCGTCCGGCACCTTGAGCCAGCAACAGGCCGGCATGGGTGGCTGCCACCGCCATGAAGCCGTTCCCGCCGGCTTGCGTCACCGCCTGCTGGCGCGCCTGCATCAATGGATCATCCGGCCTCGGGAACGGGATCTTGTCGATCACCACCAGTCGGCAGGTATCTCCGGGCACATCCAGCCCCTGCCACAGCGACAGCGTGCCGAACAGCGACGCTTCCGGGTCGGCCACGAAGGCTGCAGTCAGCTTGGGCAGGTGCGCATCTCCTTGACACAGGATCACCCGATCAGGCACCTCTGCCCGGCAGTACCGTGCCGCCGCCTCGGCCGCGCGCTGCGAGGCGAACAGGCCCAGGGTCCGTCCCTCGGCGGCCCAGAGCAGCTCGGCGATCTCGGCCAGGGCGTCCGCAGCGATGCCGTCCCGACTCGGAGCCGCCAGTTGCTTGGCGACGTAGAGAATGCCCTGGCTGCGGTAGTCGAACGGTGAGCCGACGTCAACGCCGCGGTGGTCGGTCCCGGACGGGTCGAGCCCCACCGAAGCGGCGATCGAGCGGAAGTCGCCACCGAGCTTCAGCGTGGCCGAGGTGAGCACGACCGCATGGTCAGCGAACACCCGCTCCCGCAGGAGACCGGCGACCGACAGCGGCGCACAGTTCAGTTGCCGTCCGAAGCGCTCGGATTCCGATACCCAGATCACATCAGCCTCAGCGAGCTTGGCCATCCGTTCGGCGATGTCGAAGATCTCCTGGGCCGCGGCCTGCGCCTGGTTGCGCTCCACCTCCTCGGCGTCGCCACCGGCCAGGCCGGACACCGCTTGCCGGGCTGCGTCCCGGACGCTGCGGACCGCAGCCAGGATCGCCGGCTCACCGCCGGGGACCCGGCCGACGTCGGCCTCGTCCAAGCCCTCCTGCACAGTGTCGGCAGCATCGAGGAACTCCAGCCCGGTCTGATCGGCCAGCCAGGGCAGGCAGCGCTTGGCCACGCGTTCGACCTGGGTCGGGCCGAGCTCCACCGACGCAGCCCCGGTGACCCGGGCAACCAGCTCGTGCGCCTCATCGATCACCAGCGCGTCATACTCGGGCAGCGCCGTCCCGCCGTGCATGGCATCGATCGCCAGCAGAGCGTGATTGGTCACTATCAACTGGCTGGCCCGCGCCCGCCGCCGAGACTCCTCGACGAAGCACACCTCGCCGAACGGACACTTCTGCGCCCCCAGGCACTCTCGAACCGGCACCGACACCTGTGCCCATGCCGCCGGGCTGTGGTCGGGCGCGTCATCACGGTCGGCCAGTCCGGCGTCCTCTGCCTCCTGCTCAGCCCAGCGGCGCAGCGCGATGACCTCCGCACCCAAGCCGGACGCCTCGCTCGGGTCGGCCACCAGGGTCTCCTGCTCGAGGCCTTGGCCATCGCGAACACGTTGCAGACAGACATAGTTGCTGCGCCCCTTGAGCACGGCATGACTGACGGTGCGCCCGGTCACCTCGCGGCAGGCAGCCACGGCGGTGGGGATGTCCTTGTTCGCCAACTGCGTCTGCAGCGCAAGGGTCGCGGTGGCGATCACGATCCGGGCCTGCGGGTCGCCGGCCAGCTCGGCCAAGGCCGGCGCCAGATATCCCAGCGATTTGCCCGTCCCGGTGCCGGCCTGCACCAGCAGATGCTCACCGCCATCGAAGGTGTTGGTCACCTCGGCAACCATCTGCACTTGCCCGGGACGCTGCCGCCCACCCAGGCCCTCCACTGCGGCGGCCAGAATCCTCCCGGCGATATCGTCCTCAGCCATCGGCGGCGAAGCGAGCCAACTCACCGGCCAGATCGGCGTTCACCCGAGCCACCACCAGGGTGCCGGTCGCGGTGTGCTCCGCCGAGAGGAACTCTCCGGCGTTGTGGATCCGATCGATCAGGTCGCCGCGGGCGTACGGCACCAGGGCACGCACCTCCACCGAGGGATGCGGCAGCCGCTCCTCGATCCGGGCCAGGAGTTCCGGTATTCCCTCACCGGTACGGGCCGAGACCAGCATGGCGTCGGGGAAGCGTCCCCGCAGGGCCAGCAGAACGTCGTCGGCGGCCGCGTCGACCTTGTTGATCACCAATTGCTCGGCTACCCCGGACGCGCCGATGTCGGCCAGCACGGTGCGCACCGCCGCCACCTGCCCGAATGGATCAGGATCGGAGCCGTCGACGACGTGCAACAGCAGGTCGGCGGCCACCGACTCCTCCAGCGTCGAGCGGAAAGCCTCGACCAGGTCGTGCGGCAGATGCCGGATGAAACCCACCGTGTCGGTCAGAGTGAAGACGCGGCCGTCGGAGGTCTGCCACCGCCTCGTGGTGGGGTCCAGAGTCGCGAACAGCGCGTCCTCGACGAGCACCCCGGCATTGGTCAGGCGGTTCAGCAGCGAGCTCTTGCCGGCGTTGGTGTAGCCCACGATGGCCACACTGGGCACCTGGTTGCGGGTGCGCTGCGCACGCTTGGTGGCGCGCACCTCGTCCAGCTCGCGCAGCCGTCGCTTCAGGATCGCGATCCGGGTCTTGATCCGGCGACGGTCGGTCTCGATCTTGGTTTCACCGGGCCCGCGGCCACCGATGCCGGCGCCGGCAGCGGCCCGTCCGCCGACCTGACGGGACAGGTTGCCGCCCCAGCCGCGCAGTCGCTGACGCAGGTACTGCAACTGAGCCAGCTCCACTTGCGCCTTACCCTCGGCGCTCTTGGCGTGAGAGGCGAAGATGTCCAGGATCAGGGCAGTCCGATCGATCACCTTCACCCCGACCCGATCCTCGAGGTTGCGGAGCTGAGCCGGCTCGAGCTCGCCGTCGCAGATCACCGTGTCGGCACCGGTGGCGATCACCACCTCGCGCAGCTCGTCCACCTTGCCGCGTCCGATGAAGGTCGCCGGATCGGGCGTCCCACGCCGCTGGACCAGGCCTTCGAGCACCTCCGAGCCGGCCGTCTCGGCCAACAGCTTCAGCTCGGCCATCGCATTGTCGGCGTCGGCCTGGCTGCCTCCGGTCCACACGCTGACCAGGACCACCCGCTCCAGCTGGAGCTCGCGGTACTCGACCTCGCTGATATCGGCCAACTGAGTGGACATGCCGGCCACCCGCCGCAGCGAATGTCGAGCCGCCAGGTCCAGTTGCTCGCCGTCCGGACTGGGCAGGTTGTCGTTCCACTCGTCGTTTTCGATCATCTTCTCCATAGTCTGCTGCGCGTAGCTGCGCAGCTCAGCCCAGTTCGTCCGGCCAGTCGAGGGTGCCGTGAGCCACGATGACCGCCGGCCCGATCAGCACCGCCTCTTCACCGCTGAGGTCGACCTCCAGCTCACCACCACGCACCCGGACCCGGCAATGCTCGGCGCCGCCCGCTGCGGCAGCGGCTGCCACCACGCCGGTGCCGCAGGAAGCCGTCTCTCCGACGCCCCGTTCGTGAACCCGCATCGAGATCTCACCAGGACCCGAGGACACCACGAACTCGAAGTTCGCCCCGGCCGGGAAGGCCTCTGCCGGTACCGCGCTCGGAGCACTCTGCAGGTCGAGCCCGGACAGGCTCTCGGTGGACCTCAGGACACTCACCGCGTGCGGGTTGCCGACCGACACTGCGCGAGCCGGCCAGGACAGCTCATCGAGCCGCACCTCGACCTGCTCACCGAGCTGCACCCGGCCCATCGTCACCGCCACCCGACCATCGGGCAGGAACCAGCCCACCCGACCCCCGGCCCGGGTGGCCACCGGGACTCGTGCCGAGCCCTCGACCAGCCCTTGCTCGGCCAGGAAGCGCAAGAAAACTCTCAAGCCGTTGCCACACATCTCGGCGATGGAGCCATCAGCATTGCGGTAGTCCATGAACCACTGATCACCGGGCCCGTCCCATTCCGGGACCGCCTCGGCCCGCACCGCCCGAAGGATGCCGTCCGCGCCCACGCCGGCTCGGCGGTCGCACAGGTACTGGACGTGCGCCGGGCTCAACTCAAGCTCACCTGCAGGATCAAGAAGCAGCACGAAGTCGTTCCGGGTCCCATGCCCCTTCGCGAAGCTGATGCTGCTCACCGATCCTCCTTCTCGCCTTGTCGAAGCCTACCTTGGAGCTCGGACACAATCGTCTCCACCGCCTCCGGGCCCGGGCTCAGCCAGACGATCCGGGGATCGCGGCGCAGCCAGCCCAGCTGCTTTCGGGCGAACCGGCGGGG
>Ga0268263_1000518_pt1 | contig 57371 bp, 46 predicted proteins | sample Biomet5_FD_190358 | JGI IMG/M metagenome (GOLD analysis project Ga0268263, IMG submission 190358) | Microbial communities from bioreactor (seeded with sewage sludge) at LBNL, California, USA - Biofuel metagenome 5 (SPAdes) (version 4) | ecosystem: Engineered > Bioreactor > Anaerobic >... | reverse complement strand
CGCCTCCTTGGAATCGTGGAAGTTGCTTGCCGACAGGTGAACATGGATCGGGTTCCCAAGTCCGTCAACGATCACGGGGGATTTTCGCCGTCTTCCCGCCCCGGCTGACTCCGATGTGCTGATGTACTTCCCAGTCTACCGCCCCTTTTTTGCCCCCGCGCTGCGCTGGTGTGCGTCAACGCTGGTGCTGTCCAGGCTTATATCCTCCAGATCCGCTCCCTCGCCCAGTTCTTCCAGGATCTTCGCAAACAACCCGGACTTCTGCCATTGGGTGAAATGGTCGTACACCGTGCTCTTTGCTCCATACCGCTCCGGCAGGTCGGCCCACGGTGCGCCCGTCCGCACGACCCACAGAATTCCGTTGAGCATCTGCCGGTCATCGCTCCTCAGCCTGCCCAGTTGTCCATCTTGCCGCTCCGGAAAGTACGCCTTCAATCGCTCCCACTCCGAGTCCGTGATCTCGTACCGCCTACGCGTTGTCATGCCGCTTCACCTCGCCGTATTATTCGGCATGACACCGCAAAAATCCTTTTGGTTATAAATATTCATTAATGTGAATATTTATAGCTTTCCGGATACGCCCTAGTATAAACCCGCCGCACAAAGAGAACAGTACCCGGCATCTATCATGGTTCGCCGTCGCCGCGCTGACCGGCGCGATGCGCGGGCAAATTGCCGTCGGGGCCCCCAATGGGGCAGCGGCCCGCGCCTACAGCTTGCCGGCCGATATGCGGTATTGCTCGGGCGACACCCCTACGTTCTTCTTGAAGGAAAGCGAAAAGTAGTTTGCGTCCCGGTAGCCGACGGCCTCGGCGATCTCGTAGCAGCGCATACCGCTTTCCGCCAGCAACTTTTTCGCCGCCTTGATGCGCACGCCGGTGATGTACTCGTTGCAGCCTTCGCCCGTTTCCTGCTTGAAGAGCCTCGAAAAGTAGTTCGTGCTCACGTGCAGTTCCTCGGAGATGGCCGCCACGGAGATGTCGCTCCGGTAGCGGGTCTGGATGATCTCCAGCGCCGTCTTCACCAGGCGCCCGGGCGCGCTTCGGCCGGAGTGCAGGAGCGCGCCCTCCGCCTGCGAAAGCGACTGAGAGAACTCCCGAAGCGTCCCCCACCGCCCGACGCCCAGCGCGCAGGGCATGCCGTATTCGCCCTCCACCAGCATCGTGGCGTTCTCCGCGAAGCTCTCCGCCTCGGCGCCGCCGGACGAGCGGAGCAGCACCACCGCCTGCTGATCCAGCGCGAAGCAGTACCCCGCGCGGCCCGATTCGGTCAGCCCGGACAGCAGCTTCGCGATGCTGATGATGAGCAGCGCCTGATGGGCGCGCCACTCCGCGGACAGCTCGATGGCCGGGCGCAGAACGAGCGCGCAAATCTTCTCATGCTCGCCGATGCCGGAGAGGCTAAGGAGGGTGGCCAGATCCTCCCGGGAGCACGCATCCTTTGCCAGAGAAACCATGAGCGACTCTAGCAGCATCCGCTGGGAAAGCTCGGCGCGCCGTTTGGCCTCCTGCTCCCGCGCGCCCGCGCTGCCTTCCAGGCGCATCTCCTCCACCAGCGACGCGATCAGCCGCGTCAATTCCGACTCGTCCACGGGCTTAATCAGAAGATGTTTCACGCCCAGCGCGCAGCAGCGCTGCGCGTACTGGAAGTTGTCGTAGCCGGTCACCACCATGATGCGGATGCCTGGCTGCAGCGCCATCAGCCGCCGGGTCATCTCCAGCCCGTCCATGCCCGGCATGCAGATGTCGGTGACGATCAGGTCCACCCGGGTCTCCTCGGTGATCTTGAGCGCGGCCTCGGCGCTCGCGGCTTCGCGCACCTCGGAAAACCCTAGCGACGGCCAGGGGATCATGCACCTGAGGCCCCGGCGGATGATGGACTCGTCGTCAACGATCAGCGCGCAGTACACCCGTCGCCCTCCTCTGCCATCACGGCTGGCAGGCGCGCGGTGACGCACAGCCCGCCGTTTTCGTTTTTCGTGTATTTGAGGCCGTATTCCGGCCCGCAGATCAGTTCAATCCGGCGGTGCACGTTGCCCACGCCGTGGCTGTCCCGCTCGCCCCGCGCGAGGGAGCGGTTCATCGCTTCGATGTCCTCCTCGCTCATCCCCCGTCCGTCATCCCTGACCTCGATAAACAGATCCTGGCCCGCGCGGTACTCCCGGATGGCGATGTTCCCCCGGTACGCGCTGCCCTTGAGCCCGTGGTAGATGGCGTTCTCGATCAGCGGCTGCAGGATCATCGAGGGCACCAGCAGCTCCATGTCCTCCGGCGCGGCCTCGACGGCGCTCTCCAGCACGTCGGAATAGCGGATCTTCTGGATCGTCAGATAGCTGGAGGCGTGCTTCAGCTCATCGCCCAGCCTTATGCGCTCGTGCGCGCTGCCCAGGCAGATGCGGTAGAAGTCCGCCAGCGCCTTGACCATCGTGGAGATCTCCTGCTGGCCGTTCATCGCGGCCAGCCAATGGATGGAATCCAGCGTGTTGTACAGAAAGTGCGGGTTGATCTGGGCCTTCAGCATTTTGAGTTCGCTGTCGGCCAGCAGGCGCTCCTTTTCCCGGACGGAGACCATCAGCTTGCCGATCTCCCCAATCATCGCGTTGTAGCCGTCCGCCAGGCGCACGTACTCGCCGCCGTAGGCGGTCAGGTCGATCGTGCTCTCGAAGTCGCCAGTGGAGACCCGCGCCATGCGCTCGATCAGCGCGCGGAAGGGCGCGGTGATGCGGCGGCTCATGAAGATGGAGGTCAGCGCGCAGGCCGCGATGGCGCCGATGATGATGAAGGCCACCATCGTCACGATGTAGGCGCTGTCCGCCGCCAGCGCGCGCTCGGAAATCGCGCCGGCCACGTACAGGCCCGTGCCCTCGATGGCCGCGCGCACCACGAGTTCCCCGCCGATGGTGGCGGCGCCGTCCGACGAGATCTTGCGAAACCAGCCGACCGATTCCGCGACGTGCGAAGGGTCCGGGTCGGACACGATCCGGCCGTCCGCGTCCACCACGCAGAGCGAAAGCGCATCGTTGCCGGTGTTGGCGAGGTAGTTTTTGGCCAGCACCCGCTCCGGCGCCGCAAAGCACAGCGAACCCAGCCGGCTGCGCACCTGGTAGATGTCGTAGATCTGCTGCCAGATCAGAAACACATAGCTTCCGTCGCTGGCGACCGGGTTTTTGACCGGCCCGGTCAGCGTCACGCCGTCCGCAGGCTCCGGCAGCGCGCCCTCGTCCAGCGATAGGCTGGCCTTGGGCGGCCCGATGTAGAGCAGCTTGCCATCCTCCTGCTTGACGATGTAGGCGAAGGCCAGGTCGCCCCGGAGACTGACGGTGTTGTTGAGCGCGCTGTACGCCCCGTCCAAGAGCGCCGTGGTCTTGGCGTCGTACTGGTCCCCGGCCAGCAGGTAGCTCTGCACCCGGTCGTCCGCCGCCAGGAACAGCGCGCTCTCCTTCAGGTCCTCGAAGTAATTGGCGATGTTCTGCGCCGCCTGCTCCGCGCGGCCGGCGATCAATTCGCCCGCCCGCTCATAGAGCGCGTGGCTCTGCAGTTGATAGCAAAGCACGCCCGAACAGACGGCCGCCACCGCGCTCAAGAGCGATGTGACCAAAATCAGCTGGGCGCGCAGGGTAAGCCGCCGCCATCCCTTTTTCTCCGGCGGCCTATTGAACCGAAGCATAATACGAAACGGCCGCCTGTTCCAAGGTTCGGGCGGCTTCCTCCGCGCTCATGCCGCCGGCGAACACCTGGCGGCAGATGTCCTTGTGAACTTCCGCCAGCTTGGGCGGCAGCCACTGGTCGTACCAGAGCTGGATGTGGGGCGCGGCTTCCACAAAGTCCCGCACCTTGGCGGTCAACGGGTTTGCGAGCGGTACGCCGACCAGCGGCGGGTAGCACCCCGCGTCCAGCCTTTGCTCCACCGCCGTATCGTCGATCAGGTACTGGAGCAGTTCAAACGCCAGTTCCGGATTCTTACAGCGGGAGGAGACGGAAAAGAAGTTGTCCCCCACGGTGCCGATCATGCCGTCGGACGCGCCGCCCAGCGTCGGAAACTGGAAGAAGTCCAGCTGTTTCAGAAAGTCCGGGTTCTCGTCGGCCACGTAGGTGATGGTCCAAGTGCCCATCAGGCACATAGCGGCCTTCTCCTGGTACAAAAGCGCGCGGCCCTCGGCGGCGTCCTCGTCCAGCGCGTTGGCGTCCTCCGGGAACGCGCCGCGATCGATCAGGTCGATCACGTACTGCCATGCCTCGATCAGCTTCTGATCCGCAAAACCCGCGCCGCTTTTCGGCGTGCCATCCGGATTGCGCAGGACCGCGCGCTGGAACGCATCGCGCCCGCCCACCCGGTCGACGAAGTACATGTAGTACATCGAGGACGGCCAGGCGCTGCGGTTGGCCAGCGCAAACGGGGTGATGCCCTGCTGCTTGAACACGTCGATCACATGGTAGAGTTCGTCCAGCGTCCTGGGCGGCGTCAGGCCGCAGCGCTCGAACAGCGATTTATTGTAGAACACTACGCCCAGCGCGACGTTCTGAACCGGCACCGCCCAGATGTCGCCGTCCACGCTGGCCTGCTCGATGGCGGCCGGCAGGAAGCGGTTCAGGTAACTGTCTTTTTTCATAAAGCCCGTCAGCGGCTGAATCTTGCCCAGCCGCGCGTACTCGGCCAGCGTCGCGCCGCTCCAGGTGATGAACACGTCCGGCAGGTTGTCGGTTGCGGCGGCGATGGCCATGCGCCGCTTGTACACGTCGTTGACCAGCTCATTGACATCAACCACCACGCCCTCGTGATCCCGCATAAAGCGGCTGGCGCTGTCTTCCACCGCCTGGTTGACCTTGGCCACGTCCTGCAGGTGGTACAGCGTCAGCGTCGTGCGCTCCGCCGCCCACACGGGCGAGGCGAGCGCGAGGATCAGCGCCAAGCCCGCGGCAAGCCTTTTCATCCCTTGACCGCCCCCGCCATCATGCCCTTGATCAGTTTTTCCTGCCCGGCGATGAACGCCAGGATCACCGGCAGCGCGCTCAGCACCAGCACCGTCATAATCATCGGGATATCCGCCGAATACTGGCCCTGATACTCCCAGATGGACAGCGGCAGCGTCCGGTTTGAGACCGATTGGGTCAGCACCAGCGCGAAGGAGAACTCGTTCCACATGATTGCGGAATTGTAGATGGCCAGCGTCGCCATCCCCGGCACCGACAGCGGTAGGATCATCCTGAAGAAGGTTTTGATTCGACTGCAGCCGTCGATCTCGGCCGCCTCCTCGATCTCGCCCGGAATGCCTTGCATGAAGCCGGTCAGTATGAACGCCGACATCGGGATGTTGAAGGCCACATACGGCCCAATCAGCGCCCACAGCGAGTCGTAGACGCCGATCTTCTTCGACATCAAAAACACCGGGATCAGCGTCACGTGCAGCGGGATCGCCATGCCGGCCAGTATAATCAGGTTGTAGAACCCCCGGAGCCGGAACTTGAACCGGGACAGCGGGTAGGCGGCGAATGCGCTGCACAGCAGCGTCAGCGCCAGCGACACGACCACCACGATCACGCTGTTCAGCACGTAATGGAAGAAGGTGCCCTTTGTGATGACCGCAGCGTAATTGGCCCAGCGCAGCGCCTTCGGGGGCGCGAACACGCCGCCGGTAAACATCTCAAACTTGTCCTTGAAGGAGTTGAACACCATAAATACGAACGGGGAGAACGCGATGACCGTCCAGACCGCCGCGAACAGCGCGACGAGGGAGCGAACGATGATCTTCTTTGCCATCACGCGCGCTCCTTTCCGGTCATCACGCGCATCGAGAACGCCGACACGCTGGTGACGATCAGGAACATGCCCATCGCGATGGCGGAGCCGTAGCCCATTTCGTTCATCGTGAACGCGTTTTTGTACATGTAGGTGGCCATCAGTTCCGTGGCGCCGGTGGTGACGCCGTTTATGCACAGATTGGGGCCGCCGCCGGTCATCACGTAGATCAAATCGAAGTACTTGAGCGAGCCGACCAGCGAAAGGATGCAGGCGTTGCGGATCGTGGGGCTCAATATCGGCAGCACGATTTTAAAGAAGTATTGGCCGCGGGTCGCGCCGTCGATCAGCGAGGCCTCGTAGATGTCGGTGTCCATGCTGGAAAGCCCGGCCAGGAAGTAGACCATATAAAACGGCGTGAACTGCCAGCAGATGACCGCGATCACCGCGTACAGCGCGCGGCCCGGATCGCCCAGAAGGTCGATCGTGGTCTTGCCAAAAAGCGGCGCCACGTACTTGACGATGCCGAAATACGGGTCGTAGGCGTAGCGGAACAGAAGGCCTATCGCCACGGAGGACATAAGGTACGGGATGAACCACAATACCTTCAGCGCGTTCAGCTTGCGCCCGGTGGAATCCAACAGGTACCCCAGGCCGATGCCAACGGGCAGCTGGATCGCGATCGAAAGCCCCACGATTTTGAGGTTGTTGAGCGCGGCGTGCCAGAACACCGTATCGGAGAGCAGTCTCCGCCAGTTGGAAAAACCGATGTAGGACGGCGCGACGGTGGCGAACCCGTCCCACTTGAACAGGCTCAGGTACATGGAGTCGGCGATCGGGTAGGCGATGAACACCGCGATAAAGAAAAAAGCGGGCAGCATGAACAGGATGGCCACCCGGTTGACCTCGCGGCTGCGCGCCGCGGCAAGCGACGGAAGCTTTCCGCGCATGGGCATTCCTCCTTTCGGGGCTCTGCCAAGGGGGCCGATCCCGGGACCGGCCCCCCGATGAAGTCAGATTGCCCGATGCCTATTCGGCGTTGATCGCGTCCTGCATCGCCTTGCAGACTTCCTCGGGCGTCATGGTCAGCCCGAACAGCGCCTGGCAGGTGTCCTTGTGAACCTCGGCCATCTTGGAGGACATGTACTGGTCGTACCAGAGCTGCACCGACGCGGCCTTGTCCACGATGTCCAGCACCATCTGCAGGTTCGGATCCTCCACCTTCACGCCCTTGACCGGCGGGATCTTGCCGATGGAGATGCGGTAGGCGACGCCCTGCTCGTCCAGGCAGGTCTTCAGGTACTCGAAGGCCTTGTCCGGATACTGGCACTTGGCGTTGATGTGGTAGAAGTTATCGCCCACGGTGCCGACCACCGCGGTCGGGTCACCCGCGCCACCCTCGACGGTCGGGAACGCGAACACGCCCATGTTCTTCAGGAAGTCCGGGTTTTCGCTGGTGATGGTGGAAACCGCCCAGGAACCCATCAGGTACATGGCCGCCTGGCCGGAGTAGAGCAGCATGCGGCTCTGGCCGTTGTCCTCGTCCATGCCGTTGAAGCCCTCGTTGAAGTAGCCGGCCTTGACCCACTTCTGGATGGTCTCGCCCGCCTTGACGAACGCGGGATCCATGAAGCCGTCCGGCACCAGCTTGTTGGCGGCGTTCTCAAACACCTTGCTGCCGCCGTAGCGATCCACCAGGTACATATAGTACATGGAGCCGGTCCACTTGGTGGCGTTGGCGAGGGCGAACGGCGCGATGCCAGCGGCCTTGAACTTGTCGCAGGCGGCCTCTAGCTCGCTCAGCGTCTTGGGCACCTCGACGCCGGCCTTCTGGAACACTTCTTTGTTGTAATACACCAGCGCGACGGACACGTTCTCCATCGGCACGCCCCAGATCTTGCCATCGTAGGTGGCCTGGGAGACGGCGCCGTCCATTAGCTTGTCCTTGAGACCCGTGTCGGCCATCAGCTGGGTCAGGTCGGTGATCAGCCCGGCCTTGACGTACTCGATCATCGGCCCGCCCGACCAGGACGGGAAGATGTCCGGCGCCTCGCCGGCGGCCAGCGCAACCTGAATCTTGGTCTTGTAGGCGTCGTTCTGGTAGACGGTGATGTCCACCTTGTAGCCGGGGTTGGCGGCCTCAAAGCGCTCCTTGGCCTGCTCGAAGGCGGCCTTCTGGATGTCCTGGCTCTGCAGGTGCCAGATGGTGATTACCTTGTCTCCCTCGGCGCTGGCGGTAATGGCCGTCATCGAGAGCATCAGCAGCGCGGCGAGCAGGAATGCGATCCACTTTCTCACGAGTCGTCCCTCCCATGATTTTTATGGTCCATTCACAGTATAGCCGCAATTCATGGGCGAATCGATAGAATTATTCGCCCGTTTTCTAGAATAAACTTACTTTATAATAAGGCTTTCGCCGCTGCCTCAAAGGCGCGGGTGCCGGCCCGGTCCGTTCCGGCGTCCCCTCCGGCCTCCCATTCGCTGACCTACGCTTCGCATCGCACGTCCAGTATACAATGCGAGCCGCCTTAAATCAATAAAATCCCATGCGGTTTTATTTCGCGTGTCCGGCGCCCGCTTGCGTGGGCGGCCGCAGGGATTCCGCCGGCACCCTCCGCTCATTGAGGTAAATGGCAAGCTGTACCTTCAACCGCTCGGCCTGTTCCCCAATAAAAATTAATGTAAGCCATTACAGCCGGGATTTGAGACAAAGCCAATAATGCAATACACATTTGGCGGCATTTCATTGATTTAACTTTGTCCCATATCCGGGAAGCGCGGCGCCATGCCGTCTTTTATATGCCATTGGGCGCAAGGCTGTTTTAGATCACCTGAAAGCCCCCGCAAATCGGCGGTCTTCATAATCAATCAATATATATCGATAAGTAAGTATCTATATTACCGGTTTCTGCGCGAGCCTGATATACTCTTTGTAGGGACCGCGGAAACCCGGCGGCGTGCGCGTTCCGCTGAACATATTCGCGGCGCGCCAAAGGGTTGGCCGCAAACGGGGAGCGGTGCGGCTTGATAATCCCGGGCGGCGGGCGCGTTCCGCTGAACATATTCGCGGCGCGCCAAAGGGTTGGCCGCAAACGGGGAGCGGTTTGGCTTGGTTATCCCGGGCGGCGCGGCCTCCTCGAACGATCAAAGGGGTGTTTTTCATGGATGCGACAAAGTACCTGAGCCTGCGCCAGACCGACTGCAAGGACTGCTACAAGTGCATCCGCAACTGCCCGGTGAAGTCGGTCAACTTCTCGGACAACCGCGCGCAGATCATCGGGGACGAGTGCATCCTGTGCGGGCGCTGTTACGTCGTCTGCCCGCAGAACGCCAAGGAAATTCGAAGCGATCTGAAAACCGTGAAGGAGATGATTGCCTCCGGCGTACGGGTGGTGGCAAGCATCGCGCCGTCGTTCATCGCGGGGTTCGAGGTCTCCGGCATCGGCGCGATGCGCGCGGCGCTGGAGAAGCTGGGCTTTGCCGACGCGGAGGAGACCGCCATCGGCGCGGACTTCGTATCCCGCGCCTATGAGAAATTGATGGAGAGCGGCGCGGGCGTCGTGATCTCCAGCTGCTGCCCGTCGGTCAACCTGCTGATCCAGAAATATTACCCAGACATGCTGGACTGCCTGGCCCACACGCTCTCGCCGATGCGCGCCCACTGCCGCGCGATCAAGGCGGCGGACCCCGCCGCGCGCACGGTGTTCATCGGCCCGTGCATCTCGAAAAAGTATGAGGGCGACGAGGAGGACGCGGTGGACGCCTGCCTGACGTTTGACGAATTGCGCCGCTTCCTGGACGAGTCGGGCGTCCAGCTGGAACCCTCGCCGGACGACGGCGCGCGCCTCTCCGCCCGCACCTATCCGACCGTCGGCGGCATCGTGAAGACGCTGAAAGCGAGCGGCTACGACGCCATCGCCATCGACGGCGTGACCAACTGCATCGCGGCGCTGGAGGAACTTCGAAGGCGCAAGGCTGACCGGGTGTTCATCGAAATGTCGGCCTGCGAGGGCAGCTGCGTCGGCGGGCCGGTGATCCGCGAGCACGCCCAGCGGCGCGTGGCCGGCGCGATCCGCGTCGCCCGTTACGCGGGCGAGGCCTCGCCGGAGTGCGCGCCGCCGGAGGATCTGCATCTGGACTTTCCCCGCATGCATCTGTTGCGCGCGCAGCCGGGGGGCGAGGCGATCCAGGCGGTTCTGAACCGCATGGGCAAGACCACCAAGGACAAGGAGCTGAACTGCGGCTCCTGCGGCTACCCCACCTGCCGCGACAAGGCCATCGCCGTGTGCCAGGGCCGCGCGCAGATCGAGATGTGCCTACCGTTCTTAAAGGAAAAGGCCGAATCGTTTTCCGATCAGATCATCCGGAACACCCCCAACGCCATCGTGGTCATGGATGAAAACCTGATCGTACAGCAGATCAACCGCGCGGCGCTCCAGATGTTCCGTTTGAAGAGCCCCGACGACATCCTCCGCGCGCCGGTGGTGCGCGTACTGGACCCGACCGACCTGATGCGCGTGGTCGCGACCGGCGCCGGCCTCCACGAGAAGCTTCAGTACCTGGCCGAGTATGGGCTGTACGTGGAGGAGACATTGCTCTACGACAGCCAGTACCGCATCCTGATCGCGATCCTCCGGGATGTGACGGAGCGGGAGAACAAGCGAAAGGACGATCAGGCGCTCAGGCGCCAGACTTGCGCGGTCACCGACCAGGTGATTGAAAAGCAGATGCGCGTGGTTCAGGAGATCGCCTCTCTCTTGGGGGAGACCACCGCCGAGACCAAGCTGGCGCTGACCAGGCTGAAGGACGCGATGCCCAATGAATGACAACCTGTGCGCGGAATCCGGCTATGTGTCGCTGAACAAGGCGGGCGAGACCCTTTGCGGCGACCGGGTCGAGATCGTCGGCGATTCGGACAACCTGGTGCTGGTGCTGGCCGACGGCCTGGGCAGCGGCGTCAAGGCCAACATTCTCTCCACGCTGACCGCGAAGATCCTGGGCACGATGATCGCCGGCGGCATGCCGGTGGACGATTGCGTCGACGCGATGATCCGCACGCTGCCGGTGTGCCGGGAGCGCGGCATCGCCTACTCCACATTCACCGTCATCCACGCGACCACGGACCATCAGGTGCGGCTGATCCAGTTCGATAACCCCGAGGTGATCGCGCTGAGGGGCGGAGTCCCCTGGGCTTACCCGTCGATCCGGCGGGAGGTATGCGGTCGGGAGATTCTGGAGAGCCGCTTCGAGGCGCGGGAGGGCGACGTGTTTCTGGCGCTGTCCGACGGCGCGACCTATGCCGGCGCGGGCCGGGAGCTCAACTACGGCTGGCAGCGGGAGAACATCGCGGAGTACGCCCGCGGGCTGTATCAGCCTTCGCTGTCCGCCAAGGCCTACGCGACCGCCATCGCGGACGCATGCATGAGCCTGTATGGCGGCAGCCCCGGCGACGATACCACCGTCGCGGCGGTGCGCCTTCGGGCGCGGCGGGCGGTCTCGGTGGCGTTCGGCCCGCCGGCCTCGAAGGCCGAGGACACCGCGATGATGAACCTGTTCTTCGGAAAGGGCGGCATGAAGGTGGTGTGCGGAGGCACCACCGCGGCGATCGCCGCGAGGTACCTGCGCGTGCCGCTGCGGACATCGGGCGGCTACGAGGACCCGGAGGTGCCGCCCATCAGCCGGATTGAGGGCGTGGACCTCGCGACCGAGGGCGTACTGACCGTCACCAAGGCGCTTTCCTACCTGGAGTGCGCGCTGCGCGGCGGCGAAATCGCGCCCGACTGGTACAGCCGGAAGGACGGCGCGTCGCTGCTCGCGCGGGCGCTGATCGACGAGGCCACCGACGTCAACTTCTTCGTCGGCCGCGCGGTCAACCCGGCCAACGCAGGCCCATCCGGATACGCCGCGGGGGCGTTCCCGGAAGCGGGGGGCGCATCGCTCAAGGCCCGGCTGATCCAGTCGATGGCCGCCTGCCTGGAAAAAATGGGCAAGCGCGTCAAGATCAGCTACTTCTGAAAATCCGAGGAGGGGTATCATGCGGGATCAGGACATCTTCGAGCGGGCAGTCGAAGCGTGGGGCGCCAAGCCCAGCGCGCTGATCGCCATCCTACAGGAAATCCAGGAGCAACTCCACTACCTGCCGCGCGAGTGCTTCCCCTACCTTTCCGGGGCGCTGGGCGTCGGCGAGGCACAGATCTACTCGGTGGCCACTTTTTATGAAAACTTCTCGCTGGAGCCGAAGGGCCGGTACGTGCTGCGCGTGTGCGATGGCACCGCCTGCCACGTGCGCGGCTCGATCCCGATCCTGGAACGGCTCCGCGGCGACCTGGGCCTTGTTGAGGCGCAAAAAACCACCGGGGACAACCTGTTCACCGTCGAGACCGTCTCCTGCCTGGGCGCCTGCGGCCTCGCGCCGGTGATCACCGTCAACGACCGCGTGCACCCCGCAATGACGCCCGACAAGGTGTCCGAATTGATCAAAGCGCTGAAGGAGGAAGCCGCGCATGCTGAAGACGCGATCTGACCTCGTGCGCGCCCGGGAGGAATTCCGGGCGGCGCTTGACGCCCAGACCCGGAAGATCCTGGTGTGCGCCGGCACCGGCTGCGTCGCCGGCGGCGCGCTGGGCCTGTACGACGAACTGAAGCGGCTGATCGCGGAGGCGGGCGTGCCGCTGACCGTCGAATTGGACGAAGAATCCCACGGATCGTCGGTGGGCCTCAAAAAAAGCGGCTGCCACGGCTTTTGCGAAATGGGGCCGCTGGTCCGGGTCGAGCCGGAGGGCTGGCTGTACACAAAGGTCAAGCTGGACGACTGCCGGGAGATCGTGCGCGAGACCGTGCTGGGCGCGCGCCCGGTGGAGCGCCTCGCCTATCGGCAGGACGGCGAGGCCTACCTCCGCCAGCAGGACATCCCGTTCTACCACCGCCAGACCCGAAAGGTTCTGGAGCACTGCGGCGCGACCGACGCCACCTCCATCCGCGAGTACCTCGCCCATGATGGCTACAAGGCGCTGGAAAAGGCGCTGTTCGATATGACCGAGGCCGAAATCGTGGACGAGGTCACCCGCTCCGGCCTGCGCGGCCGGGGCGGCGGCGGCTTTCCCGCGGGCCGCAAGTGGGCCCAGGTGGCGAGGCAGTCCGCCCCCATCAAGTACGTGGTCTGCAACGGCGACGAGGGCGACCCCGGCGCGTTCATGGATCGCAGCATCATGGAGGGCGACCCGCACCGGATGCTGGAGGGCATGATGATCGCCGCCCGGGCCACCGGCGCGAGCGAGGGCTACATCTACGTGCGCGCGGAATACCCGCTGGCGGTGGAGCGCCTCCGGCGCGCCATCGAGGAAGCCGCGGCGTGGGGCCTGTTGGGGGAGGACATCCTGGGCAGCGGCTTTGATTTCACCCTCCGAATCAACCGCGGCGCCGGCGCGTTCGTCTGCGGCGAGGGCAGCGCGTTGACCGCCTCCATCGAAGGCAAGCGCGGCATGCCCCGCGTGAAGCCGCCGCGCACCGTGGAGCACGGCCTGTACGGGATGCCCACCTGCCTCAATAACGTGGAGACGTTCGCCAACGTCCCCGCGATCATTGCGGAGGGCGCGGACGCCTACCGCGCGCTGGGCACCGAGGACAGCCCCGGCACCAAGGCCTTCGCGCTGACCGGGAACATCCAGAACACCGGACTCATCGAGGTGCCGATGGGCACCACGCTCCGGGAAGTCGTGTTCGGCATCGGCGGCGGCATGCGCTTCGGCGCGGCGTTCAAGGCGGTGCAGATCGGCGGGCCCTCCGGCGGCTGCCTGACCGAAAAGCACCTGGATTTGCCGCTGGACTTTGATTCGCTCAAGCGGGCGGGCGCGATGATCGGCTCCGGCGGCCTCGTGGTCATGGACGAGCACACCTGCATGGTGGAGGTCGCCCGGTACTTCATGAACTTCACGCAGAACGAGTCCTGCGGCAAGTGCGTGCCCTGCCGCGAGGGCACCAGGCGGATGCTGGAGATCTTGGAGCGCATCGTCGCCGGCGAGGGGGAGGAGGGCGACATCGAGCTGCTGCTGGACCTGGCCGACACCATTTCGAACACCGCGCTGTGCGGCCTGGGCAAGACCGCGGCGCTGCCGGTGGTCTCCACCATCCAGGGTTTCAGGGACGAGTACGAGGCGCACATCCGCGAAAAGCGCTGCCCCGCCGGCGCGTGCAAAAAACTCCGGCGCTTCACAATCGACGAGGCTCTGTGCAAGGGCTGCTCGAAGTGCGCCCGCGCCTGCCCGGTGGGCGCGATCACCGGGACAATCAAGCGGCCGTTTGCGATCGACGGGTCAAAGTGCGTGCGCTGCGGCGCGTGCGCCCAGGCCTGCCCGTTCCACGCGGTGAAGGAGGCGTAGCGGATGAACGAAAACATGATGTACGTGGATGGGATGCCCGTCGCGATCGAGGGCGAAAAGAACCTGCTGGAGCTGATTCGCAAGGCCGGCGTGGACCTGCCCACCTTCTGCTACCACTCGGAACTGTCGGTCTACGGCGCGTGCCGCATGTGCATGGTGGAGGACGCCCGGGGCGGCCTGTCCGCCGCCTGTTCCACGCCGCCCAAAGCCGGCATGGAGGTGTTCACCAGTACGCCGCGGCTGCGAAAATACCGCAAGACCATTCTGGAACTGCTGCTTTCCAACCACTGCCGGGACTGCACCACCTGCGCCAAGAACGGCCGCTGCAAATTGCAGGAATTGGCCGCGCGGTTCGGCGTGCGCGGCGTCCGGTTTGAAAACGCCCGGACCGCGCCCGCGCCCGACCGCTCCTCCGACAGCATCGTCATCGACCGGAACAAGTGCATCCTGTGCGGCGACTGCGTCCGCATGTGCAACGAGGTGCAGCACGTCGGCGCGATCGACTTCGCGCACCGCGGCTCGAAGATGACCATCTCCACCGCGTTCGGCCAGCCGATCGCGACCTCCGGCTGCGTGTCCTGCGGGCAGTGCGCCGCGATCTGCCCCACCGGGGCGATCCTGATTAAGAGCGATAAGGCGCCGGTGTGGGCGGCGCTCAGCGACAAGAGCCAAAAGGTAGTCGCCCAGGTCGCGCCCGCGGTGCGGGTGGCGGTGGCCAGGGAGTTCGGCCTGCCCGAGGGCGAAAATTCGATGGGCCGGATCGTCGCGGCGCTTCGGCGGCTGGGCTTTGACGAGGTGTACGACACCGCCACCGGCGCGGATCTGACCGTCGTTGAGGAATCCTACGAGCTGACCGCGCGCCTGAAGGCGGGCGGGGGGACGCTGTTCACCTCCTGCTGCCCGTCCTGGGTGGAGTACGCGCGCACGCGGCACCCGGAGCTGGCGGGCAATATCTCCAGCTGCAAGTCCCCGATGGGCATGCTCTCGGCGGTCGTCAAGGCCCACGGCGCCTCGTCGGGCCGGCGGGTGGTGACGGTGGCGGTCATGCCCTGCACTTCCAAGAAGCACGAGGCCGCGCTGGGCGAGGACACCGACTACGTGATCACCACGCTGGAACTGGTCTCGATGATCCGCGAGTCCGGGCTGATCTTCGGCGTGCTGCAGCCCGAGGCGGTGGACTCCGCCTTCTCCGCCTGCACCGGCGCCGGGCTGTTGTTCGGCGCGTCCGGCGGCGTGACCGAGGCGGTGCTCCGGCGGCTCGCGTCCGATAAGTCCGCCCGCGCGCTGGCCGGGCTTTCGATGGCCGGCGTCCGGGCGGACGAGGGCATCCGGGAGCTGACCGTCGAGGCGCTGGGGCGCGAACTGCGCCTGGCCATCGTCAGCGGCCTGAACAACGCGGAAAAGCTGATTCAGCGCGTACAGAGCGGCGAGCGCTTCGACTTCGTCGAGGTCATGGCCTGCCCCGGCGGCTGCGTCGGCGGCGCGGGCCAGCCGCTGGGCGGGCGAAGCGAAAAATCGCGCCGCGCCGAGGGCCTCTACGCCGCCGATCGCCTGTCCAGCGTCAAGCGCTCGGAGGAGAACCCGCTGATCCTCAGCCTGTACTCCGGCATCCTGCGCGGGCGGGCGCACGAACTGCTCCACGTCGAAAGGGGAGGTGCGACCGGTGATTGAAGTAAAAGTTTGCGTCGGAACGTCCTGCCACCTGAAGGGGTCCTACAACATGCTCACATCCTTCATCGGCTTTGTCGAGGCCGAAAGACTGTATGACCGGGTCAGCCTGCAGGCTGCCTTTTGCATGGGAAGCTGCGGCCAGGGCGTGTGCGTATCGATCGACGGAGAAAGGTTCATCGTGCCGCAGGACGGCGCGCGCTCCTTCTACGACGAAAACATCAAGCCGAGGCTGGTTTGAGCCGTGCGGGATTCAGGGGAGGCGCTGGCCGCTCTCGCCGCGCGGGGCGCTTTCCTTCAGCCGGTAGAACGCGTCGCTGCGCACGGCTTCCTTGAAATCCCCCTGAACGTTTTGATAAAATGTGCGCCGGTACTTTCCGGGCGTCGTGCCGTAGATGCTGCGAAAGCTGGAGATGAACGCGCGGCAGTCTGAGAAGCCGCAGCGCATCGCGATCTCGATGATGGAGAGATCGCTGGCGGTGAGCAGCGTATAGGCGTGATACATGCGCAGCCTTGTGATGTATTTTTTGTAGCTCGTGCCCATGTATTCCCGAAATATGCGGGCCAGGTGCTCCCGGGAGAGCCCCAGGGCGTCCGCCAGATCCTTCATCGAGATATCGTCCTGAAAGTGGTCGTCCAGGTATTCGATGATCTCCCGGCAGCGGCGGCGGTACTTGACGGATTCGATCGAAAGGGGCGAGAACTCGTTCCAGCGGAAGCGCGAAAACAGCAGGTAGGCGATGTCGTATACGATGCCGTTGATGCGGAGCTGCGCGTAGGGATCCTGCTTGCGAATGGCAAAAACGTGGTACAAATTCTCGCAACAGCGCACGAGTTCCGGGTAGGCCGCGCTCGTTTTATCCAATTGAAATAGAATCATATCGTCAGTTTTGCCAAACTGCGCGAGAAACCGCCTGGGGAACATGATGTTGACCGCCTCACAACTGCCCAAATCGACGCTGCAGCTGTGCATGTCGCCCGCGTTGATGAAGAGCAGGTCTCCGGCCGCGGCGCAAATGCGGCGGCCGTTGATCGTATACGGGGCGGCGCCCTTGACGATCAGCGTCAATTCAAAGCTGTCATGCCAGTGCTGGCTGACCTCGGTGATGCTGTTTTCGGAAAAGAGATAGACCCAGGCGAGCGCGTTGTCGGGCACCTGGATGATTTCGTTGAAATTCGGCATTTGTATCCCCTCACAGCCATTATATGATGTGCAAAATGCCTGTCAAGCGCAAATGACACCTTTTTGATATAATGGAACCCGAATCTGTAAAGACCCCCGGATTGGGTTATCGTATAATGAGGCTAGGGGAAGGGGGAGGTTCGGGTGAAAAACCGCAGGTTTCTCAGAGACAGCGCCGTATTTCTCCTGCCCACGATCCTGGTGCTCACGATCGTGGTGGTGATCCCCTTCGCCATCGGCTTTTACCTGTCGCTGACCAAGTGGAACGGCGTGTCCTCCAAGATGGGCTTTGTGGGGCTGGCGAATTTCGCGGAGCTGATCGCGAAGGGCAAGTTCTACCGCTCGCTGTGGTTCACCGTCCGCATCACCGCGGTGGTGGTGGTGCTTGTGAACGTACTGGGCACGCTGATTGCGGAAATGCTCACCCGCGGGCTGCGCGGCAGCAATTTCTTCCGGGCGGGCTACTACCTGCCCAACACGATGGGCGGCATCGTGGTGGGCTTCATCTGGCAGTTTGTGTTTGTCCAGGGCTTTCCGGCGATCGGCGCGGCCCTGGGCATTCCTTTTTTCCAGCAACAGTGGCTGGGCACGGAGGCGACCGCTTTCTGGGGGCTGGTGATCGTGACCTGCTGGCAGAGCATCGGCTTTGTGATGATCGTGATGATCGCGGCGCTTTCGGGCGTGCCGCAGGACCTGAAGGAGGCGGCCGCAATCGACGGCGCGGGCTACTGGCGCACGTTCCTTCAGATCAAGCTCCCGCACTGCATGCCCTACATCTCCACCTGCCTCTTTTGGACGATCTCGCTGACTTTTAAGATGTTCGACCTCAACATCTCGCTGACCAGCGGCGGCCCCTTCGGCAGCACCACCTCGATCTCCCAATTGATCTATCAGGACGCATTTTCCAACAACCGCTACGGATATGCCACGGCGGAGGCGCTGGTGTTCTTCGTGATCCTGTTTGCGATCACCTCAATCCAGAGCTTCGCCATGAGCCGCAGGGAGGGTTGAGCGATGCGCAGCGAAAAGGATTTGCTGGCCAAGGGGCTCACCTACCTGATTATGGCGGTGCTGCTGGTGCTGTTCCTCGCCCCGTTCGCCATCGCGCTGATCAATTCCTTTAAGCCGCTGGATCAGATCATCCTGAACCCGCTGGCGGCGCCCAGCCAGCTCCAATGGGGCAACTACTTAAAGGCCTGGCAGGCGCTGAGCTTTCCCAGCGCGCTTTTGAATACAAGCCTGATCACCGTCGTCTCGGTGGGCCTTTTGGTGCTCCTGACCGCGATGAGCAGCTATTGGATCACGCGGCACCACTTCGGCGCGTTCGTCGTGCTGGAGAAGATCATCACGGGCACCGCGCTGGTGCCGTTCGCCACGATCATGCTGCCGCTGGTGCTGGTGATTCGGGTCATGGGCCTGATCAACACCCATGCGGCGGGCATTTTGAGTTACGTGGGCATCGGCTTCCCGCTGGCCTACCTGATTATGTGCGGCGGCGTCAAGGCGATCCCGCTGGATATGGACGAGGCGGCCACCATCGACGGCTGCAGCGCCCTCAGGACGTTCTTTTCGATCATCGTGCCGGTGATGAGGCCGACGATCGTCACCGTGGTCATCTCCGATCTGTTCTGGGTTTGGAACGAATTTCAAATTGCGCTGATCTTCCTGAATACGTCTAAACTTCGGACGATCCAACTGGCCATCAACCAAATGTTCGGGCAGTTTTCCACCAAGTGGGACATCGCGCTGCCCGGCCTTCTGATCAGCCTCGTGCCCATTCTGGTGGTGTTTTTGCTGCTGCAAAAGCACGTGGTGGCCGGCGTCATGAACGGCGCCGTCAAGGGCTGATACATTGCTGGATGCCGATGGGCCGCGAAGCGCGCCGCGGTCCGTTCGCAGATAATGAAGAAAAATTGACAATCGGGAGGGATTTCACGTGAAAAGGGCAATCGCAAGCCTGGTCGCTTTCATGATGACGATGGTTCTGCTGTCGGCAGGCGCAATGGCCAGCACGACCGAGAAGCAGAAAGTCGTGCTGTACAACAACAAAATCGAGATCGTGGACGCGCTGAACCGCATGGCCGAGGCCTACAACGCGAGCCATGAGGGCGTGGAGCTGGTCGTCGATACCACCGGCAGCGACGATTACGCCACCACGCTGAAGACCCGCTTCGCGGGCGGCGAGGAACCCGACATCTTCGTGATCACCGGCACCGAGCAGATGATGCTGTGGATGGAGAACCTGGAGGACCTCACGGATCAGCCCTGGGTCAATGACATGGTGGACGTGGCCAAGCCGAACATCACCTACGACGGCAAGGTCTACGGCTTCCCGGTGGGCATCGAGGGCTACGGCTACATGTACAACAAGGACCTGTTCGCCAAGGCCGGCATCGACAAACTGCCCGCCACGCTGGACGAACTGTCTCAGGCCGTCGACAAGCTCAAGGCCATCGGCATCGAGCACCCGTTTGTGAACACATTCGGCGAGTGGTATCAAAGCGGCATGTTCTACTTCAGCGCCGCGCTGGCCCAGCAGGACGACCCCTCCGCCTTCATCGACGGGCTGAACGACGGCTCCAAGACCATCGCCGGCAACGAGGCCTTCACCGGCCTGGCCAACATGATCGCGGCGGACTTCGCCAACTGCGAGAGCCCGCTGAACACCGACTTCTCCGCCCAGGTCTCCAAGTTCGGCAGCGGCGCGGCCGCCATCGCGATGGGCGGCACCTGGAACCAGCCCACGCTGAACGACGCCAACAAGGACCTGAACGCCGGCCTGATGCCGCTGCCCATCACGGCGGACGCCGCCAAGAACGACGTATTGTACGCCGGCGTCACCAACTACTGGGCGGTGAACAAGAACTCCCCGGCGAAGGACGCCGCCAAGGCATTCCTGAACTGGCTGGCGACCGACCCCGAGGGCCAGCACTACCTGACGACCGAGATGGTCAACATTCCCGCTTTCAAGAGCGTCCCGGTGGACAACGAGGCCATCGGCCAACTGGGCCAGTCGCTGTACGAATACCTGTCCGCGGGCAAGACGCTGGGCATCTACAACTCCCGCTACACCTTCGCCGCCGCCGAGGCGTTTGGAACCACCATCCAGAAGTACGGCGCGGGCATGATCGATCAGCAGCAGTTCCTGAAGGAGCTGCAGGCGGCCTGGGACGAAAGCAAGGCAGCCTGATTCCCGGTAAAAGCGTGGCCGCCGGTCAATCCCCGGCGGCCACCTCCTCTTTGGAGCCTTCACACCCGTTTTAAAACGAATATCCTCCGCCGCGCTTTGCCTTCAGGGGCAGGGCTGGGAAACGCAGCCTTTCGGGGTCTGAAACAGCCGGCGGCACACATAAGGAGCAGATCAAATGGACATCGCAGAGATCATCCGGAAGATGACGACCGAACAGAAGATCCGGCTTTGCACCGGTAAGGACAACTGGCAGACGCAGGATGATCCGGCGCTCGGCATCCCCAGCCTGAGGATGAGCGACGGCACCAACGGTGTGCGCTTCCAGAAGGGCGGCGAAGAGGCGGCCGGGGACGGCAATCTGTACGAGGCCATGATCGGCTCCGGTTTTGACAGCGAGCAGGCGCTGGCCAACACCTACCCCGCCACCTGCTTCCCCAGCGGCGCCGCGCTGGCCTGCAGCTGGGATCCGGCATTGGCGCGGGAAGTCGGGGCGGCCGTGGCGCGGGAGTGCAAAGGGCTGGGCATCGGCCTATTATTGGGGCCCGGCATGAACATCCGCCGGCATCCGCTGACGGCCCGCAATTTTGAATACTACTCGGAGGACCCCGTGCTCGCCGGGGACATGGCCGCCGGCATGGTGGATGGCATCCAGGGCGAGGGCGTGGGCGCCACGGTCAAGCACTTCATCTGCAACAACTCCGACACCCGGCGGACCGCGCTGAACCTCGAGGTGGAGCCCCGCGCCCTCCGGGAGATCTACTTGGCGGGGTTTGAGCGCGTGGTGAAAAAGGCGAAGCCCGCGGCGGTCATGGGCAGCTACCCGGCCGTCAACGGCCGCCAGTGCTGCGAAGACGAGTGGCTGCTCACCACGGTGCTCCGGGACGAGTGGGGCTTTCAAGGCATGGTGCTCTCCGACTGGGGCGGCGTGAAGAATTCCGAAAGCGCCGCCGCCGCCGGGCTGGATCTGCAGATGCCGATGAGCAACCAGTACATTGAACAGGTTCGAAGGGCGCTTCAGGACGGGCGAATCACCGAGGCGCAGCTGGACGCCCACTGCGAGAGGATCCTGCGCGCCGCCTTCAAGTACGGCCGAAAGGGGGACGCCCCTCAGGTGGACTGGGAGAAACACCACCTGCTGGCCCGCAAGGCGGCCGCCGAATGCGGTGTGCTGCTCAAAAACGGGGGCGCGCTGCCGCTGCCCAAGGGCCGGAAGCTGAGCGTGGCCGTGCTGGGCGAGGCGGCGGTCAGGCCGGTATTCCAGGGCACCGGCTGCGCCGTGGTGAACGTCAAGCAGGTGGATTCGCCGCTGGAGGCGCTGAAGGCCGCGCTGCCGCTGGCGGACATCCAGTACGCGCCGGGGTATCTTGCAGATTATTCGACGACGGACGCGCTGCTCCGCGAAGCCGCGCGGCTGGCGAAGCAGGCGGAGGTGGCCATCCTCGTGGTGGCCAGCCGCCTGCCCCTCGAGAGCGACGATTACGACCGGCCGAACATGGAACTCGAGAGCGGCCATCGCCGGCTGATCGAATCCGTGTGCAGGGTTCAGTCCAACACGGTGGTCGTGGTGTGCAACGGAGACGCGGTGGAGATGCCCTGGGCGGACCAGGCGAACGCCATTTTGGACATGTGGTACGCCGGGGAAGGGGCCGGACAAGCGATGGCGGATCTTTTGACCGGGGACTTGAACCCCTGCGGCAAGCTGGCGGTCACCATCCCCAAACGCCTTGCGGACTGCCCGGCGTATCTGGACTTTCCCCACGAGCAGGACGCCGGCGTCTACCGCGAGGGGATCTTCGTCGGCTACCGCTGGTACGACGCCCGGCGGATCGAGCCGATGTTTCCCTTCGGCCACGGCCTTTCCTACACCCGGTTCCGCTACGACCACATCCACGCGGAGGCGCAGGGCGACGGCTATGCCATCCGCGTCACGCTGACGAACGTAGGCCGCCGGGAAGGGAGCGAAATCGTCCAGCTGTACGTCAAACCGCCGGAAGGCCCGCTGTTCCGGCCCGAAAAGGAGCTGAAGGCCTTCGCCAAGGTGTCCCTGAAGCCGGGCGAACAGAAGACGGTGGCGTTCGCGCTCGAGACGCGGGACTTCGCCTGCTTCGACGACCATCTGAACGCGTGGCGCGTGATGGGCGGGGAGTACATTCTGCAGGCGGGCGGCTCCTCCCGGAGCCTGCCGCTGGAGGCTCGGGTGTGGCCCCGGCCTACCGCGGCGCCGGTCCGGCAGCTTACGGCGGACAGCCACTATACGGACGTGTTCCGGGACCGCCGCTCCGCCGTGGTGTACTTCGATTTCCTGGTGGAGTGCGGCCTATTGCGCGCCGATCAGGTGACTCCGGAGCTTGAGCAGGAGCTTTCCAAGACGTTCTGGGGGTTCTCCCAGCATCTGGACATGCTCGCGGGAAACCGCCTGACGCAGAAAATGCTCGCGGAACTTTTGGACCGGATGAATCGCGCGCTGGCCGAGGGCTGAGTGCGATCGCGGGAGGGCGCATGGAGAGAAAACTGCTCATTAAAAACGCCGCGGCGATCGTCGCCTGCGACGAAAAAGACACGGTGTACCGCGGCGCGGACATCCTGATCGAGGGCGGGCGGATTGTGTCCATCGGGGAGAATCTTGCCGAGGACGCGGCGGAGACGCTCGACGCCGCGGGCAAGTTCGTGTACCCCGGCCTGGTCAACACGCACCACCACTTCTTCCAGACGTTCGTGCGCAATCTGATCGCCATCGACTACCCCAACATGCTGGTGGTGGAGTGGCTGGACAAGATCTACCGCATCTTCCAGCTGGTGGATTCGGACGTCATCTATTATTCCAGCCTCACGGCGATGGCGGACCTTCTGAAGCACGGCTGCACCTGCGCGTTCGACCACCAGTACTGCTACACCAAGGCCACGGGCAAATCCCCGGTGGACCGGCAGATGGAGGCGGCCGAGCTGCTGGGCATCCGCTACCACGCGGGGCGGGGCGTCAACACGCTGCCCCGGGAGAAGGGTTCGACCATGCCGGACGACATGGTGGAGACCACCGACGAATACCTGAAGGACTGCGAGCGGCTGATCGCGCGCTATCACGACCCGAACCCGTTCTCCATGCGGCAGATCGTGCTGGCCCCCTGCCAGCCCATCAACAGCTACAAAGAGACGTTCACCGAGACCATCGCGCTGGCGCGGGAAAAGGGCGTGCGCATGCACACCCATCTGGGCGAGGGCGAAAACCCCATCATGGTGGAGCGCACCGGGATGCGCACGTTGGATTGGTGCCAGGAGATCGGCTTCATCGGGCCGGACGTGTGGTGCGCCCACGGCTGGGAACTGACGCCCGAGGAATTCCCGGTATTGGCCCAGGCGGGCACGGGCATTTCCCACTGCCCCGCGCCGGCGGTGCTGGGGGGCTTCCCGATTCTGGACATTCATGCGATGCAAGGCGCGGGGGTAAGCCTCAGCCTCGGCTGCGACGGCTCGGCCACCAACGACAGCTCCAACCTGCTGGACTCGCTGCGCATGGCCTACCTGATGCAGGCGTTCCACTCGAAAGCGCGCGGCGGCTCGGCCTCCGCGTACGATCTATTGAAAATCGCCACTGCGGGCGGCGCGAAGGCGCTGGGCCGCGGCGATCTGGGGTCTCTGGAGCCCGGGAAGGCGGCGGACCTGTTCATGATCGACGCGGACGCGCTGGAACTGACCGGCACGCTGCACGACCCCAAGTCCCTCATCGCCCGCGCGGGCGTGACGGGGCCGGTCTGGCTGACGATGGTGAACGGCCGCGTGGTCTTCAGGGATGGAAGGCTTCAGGGGGTGGACGAGCGGGCGATGGCGCGCGCCGGGGAAAAGGTGTGCGACCGCGTGCTGCGCGACCATTCGGAGGCATTCCCCCGCCGGCGCTGATGCAAGGGCGGCCCGCCGCGCGCAGCGCGGCGGGCCGCCCTTTCTCAATCGCTTGTGACGCCGTTATTTCAGGAACAGTTCGATGACCGGCACCGGGGTGTTTGGTTTCACCGGCGGCAATTCGATCACCAGCAGATCCTCCGCCTGGGCCGCGCCCTCGCTGAAGTGGTCCACCTTGCCCTCGGTGAACTTCAGCTCGCTGCCGTCGTGCAGGAATTGCGCATACTCCACCTTGCCCGCAAAGCCGGGCAGCTGCAGGTGGGCGAAGGGGTAGGCGAACAGGTGCACGTACAGCCGCTTGCCGTCCTCGGATTGGGTGAGGCGGCAGTCGGCGGGGGCCTTGAACTCCGGCTCCGCCATAGTGCAGCCATAGATGGAGCGGCCGTTGACACGCATCCAGTCCCGGTAGACGTTGAGGGCGTCCGAGGCGCGGCTGTCCAGGTAGCCGCGGGAGGTCGGCCCCACGTTCATGAGCAGGTTGCCGCCCAGCGCCACCGTGCCCACCAGCATGCGGATCAGCATCTCCGGGGACTTCCAGGTCGCCTCATCCCGGTGGTAGCCCCAGGAGCCGGAGAAGGTCTGGCAGGCCTCCCAGGTGACCAGTTCCCCCGTTTCCTTGTGGCGCAGCCATTCCAGCGGCTGGTACTGCTCCGGCGTCCACAGATCCTGCTCCAGCTCGGTGCGGTTGTCGATGATGATGTCCGGCTGAAGCTTCCGGGCGGTTTCGATCAGCTTCTCCGCCTCCCAGTCGTCCTTGCCCTTGCCCTTCATCCAGGCCTGCTCGCCGGCGCCGTTGTTCCAGGAGTAGGAGAAATCGAACCACATGATGTCGATCTTGCCGTAGTTGGTCAGAAGCTCCGTCACCTGATCGCGCATGTACTGCGCGTACTTGCGCACGTCGCGGTGCTTGCTCTGCTCGAAGGCGTCCGGGTCGTCCCGGCGTGGGTGGATCATATCAATGGGGAAGTCCGGGTGATGCCAGTCGATCAGCGAATAGTAGAAGCCGATGCGGATGCCCTCCGCTCGGAAGGCGTCCACGAACTCCCGCACCAGGTCGCGGCCGGCCGGGGTGTTGGTGCACTTGTAGTCGGTGTAGGCGCTGTCGAACATGCAGAAGCCCTCGTGGTGCTTGGTGGTGAACACCGCGTAGCGCATCCCGGCTTCCTTCGCGCGCCTGGCCCAGTCCGCAGGGTTGTAGAGGTCGGGGTCGAAGTGCTTGAAATACAGGTCGTAGTGATCCTCCGGGATCTTTTCGCGGGTCTTGATCCACTCGTGCCGGGCGGGCATGGAGTACAGGCCCCAGTGGATGAACATGCCAAAGCGGTCCTGCCTGAACCAGCTGGTGTCGCCCGGCGTCTTTCGCGTGACGTAGCTACTCATGGATTTCCCTCCTGTTTTTGAGTTTCCTCAGGGTTTACGCAGTCCAGGACGCGCAATATCGCCCGAACGGAGCCCACAAAGTAGTTGGAGAAGGCGAACAAACCCTTCCCATCCTCATCCGCCACCGCGGCGAAGGGCTTCCTAAGATCGCCGCAGCCCAGCGCCCGATGCCAGGACAGCAGGGTTCCGCCGTCATTCGATAGCAGAATTTCCGCGCCGGGGAGACCGTCCAGCGCCTGGCTTACCCGCGGATGGCTTGCTTTCGAAGGCTGATCCACGATCAAGCGGATCTTGACGCCGCGGCGGGCAAATTCCGGCTTGAGATCGTTCAGTTCCGCCAGAAAGTGCTCCGTCGGTTCCTCGCCCGGCGCCAGGATGGCGACGAGCGCCCGGTTTCCCGGTTCGGGGAGGCTCCGGGGCCGCCCGTCCAGCGCATGGGCGTGGAGCGGCGGCAGCGGCGCGCGCAGCAGCCTTCCGGCGGTGTCGTCCGGCGGCGGCGTCACGTCGAGATCCAGCGCGCCGCCCGGCGCCAGCTCAAACGGGGTGATCGCGCCGTCCACCGCGCCGTCGATCTGGCGGGTCACTGCAGTCAGATGGTAGCTTCCGGGGCGCAGCCGCAGGGTTTTGCGGCCCTCCAGAACCATGCCCTCGAAGTCCAGCGTGCTGTCCCGGCCGCCCGCGATCCGGCTCAGCGTGAAGCGCTCGAAGTACGCGAGGGGTTCCCGGGCGGTCAGCGTCAAGGCCGCGTCCGCCGCCGGAGATTCCGAAATGAGCGGAACGAAGCCGCCGTTTTCGTAGTATTCCTTTTCGCCGGTGGCTGGGTTCAGCCGGGCGGGGGCGCCCAGCGCGCGGCAGGCGCTCACGAACAATACGTCCAGCCCCGCGGCGCTCGTGAACCCGTGCGAGAGCGCGGCGGACGCGCTTGGAAACACCGCCGGCGGCGAGAGCTCCCGCACCGAAACGGCTTTCGACAGGAAAGCCCAGACTTCCAGCGGCGTTTTCAGCCCGTCCAGAGCGGTTTTAAGCGCGCGGCGGACGGGGTAAAGCTCCTCGTTCGCCACCCGGGGACACAAGATGTACTTCTGCCAGACGGACTCCTCGAAGGCGCTTTTCCAGCGCAGCGCGCCGGTGAGCGCGTCCTCCAGCACCACCCGGTTCACGTCGTAGAAGTCTTTTTCCGCCAGGCTGCCCAGCAGCAGCTTTTTATCGCGCTCCGGATAGCGCCCGTCCGCGAGGAACGAAGCGATCTCCGGCGCGTTGCCGCCGGCGCGGTCGGCGTACGGGTCGCCCGTTTTCCACTCCGCCAACCGCCGCTCCCGAAGGCGTGACGCCTCGCTGAGCCGAAGCCGATGGGCGTCGAGCGATGGCCCGGGTTCGGGCACCGGCTGGATGCGGGTCCCCGCCGGGGGGATCAGCCGGAATGTGCGCGGCGCGGGTTCCAGCCTGGCGGCGTCCGCGAGATCCAGCGCGCATTCCCGCGCCTCCCGGACGTCCAGCACCGCCCAGACCGACCTTTCGCCGTCCAGCGCGCGGACGCGAAGGGAGCCGAAGCCGGTCAGAAGCTCCGCGCGCCCGTCCGGCCCGGTGACCTTTTCGCAGATTGGGTAGAACTCCGCCCTGTTGCAGAGCTCAAACAGTACGGGAACGCCGGGGCGGGGCGCGCTTTGGTCCAGCACCCGCACGGAGACCAGTGCGGCCGGCGCGTAGGCGGCGGTGCGGTTGATGGTGTACTCCCGGCCGCTCACCGCCTCCACCCGCTCGCCCTCCGGAGGTTCGCCGTAAGCGCGGGTATGCACCAGCATCGCCCGGGAGGCCGCCGCGGTGAACCAGCCGGAATCCAGCTGAGGCTCCGGCTCGCAGGCGCCCATGTAGTGCCAGCCGCCGTCCACGTAAACCTCGATCCAGGCATGGTTGTCATCGCAGTGGGCCCAGCGGGGCACGTAGCACTGGCGGGCGGGGATGCCGACGGCGCGCATCGCGCTGACCGCCAGCGTGGATTCCTCCCCGCAGCGGGCGAAACCCGCGCGCATCACCGTGAGCGGCGACGCGGTGCGGGCGCTGGTGGAGCGGTAGGTGGCCTGTTCGAAGCACCAATGGTTGACCTCGAGCGCCGCTTCCCGCATGGAGAGGCCTTGAAGGCGCGGCTTCAGCAGGGGTGCGATCGCTTCGTGGTAGAAGGTCAGCCGCTCGTTGTTGACCCGGGGGAAGAGCGTGTAAACGCGGAAGATGTCCTCTGGAATCGAAGCCCCCCAGCGCGCGTCCGCCCGCGCCTTCAGCGCATGGCGGGCGACCGCCTCCAGATACCCTTCATCCAGCTGGGCCAGGTCGGCCTCGGGCAGCGCCGCCCTTAAGTAGGCGACAGCCCCGTTCAGCGCGTTAATACGGTCGTTTGGCATGGCAATTCCTTATTTCAGTAAAGATTGGGCCGCCGAACGGGGTGGTCCGGCGGCCCAGTGGGTCAAGTGGTTTACTTCTTGTACTGGGCGTCGTAGGCGCTCTGGTAGTAGCCCATCAGGTCCTTGAGGCCGTTGGCTTCCAGCTCGGAAATCCAGGCGTCGTAGTCCTTGTCGAGGGTCTTGGTGCCGTTGAAGAAGGCGAACATGCCCTGCTTGATGGAGTTGGACAGGTTGGCCTTGATGACGGACATGGCGTTGTTCTCCTCGTCGGTAAACTTGAGCGGCGGCAGGACCTTCGAGTCATCGGCGAACGGCTCGTACGCCTTGGTGACCTGGTAGAGGTAGGTTTCAAGGCCTTCGCTGCTCTTCAGATCCACGTTGGGGTCGGAGGGCTCGCCCAGGCGGTACTTGGCGTCGCGGTGATCCATGACCAGCTGCAGCACGCACTTGTTCTGCGGCTCGGTCTCCTGCCACGGCACCAGGATCTTGTAGAACGCGGGCTCGCCGTTGATGCCCACCTGGCCCGGGTCGGCGTTGGTCCAATCCTGGCCGTAGACGCCGTAGTAGCTGCGCATCGACGAGGCGTAGGAGTACATCAGGTCGCCGATCTTGAAGGCGGCCTCCGGGTTCTTGGTGTCAGCCGAGATCACGAACATGTTGCCGGCGGTGGCGTCATAGGGGAAGGAGATGACGTTCTGGTAGCCGTCCGGCCCCTTGAGCGGCAGCAGGTTGCCGTACTGCTTGTACATGTCGTCGCCGAGGTTGGTGAACAGGATGTAGCCGGCGCAGGCGGCGCCCAGGCGGCCGCTCTCGCCGATCTGGGTCAGGCCGGCGCTGTCCTGGGTGAAGGAGCCGGTGTAGTACAGGCCGTCCTTGACCAGGTCCGCCATGTACTGCACGCCCTTTTTGAACTCGGGCTTGTAGAAGGGCACGGTCACCTTGCCGTCCTCCAGGTACAGGCCGAAGGCGTCCGGCAGCGTGGTGGAGGAGGTCTTAAGGTCCAGGTTGTAGTAGGTGAAGGCGTTCATGACCAGCCGGTCGCCGTTGGTGTACCAGCCGTCCTGATAGTCGCCCGCGAAGGGGATCTCGTCGTTCGGGTCGCCGTTGCCGTTGGCGTCCTTGTCGCGGAACGCCTCCAGGACTTTGCGGAACTCGTCCAGCGTGGTGGGCTTCTCAAGGCCCAGGTTCTTCAGCCACGTTTCGTTGATCCAGGCCTTGGTGGCCAGCTTGCAGTGGTAGCACTCGTTGACTTCCGGCAGCGAGTAGATGTTGCCGTCCAGCTGGGTGTAGCGGTCCTTGGTGCCGGGGTACTCGTCGAACACCTGCTTGGTGAAGTTGCCGTACTTCTCGATCAGGTCGTTGAGGGGCAGGAACATGCCCTCCTCGACGCCGTACTTGCCCACCATCGCGTCGGTCATGCCCACGGACAGGAAGATGTCCGGGTATTCGCCGGAGGCGAGGATCAAGGAGAGCTTCTCGGCGCGGTTCTCAAAGGGGATCAGCTCGAAGCTCAGGTCGACGTTGGTGACGTCCTCCAGCCATTTCACGTAGGAATTGGTCTCCCAGTCCTCGATGGAGGAGTGATCGGTGACCGCGATGGTCAGCTTGATGTCGCCGAAGTTGTCGCAGAGCTTGTAGCCGGACAGATCCTCGTCGTGCTCCCATTCCGGCGCCCACGCCAGCGCGCCGGACGCGCAGCCCAGAACCAGAACCATTGCCAGCAGGGCGCTCATCAGTCCACGAAGTTTCCTCATGATGCAATCCTCCTTCATGATGGTGTATCGCATGCGCCGTAGGCGCCAGATACCATTTTCAACCCTTGACCGAGCCGACCATGATGCCCTTGACGAAGTACTTCTGAACGAACGGGTAAATCATCAGAAGCGGCAGGCTCGATACCACGATCACCGCGTACTTGAGCAGGTAGCTCATGCCCCGGCGGGTCGCCATGTCGCGGAGGTCGGCCGTGACCGTCATATCCATCTGGTTCAGGATCAGGATGTTGCGCAGCACCACCTGCAGCGGGAACAGCTTCTTGTCCGACAGGTACAAAAACGCGTCGAAGTAGCTGTTCCAGATGCCCACCGCGCAGTACAAGCCGATGACCGCCAGAATCGGCCCGGACAGCGGCAGCAGGATGCTCGTCAGCTGCCGCCACACCGGGCAGCCGTCGATGCCCGCGGCCTCGTACAATTCCTCCGGGATCGAGGAGGAAAAGTAGGTGCGCATCAGGATCACGTGCCAGGCGCTCATCGCCCCGGGCAGGATCACCGCCCACATGGTGTCGTAGAGCCTCAGGTTCTTAATCAGCAGGTAGTTGGGCACCAGCCCCGCGTTGAACAGCATCGTGAACAGCACCATGCCGCCCACGATCCCGCGGCCGTAGAAGTCCTTGCGGGACAGGCAGAACGCGCACAGCGTGGTCAGCACCAGGTTGATCAGCGTGCCCACCGCCATGTAGATGAAGGAATTCAGGTAGCCGGTCATGATCGAATCGTACTTGAACACCGCCTCGTAGGCGACCAGCGACGGCTCCACCGGCAAAAACCACACCCGCCCCGCCATCACCGCCGTGGTGGAGGAAAACGACGCGCTGACCACGTAGATGAGCGGGTAGGCCACCGCCAGCACCGCAAGGATCAGGATCAGCGCGGCGACGCCGTCAAACACCCGGTCGTTCCACCGGGAGCGGATCCTGTTGCGCCGGAGCGCCCCGCCGGGCGCGCGCTTTGTCATTTCCGCCATCGGGACCGCCTCCTTAAAACACGCTGACGTCACTGATGCGCCGGGAAAGCTGGTTGACCACGAGCAGCATCACCAGGTTCACCACCGAGTTGAACAGGCCCACCGCGGTGGAGAAGCTGAAGCTGTTGTTCAGGATGCCGACCTTGTACACGTAGGTGGAGATGACCTCCGAGACCGGGGTATTGAAGTTGTTCTGCATCAGATAGATCTTTTCGAAGCCCACCGACAGGATGCTGCCCGCGTTCAGGATGAACAGCGTGATGATCGTCGGCGCGATGTAGGGCAGGTCGACGGACAGGATCTTGCGCATCTTCGAGGCACCGTCCACTTTCGCCGCCTCGTACAGGTCCAGCGGCACGCCCGACAGCGCCGCCAGGTATACGATGGCGGAGTAGCCCATCGTCTGCCACACGCCGGTCCACACGTACAAGGAGCGGAAGGACCCCACCTCGCCCATCACGTTGGGCGCCTGGGCGCCAAAGAGCCGGTACATTTGCGATACGATGCCGCTGGAAATGTCGGTAAACTGCAAGATCATCGAAACCAGCACCACGGTGGAGATGAAGTAGGGCATGTAGGTAATCATCTGCACGCTCTTTTTGAACCACTTGACGTTGCTCTCATTGAGGCAGACGGCCAGTATGATCGGGATCGGGAAGCTGGCCAAGAGGCTGTACAGGCTGATGACCAGCGTGTTCTTGATAATCAGCCAGGAGTTCGCTGATTTGAAGAAGGTATTAAAGTGCTTCATCCCAACCCAGGGGCTCGCCCAGATGCCCAGGCGCACCTTGTAGTCCTTGAAGGCGATCTGCGCGCCCAGCATCGGGTAATACCGGAACACCAGCATGTAGGCGAGCGGCAGCAGGATCAGGGCATAGTATGGAAGGCTCTTGACGAGCTTCTTCCGGACGCTCTCCCAACCGCCGCCGCGCTTCAGGCTGTTTACGCCGGTCATGCGCATCCCCCCGCTGAATTATTAACACCACCAGGATTATTTTATAGCGAATTAACAGATATAGCAAGTCGAATCGCCAGGGTAACGGAAAAATTAACACTCCGGCGCAGCATTTCCACGTTGTTTCCAGCGTTTAATTAACACCATGAAACTATTTCTTGTTTTTGGGATCGAACTGTGATATACTCGCGATAACTCGAGTGCTGGAGGCGTTCCCATGACGGTCGGCAAGGCGTACGATCAGGCGTACATCAAGCGCCACAACATCCAGCGCGTACTGAGCGTGCTGGACGAGTGCCATTCCCTCTCCCGGACCGACCTGGCCCAGATTACCGAGATGAGCGCCACCAGCATCACTCGCATCGTCTCGGCGCTGATCTCGCTGGGCCTGGTCAAAGAGGTCGCCATCGCCTCCTCCGCCGGGCGGGGCCGCAAAGCGGTCATGCTGGAGAAGTGCCCGGACGGCATTTACGCCGCCGGGTTTCATCTGGACACCGAAGTACTGCAGTTCTGCCTGATCGACTTTGAGAGCCGCGTGCATTACACCGCCGCGCAGAGGGTGCCCTCCGGCGCCCGGACGCCCGAGGCGCTGGCCCGGTGCGCCCGGGAAATGTACCGCTCCTCCGGCGGGCAGAAGGTGAGAATGCTGGGCGTCAGCGTGTCGGGCACGGTGGATTATCACGCCGGGGTGGTCAAGCTGTCGGATCAATTGGGCTGGCGCGACCAGGACCTTTCGCGGGTGTTCTCTCAGGAGTTTGGCCTGCCGGTCCGGGTGGAGAACGACGTCAAGTCCTGCCTGACCGGCGAGAAGATGCGCTTTAATATCCCGCCGGAGCAGGACAGCGCCTACCTGTACATCGGCCGCGCCGGCATCGGCGCCGCCGGCATCGCGAACGAGCGGCTGATCCGGGGCAAGGACAACGCCTCCGGCGAAATCGAGGCGATCTCGCTGGGCGGCGGAGACACGCTGGACCGGCACTTGATGCACCGCTATCTGATGGAGCGGGCAATTTTGTCCGAGCCCGGCGTCTCCGGCGTTTCCGATATCATCGCCGCCTACCGCCAGCAGACCGGCTGGGCCCGGATGCTGGTCAGCGACTTCCAGCGCCACATGCGGCTGCTGCTCGACATGATCGACAGCCTGCTCAACCCCTATCAGATCATCCTGGGCGGCGAGACGATCCACGACTACGCGCCGCTGCTCGAGGGCATTTTCAGCGATCGCGTATTCCCCGGCCACGATTTCTACGAGACCTGCGCCTACGGCGTGGCGATTATCGCCATGCAGGAAGCGGTGCAGGGGATGCTCACGGCGGAGCAGGGCTGAAGTATGGTGGGGGGAAGAGGGATGAGGCGGTTGGTTCTGCTGGCCGCGGCGCTCCTTTTGGCCTCGCTGCCGGCCCTGGCGGCGGCGCACACCGTGGACTACTACTACCGCAGCTACTGCGAAAGCTGCGATCCCGCGGAAGATTTCGCCGCCCAGTTCAAGGCGCTCACCGGCGTGGATGCGGCGGAGTGCGATTTTCACGCGTACAACGCGGCGACCGCACCCGGACAGCGCGCGCTCCGGGCCGCGATGGCGAAGTACAACCTTTCGGATGAGGTGCTGCCGATGTCCGTGGTGGACGGGGCGGTCTACCGGGGGGCCGGCGAGCTGAACGAAAAGCTGCCGCCGGACGCGCTCAAGTGGGGCGGCGGCACCATGAGCCAGGTGGTGTACCTGTACACCCCCGGCTGCGAGAGCTGCGCCCGGGCGGAGGCGGTGCTTCAGGCGCTGCCCGAAAGCGTGACGGTGCGGCGGGGGAGGCTTTCGTTTGCCTCGCCTGTCCGCGTGAAGCGCTTGGATGTGACGAAGGAGGGCGTCGCCGGCGCGCTGTTTGACGCCTACCAGGTCCCGGAGGACGAGCGGGTGACGCCCGCGGTGTTTCTGCCGGGCAAGGCGCTGGTGGGCATCGGGCAGATTGAAAAATACCTGGCGTCCTATGTGTCGCTGGGCTGGGCGGTGGGCGAGGTCAGCGCGGCTGCCGGGGAAGGCGAGGCGCCGGGCGCGGCGGGGCGGGCGGGGGCATTCGCGGCGGGGATTTTGGCCGGGTTCAACGACTGCGCGCTGTCGTTGCTATTGATGTTTGTCGCCGTGGTTTCGGGCCTCCGGAAAAGCGCCTGGCCTCAGGTGGCTGCGTTCCTGTTGTCCGAACTGGCCGGCTGTTTTTTGATCGGCTGCGTCCTTCTTGAAATCCTGCGGGCGCTGAACCCCGCGGGGCTGGCGCCCGCCGTCCGGATCTTTTTGACGGTGGTGCTGGCGGGGCTTGCGGCGCTCACCTTCCGGGACGCGCACCGCGCCCGCAACGGCGAATTGGACGGCATGAAAAACCAGCTTCCGGCGGGGCTTCGCCGAAAGCTTCACAGCGCGATGCGCGCGCTGACCGGAAAGAAGTTTCTGATCCCCGCTTCCATCGCGCTGGGCTTTTGGACGGCTGCGGCGGAATTCCCGTGCGCGGGGCAATTGTACCTGGCGCGCCTATTGGGCGGCGGCGGATGGACGGGCGGGCAGCTTTTGATCGACCTTGCGGTGTACTGCCTGGGCTTTCTCGCGCCGTCGGCGGCCGTCGCGTCCGCGATCCTGCTCGGCCGCCCGGCCGGGGCGGTGTCCGCGGCCTTGAACCGCCGCACCGCCGCTATAAAGTTCCTGACAGCCACCGCAATGCTGCTTTTCATCGCGATGGCATGGGTGATTTAAAAGATTGTGGAGGGGAAGACATGAAGAACATCCTGCTGGAGGTCTGCTGCGGAAGCGCCGACGACGTTATCCATGCGCATCTGGGCGGCGCAGACCGCGTGGAGCTCAACTCCTGCCTGTTCCACGGTGGCTTGACGCCCTCCGTGGGGGAATTGATCGTGGCCAAGAGGTCTGTCCCGATCCCGGTCATGACCATGATCCGGCCCAGGCAGGGCGGCTTCTGCTACACGGACGCGGAGTTTCAGACGGCGCTGGCCGACGCGGAAGTGCTGCTTCAACACGGCTCCGACGGGCTGGTGTTCGGCTTTCTGAAGGCCGACGGCACGCTGGATGAAGAGCGCTGCCGGGCGCTGGTGGCGCTGGCCGGGGACAAGGAGACGGTATTCCACCGGGCGATCGACGTGGCCGCCGACTGGCGCAGCGCGCTGGAAAAGCTGATCCGCCTGGGCGTAAAGCGGGTGCTCACCAGCGGTCAGGCGCCGGACGTGTTCTACGGCATCGATGTCGTCCGCCAGATGATCGATTTCGCGCAGGGCGCGATCCAGATCCTGCCGGGCGCGGGCGTGAACGCCAAGAACATCGACCGGATCATACGGGAAACCGGCTGCACGCAGATCCACGCGGCCCGCTTCACCCGGCAGATCGACGCCTCCACGCGAAACAACCAGGACATCTTCTTTGGCGGCGCGCTGTATCCCCCGGAGGACAGCTACGAGGTGACGGACAACGCCTACATCGCCCGGCTGCACCACTGCTGCAAGGGATGACGGGGACAATTGCATGGGGCCGGAGCCAGATACGAGGCTTCGGCCCTTGGTTTCAATAAAACGCGCTGAAGTTTGAGGCTATTCGAGGTTCGCGTGCTTCTGCCAGAGATCGGATAGGACGATGTGCTTTTCGCGCAGGATCATAAAGGCCAGCGTATCCAGCGTTAATAGCAGCGATTGCTCGAACATCGAGCTCATCGGCTGAACAGAGGCAAGTTCCCCGGGCAGGTTGAGCTTGGTGCGGCACGGGATGCGCAGCGTCGCCTTCGCCATGCCGGCGATGGTGCTCCGGGTGTTGGAGCCGATGTACAGGATGGCGGGGCCGTATTTTTCGGAAACCTTGGCGATTGCGACGGGCACGGCGGATTCGCCCGAACCCGACGCGATCAGCAGCACATCGTCCTTTGTGATGGCCGGTTCGTTGATCTCGCCGACGCAGTAGGCCTCGATGCCCAGGTGATTGAGCCGCTTCACGAACGCCTGCAACATCAGCATCACCCGGCCGACGCCGATGGCGAACACCTTCCGGGCGCCGAGGATCCGATCTGCCATCTCGGAGGCCGCCTGGTCGTCGATGGCGGCCATGCAGGTTTCCAGCTCCGCCATGATCTCCCGGTTGGCCGAATGAAACGTTGTACTCATAGCGCTCTCCCGCATTCAGGATGCCGGGCGAGCCGGCCCGGTTCCGGGCTTGATCACGATCTTGATGCAATCTTTGGACTCCATCACCGTGAAGCCTTTGTCGATGTCCTCGAGCGAGAACGTATGGGTGATCAGCTTGTCCGGGTCGATGGCGCGCGTGCGCAAAAGCTCCAGCGCCTCCCGATTGGTCTCCGGCAGCGAGGACGATGCGCCGGTCACGATGAATTCCTTGTAGTGCAGCTGATTGGAATCCAGCCGCACGACGCAGTCGTCCTTGGGGAGCCCGCCGAAGAAGTTGACGCGGCCGCGGTTGTTGACCAGCCGCAGCGCCTGCTGCTGGGCCTCTCCGGACGGCGCGCAGACGTACACTACGTCCGGCCCATAGCCGCCGCACGCCTCGCGGACCGCTTCCTCCAGATCTTCCTCGCTTGAGGCAACCGTCCGGTCGACGAGGCCGGGAAACCGGTCCGTGAGTTCCTTCAGCCGCTTGGGAGTGCGCTGGGAGATGATGATCTTTTTCGCGCCCTCCAGCCTGGACAGGTGCGCGTGAATGATGCCGGCGGGCCCCGCGCCGAGAATCAGTACGGTGTCGCCCTTTTCCACCCTTGCGTTCCGGTGGGCGTTGATGCAGCAGGCGATGACCTCCGAAAGCGATGCCTGGTCGAAGGTCAGTTCCTCCGGGATGGGGTTGACAAAGCCTAGGCGGAAGATATGCTCCGGCACCGCCATGTACTCGGCGAATCCGCCGTTCAATTTGTAGCCCAGCGACGGGTGCGGCGTAAGGCATACGTTGGGCTGCCCCTTCAGGCACATGGCGCAATGGCCGCAGCCGTGGCCCGGCGCGACGCAGACTCGATCTCCCTCCCTGACGGACGTGATGCCCGGCGCGACTTCGTCTACGATTCCGGCGATCTCATGGCCGGTAATGACCGGGTACTGCGCCCGGTAATCGCCCTTTCGATAGATACGCATGTCGGTGCCGCAAATGGCGCAGGCGACTACCTTGACTCTGAACGACCCTTCCGGCACCGCGGGGATCGGCACACTTTCCACCCTGAGATCATTCTGGCCGTATACGACGGCCGCGCGCATGGTTCCGCCCATCGTCAAGCCCCCATGTCGATCATGATTTTGCAGTATTCGCCTTTTGCCCGGACTACCGTTTCAAGCGTTTCAGGCACCCGGTTCAGCGGGATAATGTGGCTGATCATCGAATGCACGTCGCGCGAGGCGAGGAATGAGCGCATCAGCGCCTCCTCCCCCGAAAGGTTGTAGCCCCAGCAGCCGTTGAGCGTCAATTCCTTGCGCATCAGCTTTTCAAACACAGCGCTGGAGAACACCGTATCCCCCGCGTTGCGGCCCACGACCGTAATGGCCCCCAGATCCTGTGTGACCAGCACCGCCCTGGTCAGCGCGGCCGAAGCGCCGCTGGCCTCGTAGGCGAAATCAAAGCGCTTGTCTTCGCCCAGTTCGCTGAAGGCGACGGCGTTCAGCCCCAGGCTTTTCGCGATGCTCAGGCTGTAATCGCGCACGTCCACTACGGTGACTTCGGAACCCAGGTATGTAAGCCACTGGGCGCAGGCCAGGCCGATCGGGCCGGCGCCGAATACCACCGAACGGCCGTTTTTGAAGCCGCTGCGGCGAACCACATGCAGCCCGACCGCGAACAGTTCGATCATCGCGCCAACCTTCAGATCCTGCCCTTCGGCGAGAGGAAACAGGTTTTCCTCCTTGACCGCGCAGTACTCCGCGAAACCGCCGTCATTGCGGGAGCCTATGAACTGGTAATGGGCGCAGTGGAACGGCTGGCCGGTCGCGCGGCAGCCTTCGCACGTCCCGCACGGAATGATCGGCAGCACCGCGACAGGCGTGCCCTCCGCGATCCCGCCGGAGGTGCTTTTCGCCACCACGCCGGAGAACTCGTGCCCGATGATCATCGGGGAATGGTAGGAGCCGGTCGCGAAGAACCTGGGGATATCCGAACCACAGATGCCGGCGTACGCTACCTTGACCAGCGCCCACCCCTCGGGCGGACGGGGCGTCGGCCAGGATTCCTCCACTCTGTAGTCGTTCGGGCCGTACAATACCAGCGCTTTCATCGCAATCTCCCTGGCGCGGCCGGGCCGCGCGGTTATTTGTCAATCTGCACTCAGGGCGCGGGCGCGCGCCGAACCGGGCTGAACAAACGCCCGCATGCCCCGCGTGGCGCTATTTCATTCCGATGGCGTCGCGCGCCCGCGCCGCGATCGCCTCCGGCGTCAGCCCGTAGAAATCCAGCAGCTGTTTTGCGCCGCCGGAGCGGCCGAAGCAGTCGTTCACGCCGACGCGCAGCACCGGAACCGGGCGCGCCTGGCAGACTGCCTCGCACACCGCCGCCCCCAGCCCGCCCAGCACGTTGTGTTCCTCGCAGGTGACGATCGCGCCGGTTTTTTCCGCGCTTTCCAGGATCAGCGCCTCGTCCAGAGGCTTGATGGTGTGCATGTCGATCAGCCGTGCCGATATGCCTTGCGCGTTAAGAAGCCCCGCCGCCGCCCAGGCGAGCTCAACCATCGTGCCCGTCGCGATCAGCGTGACGTCCATACCTTCCCGCATCACAACGCCCTTACCCAGTTCGAAATGGTAATTCTGGACTTCGTCCGTGATCTGGCTGGTTGCGTAGCGGCTGGTGCGCAGGTAGCAAGGCCCGTCGAAATCGATCATCGCGCGCACCGCCGCTCGCGTCTCGCGCTCGTCGCAAGGGGAGAGCACCGTCAGGCCGGGCACCGCGCGCATCAGCGCCAGGTCCTCCAGCATCTGGTGAGTCGCGCCGTCCTCCCCGACGGTCAGGCCGGCATGGGAGCCGACAATCTTGACGTTCAGGCGCGGATATGCGCAGGAATTGCGGATCTGATCATAGCCCCTGCCCGCCGTGAACACCGCGAACGAATGGCAGAACGCGATGCGGCCTGTGGTGGCGATGCCCGCCGCGGCGGTGATCATGTCGGCCTCGGCGATGCCCATGTTGGCGAAGCGATCTGGATATTTTTCGGCGAACAGAGCGGACATCGTGCACTCGGAGAGATCGGCGTCGAGCACGACGATGCGCTCGTCGCCGCCGAATTCGGCAAGCGCTCTGCCGTAAGCTAGCCGGGTCGCGGTTTTCTGGCTCATATTGACCCCTCCCATTGGGCGATCGCTTGATCCAGTTCGAGGAACGCCCGCTCAAACTCGGCAGGCGTGGGATGCCCGCCATGCCACTTGACGCCGTTTTCCATAAAGGAGACACCCTTCCCCTTCACCGTCCCGGCGATGACGGCTAGCGGTTTCCCGGAGGGGACCTCCTCCCGGAGCGCCGGTACGATCCGGCCGATATCATGGCCGTCGACGGTTCTCGTCACCCAGCCGAAGGCTTCAAACTTCTTGTCGATGGGCTGCGGGTTCATGATTTGCTCCAGCGTGCCATCCAACTGCAGCCCGTTGTTGTCCACGATCGCGACCAGGTTGTCCAGTTTGTGGAAGCCGGCGGCCATCGCCGCCTCCCAGACCTGGCCCTCCTCCAATTCGCCGTCGCCCAGGATCGCATACACGCGGTACGGGCTTTTGAACATCTTTCCGGCCAGCGCCATGCCCAGCGCCGCCGAAAAGCCCTGCCCCAGCGAGCCGGTGGACATATCCACGCCCGGCACATGCATTTCGGCGTGCCCCGACATGTAGGCGTCGATCCGGCGGAATTCCTTGAGCCGCTCCACCGGAAAGTACCCCCGCATGGCCAGTGCGGAGTACAGCGCGGGCGTGCAGTGGCCCTTGGACAGCACCAGCCGGTCCCGGTCCGCCCAAGTGGGGCGGGAAGGGTCGATGCGAAGCACGTCGAAATACAGAGCCGTCAGGATCTCGATCGATGAGAACGAGCCGCCGATGTGGCCTGACCCGGCTGTTTGGATGGTCGAAAGCGCCAGCTTCCGCATTCTGGCCGCGGTCAGCATCAGTTCCCTGACCTTTTCGGTTTCCATGAAGCCCTCACCTCTGAAGTCTCATATTCGCTCCCGCCCCCGGACGGGAGGCAGGCGGAGAAGTATAAAAACCTGGAATTTGCCAAACTGGCGGAATTTTGGGTAAACAATTCAAGCGCCCGGGCGAAGCGCCCCTTTCGGGGACATGCGCCGCGCCGTGCGAATGACGGTTTTCCGCGTGAGCGGAACCCCGCGCTTTGGAGTTTTATTCCGGGATCAGACGCGCTCTTCGTCGATGGCGCGCTGCGTCCTGAGGAAGCACTGCTTCACCTTGTCCTTGCGTTGAACCACCAGCATCATATAAAGGCAGTCGATCAGCAGCATTTGGGAGATGGTCTCGCTGGAGGGTTCGTACTCCTGCCCGCTTTTTTGGTTGCTCACCGCGCATAGTACGATCTGCGCGTACTTGACCATCGGCGTATTCTGAAAGCTGGTAAGGCCCAGCACGTGCGCGCCGCAGGCCTTGGCCCGTTCCATCGCCCGAAGCACCGAGCGAGAGCGGCCGTACGCGCTGATCCCGACCACCAGGTCCTCCGGGCCGACCAGCGACGAATAGACCGCCTCGGTGTGCGGATCTGAAGCTTCGAAGCAGTTGATGCCCAGCCTGTAAAACCGGTTGACAAGGCACTTGGCCACTACCACCGAGCGGCCCTGCGCGAAGACGTACATTGCGCGGCAGTTCAGGATCATTTTGACTGTGGTGGTCATCTTGTCATAGTCGATCACCGACAGCGTGTCCATCAGCGCGCGGATGCTGTTCTCGAACACCTTGCGGCAGATGCCCTCGGCGCTGTCCTCATCGGAGATGTCGGAGTACACCAGGCTGCCCGCGTCCGCACGGCCGGTTCGAGCCACGTCAATCTGGAACGCGCGGAAGTTCTCGTACCCCAACCGCCGGACGAAGCGGGTCAGCGTGGCCTTGCTGACGCTGCAGGCGTCGGCCAGCGCGCCGCCAGGCATCGTCGAGACCTGCTCGGAATGTTCGATGACGTATTCCGCCAGCCCCTTTTCCGACGGAGTCAGCGAATTGATCTTCATTTTCAGGTCGGCCAGCAGGTCTCCCCGCTGCACATCGCCGTTCTGCGTCATATCCATGCTCCTGTCGGACGCGGCTGCCCGCTGCCTATCATGAACCGCTCGGCTGGGCCGCGCTGAAATTCAGTTTCAGCGTTTGTGGAATCATGTTCCCGAATTTCATTTTAGCCTCCGCATGGGAGATTGTCAATGCCTGAAAATGAATTTCTTTTACAGATTTTTTGCGTTCCCTGGTTTCATCTGCAATTAGCGACTCAATGCGGGCATTCCCGTACTCGAGGCGCGGATTTTCTCTACATATTTTATAATTGGACAAATCAATGCAATAATCCAGGCAAAATGTGAATGATAATCACATTCTTTCGGCTGTTTCGTCGGAAGCGGAAGTGAACCATAATTTTTTTACAGGCTATTGACAGTGGGGCGTCCGCCCTCTATAATGAAAATAGATACCAAATTACCCACATTCACTGAAAAGACATTTCATGCCGCGTTGGGCCCGGATTTCATATGCGGAGGGTGCCTATGGCTATCGAAACGGTGGGAAAGCTGCTCAAACTCGCGGATCAGGCGAACACCGCGATCATCGCGTTCGAGTGCAGCGACTACAACATGGCGCATGCCGCCTGCCAGGCGGCGGAGCGGACGGGCAAGCCCGTCATCGTGATGCTGGATCCATTCACCTGTTACGACAAGAATGTGTCCGACCCGTTGGCCTTTGCGGGGGCGTTCGAGGCGGCGGCACGGTGCTGTAAGGTGCCGGTTGCGCTGCACCTGGACCACAGCAACGACTTTCACTACATCGTCGGCGCGATTCGGGACGGCTTCCGCTCCGTGATGTACGACGGCTCGGCGCTCTCGCTGGAGGAAAACCTCGCCAACACCCGGAAGGTTGTGGAAACTGCGTCGATCTTTGGCGCGGATGTCGAGGCGGAACTGGGGCGCGTGGGCTTCGCGGCGAATTCCGACGAGGACAGGCTGGACATGTACACAAAGCCGGAGGTCGCCGCCTGGTTCTGCGAGCAAACGGGCGTCACTTCGCTGGCAGTCGCCATCGGCAGCGCGCACGGCGTCTACAAATCGACCCCCAAGCTGGATCTTGACAGGCTCTCGGAGATCAATGCGGCCACCGACATCCCGCTCGTACTGCACGGCGGCAGCGGCATACCGGACGACCAGCTCCGGGAGGCGTTCAAGCGCGGCGTCAACAAGTTCAACGTCGGCACCGAATACTTCCAGCTCTATTACGAGGCGGTGTGCGACTTCTGCCAGATATATAAAATGGACAGGCCCGCCCGGCAGATGCCGGTTCACATCCTCGACATGCCATCCTTCGTGCAGAACAGGCTGATCTCCTACCTGTGCGAGAAGCTGACGCTTTGCAGGCTCTGATACGGCGCCCCACGCGGGCCCGGTTTCGCTTTCGAGCTCCATCTCCACACTTTGTTTCCTGAAACGGCGCTGCGGCCGGGCAACAGTTCGTCAGAAAGGGGGAAACCGCCAAGGATCCGCCGTCCGCGCCGGCGTCCGTTTGTTCTCCGTCTCAAGCCAAACAAATCAATAATAAGGAGGAACAATCCATGAAGCGCGCATCCATCCTGACCCTCGCCATACTGCTGGTGCTGTCCGCCGTCGGTTCGTCCGCGCTTGCGCAGGGAAAGCTCATCGCCTATGCGCCGACCACGATGAACAACGCGTTCTGGCTCGCCCTGATGGGCCCTGTCAAAGCGGAAGTTGAGAAGAACGGCGACACGCTGGTCACGATCGACCCGCAGAGCGACCAGGCTCGCATGAACGACCAGATCGGCGACCTGATCGCCCAGGGCATCAGCGTGCTGCTGGTCGCGCCGCAGGATTCCACCGGCGTCGAATCCGCGCTGCAGGCCTGCAAGGACGCGAAGATCCCGGTCGTCAACTTTGACACCCCCGTCACCAACACCGACCTGGTTGCCACGATCATCGCCTCCGACAACTACAACGCGGGCGTCGTGGTCGCCAAGGACATGATGGCCAAGCTGCCCAAGGGCTCCAAGGTCGCCGTCATGCACTCCCCGGCGGGCGGCGCGTGCATCCAGCGCGCCAAGGGCTTCTACGACACCATCGGCGACTACTTTGACGTCGTCGTCGAACTGGACGGCAAGGGCGACACCGGGGTGACGCTGCCGCTGGCTGAGGACGTGCTGCAGAGCACGCCGGACCTGAAGGCCTTCTTCGCTGTCAACGACCCGTCCGCGATGGGCTGCGTCAATGCGCTGGCGGCGCACCCGGAGATGTCCGGCGTGCTGGTCTACGGCGTGGACGGCAACCCTGACGCCAAAAAACTCATCAAGGAAGGCAAGATGACCGGCACCGCCGCGCAGTCCCCCGAGACCATCGGCGCCGAGTCCATCAAGGCCGGGTACACGCTGCTGGGCGGCGGCACCGTTGAGAAGAACATCTCCGTGCCCACCTTCCTCATCACCGCCGAGAACGTCGATCAGTACGGCACCGATGGCTGGCAATAAGTCCCCATTCCAACTCCGTTAACCTGGCGCGGGGGGCGGCATACGCCGTCCCCCGCTCTCCCAATTGATCGCGGGGGTGTGAACATGGCCGAAACTCTGTTGAGCATGGTCGATATCGACAAGCGCTTTCCCGGCGTTCAGGCGCTTAGCAAGGCGCGCCTTGATCTTTCAGCCGGCGAGGTGCTGGGGCTGATGGGTGAGAACGGCGCGGGCAAGTCGACGCTGATGAACGTGCTCGGCGGCATCTACAAACCCGATGGAGGCCGCATTTTCATCGATGGTGGGGAAGCCGCGATCTCCAGCGTGCAGGACGCGCAGGCGCATGGCATCGCCTTTATCCATCAGGAGCTGGCGCTGGAGCAGCACATGACCGTAGCCGAGAACATTTTTCTCGGCCGGGAAAAGAAAAACCAGCTCCGCATGGTCAGCCAGAACCGGATGAACCGGGAGGCCAGCAAATACCTCGAAATCGTCGGCCTCACCGTCCGGCCGCAGGAAAAAGTGATGCGCCTATCCACCGGCCAGCAGCAGATGCTGGAGATAGCGAAGGCGTTCTCGCTCAACGCGCGCATCCTCGTGATGGACGAGCCGACTTCGTCGCTCTCCGAAAAAGAGGTGCGCATTCTGTTTGAGACCATCGGCGCGCTCAAGAAGCGGGGCATCGGCATCATTTACATCTCCCACAAGATGCAGGAGATCTTCGAACTGACGGACCGGGTCACCGTCATGCGCGACGGATGCTACATCGGCACTATGGTCACGAAGGAGACCGACACCGACCATCTGGTGCGCATGATGGTCGGCCGCGAGCTGGACCACTACTACGTTCGCACGTTCAACGCGCCGGGGCCGGTCATGTTGGAGGCGAAAAACATCTCCAGCGGCTCCCGCGTCCGGGACTGCAGCTTCAAGGTGCGAAGCGGCGAGATCCTGGGTTTTTACGGGCTGGTCGGTGCCGGGCGCAGCGAACTGATGCAGACCGTCATGGGGCTGGACCCCATCACCGGCGGCGAGGTCATCCTGGACGGCGTCCACTTTACCAAACCCGAACCCATCCGGGTTCAGATGAAAAAAATGGCGCTGGTGCCCGAGAGCCGCAAGACGCAGGGGCTCATCCTGGGCAACACGATCAAGTTCAACGTGACGCTGGCGGTACTGCCCAGGTTCATCCGGAGGCTGAGGGTGAACCGGCGCATGGAAACCCAGTTGGCAAATCAGGCGGTCCGGAATTTCTCCATCAAGGCATCCTCGGTCAAGCAGCGGGTCATGAACCTGTCGGGTGGGAACCAGCAAAAGGTCGTCGTGGCCAAGTGGCTCCTGACGGAACCCCGGATTCTCATCATGGACGAGCCGACGCGCGGAATTGACGTGGGCGCGAAGGCGGAAATCTATTCGATCATGAACGATCTGGTCGCCAAGGGCATGGCGATCATCATGGTGTCCAGTGAGCTCAATGAAATCATCAATATGTGCGACAGGCTGGTCGTCATGAACGAGGGCAGGATCGTCGCCGAACTGAGCCGCGAGGAATTTGAGCAGGATTCCATCCTGCATTACGCGTTGGGAGGGGCTGCCAAATGAACAAGAACCCCATCGACCGGGTGCCGGGGAATGCGGAAGAGCGGTTTTTCGACCCGGCCATACAGTATCTGCGCACGAACGGCGGCATTCTGCTCGCTTTTGTGCTGCTGTTTGGCATCATGAGTGTGGCGGCGGACAACTTCTTTTCCACAGCCAACTTCCTGAACGTGCTTCGCACGGTGTCCACCAACGCGTTCCTCGCGATGGGCGTCATGATGGCGCTGACGCTCGGCGGCATTGACCTGACCGGCGGAGCGATGCTGGCGTTCGCCGGCTGCGTATGCGTGGTCGGTCTGGCGCGCTTCGGCCTTCCGATTTGGGTTTGCATCGCGCTGGGCGTGCTCTCGGGCCTGATCGCCGGCTATCTGAACGGCGTGATCATCGCCTATTCCGGGATCCACCCGTTCGTCGTCACGCTGGCCATGCAGAGCATCTGCCGCGGCGGCGCGTACCTGATCGCCGGCGGACAGCCGATCACGCTCTACGGCCGGGAGGACTTTTCCTTCATCGGAAACGGCCTTCTGTGGGGTATCCCGCTGCCGGTCATCTATATGCTGGTGGCGATGATCGCATTCAGCTTCCTGCTCAACAAGACGCAGATCGGGCGGCATGTGTTCGCGGTAGGCGGCAACGACACGGCCGCGCGCTTCAGTGGCATCAATTCAAAGCGCGTCAAGATCATGGTGTGGACGGTCAGTGGCGCGCTGTCAGCGTTCGCGGGCGTGGTACTGGCGGCGCGCATGACCTCTGGCCAACCGGCGGTGGGACTGGGCTATGAAACCGACGCGATCGCGGCCTGCGTGGTGGGCGGAACCAGCATGTACGGCGGCGTCGGCAACGTGGGCGGCATGATGCTGGGCGTGCTCATCATCGGCATCATCTCAAACGGCCTGAACCTTCTGCATGTCAACTCCTACTGGCAGTACGTGGTCAAGGGCATCATCATTCTGGCCGCCGTCTACATCGACATGATCCGCAAGCAGCGCGAGGACAGCGGCAAGAAGTAATCCCAACGCGCGTCGTGCGGCGGCGTTTTCACGCCGCCGCGTTGCGTTGCGAAGAGATCTGGAGGGCGAAACATGGACATCCTGCTGGGGCTGGATTTCGGCACGGATTCGGTCCGGGCGCTGGCCGTCCGCTCGGACGGCGCAACCGTCGGCGAAGGCTCGGCGCTCTATCCAAGGTGGCACGAGGGCCGCTACTCGGATCCGGGCGCGCAGCGCTTCCGGCAGCACCCGTTGGACTACCTGGACGCGATGATCCGTGCGGTGAAGGAGGCGCTCGCGCTGCTGACGCCGGAGGAGCGCTCAGGCGTCCGCGCCGTCGGCGTGGATGCCACCGGCTCCACCGTCTGCCCGGTGGATGGGGATGGGACGCCGCTTTCGCTGACCGAGGGCTTTGAGGAAAATCCCAATGCGATGTTTCACCTGTGGAAGGATCACACCGCCATCGCCGAGGCGAGGGAGGTCAACGACGCGTTCTCCCGCTGGCCGGGTTGCGACTACACCCGCTTTCAGGGCAAGTACTCGTCCGAATGGCTCTGGTCCAAGGCGCTGCGCACAGCCCGGACCGATCCGGAGGTCCTTGCCGCCGCCCAAAGCTGGGTGGAGCTGGCCGACTGGATCCCGGCAATCCTGACAGGCCGGACGCGGCCCGAATCCATGTACCACTGCTCCTGCGCGGCGGGGCACAAGGCGCTTTGGCACTCGGAATTCGGCGGTCTGCCCGCGCGGGCGTGCCTGCAATCGCTGCACCCGCACCTGGCGGAGGTCGCGGGCCGGTACGCCGCGGCGCCCGGCATGGCCACCGATCGGGTGGGAACACTCAGCCCCCGCTGGCGGGACGAATGGGGGCTTCCGGACGGCGTGATTGTGTCGGGCAGCTCGCTGGACGCCCATGCGGGCGCGGTGGGCGCGGGAATCCGCCCCGGCACACTGGTCAAGGTGATCGGGACGTCCACGGTGGACATGGCGGTGATGCGCCCGGAAGAGGTGGGGGGCAAGGCGCTCCGGACGGTGTGCGGGCTGGCGGAGAACTCCATCCTGCCCGGTTATACCGGCCTTGAGGCGGGACAATCGGCGTTTGGGGATGTGTTCGCGTGGTTCAGGGATCTTCTGATGTGGGGTGTGCGGCTGGCGGAGCCGGACGAGGCGGCCCGCATCAGGATCCGGGATAGTCTTCTGGCCCGCCTGGACGCGGAGCTTCCGGATGATGGCGCGCCAATGGATCTGACCGCGCTGGATTGGTTCAACGGCCGGCGCTACCCGGACAACGACGACAGTCTCCGTGGCGCCATCTCTGGGCTTTCGCTGGGCGTGGACGCGCCGCGCCTGTACCGCGCGCTGGTGTTCGCAGCGGTGAACGGCTCGCGCGCGGTGGTGGAGGGCATCGCGGGCGCGGGCATCGAACTTCGCGACGTGATCGCGGTGGGCGGCGTCGCTCACAAGTCGCCCTATGTGATGCAGCTAATGGCCGACGCGCTGAATCGGACGGTGCGCGTCTCCGGCTCGGGGCAGGCCTGCGCGCTGGGCGCGGCGATGTACGCCGCCGTCGCGGCCGGATTACACCCGGACCTCTTCGCCGCGCAGCAGCGGATGGGCGCGGGTTTTTCAAAGGTTTACCGGCCTGATCCGGCCCGGCGCGCGCAGATAGACGCGCAGTATGGGCGGTACCTTCGCCTGGCCGGGGCGATCGACGCGCTCCACCGGGAGGGGGCCAAACCGTGAGCTACATAGGCCTGGATATCGGAACCTCAAGCTGCAAGGCGTCCGTCGTCGACGCCCGCGCCGTGCGGGTGTCGGCCCGCAGGGCGTATCCGCTGATGCGGGAAAAGCCCGGCTGGGCGGAGCTGGATCCCAGGCGCGTATGGCAGGCGGTGCTGGAGGTGCTGGCTGAAATCGCGCCTGCAGCGCGGGACGTGGGCGCGATAGCGATCTCGTCGCTGGGTGAATCCTTTGTGCTGCTGGACGAATACGACCGGCCGCTGACTGGAAGCATGACTTATCTGGACGAGCGCGGCGGGGAGGAACTCCAAAATATCGCCCGCGCCGTCGATCCGCGCGCGCTGCACGCGCTGACGGGCGCGCAGATGAGCGCCATGTACTCGCTACCGAAGCTTTTATGGCTGCGCCAAAACCGTCCAGAGGTGCTTTTGCGGGCGAAAAAGTTACTGCTGTATGCGGATTACGCCGGATATCTTTTGACCGGCGAGCGCGCCGTCGATCCTTCGCTTGCCTCCCGCACGATGATGCTGGACGCCCATGCGCTGGACTGGTCGGACGCCCTCCTGGGTACGTTTCGCGTTCCCCGAAATTTACTCTCTCCCGTCCGCCGCGCCGGTTCGTTTTTGGGAACGATTCGGAAGGAACTGGCGCGGGGATTGAAGCTGCCCGGCAATCTGACGCTGTACACGGGCTGCCATGACCAATGCGCCGCGGTGCTGGGCGCGGGCGTATGCTCGGAAGGCGGGCTGATGGCAGGCGAGGGATCCTCCGAGAGCCTAATGATCCTCGCCGGTCGGGGCGGAATCGACGCGTCGATGGACTACCTTGTGGATCATTCGATCGGCTTCGAGCCGTTTCTTACGCCGGAGCTGTACGCGGTCATACTGGGCCAGCCCGCCTACGGCACCTGCTTCAATTGGTTTTCCGAGCAGTTTGCGGGTGGAACGCCGCCGTCAAAACTGGACGATGACTGCGCGGAAGACGCGGGGCAGGCCTTCTTTCTGCCTTATCTGGCGCCCAATCCGATGCAGCGGGACTGCGCGGCGCGCGGCGCGTTCCTGGGCCTTGCGTCGGGCACAACGAAGGCGCAGATGTACCGCGCGCTCCACGAAGGGCTATGCCTGGAAACGCGGGTTAACTGCGACTTGCTGCCGGGGCTGGGCATCGTGCCTTCCCGGTTGGTGGCCACCGGCGGCTGTTCCCGCTCCGGCCTGCACATGCAAATCAAGGCAGACGTGATGGGCCTTCCGATCGAAACCATCGACAGCGGCGACGCCGGGATTGTAGGCCTTGCAATGCTCTGCGCAGCGGCGTCCGGCGATTTTCCGGATTATCCCGCATGCGCGGCGGCGATGGTTCGGCGGGGCGCAACCTTTCTGCCTGAGCGCGAATGCGGCGAAAAGCTCTCCCGCTACCGGGAGATGCGCCGGGCCGTGCAGGCTCTATACGCGATTCATCCCCCTTCGGGCGCGTGAAGCCGGGCTGTTGATCCCTTGGTGCCTCTGATGGGGGTGTTTTCGGGCTGCCTTGGGAAATAGGCAACAGATGTCAGGCAGGATTTGCGAATTTCCGCTTAAAATTATCGCCGTTTCGGATTATGACTTAAACTTGACAGCTGCGTATACTCAAGATACGATAGGATCAATGACAGTCGCAACAACGGTGAAAAGAAACCGAAGTGCAATCTCACTGGAGGATGCGCATGCCACTTGACCCAAAGATCAACGACCTCGACCCTTTCGTCCGATACGTGAAGATTGATGACAAGAGCTTTTCGGACGAGAGCTTCTGGAACTTTGACAATGTCTTTGCGCTCGTGGTGGAGGGCAGTTCCAGATTCGGCATGGAAGGCCGGTGGTTCACTGTGGAGGCCGGCGATGTGATCCTGATGCCGCCGGACCTGTTGCATGTGCTGCGCACGGAAAAGTGCGCGCACTTCGTTCAGTACATCTTTCATTTCGATCTGTTTCGCCGAAACGCCTCGGACATGCCGGAGCGGATGATTCTGGACAGGCTCCGCCTGCCCAGCGCGACGCGCGACATTCAGCAGGAAGAGAAGCTGCTGGATGAGTACCCGCGCGTGCTTCGACCCGGACCGGACGCGGTGCTGCACATCAAGCGGCTGTTTTTGGACATGCTGCGGGAATTCAACGAACGGCGCCCCAGTTTTGAAGCGATGCTGCGCAGCTACGCGTTGCAGATTCTCATCATGGTACTCAGAGACGCCGACCGCACCGCGGCGCTGGAAGGCGCGCCTCGCGGCGGCTTAAGCGCCAGGCTGCGCACCGCGATGGAGTACATCAACCTGCACTATGACGACAATGCGCTCACAGTGGAGGAGGTAGCCGAGTGGGTCAAGTATTCGCCCAACTACCTCACTTCGCTTTTCTCGCGCGCGATGGGGCTTTCGGTGTACCAGTACATCGTGTACGTCCGCATCGAGAACGCGAAGCGGCTCATTTCGATGGGCAACATGGCCATCGGGGACATTGCGACGGCGGTCGGATACTCGTCGGTCTATGTGTTCTGCCGTTCCTTTAAGCACAGCGTTGGCATGAGCGCGACCGAATATGCTGCCAATCGGCGAAGAAGTGACGCAGGATGATCACGCCGCCTTTCCGCCGCAAAGCGCCCCGGCTGGAGTCAGCCGGGGCGTTGCTACACGCCTTCGGCGCAATTCCATCCTTGCCAATTGATTCGCGTCTGGGCAGGATTGATTCGGAGAATGGTCGGCGCAGAAATCGTAGGAATAGTCAATTCTTTATTGGGTTTGATTATTTTCTTTTCCCTCGCAATGGATTAGTATATGCATTGTAGAGGTCGGCACGAGAGCGTTTGCGGCGAAAAAGAGGGGAAAGATATCAAAATAAAAAAATATTAAAACGATCGAATGTCGGAAAATCCTAAAGAAACAATCCCGAAATGTAAAATAAGTAAGAAGAGCATAGGCGGTGAGCTGTGCTCACACTTTCGCTGCATTGAGAGTCTCCCTGAAACGAATCTTAGAAATCGTCATATCGATATGGAGATATTGATTAATGCGGACTCATTCGCCTTTTCGTGGGGCGATGAATTATTAAGGAGGGAACTCAATGAAAAAAGTCATGTGCCTGGTTCTGATGCTTCTGCTTACGTGTTCGCTCGTGACCGCCGGCGCCTCGTCGGCCCCGACCGAGCTGATTATGTGGCAGCAGTGGAGTGGCGACACCGCACAGATGTTCAACGATCTCGTCGACGAGTACAATCAAACGGATGGCGCCACCGCCGGTATCAAGGTGACCGTCCAGCAGGTCGAAGACGAAAACAGCGAGATGATGATGCAGCTGATGGCTGCGAAGCTGTCTGATACGATGCCCGACATCATCCACGTGGCGCAGCAGAACTACAACGCGATGGCCATCAACGGCCTGTTCGCGGAGCCTCCCAAGGACGTTCAGGATTTCATCAAGGGCAATTACTTCGACGCCAACGCGGATCTGGCCGAGTACAATGGCGTGTACTGGGGCTATCCGACCGAGAACCAGTGCATGGCGCTGATCTACAACAAGCAGCTGTTCGCGGACGCGGGCATCAAGGAGCCGCCGAAGACCTGGGACGAGTTGCGCACGGATGCCAAGCTGCTCACCAAGCGCGACAGCAGCGGCGAGTTGACGCAGTGCGGCTTCATCTTCCCATTCACCTTCTCTGAGGCGATGCATACCCAACATATCTCGATGTTCTGGGGCGCCGGCGACGAACTGTATCCGACGCTGACCTCCACCAATGTCGCCGACGAGACCGGCATCAAGCTGCTTGAGCTCTTCAAAGGCATGGCAGGCGACGGTTCCACCAACGCCAACTGGCTGAACTGGGACGACTGCTACAATAATGGCAAGGGCGCCATGATGATGATGGACCCTTGGTTCCTGAAGCTCAACATCTATGATAAGGGTATCGAGGGCCTGTACGAGAACACCGGCGTCGCGTTCCTGCCTACGCCCGACGGCAAGCCCGGCCCCTCGATGGCGCGCGGCTTTGAGATGACCGTCAGCTCCGGCTCGAAGCATCAGGACGAAGCCTGGGCGTTCCTCAAGTGGCTGAACCAGAAGGACGACAAGGGCGTCAGCCGCATGCAGACGTTCATGACTGAGAAGATCGCATTCCTGCCCAGCATGAAGGGCTACGACATGCCCAGCCTGTGGCTGCCCGAGTGGCGCGATATGTACGCCCAGATTCTGGCCATCGCCAAGAATCAGCCCAAGTTGGCCGATTACGACGCGGTGCAGAACTCCATCGACAACATGAAGGACAACGTGCTGCTGAGCAGCGCGGATCCGACGGAGGCCGCGAAGGCCTCCGAGGCGGAAATCAACGCCATCTTCGCCGAGAAAGGTTAACAGACCCTTGGAACCGGCTTTCGCGGGGCCGATCGCCATGCGGCGGCCCCGCGACAAGTGGAAGGAGGCGGCACATTGAATTACCGCATGAAGATCCGGGTTGCGGGGTATCTGTTTATCACGCCGCTCATCATTGGCTTCTCGCTTTTTGTCGTACTGCCGCTGATCTTCGCGGTAGGGGTTTCGTTCCGGGAGTGGAACGGGCTTCAATCGCTGCTTGACACAAAATTCGTGGGGTTCGGCAATTATGCCAAGCTGTTCTCGGATCCGCAGTTTCAAAATGCGCTGCTCAACACCTGCAAATTCGTAATGGGCATGGTGCTCGGTCAGAGCTTGCTGGGCTTGATTTTGGCGCTGGCGCTCAACAGCGTCACCCGCGGACTGGGGCTATTGCGTTCTCTGTTTTTCCTGCCATCCATCCTATCGGTGATCGCGGTGTCGCTTCTGTGGAAGAGCGTCATGTACACCCCCAGCTATGGTGCAATCAATTTGATTCTGAAAGCGTTCGGATTTTCGTCCCAGCCGTTCCTGCAGAGCATGGAGCAAGCGATGGGCAGCATCATCTGGATGACCATCTGGGAATACGCCGGTTACTACATGATCCTCTTCATCACGGGCCTGAAAAATATCCAGACGGATTTTTATGAAAGTGCCCGCATCGACGGCGCAAACAAATTCCAGGAGTTCACGAAGATCACCGCGCCGATGCTCAAGCCCACGATCCTTTTGGTCCTGGTGATGAATGCGATCGGCTCGTTCCAGGTCTTCGGCCCGGTGTTCATGATGACGATGGGCGGGCCGGGGCGCGCGACCGAGTCCGTGGTGACGCTGATGTATAACACGGCGTTCTCATATTCCAAATTCAGCTATGCGGTCGCAATGGCGATGGTGCTGTTTGTCATCATCATGCTGATCACGCTGGTTCAGATGCACCTGATGCGCGAAGGCGGACTGGAAGAGTATTGAGGAGGTTGGCGCATGCAAAGCGTTTCAACTTATGCGCGGAAGCGCCTCGGCCCTAGGGTCAAGCCTGGGAGGGCGATCTTGCTGACCGCGATGATCCTTCTGGCGGCCATCTATATGCTGCCGCTGATCTGGATGCTGCTGACGAGCCTGAAGGCCAACAAAGAGCTCAGCCTGCTGCCCATACGCCTCTTTCCGGCGGTGCCGCAATGGGAGAACTACAGGACGGTCTTTTCGGTGGTGCCCTTCGCGAGCGCCTATAAAAACAGCCTGCTGGCTACGCTGGGCACCGTGGTGCTGGTGGTGGTCACAAGCTCCATGGGCGGCTACTCGTTCGCGAAGCTGGAGTATCCGGGGCGGGATTTCATATTTAACTGCATGCTGGCGACGATGATGGTGCCCTTTTTCTTGCTGGCGATCCCGCTGTTCTACATTTTCCGCATCCTGGGACTGATCAATACGCTTCCGGGCCTCGTCCTGCCGATGGGCGTTTCGGCGTTCGGCACTTTTTTGATGCGCCAGAACATCATGTCGATCCCGACGGAGTTGGTGCACGCGGCGCGCATCGACGGCTGCTCGGAGGGGCGCATCTTCTTGCAGATCATCCTGCCACTGGCCAAGGGCGCGATCGGCACGCTGATCATCTTCTCCTTCATGCAGGCCTGGGGCGAATTCATGTGGGCGCTGATGATCGCGCAGAAGCCGGAGATCTGGACGCTTCCGCTGGTGCTGCGAAAGCTCGAAATGGCCGATCAGAAGATGTATCACCTGCAGATGGCAGGCGCGACCATGGCGGTGATTCCTACCATCATCGTCTTCGCATTCGCTCAAAAGCAAATCATTCAATCGGTGGCGTTATCGGGACTCAAGCTATAAACAAATGGGAGATGCTGTCATGGAGAACGGTACAATCGTATTTGAAGCGCCCTATACCGTAAAATTCCAGGAGGTGGAAGCGGATTTCAAGCCTGTAAGAGGCCAGATGTTGATGGAGAAGCAGTATTCGCTGATCAGCACCGGCACGGAGCTCGCCTGCCTGTCGGGCGGAGAGGGCTGGTTTAAAATGCCCGGCGTGCCCGGATACTGCTGCGTTTCGAAGGTTGTGGAGGCCGGCGAGGGCGCGCCTTTCGCGCCCGGCGACACCGTGTTCCACTACGGAACGCACAATCACTATCAAATCGTCGGAGACGACTTCGCGGTGCGCGTCCCCGAAGGCATGAACCTGAAACAGGTGCCGCTCATCCGGATGGCAACGATCGCCTTCACCTCAGTGCGCGTTTCGGAGATCGAGCTGGGCGACGTGGTGCTGGTGTCCGGCCTGGGCCTGGTGGGCAACATGGCTTCTCAGCTGGCTACGCTGTCCGGCGCGACAGTGATCGGCGTGGATCCCGCGCCCAGCCGCCGCAAGGATGCGCTGCTGTGCGGCATCGCCCACGTGGCCGCCCCGGAGGACGCGGCGAAGACTGTCGAATCGGTCACCGGCGGCCGCGGCGTGAACACGCTGATCGAGGCTACCGGCATTCCCAAGGTGGCCGAGGGGTATTTGCCGCTGATCGGCTACCACGGCGAGATCATCTTCCTGGGCACGCCGCGCGGCGATTATCAGACGGTGCTTTCCAATGTACTTCGCTATTGCCACATCGACGGGCAGGGCTCGGTCACATTCAAGGGCGCGCACGAATGGCGCTACCCGGTGAAGGAGGACAAGTTCGTCAAGCATTCCATCGAGCGCAACACCCGCATCTGCATCGACCTGCTCCAGAAGGGCCGGCTCAAGGCCGAGCCGCTGATCTCCCATGTGATCCGGCCCGAACAGGCGCCGGACGTGTACCTCGCGGTCAATGAGGACCGGGACAAATTCACCGGTATTGTGATCGACTGGACCTGACGCGCATTCAGCAATATTGAGAAAAGAGGGACCAACATGCTGCTTGACAAGGTAGGCCTGCAACTGTACTCGCTGCGGGACGAAACCGCGAAGGACTTCCCCGGCACCGTTCGGAAAGTCGCGGCGATGGGCTACAAGGCGGTGGAATTCGCCGGATACGGCGGAATGAAGCCCGCAGAGCTGAGCGCGCTCCTCAAGGACCTGGGCCTTATTGCCTATGGCGCGCACGTCGGGAGCGAGAAGCTGGAGAAGGCGCTGGACCAAGAAATTGAAATGAACTTGGCGATGGGCAACCGGTACCTTGTGTGCCCCTACGCGCCCATCAAGACGCGGGATGACGCGCTGCGGCTTGCGGATTTCCTGAACGGGTGCAACGAAAAGATCCACGCGGCCGGGATGAGCCTGGGTTACCATAACCATGCCCACGAGTTTGAGGTGGACGGCGGGGAATACCTGCTGGACATCCTGTTCGCCAACGCCGCCCCTTCAATCTTCGCGGAAATCGACGTGTTCTGGGTCGCCTACGCGGGCGTCGACCCGGTAAAGTACATTTCAAAATATCCGGGCCGCCAGCCGCTGATCCACCTGAAGGAACTGGCGGCAAACGGCAAGGACAACGTGGAAATCGGGACGGGCAAGCTGGACTTTGGGAAGATCATTCGCACTGCGCAGGGCCTGGGAACCACACGCTTCATCGTCGAACAGGAGGAGTATACGCTGCCTCCGCTTCAGAGCTGCAAGGCGAGCCTTGACGCGCTCTTACAGCATTAAGCGCCGGGACTGGGCAACCTTTGACGATGGCGCGTATCAGATGCGCTTGATCGAAGTAACCCTTCAAAGCAATAAAAAGCGGCCGCCTGGTGGAGCCAATCCCATGACGCGTACTTTGAAAGCAGTTTAATAGACGCGGGCAGCCCTGTCATCCCGGCAGGGCTGTCCGTTATATGTTCCCCGGTCTGGGCGGCAAACCCATCGGGCACCGGCCATCGGTTGCGTCTGTGCGCTTGGCTTTATCCAATGTGCGCGTTGGACAAAGCAAGTTTGCTATGGTCCGGAGAAAAAGAAAATTTTTTTATTTTTGGGATTGATTTTTGGGATATTCTATGATATCTTACTCATATAGTTGGAGTTTTGGGAAGATTCAGCAGTTTCTCAGGGGAGAAAGGAGAAAATTTTCTAGGAGGGGTTTCGATGCGCAAGAAGGTTCCGGCTCTCGTTCTGATGGTGCTCCTGTTGGTCAACGCAGTTGGAATGGGCGCGTTCGTGGCGAGCGCGCAGGAGACCGACAAGCCCTTTGCCGGGGTAACGCTCAACGTACTGCTGGAAGGGCATCCCTCCAGCAACGCCATCAAGGCCATGACGCCCGACTTCGAGGCCGCGACGGGCATCAAGGTCAACTGCGAGATCATCCCCTACGAGGAACTGCCCCAGAAGGCGCTCCTGGCCTTCAGCCAGAAGAGCGATTCCTACGACATCATTCACAACGACAGGCTCTACGCGGCCGGCTACGCGGCCAACGATTACATCTACTCCCTGGACGATTTCGCCGCCGACAGCAAGATCAACCAATACTACGATCCCACCGACTTTGTGCCGGCCTACCTGAACGCCTGCAAGGTGGGGGACAAGCTCTATGGCCTGCCGGTCTACGGCGAGAGCACATTCCTCATGTACCGCAAGGACCTGTTCGAGCAGGACGGCATCCAGGTGCCCGCCACCATGGATCAATTGGTCGAGGCGGCCAAGGCCATTAAGGAGAAGTCGAACGGCCAAATCGCGGGCATCACGATGCGCGGCTCGGCCGGCATTCATGTGGTCTACACCTGGGCGGGCTTCCTCTGGGCCTACGGCGGCCACTGGTTTGACGACAAGTGCAAGCTGGACATCGCCACGCCCGAGGCCATCAAGGCCACCGAGACTTACGCCAAGCTGCTCAACGACTACGGCCCGCTGGGCTACGCCAACTTCGGCTGGCAGGAGAACCGCCTGCTGTTCCAGCAGGGCAAGGCCGGCATGACCATTGACGCGACGGTCAACGGCGCCTACTGCGAGAACCCGGATGAGTCGCTGATCGTGGGCAAGACCGGCTACGCCCCGGTGCCCAGCGGAAGCGACAAGCAGCTGGGCGGGCAGCACTCGCTGGCGGTGCACGAGTTGTTCATCAGCAAGTTCAGCAAGAACCCCGAGGCGGCGTTCCTGTTCGCGACCTGGGCGCTGAACAAGGAGCAGCAGCTCAAGGCCATGGAGATCGAGCCCCACTGCGGCGTGTCCTCGCTGGGCGCGATGGAGGGGCCGGTCTTCCAGGAGAAGTACGGCGCGTTCAAGGACGGCATGCTGGAAGCCATCAGCAAGGCCAACGTGGGCTACATCCCCACCACCCCCGAGGCTTCCGAGATCATCGACCGCGTCGGCCGCGCGCTGTCCGAGGTGCTGGCCGGCACCAAGACCGCCAAGGACGCCCTCGAGGCCGTCAACACCGACATCAACACCAACGTGATTAAGTAATACTATTTCCATTTATTAATGTATCGTCGCAGGGGGTCTTTTCGCGCAGGACTGTGTCGCCTTCCGCGGGGCGTAGCGCTGCATTTCACGCCGAAGGCGTATCCCGAAGGGTCGCCTCGCTCCGGCTCCTTGTCCT